>Ga0097681_1003576_pt1 | contig 12262 bp, 10 predicted proteins | sample ThiBiot_750_plan_FD_72845 | JGI IMG/M metagenome (GOLD analysis project Ga0097681, IMG submission 72845) | Wastewater bioreactor microbial communities from Cape Town, South Africa - Thiocy_cont_750_plan - 1398105538144 (version 2) (version 2) ... | reverse complement strand
GGCCTTTGCCTACAACAAACAGGTTCCCGGTCCGACGCTGCGCGTTACCCAAGGTGATCGCGTTCGCATCAACGTCACCAATAGGCTGCCCGAAAGCACAACCGTGCACTGGCACGGCCTTGACGTGCCGAACGCGATGGATGGTCCAGCCTACGTCACACAGAAGCCGATCGAGCCCGGTGAGACTTTTTCCTACGAATACACCGTTGAACAGTCCGGTACATATTTCTACCACACCCATGACCACGTCGACCGTCAGCAGGCGCTCGGCCTCTACGGCGCTCTGATCATCGACCCGAAAAATCCGGCCGACGCTATCACCGCCGACCTGGAATACACCGTTCAACTTCAGGAATGGCTCAAACGGGAAGGACTGACTTTTCCGTCCATGCCGATGGACGGCGGCTTCCCTAATTTCTTCACCATCAACGGCAAGTCTTACCCGGCGACGGAGACGATCAACATGAAGGTGGGTCAGCTGCTCAAGATCCGTTTCGTGGGCTCCAACACCACCGCCATCCATCCGATGCATATTCACGGCGGGCCGTTCCAGGTCGTCGCCGTAGACGGCGCGACGCTGCCCCAGACCGCACGGTATACGGCCGACACTGTCAATGTTGGCCCGGGGCAGAGGTTCGACGTCCTGTGGCGGGCGCTTCGGCCAGGCAAGTGGCTATTGCATTGCCACATCCCGCATCACACGACGAACAACAATGTTGAGGAGAAGGGCGGCGGTGGGCTCACCATGGTCATAGATGTCAATTAGCGGCGGCCAAGGTCTCTGATCGATGCTTCCAATCTCCGATGTTCCCGCCGATGCGGCCGATCTGCTCGACTGTCTGATTGTTGGGGGAGGGCCAGCCGGTTTGGCGGCGGCCATATATCTTGCTCGCTTCCATCTCTCGGTCCTAGTGGCCGATAGCGGCGAGAGTCGGGCTGACCTGATTCCGCTCACCCGTAACCTAGCAGGTTTTCCCGATGGAATTGCAGGATCCGAACTTCTCGGGCGCATCCGGGAGCAAGGAAGGCGCTACGGGGTACGCCATTGGGCTGGCAATGTGGTCTCCTTGCAGGGAGGGTTTGGCAGGTTTGTGGCTCAAGCACGCGAAGGTATATTTCAAGCGCGCACCGTGCTGATGACAACGGGCGTCTTCAACCGGAGACCGAATATGCCTGCCAATGTCCACGCGGAGGCTCTGTCACGCGGGCTATTGCGCTATTGTCCGATTTGCGATGGCTATGAGGTGACCGATAGCGCGGTCGCGGTGATAGGAACCAGCGAACACGGAACGAACGAAGCGGAGTTCTTGCGCAGTTACACCGCCGATGTGACGTTGATCGCACCGACTGGCGACCATGAACTTGACGCATCGCAAAGGTCGCGACTCGAGAACGGCGCTATTCAAGCGGTTAACGGTCCCTGTCTCGATTTTGAACTGATGCAGGACGGCATCGTGATCGCGACACCGACCGGCCGCCGCTTGTTCGCAACGATCTATGCAGCGTTAGGGTCCGATGTCCGATCTGAAATTGCAGCTGCGATGGACGCGGAAGTATCGAGCGATGGATGTCTTATAGTCGATAAACACCAGAGAACCTCGGTAGCGGGTCTATATGCGGCGGGCGACGTGGTGCGTGGGCTTGATCAGCTTTCCTATGCAATGGGACAGGGCGCCGCCGCCGCCGTCGCAATCCGAAACGACCTAGCTCGCTCGACTCCGTTGCGGCGGTAGCGATGGCACCATGGTGAGACAACTTCCGATGGGTGCGCGACTCCTATGTTGGAACAGGCTACAGAGTGTCGTCAGGGCCACCCCGCCGGTGTTTTGTATGGTCGGCGTGCCGACGAAAGGCGTTGCCAGTACGGTCCCTGCCGGCGAGATCGCGACCGACGAAATACCTGATCTTGAATAGCGCAACGGCGAGAACAATCCCGATCGCCACATACCAGATTGGTTTCGCCCCTGAGCTTTCACCGAGGTCGTTGCGAATAATCGAGACCGCGGCGCCGACATGCAGAACCGCCAGCACAGTCAAAGCCAGCGCCGTTGTGGCAAGGGGGATGTATCGCTTCCACCAGTGGTCGGCGACATGGCCAATCTCGTTGAGGTTGAAGCCGGTGAACTGCTCGGCCTGTATGCCGTCCTCGCCGACCCCTGATTCCACCAACATCTTTCTCATTGCGCTGACCATCTCCGGTAGCCCGGAAACATAATAGACGGGGTGTAGCGGTGCACCGACATGCTTCGTTAGCATGGAACGGGTTATGCGCCCGGTTTCGCCGTTCCATGGATACGCTGACTTTGCTGCTTCGGTCATCGTCGCAACCAGCGTGAAAGACGGGTTTTTCGCCGCGATTTCTTGCAATTCCCTGAGATACGCAGCGTCCTCCGGTCGCCGGTTCGAGTAGAACAGAAATAGCCTGTGCGATAGCCTTCGCTCGATCGCGTCCTTGATCATCGAAAAGGCCGGAACGATGCCGGTGCCGCCCGCGAGAAAGACTGCTGGCCGCGAAGTATCCTCATGCAGGGCAAATGCCCCATGCGGAACATCGAGCAGCATCTCAATCAGTACCTTGTCGCCGGCCTGCAGGCTGCCGAGAACCCGCTTGAATGCCGTGTCACGCACCCGCATTGCGATCACCAGTTCGGGGTCCTGGGGCGTGCTGGCGAGCGAGAAGAACCGGCTATTGCCCTCGCGGTCGGTTTCGTGGGGATTGATCAACGACATCCGCACATGCTGCCCAGCCTTGAAGCTAAAGCCCTCCGGCTTCTCGAACATGAAAGCCCAACTGCCTTCCGCGATCGGCTTCTTGTCCTTGAGAGCCACCTCAAACGAGGCCTTCTTTATCGACGCGCCCCGACGACTATGCATGCGACGATAGCGTTCGTGATCCATCGGTGTCCTCTGCTGCTTAAAAATGGCTTCAAACCCAAGCCGGCAGGCGAGAGCTGCTGTCAAAGACAACTTGCCGACGAAGCGAAAGGCCACCAGGGTGAACATCCTGTCCGATACTGGACATGAAGTACGGAATTCGTCAACGAACAGAACGCCGTGAATGTCCGGAAATAGACACAGCAACTTGAAGTGGCTTTGAAAACAGATGGCAGAACGGACGATAGACCGCCGCATTGCCCGCACAAGGGCAACGCTGCAACATGCCTTGATCTCGCTTATCCCGAAGAAGGGCTATGAGGCGATTACCGTTGAAGACATTTGCGATGTCGCCAATGTCGGCCGATCGACCTTCTACGCCCACTGCACTGGCAAGGACGACCTAAAACGGCGCGGCCTCGACGAGCACTTGCGAGCGCTGCTTTCCGCCCGGCAGAAGGAGGCGCTGGCGGCGCAGGGCGATGGCCGCGCCAGAAGCCTCGCCTTCAGCCTGCTACTGTTCGAGCACGCGCGGGATCATCTGGAACTCTATCGGGCCCTGGCTGGTGGCCGTGGCGGCGAAGTCAGTCTCGGCAGCATCCGCGAGATCCTTTCGGATCTGGTGCGCGCCGAACTGGCCGTGACCGCCGCCAAGAACCTCCCAGGGGCGGCCCCGCGCGAATTCGTTGTCCAATATGTTGTCGGTGCCTACATGGCGGTCTTGACTTGGTGGCTCGACCGCGGCGCAAAGCCGCCGCCCGCCGAGGTCGATCGGATGTTCCGCCGCCTAGCCACTGACGGAATTCTGGCTCACCTTGTTGAAGGCAGCTGACGCGGCGTTGCCAAAGCTTCTGTAGACCCCGGGAATACAGGAGACCTGCGTACAGCGGAGGCGCTATGCCTCCCCTGCCCCGGTCGCGGCAATTATATGCCGAGCATCTTCTTGGCTTTGTTGAGCGCAGCCATTGATCCTGTATGATCGCCGGCGGCGTGCAATTTCTCGCCTTGGGCGCGCAGTTCCATGACTTTGGTCATGTCGGCCTTCGAGAGGGTCGCGGTCGGCAACGCCGCGTCGATCGCGGCCATGACGGTTGGGCATGAATTCGCAAATGCGGTCGCTGGGACGATCGACAAGAAAAGTGCAAGCGAAATTGAGCGTAACATGGACGTTTCTCCCTGCCGGCTCCGGAATGTCTGACATCGGCGAGCGGCATTCCATGGTACACGGCGGCGGCGGTTACGCAATCAGCATCGGAGTGGTACAAAAGATATTGGCGACTAGCACCGCCAAAGCTAACCTGCTTAAAGTAGCCCAGCAGCTGTCATGAGGTCGGTGACCTTCTTAGTGTCCAGATTCGACGGCTCAACTTTCGGTGCCTGCAGGTCCTTCAGCGGAACCAGCGCCGGATTGCTGTCTGCGCCGAGGCCTATGGCATATTCGAAAGACGTGCCAGTTTTCAGGACGTCCTGACCACCCTTGCCGGTGATCCATTTCAGAAATGCCTGCGCATCCTTGGGGTGCTTGCTCGAAGCGAGCACGCCGCCGCCGGAAATGCTGATGAATGCGCCGGGATCCTGATTTTTAAAATAGAGCAAGCGGATGTTGTTGCTGTTTTCGCCAGTCTTTGCCTGATCTCCGTAGTAGTAATAGTGGAAGATCACGGCACCTTCGATCTCGCCGGCGTTGACTGCTTTCATGGCGGCGCTGTTGCCGCGGTAGGCAATGACGTTCGACTTCATCCCCTTCAGCCACTCTGCCGTATCAACTTCGCCTTTGATTTCGAGCAGGGCACCGACAATCGATTGGAAATCCGGACCTGATGGAGATGCGCCCCAGCGGCCCTTCCAGCTCGGGTCGGCCAGATCCAGCAGCGACCTAGGCAGCTTGTCGGCGGTCAGCTTTGTTTTGTCGTAAGCAAAGACGGTGCTGCGCGCGGCGATGCCAACCCTATGACCACTGGCGGGTTGGAATTCTTTAGGCACACGCGCCAGAGTGTCCGAGTCGACCGGCGCAAACAGGCCGGCCTTGTTGACCAGCGCCATAGCGGGCGAATTCTCTGTTAGAAACACATCGGCTGGCGAGGCGGCGCCTTCACTGACAATCTGATTGGCGAATTCTGGGTCTTCTCCGTTGCGTATGGTGACCTTGATACCGGTATCCTTCGTGAAACCTTCCGCCCATTCCTTCGCAAGGCTCTCGTGCTGGGCATTATAGACAATGATACCGTCGTTTGCGTTCTGAGCGGTCGCCGGCCCGACGGCAAAGACCGAGGGAAACGCCACGGCGCTCACGAAAATTGAAAGGGCGGATCTCATCGGATGCTCCAGGCTGGTGGCTGACATTAGCCAACCAGCTGTTAGTCATACTTGACCATCAGTGTCAACATATTAAAGCCTGCCAGCGGGCGCTGCTGGCGGCGGTCCTGCATCGGCATAGCGATACGCCGCAAGACTTCCGAGCCGGTGCCGAGTGCGACGGCGACACCTCTACCTCGCCCAAATAGATCGCAACACCCACCGTCGGCCATCGCCACGGAAGTCGGTGATGCTCAAAGGCTCGACATCAAGTCGCCATGCGGCCTGGAGTGGCGCTTCGAGGATAAGCAGGATTGCCGCACGTACAAAGGCCGCATGGGTCACCACGACCATATGGCCGCGCTCGGTTAAAAGTTGCGTCATGAATGATGAGGCGCGGCTCGAGGCGTCCGCCAATGACTCGCCTCCGTGAGGAGACGAAGTCGGGTCAGACAGCCAGGCCGCCATCCCGTTAGGGTCCTCGCTTGAAACATCTGCAATCGGCTTTCCAGACCACTGCGCAAAATCGAGATCCTGCAGGATCGGCACCACCGCGGGTTCCAAAGCAAGCGCCGCGGCTGTCTGCTTGGCCCGCAATGCGGGGCTGGACCAAACCTGATCAGCTCTGCGGAGTCTCGGCCTGAGTTCCTTGGCGAGCGCGATCGCCCGCGCCTCCAAAGGTTCATCCAGTGGAAACCGAGCTTTGCGCGCCGATACAGTGGCGCCGGCGCAAATCATTGTGAGGCGCGTGGACATCAGATGCAATTTCGCAATTTGAGAGACGATTGCGATCCCGTTGCAATCGTAATGCATTGACAGATGGTTCGTCGGCTGAATAGGGTCGCTGCCAAGATACGGGTTTGGAAGCTGGTGTAAATCCGGCACGGTCGCGCCACTGTGATCGGCTAGCGTTTAGATGCGCTTGCCGAAAGTCAGGTCTTCTCCCGTAGCTGATAGTTCGATCAACGGGACGCAGCATCCCAGGAGAGGTCAAATGTCCGACACTACCTTCGCGCCAGAAATCCGTCCTGTACCATTCAAATTGGAGAGCTTCTGCCATGGGCGATCTTTGGCGGACTGCTCCTCTTGCTGGCAATCTATTTCGTGGGCGCCGAAGAAGGCGCGACATCGATGATCTCCGGCATGTACGTTCATGAATTTGTCCATGATGGTCGCCACCTGCTCGGCTTCCCCTGCCACTAAGGATCACGGACATGGTTGGAAATTTGCTCCTTCGCGGAATGCTCGTCGGCGTTTTCGCGGGACTACTCGCACTCGGCTTCGCCAAGGTTTTCGGTGAACCGCAGGTCGACCGCGCGATTGTGTTCGAAGAACAACAAAGCCAGGCCGCCGACGAAGCTCCGGAGCCTGAGTTCGTTAGTCGCGAGACCCAAGCCGGCTTCGGCCTACTGACCGGCCTGGTGGTCTATGGCGCTTCGATTGGCGGATTGTTCTCTCTGGTCTTTGCCTATGTATACGGTCGCGCCAGCAACTTTGGCCCGCGTGGAACGGCGGCGCTGCTTGCACTGGCAGGATTCGTCGCTATCGTGCTCGTTCCATATCTCAAATATCCGGCCAATCCTCCGGCGGTCAGCAACCCCGATACCCTCGGCGTTCGAACCGAACTCTTCTTCATTATGCTTGTGCTGTCGGTTACAGCGCTTGCAGGCGCGGTCGCATTGACGCGGCGTCTGTCGTCGCAGTACGGCGCATGGAATGCAACGGTCATTGCCGGTGTTGCTTTCATCATCGTCATTGCCATCGTGCAATATGCGATGCCGGCTATCAGCGAGATGCCGGAGCAGTTCTCCGCCGATCTCTTGTGGAGGTTTCGCATAGCGGCTTTAGGAATACAGGTTGTGCTGTGGACGACGATCGGTCTCGCTTTTGGCGCGTTGGTCGAGAATGGCTTTCCGGACGTTGCAGCCGGCAAACTTATTCGCAGCCGCTAGCGCGGTAGGCGCTCAAGCTGGAACTATAGGCTCGCGACTTAGCTGGTCGCGGGCATTTCTTTTTTGCGTCGTCTCTTGATAGAAAATGACCGTGTTCACACAGTCCATTCTACGCTGGCGACGGGGTCCAGCGAGAGAGGTTTCAAGACGGAAAATTGCCTGCAGTTTTCTATTGCCGGGAAACCACCTCTTTGAGGGTTCGGATTCTGGAAGCCAAACGTACCCTAAAAACATACTCATCTGGGACGGTCGGCACAACAGAGCCATCATTCGGCAGCAAGGTCGAACATCGCAGGCTCCGTGAGCGCAACCTCGCCGATCGTAGATGCGATGCTCTTCGGCAACCGCCAACCCTTGACCAACCCATAGATCGCGGGGATCACCACAAGGGTCAGCAGGGTGGACGAGATCATGCCACCGATCATCGGCACGGCGATGCGCTGCATCACTTCCGACCCGGTGCCTGTGCTCCAGAGGATCGGGATCAGACCGGCCATGATGGCAACGACAGTCATCATCTTCGGCCGGACGCGCTCCACCGCGCCAAGCAAGATCGCCTCATGGAGATCTGCCCGGACGAACGGCTGTTTGTGTGCGTCCCGGTCAGCTTTCACTTCGGCCATGGCCTGCTCCAGATAGATCAGCATGACGACACCGGTCTCCGCGGCGACGCCGGCGAGCGCGATGAAGCCAACCGCGACCGCCACCGACATGTTGAAGCCGAGCCACCACATCAGCCAGATTCCGCCGATAAGGGCAAACGGCAAGGACAGCATGACAATCAACGTCTCGGTGAGCGCGCGGAAGTTGAGATAGAGCAGCAGGAAGATGATGAGCAGCGTGACGGGCACGACGATCTTCATCCGCGCCGCGGCCCGCTCCAGATACTCGAACTGCCCGCTCCAGGCGACCGAATAGCCGGGCGGCAGCTTCACCGTCGCCGCGACGGCCTTCTGGGCGTCGGCGACATAGCCACCCAGATCCCGACCGTTGATGTCGACGAAGATGTAGGTCGCGAGCTGGCCATTCTCAGTGCGGATCGAGGTCGCGCCGCGCGTCAACTGGACTTTCGCCACTTCGCCAAGCGGAATGGCGCCGCCACCGGGCAACGGCACTTCGACGTCGGTAGCGATCGACTGAGGATTCGAGCGCAGATCGCGGGGATAGCGGATATTGACCCCATAGCGCTCACGTCCCTCGACGGTTGTCGTCACGGTCTCGCCACCGAGCGCGGTCGCGATGACGTCCTGGACGGCGCCGACGGCAAGGCCGTACCGGCCGAGCGCCTCGCGATCCGGGACGATGTCGAGATAGTAGCCGCCGATCACCCGCTCGGCATAGGCACTCGACGTGCCCGGAACCGTTTTGAGGGCCGCTTCGATCTGGCGCGCGACCTGTTCCATCTGCGTCAGGTCTGTGCCGAAGACCTTGACGCCAACCGGCGTCCGGATGCCAGTCGAAAGCATGTCGATACGAGCTCGGATCGGCATGGTCCAGGCGTTGGAGACGCCTGGGAACTGCAGAGCCTTGTCCATCTCGTTCTTCAGGCTGTCGATGGTGACACCGGTCCGCCACTGGCCCTTTGGTTTCAGGTTGATGATGGTCTCGAACATCTCGGTAGGAGCCGGGTCGGTCGCGGTCATCGCCCTCCCCGCTTTGCCATAGACCGAATCTACCTCTGGAAAGGACTTGATGATCCGATCCTGCATTTGCAGGAGTTCCGCCGCCTTGGTGACGGAGATTCCCGGCAGGGTCGTCGGCATGTACATCAGCGTGCCTTCGTTCAGGCTCGGCATAAATTCCGAACCGATCTGGCTCACCGGCCAGACGGAGCCGCCAAGCACCACAAGCGCGAGCACGATAGTGAGCGTCTTCGCCTTCAGCACGCCGCGAATGACAGGGCGGTAGATCCAGATCAGGAACCGGTTGATCGGGTTCTTGTGCTCCGGGATGATACGGCCGCGAACGAAGACCACCATCAAGGCTGGCACAAGCGTGACCGACAGGATCGCCGCGGCCGCCATGGAGAAGGTCTTGGTGAAGGCGAGAGGACCGAACATCCGGCCTTCCTGCGACTCCAGCGTAAAGATCGGCAGGAACGATACCGTTATGACGAGAAGGCTGAAGAACAGCGCCGGACCAACTTCGCTCGCTGCATCGATCAGAATCTGAACCCGCGGCTTGCCAGGAGGAGCACGCTCCAGATGCTTGTGAGCATTCTCGATCATGACAATCGCGGCGTCGATCATCGCGCCGACGGCGATGGCGATGCCGCCGAGGCTCATGATGTTGGAGCCGAGCCCGATGGCCTTCATGGCGCCGAACGCCATCAGGATGCCGACCGGCAGCATCAAGATGGCGACGAGTGCGCTGCGCAGGTGAAGGAGGAACACGACGCAGACCAGGGCGACGATGACACTTTCCTCGAAGAGCGTGCCCTTCAACGTCTCGATCGCCGCTTCGATGAGATGCGAGCGGTCGTAGACCGGCACAATCTCGGCACCCTTGGGAAGGCTCCCGGCGATGTCGCCCAAGCGTTGCTTAACGTGCTCGATCACAGTCAGAGCATTGGCCCCGAACCTCTGCAGGACTATGCCACTCGCGACCTCGCCTTCGCCGTTGAGTTCGGTAATGCCGCGCCGTTCGTCGGGACCAATCTCGATCCTGGCGACGTCCTTGAGGCGTAGAGGCACGCCCTGGTCCGTTTTCAGGACGATGTCTTCGATATCGACCGTCGACTTGATGTAGCCGCGGCCACGCACCATGAACTCGAATTCGGATAGCTCCAGCGTGCGCCCGCCGACATCGCGATTGCTGGCGCGCACGGCGTCACGAACCATCGATAGCGATATGCCCTGGGCGCGCAGGCGCAACGGATCAACGACGATATTGTACTGCTTGACGAAGCCGCCGACGCTTGCGACCTCGGCGACACCCTCCGCCTTGGAGGCGGCGTATCGCACCACCCAGTCCTGCAGAGACCGCAGCTCGGCCAGCGTCATGTCCTTGGCGACGACGGCGTACTGATAGACCCAGCCGACGCCGGTCGCATCGGGACCGAGGCCCGGCGTGACGCCGGCCGGCAGGCGCTGCGCGGCAGCGTTGAGGTATTCGAGCACGCGGCTGCGCGCCCAATAGGGGTCCGTGCCGTCCTCGAAGATGACATAGACGAAGGAAACGCCGAAGAAGGAGAACCCCCGCACCACCTTGGACTTCGGCACCGTCAGCATTGCCGTCGTCAGGGGATAGGTGACCTGGTCCTCGACCACCTGCGGCGCCTGGCCGGGATACTCGGTGTAGACGATGACCTGGACGTCCGAAAGGTCTGGAATGGCGTCCAGCGGAAGCGTCTTCAGCGCGTAGGCTCCGGCGGCCACAGCGAAGGCTGTGGCGACAAAGATCAGGACGAGATTGCGTGCGGACCACGCGATGAGCCGGGCAATCATGGCGCGGTCTCCGAATTCGTCATGCCGCTCAGCGCAGCCTTCAGATTGCTTTCGGCATCGATCAGGAAATTCGCCGCGACCACGACGCGATCGCCGGCCGCAACGCCGTTGCGGATTTCGGTAAAGCCACCGCCCTGAAGGCCGATCTTGACCTCTCGCGGCTCGAACCGGCCCTCGCCCTTGTCCAGGATCACGACCTGCCGCGTGCCGGTGTCGATCACAGCGCTATCGGGGACGGCGACGACCGGAGCATTGCTGCCGCTGCCGATCTCAACATTGGCATACATGTCCGGCAGCAACAGACCGTCCGGATTGGGGATCTCGATCCGCACCTTGGTCGTGCGCGTTTCGTTGCTGACTTGAGGATAGATCAGCGCGACACGGCCGCTGAAAGTCCGGCCGGGCAGACTTCGCACCCGGATGGTGGCGACGGCGCCGACCTTCACGGCTCCCAGCTCATATTCGGGGACGTCGGCGACGATCCAGACGGTCGAGACGTCAGCGAGGCGGAAGAGCACGTCGCCAGGCGACGCTTTCATGCCCTCGACGGCATTGCGCTCGAGGATCAGGCCATCGCGCGGGGCGGTCCAGGTGATGGAGGTCAGAACCTGACGGGTGCGGTCGATTGCGGTGATCACATCGGGTGGGACCGCAAGATTCTCAAGGCGCTGGCGTGCCCCGGCCGAAGCGCGGCCGCCTTCGTTCAGATCTGTAAGATATTGGGCGCTCGCCGCTGCGATCTCTGCCGAATAGAGCCGCATCAGCGGCTCACCCTTTTTGATCCGATCGCCGGTGGTGACGTCCGCTACCTTGTCGATGAAGGCATCGGAGCGTGTCGCGACCACTGTGATGCGCCGTTCATCAAGCTGTACGGTGCCGGGCACTCGCACTGGACGAACTATCACCTGCTCGGTGGCAACCTCCGATCGGACGCCGGTCCGCTGCAGTTTGCCTGTCGCGACTTTGACAGTCGAACCGTCGTCATCCTCGCCCGCGTAGACAGGGATGTAATCCATCCCCATCGAATCTTTCTTCGGCACCGGCGAGGTGTCGGGAAGGCCCATCGGATTGCGGTAGTACAAGATCCGCTTCGGTTCGCCGTTCGCAGGCGCAGCGGCAACGGTCGCAGCGGCTACCGGCGGCTTGTCCTCGAAGCTCAGGTCCTGCCCCGCTAGAACGGGCAGGAAGTCCCGTCCATCGGCGGTCTTCTTCGGAGTTGCCGCATAGGCTGGAAGGCCGTCCGGATCTCGGTAGTAGATCACGGGTCCGGTGGGCGCAGGGTTGGCGTTAGCCGGGACCGTCGCAGTGCCTTCCAGCCAGGCGACAGCTTGTAGCCACGCAGTGGCAGGCAGCGTGAGATTGCGATTCCCCGCCCAATAGCCTCCAGCCCCCGCCGCCAAAATGGCGACGAGGGTGAGGCCAGTACGGCCTGCGCGGCTCATGGCGTGGCCTTGAATTCGAGCTTGTTTTCGAGAGAGCCGGTTTCGCCCTGCACCTTGGCGCCGATCGACAGGCGGTAGCCACCCGGCATCATCAGATTGGCCTTGAAGCGATAGATGCCCGGCTCAGTCGAGGGCAACGGCTCAATCGGCGACGTCATCATCTCCATACCATCCGGCGCCATGTCGACGCGCTGAGCAAAGATCACCGCGTTGGGCACGACCTTGCCGGACCGCTTGTCGACGAGACGAACGG
>Ga0097681_1003554_pt1 | contig 12332 bp, 13 predicted proteins | sample ThiBiot_750_plan_FD_72845 | JGI IMG/M metagenome (GOLD analysis project Ga0097681, IMG submission 72845) | Wastewater bioreactor microbial communities from Cape Town, South Africa - Thiocy_cont_750_plan - 1398105538144 (version 2) (version 2) ... | reverse complement strand
CGCAGAGGCGACGATCTCGATGATGGTCGGTATCCTGGTGGGTCCCTTCGCGCTTGACCTCGTAAATCCGGCCGGTTTCGAGATCGGCAATCTGCTGCTTCTTCAGGAGATCTGCCGGCTGACGCTCGCCATGGCCGTAATGGGGGCGGCACTGCGTCTTCCAATAGGGTATGAACGGCGGCATTGGCGCTCGATGGCGGTGATCCTCGGCATCGGCATGCCGCTCATGTGGCTGACGAGCACGGCATTGGCGATGCTTTGCCTCGGCTTTACCTTCCTGCCGGCACTCGCGCTCGGTGCTGCGATGTCACCTACGGATCCGGTCGTGGCCGGTTCGATTTCGGGAGGAAAGCTCACAAAGCGGCTGCTCACGACACGAATTCGCAGTCTGCTCATTGCCGAAAGCGGCGCGAATGACGGCGTGGCGCTCCTCTACGTGATGCTGCCAATCCTTCTGATCAATCAGCAGGACCCGGGCACCGCTTTCGCATTGTGGGGGCTGCAGGTCGTGCTTTGGCAGATCCTCGGCGCCATCGTGATGGGGGTCGTGGCCGGATCGGTGTGCGGCCGCGTCCTCAAATGGGCTTATCACCAACCCTTTTCCGAGCGCCACTCGATGCTGACGATCGGCCTTGCGCTGTCTTTGACCGTGCTCGCACTCGTTCACCTGATGGGCAGCAACGGCATTCTGGCCGTCTTCGTTTCGGGGCTCGCCCTCAACCGCTTCATCATCAAGCGCGAGGCCGGCCAGCAGCATGTGCAGCAGGTGATTTCGCGTTTCTTCGACCTGCCGGCCTTCGTCTTTCTGGGGACCGTACTGCCCTTGGGCGCCTGGGGCCAGATCGGCTGGCGCGGCGCCGCCTTCGCCGCCGGCGTCCTCCTGTTGCGGCGCCTTCCCTGGTGGATGGTCCTGCGGTCGTTCACGCCCGAGATGCGCAGGCCGCACGAGGCCGCCTTTCTCGGATGGTTCGGCCCGGTCGGCATCTCGACCGTGTTCTATGTGCTGATACTCCAGCATGAAGCCGGTCTCGACCAGCTCTGGCCGGTCGCGAGCATGGTCGTCGTGGCCTCGATCCTTCTGCATGGCATCTCCGCGACGCCCCTCACCCACTGGGCGGGCCGATACAGGGACAAGAGCGAATTGCAGCCCTTCAGGAGCCCCGCGGAAAAGCTCGCGGAGTCCGCAACCCCCGAAGGAGAGCGCCCGGGCGGTGATGCGCAGGAGCGTCCCCTGGAGCAGAACCCGGACGCCGGTGACAATTCGGAGACGACCGCAGGAAAAGGCCACGGTCGGCCGGAACCCGAGAGATCCGACCGTCCCGAACAGGAGCAGGATGAGGGCTGAGCGGCACTCCTGCGTCGGGGGCAGCGGCAGCTATTCGGGGAATTCGACCTGATGTTCGGGATCGGGCTCCGAGAAGACCTCGATGCGCACCTTGTCGGGTGAGAACGCGCCATGGCCCCGCAGGCGGGCAAACGCTTCCGAAGGTTCCTCGTAAGCCCACATCACGTCGGATGCAGCGTCGCCGACCGCGCTCACGTTCCAGCAGCTCGCCACGCCTTTCGGCGGAGTCTCGCGGCGCGTGTCCGACCGTTCGAGGAACTCGAAATAGATATCCTCGAACGGGATATAATAGACTGCATCCTTGCCCGCTTCCCGAAGCACGAGCGCATTGTCGCTCGACGCGATGATCGCATCGGAGAACATCACCTTGACTGTGCCTGCAACGGGATCGATCGAAGCAACATGGTCCGTGTCGCCCTGCATCAACCTCTCCATCGGTTTTCAGAAGGAACGCCGGCGCGATGCAAATGATCCCCGCGCGCGCTCCCGGGCCGAAAGAACCTGCCCCGGACAGCAAAGGACCGGCCCGAAGGCCGGTCCAGTGTCGGAACTTTGCGTCCCATCGCGATGAACAATCGGGGCAGGGCGGGGCGGGGAACTGTCCATCGCGGCGTCATAACTGCGCAGCCGTGAAAAAGGTTCCGCAGAATTTTTCCCGGCAACGCGTTTTTTTAGCACCTTGCGTCCGCACGCGGCCTCAATCTACGAAAGGCAGCGTCAGGACTTGGCCGCATGTTGCGGTTTTCCCTTGCGCTTTGTCGAGGCGAGCTCCTCCAGCTGCTTTTCGTTCATGGATTTTTCCATCTGCCTGGAAGCCCCTTTGAGCTCACTCTTTTTCTTTTCGCCGCGCTTTGCGGAAAGGGCTGCGCCGGCCGCCATCTGTTGCGCCTTGGATTTTGCAGGCATGTCTTCACCTCGCGGATTTGATGAAATAACGAGTCGGGCCGCTTCATGGTTGCATCCCGGCGCAATCGGCCGGCCGCGGAGGGAACCGGTCGAGTTTTCGCTGGTTCCAGCCTGACATGACAAACGTCTAAGATCTGGAGAACGGCCTTGGCACTGGTGCTCGAAAGCCCCGCCTTCCGCGACGGCGGTGATATTCCTGCCAAATACGCGCGGGACGGCGACAACGTCTCCCCGCCCCTTCTCTGGCGTGACGCGCCCGGAGGCACGCGCAGCTATCTTCTCTTCGTCGAGGATCCCGACGCACCCAATGGCGTCTTCCGGCATTGGGCAGCCTACGACATTCCCGCCGATCGCGACAGCCTGCCCGAGAACGCCAGCGCCACCGAGCCGCTCCGCCAGGCACAGAACGACTTCGGCCACAACGCATATGATGGCCCGCAGCCTCCCCCGGGCCACGGGGTGCATCACTACCATTTCCGGCTTTTCGCTCTCGATGCCGATCGGCTGAACGAGGGAACCGGAAGCGAGAGGATCGAGGCGATCATGGAGGCCGCCGAACCGCACGTGCTGGGACGGGCCGAACTGATCGGAACATTCGAACAAAAGTAGCTCAGGGCAGCTTCCCGCCAGATGCGCGGCAGCAGATGTGGAGCCTCAGAATCTAGCCGCATCTTGATGAAACCGGGCGGAGAGTTCCGCTTCGGCCAGGATGTAGTCGCGCATCCTGTCCCATATCTGGGCGCCTTTCGGCTGCGGCGGAACCCCGAGTGTTTTCACGCCGAGGGCGACCAGCCTGAAGCGGTAGGTGTGGGGGCGATCGCCCTCCTCGGCCGAAGGGCCGTCATAATGCAGATGGCCGAAATCGTTTTCCGCGTGCGAAAGATCCCCGGTCCGCCCGCCGGGACTGCGTCCTTCCGACAGCTGATGGCGACCGGATGGAATATCGTAGACGATCCAGTGCCGCCGCGGACGGTCTAGCGGGGCATCGACGTCCTCGAGGATGAGCACATAGCTCTGGGTGCCCGGCGGCGGGTCATCCCAGGTGAGGGGCGGCGAGACGTTCGCTCCTGATTTCGAATAGCGGATCGGAATCGCCCCACCCTCGTGGAAGGACGGGCTTTTCAATGCGAAAATCACTTCAGGTGCCCTCGCGCTGCCGCGTCCCAACACGCTGGCCTCGCTTCTGGCTGCGGTCATCCCGGACTCCATCTGTCGCAGGCGCGACGTGGCGGCCCTGCTCAGGTCAGTCGAACCCCCTTCGCACCCCTTTTGTTCCGTTCTCCGGCCTGCGGGTCGCGCAGGTGGAACAACGCGCCTGAACCGGCGTTGACCCGGCATTGCCTGCCGAAGGATTCCAATGAACGAACTGGCAATGATGCTGCGGGCTGATCCTTCTTTCGGGGCTGGGCCCCGGAGCCGCCCGATCCTCGAACCCGGACGCAACTGCTGGCGCATCCCTGTCGCCGATCGGGCAGCGGTCCTGATCGACGGCGCCGCCTATTTTCAGGCGCTCGACAGCGCTCTTCGACGCGCCAGGCGCTCCGTCCTGATCCTTGGCTGGGATTTTGACGGGCGCATCAGGCTTCGTGGCGACGAAGAGGCCGAAGGTTCGGATATGCTCGGCCCGCTGCTGCGCAGGCTGGTGGAGGAAAACTCCGATCTGGTCGTTCGGATTCTCGTTTGGGTCGGCGCCCTCGTCCATCCTCGCCCAACACGCAGGCAATTGCTTCTGCACGACGGTTGGATGGATCACCCCCGCATCCGGGTCAAACTCGCGCCGGGCCGGCCGATCTACGCGGCCCAGCATCAGAAGGTGGTCTGTATCGACGGCCGCCTGGCGTTCGTGGGCGGCATCGACCTCACCGTGCAGCGTTGGGACACCGGCAAGCATATACCCGACGATCCGCGCAGGACAGACCCGGACGGCAAGACCTATCCGCCGATCCACGACGTGCAGATGGCAGTGGATGGCGAAGCTGCGGAGGCCCTCACGGAACTGGCCGCCGAGCATTGGCGGGCAGAGACGGGCGAGGCGTTCGAATCGCTGACTTCCGGAGAAGACCCCTGGCCGCTCTCGTTGGCGCCGCTGTTCCGCCGGTGCCCCGTCGCTATCAGCCGGGGTTCGGCCTGGGCGCGCCTTCGGCCCACGGAGGTCGCAGCCCTGACCACGGATGCGATCAGGGCGGCGAAGAGTACGATCTATATCGAAAGCCAGTACATGACCGGCGCCACCATAGGTGACCGGCTCGTCGAACGCCTGCAGGAGCCGAACGGCCCGGAAATCGTGGTTGTCATGGCATTTCAGGCGCGCAGCCTGATCGAGCATCTGACGATGGGAACCAATCGGGACCGCCTGATACGGCGCCTGAGCAAGGCGGACCGCTTCGGCCGCCTCCGCATCTATTATCCCTGCATTCCTGGAGACGGTCATATCGACAGGGTCTTCGTCCATTCGAAACTCATGATCGTCGACGATCGTTTCCTTCGAATTGGTTCCTCGAACCTCAACAACCGGTCGATGGGACTTGATCTCGAATGCGACCTGGCGCTCGAGGCTCAAGACGGTGTGACGCGCCGGACGATTGCGGGGCTGCGCAGCAGGCTTGTGGCCGAACATTTGTGTTGCGACCCGCGCCAGGTCCATATGGCGGTGGCGCAAGCGCAGTCGCTGATCGGCGCCATCGAACGGCTCAACCAGGCGCCGCGAACGATGCGCGCGTTCGACGCAATGAGCGGCGAGGGACCGAGCCGGCCCGCGCCCGGAACCCGCCTCTTCGATCCCTATGGGCCGTTCACCGGAGTTTTCTGAGAAGCCTCGGAACCGCCCTGCCTTCGCCGGTTCGACGGCTGGGTCAGCCAGGATGCAATCCATGCCCCCACCTCGCAGATCGGGCGGAAAAAACTCCGGCGGCGCAGCGATGCGCGTCAAGGCCGAGCCGCAGCTCGAGACCGCTGAACTGCAAGCCTTCTACGCCGAAGCGGTGGCCGAACTCGGCCGCAGCGGCATTCCATTCCTGGTCGGCGGGACCTACGCGGTGAGCGCCTATACGGGCATCTCGCGCCCGACCAAGGACATGGACGTCTTCTGCAAGGCCGGCGACTACGCGCGCATCCTGGCCCGCTTCAAGGAGCGCGGCTACGAGATCTTGAGCGAGGACGACCGTTGGATCGGAAAGATCCGCCGCGGCGAGCATTTCCTCGATGTCATCTTCGCTTCGTCGAACGGCACGATGCCCGTCGGCGACAGCTGGTTCCACCATGCCCGCCGCATCGAGCTTTTCGGAACCCCGGTCGAACTGGTCGCGCCAACGGAACTCGTCTGGTCGAAGGTCTTCATTCAGCTCAGGCATCGATATGACGGCCCGGACGTGCTCCACATCATCCTCCAGGCGCATGACGGCATCGATTGGCGGCGCCTCCTCGGCCACATGGAGGTGCATTGGGAGGTTCTTCTCGTCCACCTTCTCAACTTCCGCTGGGTCTACCCGTCCGAGCGCGACAAGGTGCCGGAATGGCTCATGGACGAGTTGCTCGATCGGCTGAAAAACCAGCGCCAATTGCCGCCCCCGCAGATGAAGATCTGCCGCGGGCGCATGTATTCGCGTGTGGACTACGAAATCGACGTCAGGGAATGGGGCTTTGCCGACGTAAGCGGCGACGGAGAGTCAAGGAGCTGACGAGGTAGACATGCCCGACAGGAAAAGCCGAACTCTCAAGATCGCCGCGATGGCGGACCTGCATGTCCGGCAGGACAGGTCCGGGTCATACCGCGAGCTCTTCACCGAAATCTCCCGCGCCGCCGACGTCCTCGTCCTGGCCGGTGATCTGACGGACCTTGGCAAGCCGCGAGAAGCGGAGATGCTGGTCGAGGACCTGCGCGCCTGCACGCTGCCGGTGCTGGCGGTCCTGGGTAACCACGATTTCGAGTGCGATGCCGCCGACGAGCTTTGCTCGGTTCTCAGTGCTGCCGGCGTTCATATCGTCGACGGGAAGGCGGTCGAGATCGAGGGTGTAAGCTTCGCCGGGGTCAAAGGCTTCGTCGGAGGCTTCGGTTCGCGGATGCTCGGCTCATTCGGTGAACCTGCGATCAAGGCGCTGGTGGCCGAAAGCGTGGCCGAGACGATGCGCCTGGAGAACGCGCTGCGTCAGATGCGCTCAAAGCGCGCGCTCGTCATTCTCCATTACGCCCCCATCGCCGAGACCGTCGAAGGAGAGCCGCCGGAAATCTATCCGTTCCTGGGTTCCTCCCGATTGGCCGAGACCATCGACCGCTTCAAGGCGACGGCGGTGGTTCATGGCCATGCGCACCACGGCACGTTCGAGGGGCGCACCCCGGCCGGAGTCCCTGTCTATAATGTCGCCATGGGCATAGAGAAGCCGACCGGCCGGCCTTACGCGCTCCTGGAACTCTGAAACGGCACATCCGCGACGTGCCTCCGGCGCGGACCCTTCAGCCCTCGACGAGCGGATCGGATTCTTCGGATCGTCCCTGCGGTGAGCGAACCCGCAGATTGTTCTGCACGTGCTTCACGCCAGGAACCGACTCCGCGCAATCGTCCGCCCATCGCTTGTCGGACCGGCTGGGCACGTTTCCCGACAGCGTTACCTCGCATTTCTCGACACTCACCGTTATGCCGCGGGCGTCCAGGCCCGGATGGTTCGTGAGCCGGTCGTTGACATCCTCCTCGATCCGGTTGTCGGACCGGGTGTAGTTCCCCGGTCCCACTCCACGGAACCTGTCTCCGCGCCTTTGCCGCTCGGCCTCGTGCTCGCGGGACCAGGAGGACACCTCGTCTTCCGCGCGGTCGAAGAAGCTGCGCTGTCCCGGCGTGTCGCGTTGGTTCTCCCAGTCGCCGTAACGGCTGCGGCCGTGGTCATAGTCGGGAAAATTGCGGCTCTCCGGATAGGAGGCGTTCGGCCCGAATCCGGCAGGTCCCGCCCAGGCGGGCGGGCGTCCCTGACCGTTCGGATATCCGGCTGGAGCCCCGGTTGCGTGGCCGTAACGCTCCTCCCAGGGAGCGTCCGCACGCTCGTTGCCGCGCCGGCCGCGCTGGGCGTCGCCGGGATCCGGATCGTAGCCGTGGCGATGATCTTGATCTGCTGCCATTTCCAAATGCTCCCTCGAGATGGATTGCGGAAAGGTCCTTCACTTGCTGCGCGGCTGGTGTCGCGCTCGGTCTCCCGGCGCGGTCTTTGCGGCATCTTCTGTCTCTTCCTGCCGCTTGAGCTCGCGCTCGACCGTGTCGCGGGCACCTTCCGCCGGGTCCTGCTGCACCGGCCGGTCCTCGGCCGCGTGGTGCCGCGATTGCTGTTTCGAATCGGCCATTCCTATCTCCTCAGCCTATCACGCCCGCTTCCCCGGCTTTCTCCAGATCGCCCCGAAATGCTGCGCCGCCGGGCGCGGGCCGGCGCACACTCCGGAATGGAGAGCCGCGAGCCATTGTTCCGGGGTGCGAGGAGACAAGCTTCCGCGCCATTTCTTCCCGCGACCCGAAGAGGCGGATCAGGAACCTACCTGCACAGAGCGCCGTTGAGCCATGGCGCCCTCGAGGCGCGCCCTCCCGGTCGGATGGAGCGATATGGCGAGTTCGCATTCTGGGTCGGCCCCGGTCTACGCCGCGCTCGCCGGGAACGCCCTTGTGGCGATTTCCAAATTCGCAGCCGGCTTCTTCACCGGAAGCTCGGCGATGCTGAGCGAGGGCGTGCATTCGCTCGTCGATACCGGCAACGAGCTGCTGATGCTCTATGGAATGCATCGCGCTGCCTTGCCGCCTGACCGGGACCATCCTCTCGGCCACGGACGCGAGCTTTATTTCTGGACCTTCATCGTCGCTCTTCTCATCTTCTCCCTCGGCGCCGTAATCTCCGTCTATGAAGGCGTCGACCATGTCCTTGATCCGCGTCCCTTCGAGAACGTGCTCATCAACTACGGCGTATTGGGCCTTTCTGCCGTCTTCGAAGGCGCAAGCTGGTACGTCGCCTTTCGCAGGATGCGGGAAGAGAAGGGCGCGCACGGCTACATTGACGCCATCCGCCGCAGCAAGGACCCCACGACCTTCACCGTGCTTTTCGAAGACAGCGCCGCCCTGATCGGCATTTTCATCGCCTTCTGTGCGATTTTCCTCGGCCACCAGTTCTCGTTGCCGTGGTTCGACGGCCTCGGCTCGATCCTCATCGGCCTTGTCCTGGCAGCGACCGCCTTCTTCCTGGCACGCGAGACCAAGGCCTTGCTGATCGGCGAGCAAGCCTTCCCGAGCGTTCAGCGCAGGCTGGTCGAGATCGCGGAAGCCGACCCCGCCGTCGTGCGGGTCAATGGGCTTACGACGGTCCACCTGGGCCCCGAGCAGGTCGTGGCGACGCTCAGCGCCGAATTCGAGGATGAACGCACCACGCCCGAGATCGAGGCAAGCGTTCAGCGCATCGAACGGAAGCTCAAAGAGGAATTGCCGCAGATCTCCGCGCTGTTCATAAAACCGCGCGCAACCGGAGAGGCCGCGCATCGGCTCTCGGATTGACGCGCACGAAACTGCGGATGCCAGCACGAGGCGTGCATTGGCGGCTCGTCGTTCTCGTCCGGATTGGGCAGCGGTTCCTCGTCCGGAAGCCGCTTGGGATCGGGCTCGCGTACGGGGGAATGCCCAGGCATCGGAGGGGGCATGGGCCGGGGCGGCCCGGGATTGGGGGTCGGGATGTCCGTCATCGGTTCCACCTTTCGGCGCTAACGGAACAAGCCCGATAGAGTTCCGGCAGGATTGATCCTGCAACGGTGTGCCCGAACTAGTGTGTCGTGTCGCAGCATCTCCTGCCGGTGGGCTTGACCCGCGCCCTGCCCCCGCGTCATGTGAGCCCGATGTTCCATGAGCCTTTCCCCTCCGAGATCCTCGCCTCTCCCACGGGCGCACGGCTTCACCTCCACTACCGAGCGCCGGAGGCGGATGAGCGCGGCGTGGTGCAGATCAGCCATGGGCTGGCCGAGCATGCGGGCCGCTATGCGCGCTTTGCCGCCTTCCTTGCGGGACACGGCTTCCATGTCTACGCTCACGACCATCGCGGGCACGGCAAGACCACGGCAACCGATGCCGCTCCGCGCCAATTCGCGCGGCGGGACGGAGCCGCCAAGGTGATCGCCGATGTTGCCGCAGTCCATCAGCTCATCGCGGAGCAGCATCCGGGGATGCCCGTGATCGCCTTCGGCCACTCGATGGGTGGGCTCATCGCCCTCAATTACGCGTTCCTGCACCCCCATGCCATTGCGGGTGCAGCGGTCTGGAATGCCGGTGTCAGTGCCGGCGCGGCGCTTGGCCTGGCGAGAGGACTGCTCGGGATCGAGCGCTTCCTGCTGGGGTCGGATGTTCCCAGCCGCGTACTGCCGAAACTGACTTTTCGCGACTGGGCCGCCAGGGTTCCTGACGCACACAGCTCCTTCGACTGGCTTTCGCACGATCCGGAAGAGGTCGCGGCCTATGTCGCAGATCCGAACTGCGGCTGGGATGGCTCCGTCGCGATGTGGCGGGATATCCTTGACCTCACGAGGCGCGGCGCGGACGCACGCAATCTCGTTCGTCTGCCGAAGCTTCTGCCGTTCAATCTGGTCGGTGGCAGCGAAGATCCGGCAACGGGGATGGGCAAGGCCGTCAAGGCGCTCGACGAGCGGCTGAGGGCCGCCGGCCTGCTCGACGTCGAGACCCGCATCTATCAGGGCATGCGGCACGAAGGCCTGAACGAGGTGAATCGGCTGGAGGTAATGGAGGATTTCGGCCGCTGGGCCGAGCGGGTTGCGGCAGCTGCGGCCTGATTCCAATTCCCATGTGACAGGAACAATGAAGGCGATGAGTGAAGCTCCCCTTTCTGGAATACGCGTCATCGAGCTCGCGCGTGTGCTCGCAGGTCCCTGGGCCGGACAAATGCTCGCCGACCTCGGCGCGGATGTCATCAAGGTCGAGAATCCCGGCGCCGGGGACGACACCAGGCATTGGGGCCCTCCATTCGTGACGGGGAGCGAAGGCGAGAACCTGTCGGCCGCCTATTACCACGCGACCAACCGCGGCAAGCGTTCCATAGCTCTCGATTTTTCCAACGCAAATGACCTTGAAACCGTCAGGAAGCTCGCCGCCACGGCCGACGTCCTTGTCGAGAACTTCAAGGTTGGCGGACTGAAGAAATACGGCCTCGACTATGAAAGCCTGCGCGCGATCAATCCGCGCCTCATCTACTGCTCGATCACCGGCTTCGGCCAGGACGGACCCTACGCGCCGCGTCCCGGTTATGATTTCATCATCCAGGGCATGTCGGGGCTGATGTCGATCACGGGCGAAGCTGCAGGCGAGCCGCAGAAGGTCGGCGTCGCAGTCACCGATATCTTCACCGGGCTCTATTCCGTCATCGCGATCCAGGCCGCGCTCCGCCATGCCGAGAGGACCGGCGAAGGCCAGCATATCGACATGTCGCTGTTCGATACTCAGGTCGCCGTGCTTGCCAACCAGAACCTCAACTATCTCGTTTCCGGCCGGGCGCCGCACCGCATGGGCAATGCCCATCCGAACATCGCGCCCTACGAGGTCTTCCCCGTTGCGGATGGCCACGTCATCATCGCGGTCGGCAATGACGGCCAGTTCAGGAGCCTCTGTCGGGTCTTGGAGCTTACCGACACCGCTGAGAACGCGGATCTTGCCACCAATTCCGGCCGGGTCGCGAACCGCGCCCGGCTGCGCGATTCGCTTGTTGCCGCGCTCGCCCGTTGGCAGCGCAAGCCGCTGCTCGAAGCCCTTGCCGCCGCCAATGTGCCGGCCGGCCCGATCAACGACATCGCCGACATGTTCGCTGACCCGCAGATCCTCGCCCGCCGGATGCAGATCGATCTTCACGACCAAAGCGGCAACGCAATTCCCTCTGTTCGCTCGCCCATCGTCATGTCGCGGACGCCGCTTCGATATCACAGGCCCTCGCCTCGGCTCGGCGAGCACACCGGCGAGATCATGGCCGAACTGGAGGGATTGACCGATGAAGACCGGCGCTGAACTCATCGTCGATTCGCTCGCCGTCAACGGCGCCAGGCGCGTATTCTGCGTTCCCGGCGAAAGCTATCTCGCCGTTCTCGACGCGCTCCACGATTCGCCGATCGAGCTCACCGTCTGCCGCCAGGAGGGCGGCGCGGCGATGATGGCCGACTGCTGGGGCAAGCTTACGGGCGAGCCCGGCATCTGCTTCGTCACGCGCGGACCCGGCGCGACCAATGCCTCCGCCGGCATCCATATCGCCCAGCAGGATTCGACTCCTCTCATCCTCTTCATCGGCCAGATCGCCCGCGATACGCGCGAGCGCGACGCCTTCCAGGAGGTCGACTACAAACAGTTCTTCGGCGGCATGGCCAAGTGGGTGGCCGAAATCGACGATCCGGCCCGCGTGCCGGAATTCATCACCCGCGCCTTTTCCGTGGCGACCTCCGGACGTCCGGGTCCGGTGGTGCTCGCACTTCCCGAGGACATGCTCACCGAAAAGGCGGAGGCGCCAACCCCGCTCGCCTGTACGCCGGTGGAGACCGCGCCGTCTGCCGCTGCGATGAACCGGCTCGGCGCGATGCTGGCCGAGGCCCGTCGCCCCTTCATGATCCTGGGCGGCTCACGCTGGAGCGCCGGTTCGGTCGCGGCGATCACTCGGCTTTCAGAGCGCTGGCAATTGCCCGTCGGCTGCTCCTTCCGCCGCCAGATGCTGTTCGACCATCTCCATCCGAACTACGCGGGCGACATCGGCATCGGCATCAATCCGAAGCTTGCCAAGCGGATCCGCTCGGCCGACCTCGTTCTTCTCGTCGGCGGACGCCTCGGTGAAATGCCTTCTTCGGGCTACACCCTGCTCGAAAGCCCCTACCCGCGACAGACGCTCGTCCACGTCTACCCGGACCCGGAAGAGCTGGGCCGCGTCTATCGTCCGGCGCTGGCGATCAACTCCTCACCGGGTGCCTTTGCGATGGCGGGCGCCGCACTCGAACCGCCGGCCGAAGTTGCCTGGGCTGGCGAGCCAACGGTGGCCCATTCGGATTACCTCGCATGGTCCACGCCGCCTGCCGAAGGACCGGGCAATG
>Ga0097681_1003548_pt1 | contig 12354 bp, 16 predicted proteins | sample ThiBiot_750_plan_FD_72845 | JGI IMG/M metagenome (GOLD analysis project Ga0097681, IMG submission 72845) | Wastewater bioreactor microbial communities from Cape Town, South Africa - Thiocy_cont_750_plan - 1398105538144 (version 2) (version 2) ... | reverse complement strand
TCTCACACCGCATGCTGACACACGCACGCGTACAGTCCGCGAATGCGAGCACACGCCGAGCGAGCGGCCATCAACACTCCACTCCAAGGTGGTGCTGCCGACATTGTCATGAAGGCGATGCTTCTCTTGCATCACAACGAGCGACTCAGCCAGCTTGGTTGGCACATTTTGCTGCAGATTCACGACGAGCTGATTCTTGAAGGACCTCGAGAGACGAGAGATGAAGCGATGCAGCTCGTAGTCAATACGATGCGCAATCCAGTCGATCCGCCCTTGCAGGTCGAGCTGGTTGTTGATGCTAACTCGGCCGACACGTGGCTCGAAGCCAAATAAACGCAACTGTTGTTGTTGGTTAGTTGGATGGACACTCAACATGCACATTTGAAGCTTCTTCCAATCCATTCAAATACAAGGATTCGGTTCGACATGATTTGATTTGATACGATACAACACGGTGTGATAGACGGTGAACCAATCGGTCTGAGATCCTGCCTATGTACAACTAACTAATCACTCGTGTTACGGTAAGAAGAGGCCGCTGTAGACAAGGTGGGTGCTCGCTCACGAGTCAAGTTCTCGAGCAACTCCTCGTCGACGGCGACCACTTGTACACGGTGGTTATTCTGCTCAGTGATGACGAGATGGCGACGCGTTGGATCGATGGCAACGCTGCAAGGCGACTTGAATCGACCCTGGCCAGCTCCTCGCGCTCCGAACTTGGCCAAGAAGATACCGTCCGACGTAAAGATCTGAATGTTGTGGTTGTTTCGATCGCACACGATCAAGCGGTGTCGACGGTCGACGGCAATCGCACGCGGTGACTCGAACATGCCATCGCCTTGGCCCTTCTCGCCAAACTTGAAGAGGAACGAGCCGTCGTTGGACGAGAACACCTGCACGCGGTGGTTGTTAATGTCGGAGACGATGATGCGGCCGAGTTGGTCGTCGACCGCGATGCCACACGGATACTCGAACTGCCCGTCTCGCGAGCCCTTGGACCCAAACTTGAACAGGAATCGCCCGTCGCTCGAGAACACCTGCACGCGGTGGTTGGCAAAGTCCGAGACGATGATGCGGCCGAGCTGATCGCATGCGACGCGCCACGGTTGATTGAACTGTCCGTCGGCGGCGCCTTGCGATCCGAACTTGCTCACGAATCGACCGTCGGGTGCGAAGATCTGAATGCGGTGGTTGTTCGAGTCGGCGACCACGATGCGGCCGTATTGGTCGCATGCCACGCCCTGAGGATGGTCGAGCTGCGCCTCGCCCGAGCCCGGAGCGCCGAACTTGGCCACAAAGTGTCCGTCGCTCGCAAACACTTGCACGCGGTGATTCGAGTAGTCACACACGATGAAGCGATCGCCGTAGCAGCACACGCCGATCGGCTCGTTGAATTGGCCGTCGTCGGCGCCCTGTGATCCAAACGATAGCACGACCGCTCGCTCGGCATACAGTTCGTCGCGCCACGCGTCACTGACACGCACTCGTCGATCTCGCTCGACAGCCTCCTCGGCTCGAATGCGAGCGTCGTCGTGTTGCAGCTGCACTCGAATCTCGTTCGATAGAGTCGGACTGAGACGCTCGACGACACCCATCACGAGCTCGAGCTTGCGTTCAAAGTGCTGGTACGTGGCGTCGAGCGATCGCAACGGACAGAAGAGCTCGAGGTGCGTCGCGAGCGTGCGAGCCTCGAAGCGAGCGCCGCAGCCCTTGGAGCACGCGATCTCGCGATGACTGCACGTAGTCTCGTGCGCGGCCAAGAACCGTTGCTTCGACAAGAGCTGGCAGTGTCGGCACGCGAGCGAGCGATAGTCGCACTCGGACTCGTGGTGCTCGGCGAGGAGGCGCTCGCCGAACCACGCACAGCCGTCGGCGCGGTTGGCGCAGAAAACTCGCAGACTCTTGACGTGGTCGTTGATGGCGCGTATCGGAACCAGCTGCGCGACGCCGACGAGCGAGTGACACGATGCATGCGGACAACTACCGGTCAACGAGATGGCTTGCTGGAGACAAGCGCGACAGAACGAGGTGCCACAACCAGGACACAAGACGGCGTCTACGAATGGATTGCGACATTGCGGACACAGAAACTCGTCGGGTACCGCATCGTAGTATCGCGAGATGGGATACTTACATGGTGATGGAAGGTGTGGTGGCGGTGGTGGTGTTGTTGAGGTTGTTGAGGGTGTTGGTGGTGTTGATGGGTTTGAATGAGTCGCCATATGAATGAGAGAGTGAGAGGGAGAGACGCAGCAGAGCGAATGGCAGCAAGCAACAACAACGGACAGCAACCGATGCCGACGAGACATTCGTTCGCTCGTTCGCTCGCTCGTGCACTGCCACATCCATTCCATCAATTCATCGATCAATTCATCGATCAATTCATCGATCGACCGATAGATACTCATCCCCCAGACTCGCTCTCTGCCAACATAGCCCCACACTCATCTCGACCTCGAACCCCCAAAACCCTTCCTTCCTTCCTTCCTTCGATCGGCTCACGATGGCGCTAACCCAAGCCGAATCCAGCCGACTGCTCTTGAATCTCTGTATCATGGGCGCCGGAGTGGTCGTCGGCTCAGTGGTTGTCGTCGGCGTGTTCATCGGCATCGTCCGTGTGCTGTTCTGGTAGCCGCCCCGCATCACTCGATATACACCAACCTCCCCTCTCCCCCTTACTTCTATCAAAACAAACTGAGCCAAACGCTTAGTTCCATCTCTTCCAGCTCCCGCGCGCAACCCTTCGATCTGAACACTCCTCCGGCCAACAGCCATCCAAGCCGTCTGTCGCTCTGTGATTGTTTGTTTGTCTGTCTGACCCACCGAGCACCATGCCGTTGACCAAGGCCCAAACCCAGCGACTCGCCTCCGACATATGCCTCATGTGTATCGGCCCCGTTCTTGTGTCGGTACTCGTCGTCGGTGTGATGGTCGGTATCGTGCGAGTGTTGTTCTGGTAGACCAGCGCTGGAGTCGTCGTTCGATGAGCACCCTCAAGCCCCACTCGTCGTTGTATGTGATGTATCGTTCACTATCAATCTCAAACAAACAAGCAAGCAGTCCATCTCGACGTTCTACGCCTATCGATGCACTTCTCATTAATTAATCGACGCCAATCTTGTTTGAGTGATCGATCGATAGAGAGAAGTCGTGCCGATTGATAGGAACGATAGGCAGCACAAGGGCGACAGCGAGTACCACGAGATGGCCAATCGACCTCGAACATGGCACCAATCGCTGAGTTCCAAGGACGGCCTCGCCAGCCAAGCCAAGGCCACAAGGCCGAGTGTCGCTCGCTCATCCATAGAATCGCTCACCTTCCGATCCCGCTAGTCACACAGGCAAGCTCAAGCGCCGACCCTGTGTCTGTCCGTTCCTCTCCTACTGCGAGCACACGCGCGCACACATCTCTCTCACACATTCAGAGCTCTATGGCGCTGACCAAGACAGAGACCGCGCGATTGGCTGATGACGCGTGCAACGCCTGTATCGCCTGCCTCTTCGTGTCGACGATCGTTGCCATTGTGTTGGTCGGCATCGTTCGAGCGCTGTTCTAGTACAACGCCAACCAACCATAATATCTCACCCATCTGTCGTGGATGAACCAACGATACCGACTCAATATACAACCATGATGACAACGATACCACGCTCCATCGATCGATCATTACCGACCTCAACCAAGACCACGGTCTGGCTCCTCTTTGCTTCGTGCCTCGGTGCCTCGCGCAGCTTCCACGATCCACTCCAACCCCGACACAACTCTCATCTCATCTCATCTCATCTCGGTCTCTTGATTGACTCATCGAGAGATGGCGGAAGACACAGCCAGCAGCGCGACAACGTCGGAACCACCGCACGATCGAGAGTCAGCGCCCGTGGCGACATCGTTCCGCGACACTGACCCGGAGCACATGGCCAAGGTCGCCGAGGTCTACCAACGCATCTCGGACCTCTGGGCTCTACAAGAACAACAACAAGACGCTCCCATTCCTGAGAGGATACGATCGTTCGTCGATGTCGCTTGCATCGAGCGCTACTTGCGGTATCGTTCGGTCCACATACACACGCACGCACGCATGTTGGATCGAGCGATGCTTGGCGTATCTTGCACGCACAGGCACACTCTCACACACGCCAAATACTAAATATCAACAATCGGGTTGACTCTCGATCGTAGAGCGAGATCATGGAACGTCGACAAGGCCTTCGAGATGTTGTCAGGCACATTGACGTGGCGAACCGAGGTATCGCATCGAACTGTCCGTCTCGTCGAGATATCTGGATACAACGAGTCGTTGCGAATGTCTGGGGTCCCTCACGCACTCACTCACTCACGCACTCGATGCCTCGTACTCCTCGAATACAGTACAATCCCGAGGCTATCTCTCTGAAGGATATCTACCTCGAGGCACGAACTGGCAAGATGTATGTCTCGCCCTTTCGAGATAAGCAAGGTATCGATGCCCCTTCTGATCGATTGGCTCGACCAATAACAATCGGCCACTACGTGCGTGGTTAGGACGATCGATTATCTACATGAAACCTGGCCTCGATGATACGACGGACCGTGTGTCGAAGGTCAAGTACCTGGTGATGATCGTCGAGGATGTACGGCTGCTCGACTCACTTGAACGATCAGGCCTTCTAACATGTCGATTGTGCTACTTTCTCTCGATCTCGATCTTGCTAGGCCATTCGCCACAACAACTACAGCGAAACAGGCGTCGAGAAGATTACACTTCTCGTGGACTACACCGGCTGTGGATTCGTATGATCGCCATCGACTCTGTTGGTAGTCTAGATATCGTCGATACTAACCTCGTGATTCGCATGTGTATCTACACGTCATGTCCAGAAACTCGCTGGAGTCGAGAATACGCAGATCTCACTCGATGTGCTCAATATCTTGCAGAATCACTATCCCGAGGTACAGTGTTTGTTCGTTCGCTCGACGCTCGTCATGGATTCTGCTCACTCATCTGGCATCCTATGCCGCTGTACTACTCGCAACAGCGCTTGGGCCTCGCGTTCATGATCAATCCGCCGTGGATCTTCTCGGCCTTTTGGAAGATCATCTCGCGCTTCCTCGACCCAGTGACGGCGAACAAGATCATCTTTACCGACAAGAGCGGCTCGGCGACCCTCGAGCACATTGACGCAGAGAACCTCGAGACGGTCTACGCTGGCACCAACGACTTTCAGTATAACTACGAGCAATGGCGAGAGAGTCGCTTCCCAGGCGAGACGCTTGATTCCGATGAATAGAAAGGCTGACATACACATGCGCACACATGTAAATGTGCGCATGTGTGGGTCATTCTTCGTTGAGGGATATTGAATGGCATGAGTCTATTTGGATCGAAAGCGCGTGTGGCATTACTTGTTGAGAGAGCTGAGTTGGCTCATCAATGCAGCCAGGTCGTCGCCGTCGTTGACCTTGACCAGATCGTCGTGATGCGCCTCGTCGGCTTTGCCGTAGTCGAGGAACTTTGTGCCCTCGGGAGCGACCAAGCCAGAGCTCGACGACGACGACGAAGACTCGGCCTCCTCCTCGGACGAGCCGACAACGCAGATGTTCCACTCGTTGTCGTCGTGCGACACGGGTGCGTGGGTCTCGCTAGACACGACCTCGACAGGCTCTTTGGCCTTACGCTCCTGTTCGAGATACGGATGGATAGATATTGAGTATTCGCATCACTGAACGAGTAAGGGCACGCGAGTGAATGATACCTGGTATGCTGCTTGAGCCTTGAGGCAGCCCTTGTTCTCGCACTGCGGATTGGGCTTCATTGTGTATCGCGGGAAGAAGTCTCGCATCGCATTGTATCCAAGATAGTACGACACCTCGCCGAACGACAACAATGCCCTGCAACGTCGTCCGTCATCATACAAGATCGCCCAGGGCGCAGTGGTAAGTGCGCGAGAGCGCTCCAACGAACGTACTTGAGCGTGTTTTGCACGAGCATTCCGGCGACCATCGACATGGTGGTCGGCAGCGAAGCGGCACACACTCCCTCTCGCTTGAGCGTTCGCTCATCGATTCCGCTCGCGACAATCAACGGCGGAGCGCACTGCAGACCAAACGCATGTCAGTACCACGAGCCAATCACACACGTGACAGGAGGGAGCTTCGAACCTGGAAGCAGGCCGTCTCGCCAGGAATGATGTATTGAATGTGACCCGACATGGCATCCTCTGATACACCTGACTCCATCCACTGTTGGCCAAGCTCGAGGCAAGCCTGTTTCGAATGCAACGAGAGGTTCAAGCTTGTTGAGCTGGATTGATGATTGGATTGATGATTGGATTGGATTGGATTGGATTGGATTGGATTGGATTGGTGATTGGATTGGATTGATGATTGGATTGGATTGGATTGGATTGGATTGGATTGGATTGGATTGGATGATTGGATTGATGATTGGATTGGATTGGATTGGTGATTGATGATTGGATTGAGCGCCACAAACCTGATTGACTGCAACGCGAGCCTCAAAGTTATCGACACAGCCCAACACGAGATCGACGGGCGATTGGTTGTCCTTTCCACCGTGACGAACGCGATCGATAAAGTGGTCGTAATGATCGACGCTGATGAATCGCCCAGCGAGTTAGGCACCCCTTGCAAACTAGCTCACCAACCATCCCTGAGCGACTGGAGGCTCGAGATCGATATACCTCGTAATGTTGTAGGTGTAGGTCTCGTAGATAACGTCGGGGTTGATCTCTTCGAGCGTCTGCTTGGCGGCGTCGGTCTTGGTCATGCCGGCTTGGTCGGGTCGGAAGAACAAGCGGTTCATGTTGGCGATCTCGACCTTGTCGTAGTCGAAGAGGAGCAACTTGCCGATGCCACAACGACACAACATCTCGGCCGCCACGCTACCGACGCCACCGAGACCGACGATCAAGACACTAAAGTCTCGAATGCGCTGTGTGTGTTTGGTGTGTCGAGAGGCAGATCGTCGATGTCGAGGGTCTCGTTAGCACAAGCAGCAGCGGCAAGCAGCGCCATGGCTGCCATATCTACATACCGCGTAGTTCTCGACGATGCCCATGCGTTTGAGGGCCATCAAGCGGCTATCGGTAGGCGGCAGCAGAGTCAACAAGGCGTCAGTACCGCGCTGATCGGCAGCCGTGTCGCGCGCATCAGGTACGTGCGCGTACCTGTACGGGTTCGAGTCGACGACCTCGCCGCTCATGACCTCGATCTTGCTTCGACCCTTGTTGGTTGCTCGTTGTTGTTGCTGCAGTTGCTCGCGCAACTCCTCGACTTGACGCTGGAGACCAGCGATCTCGGTACGCAACGCGTTCTCAGCCATGATCGTGGTGGTGGTGGTGAGAGGAGAATGAGCGACTACGCCTGAGGCCGCTCCCACTCGTTTGGACATTGCCATCGTTCCTTCTATCTCTCCACTCGTTTGGACATTGCCATCGTTCCTTCTATCTCCCCACTCCTTTGGACATTGCCATCGCTCCTTCTATCTCTCCACTCGTTTGGACATTGCCATCGCTCCTTCTATCTCTCCACTCGTTTGGACATTGCCATCGTTCCTTCTATCTCTCCACTCGTTTGGACATTGCCATCGCCTCCTCGACAGCGCATGTGAACCACGCGAGCAAGCGACACTTGTAGTCTCGCGCGTGATGGCTGCAGCCAGGTTCCCGACTGCGGGGCGCTTCGCGACTCCGTCGCCGGCTCCTCTGATCAGTCCAGCGACCTCGCCGCGGCAGTCGCCAGCGCCGCCAGCACAGCAACGAGCTCGAGCGCTCACGAGCGAGAGTGCTCCCACGCTCGAGGTGACGAGCGACGCCGACCTGGAACGCAAACAGCGACGACGTGGAAAGCGATCGAGCGTGCGACTGTCAGGCAGCGGCGGCAGCAGTATCGACAATGCGTCGTATGCGGCCGAGGAGAAGGAGATCGAGGAGCTGCTGCAGGCGTGTGCCGAGTGCGGCGACACTGCTCGCTTGGCTGCGTCGCTCAATGCCAAGCTGCATCGTCTCGAGGAGGTACTGCGACACGAGTGGACCAATCAGCCAACCAACCAACGACTGAACGTTCCAATCGATCGTAACATGATGCACCACGCCGCACGATGCGAGACGCGATATATTCCTCCTCGGGCACTGACACGTATCGATGCGTGTACACAGGAGAACATTCGCGATATGGTTGAAGCTGGTCGCACGACCGAGGAGCTCGCTTCTCTATTACTTCAAGCCGAGGAACAACTCGAATCGGCAGATGCATGGCTCGTCGAGTACACGCGCCAGCTTGGAGTACGTGTGCTCCCCGAGTGCTGAACCTTTGACTGTTCACTCATGTATTCATTCATTCGTTCGCTCATCATGTAAATTGGGTGGTATTCCGACAGGCTGTGCGCAAGATAGCCGCGAGCATACAAGCCGAGAATAACTCGCTCGAAACTGCGACTCGTAACATGCAGCGGTTGCTCGACGCTGCTGACGCACTCTTTGTACGTTCGTGCGTACGCACGCAACGCATCCTGTGACCGCCGTCTTACGAGAAGAACAAATCCTCTCGCTCTCTCGCTCTCTCGTGAATCACAAGGGATCATTGGAAGTTACGCCGGAGACGAGCAATATCTGTTCCTATGATCTAGTGTCTGCCGATGAGTGTGCCAAGGCACTGCATCTCGCCAAATGGATCGAGGAAGCTCTACGACGTGAGCTACCTCATTCGTTGGCTGAAACCAAGGCCGTCAGGTTCGAGCAACTATTTATTGTCGGGTTTTAATATTGCAAGAGAGAGAGAGAGAGAGAGAGAGAGAGTTTTCGATTACACTCGAAATATCTAGATTCTTCTTTGCTTTAGTGTGCATTACACATTTTACACGTCATCATCCTTCAATTATTTGTTCTCTTGTACTCACGCGAGACATATATTCGATTGGGGTTGTGACTATTTTTATGGAATGCAGAGAACAACGCGACGAGATCAACAAGCTTCGCATACGATTTTGTGACAAGCTCACGCATTTCTTGACGACACAGTTCCAAGTGCGCCGACAAGGTCAAGTACGTGCGAACCTCCTCGTCTTCCTCCTCCTGAGACGCCGGGATTTTTATTCGATGGCATTACGGTCCAGATTCGAAAGCGAGATGTGGATAATCAAAGTGTCGACGTGGGCCCGGTGTACCGCACGGATCTCTCCATGTCGATGGAGGCAACGCAGCTGTTCCTGGCACGTTACGCTCCGTTTATTCAGTGGATCGAAAATACGGCCGAGGCGTCCGAGAAGCCATTGGCTCCGTTGCTCGAGAACTATCAACAATCGATGCGCAATCTGTATCGCACCGAGATTCGACGATTCTTTACGCATACCAAATTCTTTATCGCACAGGAGCAACTCGGTAGTACGTGTACCTACCTACGACATTGATCGATTGAGCATAGTAGAGAAGGGAGTAGTTATTCACGAGTAAGATTTGATATTGATATGGAACGATGTGCTGCTTATGATTATTTATTGCAGCGTTGGTCGAACGAGGCCATCGCACTCCTCCAGCGCCGTTGAGTATTCGTAAGAAGACACCAATGGATGAGGTATGATTCATATGTGTGAGCAACATCATTATCTCTCCTCGACGCTAAACTGGCATCATTGTATTTTGATCATCATCGTCATGATGATGGATGTCTGGCGTTGTTTGTTATTTGTGTCGGCATAAATGTATTGATGTTGCGGTACATCGACACAGATATTTGCCTTTGCCCTAACGGCGTGTGTCGAAGCGATACTTCGTGAACGTGAATTCACCGCCATGCTCTTCCGACTCTCTGAAACGTACGCTCTCGCCTGCGATCAGCCAGAAGAACGATCGACGAGTGCAAGGCAGCCATTGATTAATGCACAAGCTGTGGGCTTGATATTTGCTTTTTTGTGTATTTGTGCAGTGAGACGTCACATGTTGTAAGCCACATCTTTCAAGAGGCAGCTACGGAGCTTGTTGGATTTGTCGAGGAAGCAGATGCGATTGACCATTTGTACGTTGTAATTGCGCACTCCCGAAGCACGACGTAACGAGTTGGCGTGCAGTATTAATTTTTCTGGTGCTCGTGTACGTTGCAGTTGTACGATATCGATACTCGCACAAACGCACAAGTTTGTGATGGAGCACAAGAGCGACCCCAACTCGGTGGTCGTGGGTCTCGTCACTGCTTCGCAACAAGAGGCGAAGCAACGATTTAACAAGTTTATCGTACGTCGTAAGGCGCCGTCGTGTCGTGGTGGATATCGGTCCTGGAGCTAGCTGATTGATTGATTTTTGGCGATCGATTGGGTCTCAGGACGAAGAGATGGCGTCGATCAAAGACTCGAGTATATCGAACCGACGAAGCAGTATCCTGCCACATCTACAACGACTACCGGTATGTGGCGTTGGTGTTGGTAAGCTTGTGGCGACGATGAATTGATTGATTGATTGAGTCTCGATCGGTCGCAGGGCTTTGTGGAGAGAATCGAGAGCTTCTTGACCGACGAGTCGCGCGAGGTGATTGATTTTGCATACCACAAGTTGGTGCTATCGATCTTTGCGTGGCTGAACAAGCCAGTTAGCGGCGACTCGGACGAGGCGGTCGTGCAATACGCGACGCGCGTCGAAAACTACCGCTACTTTGCGACGCAGTTCTCGAGCAAGACTGCCTCGGCCTTGGTGCAATATGTGACGCAAGCGCTCAGTCTCTTCCGCACCAACCTGTCGGTGTTGATTGATAGCCTACTGCGCAAGCAGCTCGATGGATTGATGGTACGCATGACGAGCCACGAGCGCGCAAGCTTGCTTCACGCTGACTCTTATGTGTTGCGTTTCTTCTTCGTCATCATGCCGCGATTTTCTGTGGTTGTTTTGTGATGTGCTATGATTTTTCGTTATGGCGATGGATAGAAATACTTTGAGGAGATCGACAAGCTGCTCCAAACGATTGCTCCCGAGGAGATACCGTTCCAGAGCTCGTACTCGAATACGGCGCTCGCGCGTATTTCTACCAAGTACAATGGACCAAGGGTACGTCGGGAGGGTGAAGGAGGTTATCGACTGGTGCGCTGTCTGCCATCCATCCACTCACTCGCGCGCGCACGACCCTCTCCAGCTCGAGAAAAAATTCGACTCCGTCCGCAAACGCCTCGAGAAGCTCTTTGTGACGAACACGGCACTGCGCGAGGAGGTTTGGCTCACACTATCCGAGCAAGTGGCACAAATGTTTCGCCACTACGAGGACCTGGTTGCGCAGTGCTACGGCGGGCGCCGGTTGGCAGTGTCGGCCGACGAGGTGACGCGCATTCTCGAGTCGACGCTCGCGGTCGGCACTGCAGCGGCTGGCGCCGGCGGTGGCGACTAACGAGCAAACCGCGCGTACTGTGCAGTAATGTAATGTAGTGTGATCCAACAAATACAAATATAACACGCGCTCTCTGTCGATAGATCTCCCACAGACTTGATGATAATGATAAGGAGGAGGATTGGGGGTTTTAGGGAATCTTTGGTTTATAGCATCGATTGTAATGGACAGCCGCGTTACACCTTGTAGCCGCAGCTCTTTCGGCGACCGCGAGCACGCTCGAACTTGCGGCCCACGGCTCGTACGCGAGGGCTGTGTATCGAGACAAAGCAACCGGAGCAAGCAAACGATAGTAGTAGTGCACGAGGTCAGTATCGCGATTCGGCAAACAACAAACACATCAAGGACGCAACGACGGTGACAGCGGCTTGGACATGGACAGGGCACGAGCCAACGAGCACGAGAGACGTACCGAGTGCTGCTGCCAGGAACACCAGCAGCGCCAAAGTACTTGGTGGCAGTGCGAGCAGTCTTGCGGCCACGGAGGAGCACCGTGTTGGCGCCGGTCGGGGAGCGCAGAGCGAGCTGGTCGAAGGTCAGGGCCTCGCCGCCAGCCTTGAGGATGCGGGCGCGGGCGCCGGCCGTAAAGTGCAGCGCAGCGACGCGGAGCTTGGGAACGTCCAACAAGCGCGTATCATCGGTGACAGTGCCGACCACGACGCCGATGGTGCCCTCCTTCTTGTTGGCGAGGTTGACGGCAAGCTTGGAGGTCGAGACGGGCGGGCGGTTGACGCGGCTCATGCACAGACGGTGGAGCACGAGCTTGTTGAACTTGGAGTTCGTGCGGCGAGCAAGGAAGCGGTACAGCTGTGTACAACGGAAGGCAGAGGAGAGATACGTATGAGCGAGAGAGCGCGAGATAGGCACTGGACGCGCATCATCCACAGAGACTACTGGAGTCGTAGGCACGAGTATACGAGCGAGCGAGCCAGGGAGCGAGTGGGTGGGATCGGATATGCGAGAGAGAGAGAGAGAGGGAACGAGCGCTA
>Ga0097681_1003547_pt1 | contig 12360 bp, 11 predicted proteins | sample ThiBiot_750_plan_FD_72845 | JGI IMG/M metagenome (GOLD analysis project Ga0097681, IMG submission 72845) | Wastewater bioreactor microbial communities from Cape Town, South Africa - Thiocy_cont_750_plan - 1398105538144 (version 2) (version 2) ... | reverse complement strand
GTTCGAAAAGGCGGAGAAGGAGATTGGCCGTGCGTTCGTCAAGCCCAGCACCTTCAGTGAAGTCACCACTTTCGTCTCGGCGACCGACAGTAAGCAATTCCTTCACACCCTGACGACCGAACTTATCGAACTTGTCGAGGCTTCGAAGAATTCCGACCTTGCGGTCATTCGGGACTCCCCGAGCGGCGAGCACCCCGTCGAGCACCTTGCGGTTATTGACGCGGATGACATAATCCCCACGCGCGATCCCCAGCGCCTCCATGACATCCGCCATCATCATGGCCATCTCGGCGTCGGCGGCGACGCCGGGCGTTCCCACCGCGTCGGCGTCGAACTGCATGAACTGCCGAAAGCGGCCCGGGCCGGGCTTCTCGTTGCGGAACACCCAGCCGGCGCGATAGGAGCGGTACGGCTTGGGCAGCGTCTCGTAGTTTTCGGCCACATAGCGGGCGAGCGGCGCCGTCAGATCGTAGCGCAGGCTCATCCACTGCTCGTCGTCGTCCTGCAGCGAGAACACGCCCTCGTTCGGCCGGTCCTGGTCGGGCAGGAACTTGCCGAGCGCGTCGGTATATTCGAACATCGGCGTCTCGACCGGATCGAAGCCGTAGCGCTCATAAACGCCGCGGATCGTCTCCATCATCTTCTCGGTCGCGCGGATATCGTCCGCCGCGCGGTCGACGAAGCCGCGCGGGACCCGTGCCTTCAGCCTGTCCGCTTTGTCTGCCATGTCGCTCAACCTGCTGGGGTGATGCCTTTTCCGGGCGCGCTTGTCCCTAGCGGATATGGGGTGGAGCGGCAAGGGCGGGAGGCATGGGCGGTGGCGGGGGTTGCGACGTAACGGAATGGATCCTCGGGTCAAGCCCGAGGATGACGGGGGGAGAAGGACGCCGCCGATCACCAAGCTCTGCAATTTGCAACGGCCTTCAATAACGTCGTCATCCTCGGGCTTGACCCGAGGATCCATTCCGTGACCGCCTTCCGGTCCAAGGCGTCTCAGAACTTCAAACCGCAATCTACCTCCGACCCGGCCTGACAAACCGCTCCCGCGCCTTCTCCACTTCCGCCCGGCACACGCAACCTTCGACATGGTCGTTGACCATGCCCATCGCCTGCATGAAGGCGTAAGTCGTCGTCGGTCCGACGAAGGTCCAGCCGCGCTTCTTCAGGTCCTTCGAAAGGCGCACCGCCGTCGGCGTGGTGGTGAAGGCGCGCAGGCTCGCCCAATCGAAGGCGGATGGACGCTCCTGCGGTCCCGGCTCGTGCCGCCAGAAGAAAGCGGCGAGCGAGCCGAATTCCTGCGTCATTTCGACGGCGCGGCGGGCATTGTTGATAGTCGAGACGATCTTGCCGCGATGACGGATGATCCCGGCATCCTCTACCAGCCGCTCGACATCCCCCTCGCCGAAACCGGCCACGCGGTGAAAGTCGAAACCGGCGAAGGCGGCGCGGAAATTTTCGCGCTTCCTGAGGATCGTCAGCCAGGAAAGGCCGGACTGGAATCCCTCAAGGCAGAGCTTTTCGAAGAGCCGCCGGTCGTCGGCGACGGGCCGGCCCCACTCCTCGTCGTGATAGTGCAGGTAATCCGGCAGGTTCCCGTGCCAGGCGCAGCGCAGCCGCCCGTCCGGCCCCGCGATCAGCCCTTCGCCCGCGCCCGTCTCGCCATCCATGCCCTTGCCCCTCGCGAATGCCTGCCGCGCACCTGTTAACCAAGCAACTATACCCGGCGGTAACCACACCGAATGGTTTCCGCGACGAATCGCATTTTATTGATTTCGATTCACTTTTCCGACTCCGCCCGCGCGCCACAATCCGTTTCATGCACGCTCGTGTTTGATGCTGCCCCACCTGGAGATCAGGCAAGAGGTTCCGCGCAAGCCCATGAGACGGATTTCACTGGCCCTCGTTCTGGTCCTCGGCGGCGGCTTCGCCGCGGCGCCGTTTGCCCCGGTCAAGGCGGACAATCGCTATGCCGAGCGTCCGCCGATCGTCCTGAGCCCCGATCTCACCGCTCCATGGCTCATGCAACTCGGTATCCGCCCGACGGTCGGCCCCGATGGCGCCGTGACCCTTGCGCCTCAGAGCGAGCCCGCAACAGCCACCCCGAAGCGTGCGCCGAGCCTCTCCCATGGCGCGGCGGCACGGGCGCCGGCGCCGAAGCGCTCACTCGACTATTATCCGCCCGCGCCCGCCAGCCCGAGCGCCGATGCTGCGCCGCCGAAAGCCATGCAGGTGGCTGTAGCCACCCAGCCCTCGCGGGCTGCCGTGGCACAGGGAATGGACCCGCAATTCCTGCCGCAGGAAGTCGCCTATGACGGGTCGGAGAAGCCCGGCACGATCATCATCGATACGGAAAACATGTTCCTCTACCATGTCGAGGACGGCGGCAAGGCAATGCGCTACGGCGTCGGCGTCGGCCGTCCCGGCTTCGAATGGGCCGGCATCCACCACGTCACGCGCAAGGCCGAGTGGCCCGAATGGCGGCCGCCGTCGGAGATGATCGCCCGGGAAGCGGCGCATGACCACATCATCCCGGCCGTTATGCACGGCGGCCCGGACAATCCGCTCGGCGCGCGCGCCCTCTATCTCGGCTCCACGCTCTACCGCATCCACGGCACCAACCAGCCTTGGTCGATCGGCAAGGCCGTGTCGTCGGGCTGTATCCGCATGCGCAATGAGGATGTCATAGAGCTTTACGATCGCGTCAGGATCGGTACAAAGGTCGTGGTGATGTGATTCCCGCGGGGAGTGACCAGGGGACTCGCGGTCCGGGGCGTCGTCTGGGGAGACGGCGCCCCGATCAATTATCGGTCCCGGCCGTTCGGTTTGCGACCGCTGGCCGCGCCGCGGCGCGATTGACAACCGGTCCGTCCGTGTTAGGTGCTGCGGCAGGATGCCGTTGCGCCGTCAGGCGCCTCCGGCGATAGATTCAGGAATCAGTCATGCCGGAAACGGACCATCGCTATCTCAATGGCGCGCCGGTCGCCCGCAAGATCGTCGCGGAGGTCGAGGCCGAGGCCCGCGCCGCCATCGCAGACGGCTGGGAGCCGCGCCTCGTTTCCATCGCCGTCGGCGAGCAGCCGGCAGTCGAGGTTTATGTGCGCAACCAGCGCCGCAAGGCCGAGGCAGCCTCGATCGCCTTCGAGGAACGGCGGTTTCCGGAGGCCACCACCCAGGCCGAACTCGACGCCGCCATCCGCGCAATGAACGCCGACCCGCGCGTGACCGGCGTCATCATCCAGCGCCCCGTGCCGAAGCATCTTTCCATCAAGGCTCTCCAGGGTGCGGTCCACCCGCTCAAGGACGTGGAGGGCATGCACCCGGCCTCGATCGGCAACATCGTCTATAATGAGCTCGACCTCGTGCCCTGCACCGCGGCGGCTTCCGTTGAGCTCCTCAAGGCGACGGGACTAAGGCTCGAAGGGCTGGAGGTCGTCATCGTCGGCCATTCGGAGATCGTCGGCAAGCCGATCGCCTTCATGCTGATGAGCGAAGGCGCGACGGTCACGGTCTGCCACCATATGACGCGTTCGGTCTCCTCGCACGCACGCCGTGCCGACGCCCTGTTCGTGGCCGTCGGCAAGCCGCGCCTGATAAGGGCCGACATGGTCAAGCCCGGCGCGGCCGTCATCGATATCGGCATCAATTCGGAAACGGGTCCCGACGGCAAGGAGCGCATCGTCGGCGATGTCGACTTCGACAGCGTCAAGGACGTGGCCGCCTGGATCACGCCCGTTCCCGGGGGCGTGGGTCCCGTCACCGTCGCCATCCTCCTGCGAAACACGATGGTGGCCCTGAAGCGCCAGCGCGAGCATTACGAGAAAGCCTACGCGACGGAGGCGTCCGAGGCGGCGGAATAAGGCAGTTCCGCTACGATCGGAGCAAGCAGGATCGCTCCATGCGGTCACGCCTTCTGCGGCGCGGCGATCCGGCGCAGTCGGGCGCGCTCCGCCGCCTCGCCGATGATGCGCTCGGCCGTGCCCGGGACGTCGAAGACGAGATCGATCTCGAGCACCTGAAGCCGCTGCATGAAGTTCTCCATGCCCGAAACGCCGTTCTCGATGCGAACGCGATCCTTGGCCGTCGTGATCAGGTCGAGGTCGGCGGCACGCGCTGTCGCGTCCATCTCCACCAGTTCCTCTGCCCGGTAAGGGTGGTGGTCGGGGAAGGAGCGGGTCAACACGACATTTCCGCCGGCGTTCCTCACGCTGTCATAGAATTTGTCCGGATCGCCGATCCCCGCGAAGGCAAGGAACCGGCGGCGCCTGATCGCGGAGGGCCGGCGCGTCTGCAACTGCGCCTGGAAGATCGGACGGGCGGAGCGGGCGGCATAGCGCACGACCATCGCGGCCCCGTCGCCCTCGCCGATCCGCAACAATCCGTCAGTGCGCCGCATCTGGTCCACCAGCGGGGCGCGCAGCGGTCCCGCCGGGATGACGTGGCCGTTACCGATGCCGCGCCGGCTGTCGACAACGAGCAGCGCATAATCGACGTGGATGCGGCTGCTCTGGAACCCGTCGTCCATGATGATGAAATCGCAGCCTTCTCCGATCAGCAGGCGGGCGGCAGCGACGCGGTTGGGCGAAACGGCAGTCGGCGCGATACGGGCGAGCAGCAGCGGCTCGTCGCCGACATGGCGGGCGCTGTCGTGAGAGGAATTCACCAGATGGACACCGGAAACCCCGCCGCCATAGCCGCGCGTGACGAACCCCGGCGAGAGCTTCATCCGCCGGGCGGTTTCGGCGAGCGCGATGGCGGTAGGCGTCTTGCCGGCACCGCCGACGATGTAGTTGCCGACGCACAGCACCGGCGCCGAGACGGCGGGAGGATTGGCACGAATGAGGCGGCGTCCGGCCACGCGCCCATAGGCGAAAGCAAGCGGCGCCAGCGCCAGCGCGCGCCAGTCCGGCTTCTCCCACCAGAATGGCGGCGTTTCGCTGATCATCCCCGCTTCGTCTCCCGCTCCACCAGTCGGGCTTTGAGGACCAGCGGTCGGATATAGGGATCGAGCGCGCCCATTGTGCGGTCGAGCGCCCCGCGCATCTCGCCCACCGTCTGCTCGGCTGCATCGATCATGCCGCGCCGGGTGGTTGGGTGCTCCAGCAGGAAATCGACGGCCCCGGCGAGCATCTTGCGGTCGCGGACCAGCTTGGCGCCGCCGCTCTTGACGAGCCGCTGGTAGGAGTCGCGGAAGTTCTGGACATTGCGCCCCGACAGGATCGCAGTGCGCAGAACCGCCGGCTCGAGCGGGTTCTGTCCCCCTTCGGCAGCAAGCGAACGTCCGACGAAGGCGATCTCGGTCAGGCGCAGGTAAAGCCCCATCTCTCCGATCGTGTCGCCGATGAAGACGTCGGTATCGGGGGTGACGGGGCTCTTCTCCGTCCGCAGCACCACGTTGAGACCGCGCGCCTCCATCATCGCCTTGAGGCCCTGCGCCCTTTCGGGATGCCTGGGCACGATGATGGTCAGGAGGTCGCGATGCTTGCGGGAGACGGATTCATGCACCTCGCATGCGATCTCCTCCTCTCCCTCATGGGTCGAGATCGCCGCCCATGTCCCCCGCTTTCCGATCGCCGTCTGGAGCTGGCGCAGGCTGCGCTGGTCGGCGGGCGGCACCTGAGTGTCCACCTTCAGATTGCCCGAAACGGTTACGGGCCTCGCGCCGAGCGCCCGAAACCGCTCGGCATCCGCCTGCGACTGCGCAATGACGTGAGCGAGGTTTTCGAAGAGCGCCTCGGCCAGCGATGCGCGGCGCTTCCACGCGGCGAAGGACCGGTCCGAAAGACGCCCGTTGACGAGCACCTGCGGCACGCGCCTTGCGCCGAGTTCGAGGATCGTCATCGGCCATATCTCGGACTCGGCGATAATGGCGAGATCCGGGTTCCAGTAGCCGAGGAACCGGCTCACGGCGGGCTTGAGGTCGAGCGGCACGTATTGATGGATGATGCGGCCCTTCAGCCGCTCCTCGGCGAGCCGTGCCGACGTCACGGTGCCCGTGGTCAGGACAACGCGGATGCCCAGCGCCGAAATCCGCTCGATGAGGGGCGTGACGGCCGAAGTCTCGCCGACGCTTGCCGCATGCACCCAGACGACTGGTCCCGGTGGCCGCGGGACGCTCGCTCGCCCATACCGCTCGCGCCGCCGCGCCGGCTCCTCCTTGCCCTTGGCCACGCGGAGCGCCACATAGCCGCCGATCAGCGGATAGGCGAGCGCGCCCGTCCAGCGATAGGTCGTCAGGATCGCCCGCGCCCAGCCCTCACTCATCGGGCATGTTCCGCCAGTGCATAGGCCTGCGCGGTGATCGCGTTGAGCCTCGCCGTCAGCTCGACGCGCTTGGCCTCGATCGTCGCCTCGTCTGCGTCCGGCGGCACGAAAACCGGCTCGCCGGCAAGTGCGGCCGACCGCCCGAAGGGAAGCGGCACCGTCGTCTTGTCCCAGCTCTTCTCGATGATCTTGTAGCGCGATGAGGCATAGGCCGCCGGCACGATCGGCCGGCCCGTGAGCTTGGCCAGGAGGATGATGCCCTCTCCGGCCTCGCGCGGCGTTCCGTTCGGAATGTCGGCGATCATGGCCACGCTGTCGCCCTCATCCAGTACGCGCTTGAGCTTGATGAGCGCGCGCGCTCCGCCCTTGGACGGATCGGTCCGGCGACCTTCGCGGCCTCCCGAACCGCGAACGACGCGAAGGCCCAGTCGCGTGGCCACGCGCGCATTGAGTTCGGCGTCGGCGCTCCTCGAAAACAGCGCCCACACGCGCATGTTCTTGGGCCTCAGTATCGGCGCCATCAGGTGCTGACCATGCCAGAGGGCGCAAATGAACGGGGCATGCTGGCGCAGCCGGCCATCGACGTCGTCCAGTCCGGTGACGGGCTGGTTCGTCGCGTGGACGAGGCGCAGATAACCGCCCACCATCGACACGATCAGCGGGCTTGCGAGGCGCGAGGCCGCCAGCGCCCGGCCGAGGGATCGCAACAGCTTTCTCCCCCGGCTTTTCCTGCCGGCCTTGCGGGCCGCGCCAGGCCGGGTGATCGCAGTGATCGTCAGCGAGATTTCCTGGTCTGCCATGTCCTTGGAAGGCCGGATGCCCGACGGCTATCCGACTGTGACCTCCCCGGTTTGGGAGGGATCGAGCAGCCGATGGAGATGTACGATGAAATAGCGCATATGGGCGTTGTCCACCGTGGCCTGGGCCCTGGCGCTCCAGGCGGCCTTCGCGCTTGCATAGTCGGGAAATATGCCAACCATGTCGACGGCGTCGAGGTCGCGGAACTCCGTTCCCCCCAGGTGTTTCAACTCGCCACCGAAAACCAGGTGGAGCAGTTGCTTCTTGGGCGCAGTCTTTTCGCTCATGCTCCATTTCCGTAGACGCCTTGGCTCGGTGAGCGCGCAAGACGCGAATCATGTGTGGGCCGGCGCCCCCGGCGCACGCCAGCGAAGCACCGGCGCATGCTTAGAGCAACATAGTCTCAAAGGGAACCGCCGTGCCAGAGAGTTTCGGCGACAAGGTGGCGGACCGATTGATTCCGCGCCGGATCAGCTTTCGGCCGCGATGACCGCGCGCATGGCCGCAAGCAGCCTGCCGCTCGCTGCCGCAAGCGCGCCCTGGCGCGGATTGCCTGTGGCATAGCGGATGGGCGAGCCGTCTGCCCGCACGAGGCCGCCTCCCGCTTCGGAGAGTATGACATCCGCCGCGGCAAGGTCCCAGTCATGTGAATTCGGCTTGACGAACGTGCCGTCGATCTCGCCCCGTGCGACCATCGCCAGCCGATAGGCCAGCGAAGGCACGTAAGGATGGCTCCTGACCTCGCTGCCCAGCGCTTGCGGCAGACGGTTGATGAAGGTTTTCGGCCCCGCGATATCGAAGGGGAGGACAGGCGTGCGTACCGCGATGGGTTCACCATTCTGGCGCGCGCCGGACCCGAGGACCGCCGAGATCGCCTCGCCGCGTGCCGGACTGTCGAGCACGCCCGCTACCGGTCGTCCATTCTCCACGACGCCGATCGACACGCACCAGACGCTGCTCCCCTCGATGAACGCTCGGGTTCCGTCGATGGGGTCGACGATGAAGCTGCGGCTGCGCGCCATGGCCGCGCGCTCGTCCGCCGTCTACTCGGAGATCCAGCCGTAGTCGGGACGCTCACCGATAAGCACACGCTTCAAGAATGCATCCACGGCCATGTCTGCCTCGCTGACGGGGGAGGCGCCAGCCTTGAACCAGACTTCCGGATCGCGCCGGAAGAAGCGCATGGCGATCCGGCCGGCTTGCGCGGCGGCTTCCCTGATCAATGCGAGATCGTCGGAAAGGTCGAGTTCAGCTACCGGCAAGCGTCATTCCCTCGATGGCGAGCGTCGGCGCAGCCGTGCCGAAATTGCGGTCGATGTCGTTCGCCGCGGTCATCGCGAGGAACATGTCCTTGAGATTGGAAGCGATCGTGACCTCGCTCACCGGATAGGCGAGTTCGCCGTTTTCGATCCAGAAGCCCGAGGCGCCGCGGCTGTACTGGCCGGTGATCAGGTTGACGCCCTGCCCGAAGACCTCGGTGACATAGAATCCCGTGCCGATGCTGCGAATGATATCCTCCGGCGAGGCCTCGCCGGGTTCGATGGCGAAATTCGTCGACCCGGGATTGACGATGGAGCCGGAACGCACGCCGCGCCCGTTGGTCTTGAGCCCGAGTTCGCGGGCGACGGCGGTCGACAGGAGCCAGTGCCGAAGCGTGCCGTCCTCCACGATCATGAGCTTTTGCCCTTCGATGCCTTCCCCGTCGAATGGACGGGAGGCCGGTCCGCGCACCTTGAGCGGGTCGTCGGTCACCGTCATCCCGGCAGGCAGGATCCGCTCGCCCATCCTGTCCATCAGGAAGCTGGTGCGCCGCGCGATCGAGGCGCCGTTGATGGCGCCGGCAAGATGTCCGGCAATGCCGCGCGCCACGCGTGGATCGAAGACGACCGTCACGGTCCCGGTCCTCGCCTTGCGCGCGCCGATGCGTCGCACCGCTCGTTCGCCGGCCGAACGGCCGATAGTCTCTGGCGCTTCGAGGTCGGCGAAATGCAGGCGCGAGGAGAAGTCGTAATCGCGTTCCATTCCCGTGCCGGTGCCGGCGATCGCGCTCACCGAACGGCTGAAGCGGGTCGAGGCGAACGCGCCCGCAAATCCGTCCGACGTGACGAGCACCAGGCCACCCATTCCCGCCGAGGCGCCGCTTCCGCCCGAATTCGTTACACCCGACACCGCAAGCGCCGCCTCTTCGGCGGCAAGCGCATCCTGAGTGAGCCGAGCAGCATCGATCTCGGTCCCGTCGAACAGATCGAGGTTGCGGATGTCGGAAGCGAGATCGGCCCGATCGGGCATTCCCTGGAAGGGATCCTCCGGCGAGACCCGTGCCATCGCGACTGCGCGCTCGGCGAGCGCTCCCGCGTCGGACCCTGCCGTCGCCGATACGCTGGCCACGCGGTTGCCGACGAATACGCGCAGGGCGAAATCGTCGCTTTCTGACGCTTCCGTGTCCTCGACCTTGCCTAGCCTGACGCTCACGCCGAGCGAGCGGCTTCGCATGACGACGGCGTCGGCGGCATCGGCGCCTGCCCGCCTTGCCGCCTCGACCAGAAGGGCTGCCCGGTCTATGAGGTCGGTGCTATGCGCAGGATCGTTCATGCCGGGATCGCCTTCCTCGAATTGGGAGATTTGCAGGCTGTTGCGCTGCTTTCGATACAGATTAGATATAGGTTCCGCATGGGCCGCGTACAGGGCGAAGGCGGAGTGCAGTCCTGAAAGGACCGGTCCGCACGCAAGATCGGAGCGTGGTGGCTCCGGCCCAAAGATCATCCCGCTCCAGCCCGGACCAGGCAGGGGGGGCAACCGGCATCTGGAGCGTTCATGGGCCACGTCGGCGGCAGTGTCTTCATCGAGGTCTTGATCCTTCTCGGAGGCGCGGTAGTCGCGGCAGCCCTGTTCAAGCGGCTGGGGCTTGGCACCGTGCTCGGCTATCTCACCCTAGGGGTGGTGGTCGGGCCGATGGCGCGGCTTCTCACGAGCGGTCCGGAGATTCTCGATTTCGCCGGGCTGGGCGTGGTTTTTCTGCTCTTCGTCATCGGGCTCGAATTGAAGCCCGCGCGCCTGTGGTCGATGAAGCTCGCAATCTTCGGTCTCGGGCTTCTCCAGGTCCTTGCCACAGGCACGGTGCTTGCGGCCCTCGGCATCTGGGGTGTCGGCCTGTCATGGCGTGCCGCCGTCGTGGCGGGCTTCGGCCTCGCTCTTTCCTCGACCGCCTTCGTCATGCAGATCCTGGAAGAACGCGGGGAGACCAGCCAGCGCTATGCCCAGACCGCATTTGCGGTGCTTCTCTTCCAGGATCTCGCGATCGTGCCGCTGCTCGCGCTCGTCCCTGTGCTTTCGCCCATACCCCCGCAGGGCGGCCCCGGCCCGCTTACGGAAGGCCTCGTCGGCATAGGCAGCATCGCCGCGCTGTTCCTCCTGGGGAGATACATCATCAACCCGGTATTCAGGATCATCGCCAATACCGGCGCGCGCGAGGTGATGATCGCCGCCGCGCTCTTCGTCGTCATCGGCTCCGCCATGCTGATGCAGCTTGCCGGCCTTTCCATGGCGATGGGTGCCTTCCTTGCCGGGCTGCTCCTTGCCGAATCGACTTATCGGCACGAACTGGAGGCCGACATCGAACCGTTCCGCGGCATCCTCCTCGGCCTGTTTTTCGTCGCCGTCGGCATGTCGCTGAACCTTTCCGTCATTGCCGCGCACTGGCCTGAGATCGTGGTATGCGTACCGGTGCTCATGGCGGTCAAGGCGGCCCTCCTCTACGGGCTTTGCCGGATATTCGGCACCGGTCATGATGACGCCCTTCGCATCGCCTTTCTCTTGCCGCAGGGCGGGGAGTTCGGCTTCGTCCTCTTCTCGGCGGCGGCCGGATCGGCGCTGATGAGCGCCTCGGATGCATCGATCCTGATCGCGGTGGTGACGGTTTCCATGGCGCTGACGCCGCTCTCCATCGCGCTCGGCAGGGTGTTCGAGGCGCGTGACGTTCCCGAAGAGATGGAGGAGGACTTCGACGGCGCAGGAGCTGACGTCCTGATGATCGGCTTCTCGCGGCTTGGACAGATCGCCTCGCAGGTGCTCCTCGCGGGCGGACGGGAAGTGACGATCATCGACATCTCTGCCGACCGGGTGCGCTCGGCCGCCCGGTTCGGCTTCCGCATCTATTTCGGCGACGGCAGCCGCAAGGACGTGCTGGAAGCGGCGGGAATCAGGCGCGCACGTATCGTTGCCGTCTGCACCGCGAGAAGGGACGTCACCGACCGGATCGTCGCACTCATCCAGTCCGAATATCCTGACGCCCGACTTTTCGTGCGCTCTTACGACCGCGCGCATACGCTGGAGCTGCGTGCGCGCGGGGTCGACTACGAGGTGCGCGAGACGGTCGAATCAGGGCTCGTGTTCGGTCGCCAGACGCTGGCCGCGCTCGGCATGGATATGGAACAGGCCGATCTCATCATGGCCGATACCCGCCGACGGGACGAGGAGCGGCTGGTCATACAGGCGGCCGAAGGCATCATGGCGGGCGGCGACATGCTTCTGACGCGCCCCACCCCCGAGCCGCTGATCCCGCCCCGGCGCGAATCCCGCCGCCTCGACAGGGATGCCGAGGAGGAGATCGCGCTTGCCGCCGAAAGCTGAACCGATAAAGTCATCCATACGGATAGCGATCCCATGAGCCCCTTTCATCTTGCCTTTCCTGTCCGCGATCTCGACGAGACGAGGCGGTTCTATGCCGACGTGCTCGGCTGCCGCATCGGCCGCTCCTCCGGGACATGGGTGGACTTCGACCTTTTCGGCCACCAGATGTCGGCGCACCGGGTTGCCGCGAGCGGGGGATCGAGCGGCAGCGTCGACGGTGTCGGCGTGCCTATCCCGCATTTCGGCGTCGTGCTCACGATGGATGAATGGGAGGCTCTTGCCGCCCGCCTCGAGAAGCTGGACGGCATCGACTGGATCCACCGGCCGATGGTGCGCTTCAAGGGCGAGCCCGGCGAGCAGGCGACCTTCTTCATCCGCGATCCTTCTGGCAATGCGCTGGAGTTCAAGGGCTTCCGCTCTTTGGAAGCCGTCTTCGAAGCTTGAGACAATTCCGGCAAGAACGGGTAGACGCCTGCCATTCCCCGGCCGTCAGCCGGATGCTGCCTAGAGCCTTTCATGATTAGATGGAAACAGTTCTGTTTCTCCGCGGGCGCCCGCCAGCGGGAAACCTTTCAGGCCGGGTGAATTCGGGCCGGATCCTGCGGCTTCGGACTTGGCCGTACATTGAGTACGACCGCGCCGAAGCCCTCGACCCTGACCCGAATTCCCTCC
>Ga0097681_1003546_pt1 | contig 12361 bp, 10 predicted proteins | sample ThiBiot_750_plan_FD_72845 | JGI IMG/M metagenome (GOLD analysis project Ga0097681, IMG submission 72845) | Wastewater bioreactor microbial communities from Cape Town, South Africa - Thiocy_cont_750_plan - 1398105538144 (version 2) (version 2) ... | reverse complement strand
ATTATTTTTATTGTTTAATAAAAATGTACTGATACAATTAGTTTGATTGAATAGTTCAATTTTGAATCGTGTACGACGATAGAAACAACAAGAATGTTTGTATATAGTCTACACGGACGGACACATTATGGTATTCTTCTCCGACGATGCGTCATCTTCTAAGATCCAGGGTTATGTGATATACGTAACATTTATCTATCTATCTTTCTTTTATTTTATATGTCTTTGTGTTCAACAAAGAGAGAGAGAGTGATAACTGTCGAATGATCTCGTTCATTCTTAGATGCCTAGTCAATAGGGTTTTGGCGTATAAATAGAGCTGTAAATCGTCAGTTTACTTTACAACTCCTATTCTTCAACCACAATGATGAATGTAAGTAGACCGTCGAACGAAATCGAACGTTTTTTTTCGTAAACAAACGAATTCGATTTTCGCTTTTTCTAGTGGTCAGTGATCATTCTCGGCTTGGTTGCGTTATCAAGCGTTGCTATTGCCGAAAAGTAAGTTATTATGGATTTTATTCTGATGATACGAAATCGTTATTATTATTATTATTCTTCATTCTAGTTCATATCTCATTATCGTACCCAAACTTTTAAGAGTCGGTGGCGAAAATCAAATTTCCGTCTCGATTGCTGCTGCTACAAAACCAGTAGACATCAAATTTGAAGTCGTCGTCGGTGAATCTCGTGTTCAAAGCACAACCACAGTCACACCCGGTCAAACAACCAATGCTACATTAGTACTTCCAGTTGGATTCCCAATTGGTGCTGGTGAATTAACAATTATTGGAACAGGCGGTGTATCATTCGAAGATAAACGTGATGTTATTGTTTACGACAATGAATATGTTGTTCTCGTTCAAACATCAGCTTCAACTTATCGTCCAGGTGATAAGATCGAAGCTCGTGTTGTTGTTACAAACGACGAACTTATTCCAGTCGAAAACGGTGTTGCTCTCATTGAATTCTATGATGCTAACCTCAAACTTGTTGGTAGCGTACCAAATGTTCGAATTAGTTCAGGTCTTACTGAAACTGTTACATTCCCAATTGCTGAATACGTTAACCCAGGCACATGGCTCGTTTCAGCTACCATTGGTAATACAACATCATCTGTTCAAATTCTTGTTGCTCGTCCAGTTACACAATCATTTGATCTCAAAGCTCTCTTCCAACGATTTCTTCTCCGTAACGAAACAAGTCTTCGTGGTGTTATCGAAATCGATAGTGATTCCAATGAACCAATCTTCGGTCGTGCTATCGTTGCCGTTGGTCCAATCACTGAAGAAGATGTTCAAACTATGATGATGAAACAACAACAATTGGCTCAACAAAAACAAAAAGGTCAAATTTCGGAAGAACAACAACCAATCTTCGAAGAATGGCGTAAATGGAAACAACTCAACTTCGAAATTGCTGGCCGTGCTGAAGTCAACTACGATTTATCGTCAGTTTTCGGAATCGATCTTACCAAAGTTCTTGCTGTTCAAGTTTACATTCAAGTAACTGATCTTGCATCGGGCGAAGATCGTTTCATTCAACACATTATTCCAGTTTTCACACGTGATGTTGTCTATGACATTCGTCCACTTGAATTCGAAGCTGGTGTTCGTAATGAATTCGAAATTCTTGCCAAACGTCCAGATGGTAAACCAACCAAATTGGAAAATTTGATTGTTACACTCGTGTTGATCGTTGGTGATGAACAAGGCAAAGTTAAAACCGAAAAAGAAATCGAAATCAAAGAATTCTATGGCCGTGGTCGAAACGATATCGGTTTATTCAGTGTTGAAATTCCAGCTGATGTTATCGGTGTTCTCATTCGTATTACACCATTGAGTGAAGATGGTCAAGTCCGTGGTTATCGTACACACGCTGTTCCACTTATGCCAACACCACGTCGTGCTAACAGTGGAGGTAAATTATCCATTGAACTTTTACCAGCTCCAACAAACTTGGCTTCAAACGATGTCAACGAACATGTTGTTAGCTCACAAATCTCAACTGTTGGTCGTACATCGAACTTCTATGTTCAATTGATTCCAACCGGTGCTGTTCAAAAAGTCGAACCATTACCAGTTTCATATGTTCTCTTGACCAATGGTCGTATTACACTTACTGGTGAATTTACACTCGAACCATCGACTGTTTGCGGATCGAAATCAGTCCGTTCAGTTGAACCAGATGTTCAAGGACCACCAGCCTGTGTTTTCAATGGTACATTACCAATTCAAATTACACGTGCTATGATTCCATATTCAACTTTACTCGTCTATACATTCCAACCAACATTCGGATTTCATGTTGCTGAATCATACCGATTTTCAGTTGCTGGTCTCTTCCAAAATCCATTAGTTTTGAATGCTGCAGTTGTTCCATACTCTGAAGTCAGCACACTTCCAGAAGGTGAATCTGAATCATCGGATGAACAACTCGATTCAAAAGAAAATGTTGATCTTTCGGCCGTCACAATTTCACCACGTGCTCAAGATAAATCACGTGTTCAACTTTCATTTACAGGTGCACCAGGTTCAACTGTTGGCCTTAATGTTATTGAATACGATGGTATTATGCAAGGATTAGCCAATGAAATCACCAAGGAACGTGTCCTTCAATATTTGACAGCCTATGAACAAGTTCCAATTGTTGGTATGCCAACACGAAGAGGATTCCCACAAGATCTTACTGGTGAACAAGCCAAACGAAAAATTGAAGAACAAAATGGTGAAGATGCAGAGAAACGATTCGTCAGCGAACAAGATGAAGTCGAACAAGGTGTTCAAGAACGTTTAGGATCACGAATCCGTTATCCAGTCGAAAAAATGGTCTTCGGTATTACTTCAAATGGTCAAATGACACCAATTGAAGGTGATGATGCCTATGTTCAATCAAATCTCGGAGCTTTATATGGTGACCGTCAAACACAACCACAATCACCATACCGTCGACGTATCCTCAAAGCAGCCAATCAATATGATGTTTCAGTTGGTAGCAATGAAGTCGTTATTGCCACAAGCATGCCACTTTCAGCCAAGACCGCTGCTGTTCTCCAACAAAAACTTCAAGAACAAGTTCAACACAACGCTGAACAACAAGGTCAAAGCCCACAATATGGTACACCATCATGGTACGAAAAAGCCTCATCGAAATTGAACACAATCTCGCAAGAAGCTTTCACATTCATGCACTCAGGTTTATCAATTGTCAGTGATTTCACATCATTACAAGTTCCCGAAGAATTACGTCGTGCTAATTTAACCAAATTATTCGGTCGTTTCCGTGAACAATCATTATTGGTCGAACCAGGTACCTTCAGCATTCGTGATGGTGCTCGTCAATTACTCGAAGAATACCTTGCACAAGCTGATTTATCCATGATTCCACCACCGATGTTGATCGAAGAACAAGCTCGTAACAACTACTTCCGATCGATCTTCTTCAACACAAGCGTCATTGAATCACAAGGCACAGGCAAAGTTGTTCTTCCACGAACCAAACCATATTCAACATGGCTTGCAACTGGATTTGCTCTCAACAAGAAATCAGGTTTATCAATTGCTCGTCCAATTGGTCTTCCAACCAACCAAGGTCTCTTCATTCTTGCCAACTTCCCACAACAAGTTCAAATCGGTGAACACGTCCTTTTGACCTATGGCATCAACAACTATCTCGGCAAAGATGTTAGCAATGTTGTTGTTCGTATTCGTGCTTCAGCCGATTTCGATCTCATCGAACAAGCTCAACCAGAACGTGTCGTTGCCACAAGTGGAAAAGATTATACAGTTACAATTCCAGCCATCAAACTTTCGGAAACAGTTACACGTAACCTTGTTCTCGTACCAAAACGTGCCGGTGTTGTTAAAATCTTACTCGAAGTCGAATCTGAATTCGGTGGTGATTATGAAGTTTTGACAACCTATGTTCGTGAATCAGGTGTTGAACGTCGACAAATCTCAGCTCGTATCTTTGACTTAAACGGTGAACAAAAATCCTATGGTCCAATTGTTGAAAAAATCACACAATCACCAGCCCTTCGTTCAGTCCGTGTTACAGTCTCAGGAACTGGTCTCGATCGACTTGCTTTACGTAACACATTCGCTGCTAACTCATTAGTCGGTGTTGACCGTGCTATCATCAGTCTCTGGCGATTACTTGGCCTCCGTAACTATCTTAACGATACTAACCAAGTTAGCTCACCACTCTACGAAAGCACAGTTGGCAACATCACAGCTGCCTACCAAAAACTTCAACTCTACAGTTTATACAACGGTTCATACACATTCGTTACAGATCGTGGTGAAGAACAATCATCACTCTATTTGACCACATTGGCTTTAGGTGCTTTAATCTCACCACTCATGCCAGTTCGTGATAATGTCACACTCAACCGTACCTTATCATGGGTCTTATCTCATCAACAACAAGATGGTTCATTTGTTAACTCAACATCATGTTTCCACTATCGATTCTGTGCTGGTCCATTCCGTCAAGAAGCTTTGACAGCTCTCGTCTTATATTCATTGACACATAACAACATTCTTGAATCGGTTCCAGAATATGTTCGTAGACAATTGATCGTTGGTGAACAAAGTCCAGTCTTCCGTGCTCAACAATATTTATTGTCACGACTCAATGTTATCAAATCCGATTTATTGACAACAGCTTTGGTTCAATTGGCACTTCTTCAAAGTCCATTATTACCAGCTGAAACACGTCAACAAATCTTTGAAACTGTTCGTAGCAAACAATTAACTGTTGTTCCAGAAGATAAATCCAAATACGTCAAAGTTGATGATGTCAAATTCACCGTTGAAGATAGTTTATTACTCAACTCTTTGACACTCTCAATCTACAGCGTTTTTGGTGATCAAGAAACAACATTTGCTTTGGCTCGTTGGATCGTCGAACAAATCGAAAGTCACCCACACTTCGACACAGTCTTAGATGGTGTTTTCATTACCGATGCTTGGCTCAACTCAGCCTATCTCACCAGTCAACATATTCAATCGGGATCATATTCAGTTGTTGTCGATGTTGTTGCTGATAACGGACAAAAACAACAATTCAAAGTCGATGCTGCAAACGCTGATCTTACACAAAAATTCGACTTCACATTACCAGTCAACAAAATTACATACACTGTTAGCGGTGTCGGTGCTGCTAGCGTTGTTATTCGTCAAGTTTTCGTTGAAAAACAACAACAACCAACATCAGAACCAGTTCCATTCCAATTGAACGCTGAATTCTTACCATTACCATGGTTGAATCAAATCACATCACGTACATGTTTGACATACACACCAACAGTTCAAACACGTAAATTCGCTGATGATGTCTACAACCGAACCATCGTTGCTGAAATTCAACTTCCAACAGGCTCACGTGTCGATCTCCGTCAACTTGGATTCTTCGTTAGCCGAGTTCCCGAAGTTGTCTACTTCACATACAACGAACGTTCACAACGTATCAGCTTCTTCCTCAATGTTCCATCGACAGTCAATGGTAAACAAATCTGTTTTGAATGGCTCTTTGAACGTTTATCAACTGTTACACAATGGGCACCAATTGGCGTTCGAGCTTATGACTATCTTCAACCAGAAATTCAATTAGTTCGAATCATTCCAATTGACTTCAAACCATCCGATCTTCTTGGATATTCATTTGTTGATGCTGTTCAAAAAGCTCGTCCAACAACTGAACAATTAGTCGAAATGCAAAAACACCAATTCGAACATTTATCAACTCCACCAACCACTGTTTAAAAAACGAGCATTCAATTCAACACATAAACTCGAATGACTCTATTTTTTTCATCCGGTGTGGAGAAGGAGTTTTTTTTTTCTATTTTTTTATATATATAAATTAACAACGTATCCTTTTTTTAAATTATCTCCTCTCCAGACCCAAGTTTAATGAACTTTTATTTTATGCATGTTCATCCGTCCACGCCCATTTTTTCTCTTTCATTTTTTTTAAATGTTTGTCTTCGTCCTTGATTTCGTTTATATGTTCTGTGTCTGATGTCGATCGTTCACTATGTTTATTTGTCAATGTGTTAACTACGTGTTCTTGTCCATGTCCATTTCTTTCTTCATTATTCCGTATTTATTTATTATATTTTTCTTCTTGCATGGGTGCTGTTAAGATTGGACTACAAAAGGATGACTAAACATATTCCCTCCTTCTCATATACATAAATACATGCAATATAATAAAAAATAGACTTAAAAAAACACATGATTCTTCTTGTCTTATGATGTCATAGTCGTCAAGTATTTCGAAATATTGCAAAAGATTGTCTAAAAATTGGTCATGTTTGTGATTTCGCCATTCGGTTTTATTGAATATAAACACAAACGATAATATTTTGTTAGTTATTACAGAAAGAAAGAAATCAAATGGCCACACAATTCGATTCAAACGTTTCAGTAAGTTCGATATTTCTTCTCTTCATTTTAATTGATTTCTTTTTCGTTTTCATAGCCATCAGCAAAAGGTTCGAATCCGTGACAATTATTATCGATCACTGTTTTTCTTTTTTGTGTTTGCATAGATGTTGCAAAAACAATCGTTGTTCTCGATGTTAAACCATGCGACGATACGACTGATCTTGATGCTATGGAACAAGCCATAAGAACCATTGAAATCGATGGTTTAGTTTGGGGACAAGCTCAAAAAGTGCCACTCGCCTTTGGTCTCAGTAAATTAGAAATTGGTTGTGTCATTGAAGACGAAAAAGTAAAATCATGATTGATTTACAACCTTGCTAATCCTATCTTTAGGTTGACATTGAATTAATCGAAGAAAAAATTACCGCATTCGAAGATTACGTTCAATCTATTGACGTTGCTCGTATGGAAAAAATATGACTCAACGAAAAAACATTTTGTCATACTAATCACGATCCACAAATTAAAAAATAAACACATTTGTTTCATATAACCCAAAATTTATTCTCAATACACTCTTGATCCATATACATGCGCGCATTTAACAAGAAAAATCCGATTAATCTTAAAGCGTGAACATGAAACAACATAAGTATGCCTCCTATGTTCGTTGTTTGTCTAATTGAAGCATACTGTTGAATTACGTGTGAAATAAGAAAACAGCCTACAGGTAGAGCATAGCTTTCCTTCGATAAGCCATTTTATTTTCTACCGACAGCTATGTGTGACAATTGAGTCGAACATCTCAATTTCATGGTACCCTTTCTCTCTATTTGATAGTCATTTCAATTCAATCTTTTGAAATGACATAACTAATCGATTTGTAATTTTCACGGTTGATCATCTTCGCTCATCACATTCAATTCTTTTAACTAGTTGAATATCAAACAGACAGAGAATTTATTTCCGCAAACAAAAATTTTATGTACAGAAAAAATATAAAAATCACATGCAAGACAGTTTCTAACTCTCGAAATTAAGCGATTGATTCGGACTTGCGTACGACGAAGTCATTGAATGATAATGTGCTGGATAATATGATGTTGAATACGGATCGTAGAACGGATAATTCGGTGGTGGTGGTGATGCCGAAGTAATTTCAGACGAAGGATTCGAATTTGTATAATTTGTTGAATAGGCTATTGATGGAGTTGATGAACACATATTGTAATAGGAATTATTCGAAGATGTTGGATAAAAAGGTGGAATTGGTTGATGAGCATAGATCGGATGATGAATCGATGAAGTTTGCATTTGTAAATTATGCATTTGTTGGCGATATCGTCGACGACGAAATCGACCTTGTTCAAATTCTTCTTCGGCTAATTCATGGATACGCCAAACTAAATACGCAACTGACAAATGTCTTTGAAAATCATCGCTCAAAGGAAAACTTACAATGTCCTTTGCCATTTGTTCCTCGGCCAGCCTTAACAAAACATTCATTCAATGATAAATTATGTCGAACACTATTTCTCCAAGATTTATTGACATCTTCAGCAAAATATCGATATCTGAAATAAACTCAATTTTATTTTATAAAATTCATTTTCTTCAACATACTTCTTTTGAAAGTAACTATAGATTTCATATAATTGCATCATACGATTTGGAGATTTTAAAATTGCTTCAGCAATTATTTCTAAATAGGATTGACTTGGTTTCTTTGGTTTATCACCTTCATCTTGTTGGTTTTCTTGATTGTTGACTTCTTCTTCAATTGAGCCAGTTTCATCCGAAAGATTTTCATCGGCAATACCAGAATCATGAAATGGATATTTATTTATAATTAAATCGTATTCTGTATTTGTTGGATAATAAACTAGAGGAAAAAAACAAAGTCAAATCCAGCTGTGAGTATTCAAAAAAGTAACACAAGTTCACTTACGATTGTTTGGAATCGATTGCATTCTTGTCGATCGAATGTACAAACAACTAGCTGAAGATCAAAATGAAATATGAAGATGTTTTTCTTGTGTTGTTATTTTTGAATATAAACAAACAATTATATAATAGAAGAAGTGACGAGAAAGAGAGAGAGAGAGAGAGAGAGGGAGGGAGAGAGAACGAAGGAAACACAAAAAATTGAGTAGTTGTCATTTGTGAAGAAGAAAAAAATTCCTCGTCGGAACCAATCATATTCGTCGGCTTTTCTTTTTGTCTAATTAGAGTCTCTAGCCAATTAACCGACAACTAATGAGCTAAGCTTGTTTTATTTAAATTTAGATTGAGATATGTATGAGTATCCCTGTCTAATCGAAATAGATTAAAATTTAATATTCACTTTTTTTAAAAATAAAGTTTTACTGTTGGGATTTTATTTTGAGAGAGAGAAAAAAAACTTGTTGAATACGATATGCAATTGTCAATTGAGCAATGACACCTTTTTTTTATACGACTTGAAACATAGTGTCGAACTGATAATTGTATTGTTGAATAAAGATTTCTAGTGAGCAGATTAATTTCTGTTGATCTTTGATTCTATTGATGTTTATATCCATTGATCGATATCAGTAGTTAAAAAGAGGCATAGTAACACTATTTGAAAATGGATGTTTCATGGTTCGAACTTTGTTTTCTGTTGATTCTTTTTCTGTTTCGTCGTTTATCGATAAAGTACAGTTTCAGTGCATAATAGCTATTAAATCATACTTATACTATAAGTACGTTTAAACGTCGAGGTACGAATATCGGTATTCTTAATATAAAATAAGAGGAATAAAATATCCGCACGATGCGAATAATGAATGTTGTTGTATTCTACGTTTTAATATTATGTATAATCGAAACATCGTCGAAATTCAATGAAAGATCTGCATTAGCACATATTCTACATAAATTAAATAAACTCAAATGCGATATCCACGATCTTATTGTAAGGAGAGTTGGTAAGAATTCGAGAAAATTCTACGAAATCTATTATAGAATACATATAAAAATGAAGTAAAAGAATCTCCATATCATGCTCGTTCCATCGATGCAATCACTCAATCATGGCGTAGTACATTTCCTAATGGAAACTATCGAACTGATACGAAAAATTCGGTACCATTCAGTCAAATGAGTCTTCGAGGTAGTTTTGTTTTCTGTCGATGTTAATATTCTTTGAATGAAAACTATTCGATAGATCCGGATACTATTCTTCGTATGGCTGAATATCAAGCGATGGTTTATTGTCGATCGACTAGTGTCGATATGGCATCGAAAAATCTTCGAGTCGGAAACTTTACGATTGAAGCTACTGGTTTCGATGAGAAACACGCTTTATTTTGGTATATTGCATCGAATATACCTCAACGATCGATTATTCTTGTTCATCGTGGAACAAGTAAATCGAATCTCGTATGTTTTCGTTTTGAGTCGCTCAAAAATAGTGGAAAAAAAATGGGTATATTGTTCTAGGACGATGTTTTAGATGATCTCGATCGTGATCATATTCATAATACAAATGCTGATCTTAATATAAATTTTCCTTTTTTAACTAATTCAAATGATGTCTATGTTGATGCTGGTTTTTATGAACGATTTCAAAATGAAAAAGTACCGATTGTGACGGCAGTTCGTGATGTTCTGAATCGATATGCAAATTCTTCGTTTTCATTTATCGTTGTTGGTCATTCGTTAGGTGCAGCATGGGCATTTTTGAATGCTGCATTTTTTACTACGCTCAATGATGTCAATCAACGAATGTCAGCAATTTATACATTCGGTCAACCATTACTCGGTTCAGCATCATTTGTGAATCAAATTGTTGAAAAATTCAATCGACCTGTCGAACGATACGTTCGTGTTGTCAATCAAAATGATCTTATTCCACATATTGGCTGTAAAAAATGTATTCAACCAGAATTTGCTAATGAAAAATGGGTGATGATGATGACGACGACAAATCCTGTTCAATGGAAGGATTGTCATGGTGGTCAAGATCCAACATGTAGTTCAGGTTTATCATGCCGTCATCTCTCATGGGCAAATCATAGTGCAGTCGGAAGTTTCTCAATGCGCGGTGAATTCTGTCGAATTGCTACGAATGCTTGAAATTTTGTTATTGCATCAGACGAACACCATACATTTTTTTTCCTTTTCTGTTCTTCAATGACTAATAGGTATATAAATAATGATGTAAAGGACATAATTTTTTATTTTCTTTTTGCGTTAAAAAATAAACGAATGGCTAGTACAACTCAAAATTCAAGTGAAACTCAAGATGACTCTCGTCTACTTCGACAGTTAGAACGACGTCAGCTGAGATTAGGCAAACGACTTGCATATTTACTTCGGTATGGTGCTGAAAAAGAAGGCTTGCGAGTAGATGAAGGTAAATAGTTAAGTCACAATTTCTAAATTTTCTTTTTGAAACATAACAAAAATAGGTTGGGTGTCGTTATCAGAGTTGATGAAAGTCTCATTAATGAATGAATATTCCGAAAACGAAGTACTTGGAGAAGTGCAAACATCATATTCTTATCGAAAAACACCGAGATATCAATGGGAAAGACGTCCTGATGGTGTTTATGTTCGAGCAGCATATGGCCGAAAATTTGAACGAGTAGAATCGAATTTATTGCGTTTCAAAGAAATCGAATCGTTTATTTTAGAATCCATTTCATGAACAAACGCAAATACGTCGGTTATTAGATATAACATTAGAATATATTTGTCAAAATATCGATCAATATGAGTTCGAAGGTTTTCCAGATGAATTTTTAATCAAGTAATTTCGTGTTTTTTTACAATAAAAATAATTATGTGTTTTTCGTTGTCAGTGAAATTATTCATCGAATTAAACGAACGGGAAAATTAACGAGTAAAACATTACGAAATCTCCTTTCATCAACCATGGAACATCTAGATCTCGATGGGATTTATTTGACTGGTTTGTTTGAAAATAGTTTTTTTTTTCTATTTCCAAAGAATTTTAAACTATTGTAGAATCTGGCATAAAATCTGTTATCTCTAAATGTCCGAATTTAAGAACTTTGTCATTGAGAAATTGTGGCTATGTCATAAACGATCATTATTGCGAACAAATTATTCGAGTAAATTTAATTTGTCGAAAAATAAAACGTATATTCTCAATTTTGATGTTCTAGAAATGTCCATTCATAGAATCACTTGATTTAACCTATTGTCGACATTTAACTGATCGTACATTATTGAATTTAATAAAATATTACTCGAACAATCTTATTCATTTAATCTTATCAGGAAATTCAAATTATACAGGCGATACAATTGTACGTTTAGTATCCGAATGCGAACAACTAAAACAACTCGACATTTGGGATAATCCCAATTGCACAAACGATATTTTAAATACTCTAATTGCAATCGGTCAATCTCGTGGCGAACAACGAACGATAACCATTGTACATAAAAATCTTCAACATCCAAGTGTTGCACCTGACAATCCTTGGGAGGTTGTTATGTCGAAGCCGAGATAGAGTTCTATTTTGTTTTTCTTATTTATTTCTAATCGTTTAATAAACAAATACACGAACAAAATTGATATGAAAGAAGAAAAAAAAATGAGGAAGACTGCCGTTGTTGTTGTTGGAATGAGCACCTAAGTCAATTTGAAAATCACGAGATGGATAAAAAGAAATCAATATTAGTTCTATGAATACTGCTAATTGTTGTGTCGTTGTTTTTGATTTGAATATGTTTTGATGTTGAACAGAATAAAATTGTCGAAAATTGAATAATGATTTGTCGAGTCTTTTAAAGACGACATAAGCAAAAAATAACAGGAATAACAGCTACTATTGCTAGAATCAATGGTAAAAATGAACTGGATTGATCTTGAGCATAGGGATCGACGATTTTCGGACCACTTGTTTTAAGTTTACGATTTCGTTCGGTTCGTTTCGCAGGTGGTTCGTCGGCTTCGGGCTCTTCGGGTTGCTCAG
>Ga0097681_1003538_pt1 | contig 12381 bp, 13 predicted proteins | sample ThiBiot_750_plan_FD_72845 | JGI IMG/M metagenome (GOLD analysis project Ga0097681, IMG submission 72845) | Wastewater bioreactor microbial communities from Cape Town, South Africa - Thiocy_cont_750_plan - 1398105538144 (version 2) (version 2) ... | reverse complement strand
GATATAGATCAATAGATTGATAGAGCTATCGAGTACATACATCTTCATATTGTAATCGACGCTTGTTGACAATCACGTCCTCGATACCGACCTTGTCGCCGTACTGCTTCTCGAATGCGATCCAACGCTTGTAGAGCTCTTGTGCTCGATGCTTGGGCACGTGATCGAGCGCGTACTTGTAGATGGCGCGCGCACGCTCGACCTCCTTCATGCGCTCCTCGAAGGTGGCGAACTCGCGGAACAGCTCCTCGGAGTTGGCCTCGTCGCCGAGGAACTCGAGCGCGCTCTGAAAGACCTGGCGAGCGCGCTCCATCTCGCCGAGGCGGATCTCGAACTTGGCGTACTTGATCCAGGTCTTGACGGTCGGGTGCACTTGCACGTAGCGATTGAACACGAGGCGCACGCGGTCGAACTCCTTGTGGCGCTGCTCGAACTTGAGGTAGCTGTTCCACGCGTGCTCGGCCGGCTGCCACTCCATCCAGCGCTCGAACAGCTGCCGAGCGCCGGCAAAGTTGCCCATGATCTCCTCCATGTAGATGTACTTGAGCCAGAACTGGTCGACGCGCGGCAGCAGCGCCACGGCTCGGTCCCAGATGTTGCGCGCATGGTTGACGTTCTTGGCCAGCATCTCCATCTCGGCGTACTTGAGCCATACTTGCGTGTTCTTAAAGTCGATGTCGAGAGCGCGCTCGTACACGGAGCGCGCTCGCGTCAGCTCGTTCTGCTCGGCCTCCCACTTGGCGTACTGCAGCCAGTTCGGCATGTGGTGGCGGTTGCGCCGAACCGCATCCTCGAATTCCTTGCGCTTGCGACCGCGATACTCTTCGAGCTCCTCGAGATCATGAATGTTCTGCTTCGGTCGGCGATACTCGGTCTCTTGGCGTTCCTGAGCCTCGCGAAGAATCTGCTCGGCTGTAATCTGCACAGGAGCCGCAGACTTGTTCTTGACGCGAGTATTCTGTCGTGACATGGTGGTGGTAGAGAGAGCAAGGGAGCGAGAGCACGAGCCAACCAACCAACACCGACCGAGTAACGAACTGAACGAGAGAGATCGAGAGCGAAGGAGAGATCGAAATAAGCGTCCAAAGTACAAACGAACCGTACCCCGCAATGAGTACTTTCTACGCATTGAGCGGGGTACGCCAGCAATTCCACCGAATCATCACCGGAATCGCAGCGCCTCAACCCAACTCATATCTCGCTCGCTCGCTCACTCTCGTGCCAATATCTCTCACTCTCCTGCTCACCGCCAGCTCACCACCTTCCTCGTCTGCTCCTCCGACACCATGACCACGCAGACCTTTGAACATTGGACACTCAGCTTGTTGGCGTTCTCGAAGCGCAAGCTCGTTACGATCGACTCGCGTGCGTCGGTCTCGGATGCGCTCGCCGTGTTGCATCGCGAGAACCTGCTCGCGGCGCCCATCTGGGACGAGGAGCGCCGCGAGTTCCTGTGCCTCGCGTCGCTCTCGGACCTCACGGCTCTCGTGGCCTTTGGGTGCTTCCAGGACGACGTGCCCGAGTGCGAGTCGTTCCGCATCGTCGACCAACGCGCCGCCGACTGGATCATGGGCCTCGAGGGCTCTGCGACGCCGCTCGTCATCCGCCCGTCGACCGACACCATCCACTCGGTGCTGCCGTTGCTCTCGAGCGGCGTGCATCAGTTGTTGGTGCAGATGGAGGACGGCGAGTATCGCATCGTGAGCCAGACCGACGTGCTGCGCTTCTTGGGCGCCTTTGCGCCGCGCTGGCGCCACGCCGCGTGGTCCAATCAGGAGGCCGACAAGCCGTTCCCGCTGGCCGACATTCTGTCCAAGACGCTCGCCGACGCTGGTCTCGCCCGTGGCCACGAGCACATTGTCACGGTACCGACCACGGTCACGGCACTCGAGGCCTTCCGCTTGCTCGATCACAACCACCTGCGAGCTGCGCCAGTCGTTGATGCCGATCGCTCAGGTACGCGCTCGCTCGCTCGCTCGCTCGCTTGCTTGCTGCCGAACGCCTGCTGATTTGCGTGTTGCCGCAGTGGTCACCACGATCTCGGTGTCAGACATGCGCGGCCTGCGCTCCAGCAACCTCAAGCTCGTCAAGCGCCCGCTGCTCGACTTTCTGCAGCACCATCGTGGCGACTTCCACCTCTCGTACACGATCCACGTCACCGACAAGGTGCAAACGGCGCTCCTGCAGTTCATGAGCGTCTCGGTACATCGATTGTGGATCGTCGACGATGCACGCAAGGTGCAAGGAGCGCTGTCAATGACCGATATGATTCGAGTCTTTGCCGAGGCACTGGCTGCGTGAGCACCAGCTTCATGCATCTCCATCTCTCTCTCTCTCTCTCTCTCTCTCTCTCGCGTAATGGTGTTGAGAGCTGTTCGTTTCACCTCTTGGCTGACGCATCAGCCAAGAATCATCGCAGTTGTTCATCGTAGTTGTTCACGGAATGCTTGCCGAGTGCAAGGATAAAGGAATGCATGCATGAGTGAATGAATGAATGGCGGTATCCAGCATGCACTGATGGATACACCAGTTGATTGTATCGTATCTCGTTGCTGCTCTAGCGCCGCTCACTAGCCGTGGTTGCGAGCGTCGAGTCCGGTCTATCTCTTGCCCTTCTTCTTCTTGGTCGAGCCACCGCCTGCTGCTTGTGTGCTCGCTGCTGACTTGGAGGCTCGAGACTGCAGCTGTGGAATCAACTCGCCCATCTTCATCATCAATGCTCGCTCTGTATCAGTGGCGACACGCACACGTACACCGCGAACCACAGAAGTCAGCTGAGGAGCTTGCAATCGCATCGGCGCTTCGCTCGCTCGTGTCACGTACTGTGCGGCACCTCGGGATTGACTGGCTTGCCGTCAGCTTTCAGCAGCACTCGAATGCGTCCAACCTCGAGAAAGTCTCGACTATATGCTTTGTCAGGCTGTCGAATCGATAGCGCACGCATTGAATTCGTCAGCCACCGCGCACGTACAAGAACGAACGCACGAACGAACGTGGAGCGCGTACCTCGAGTACCACTTGCAGCTTCAGAAAGCGGCACACCTCGGCCATCTCTTGGATCGACGGTCGCTCGCAGCATTTGTTACGCGGCACACGGCGTCCTTCAGAGACCTTCTTCTGGACGTTGATGTACACTGGATACAGCACTTGCCAAGTCTTGAGCTCCTCGGCGGCTATCGCAGGTGGTGCGCTCATCTCGCTCGAGAGTGTGTGTCTTATGTCTCTAGTGGCGTTCAGTAGAACTCGTTTGTTCGTTCGGTGGGATCACTGAGAACTGCTTGATCTCTACTACAATGACTCACACGAGCCAACGAACCAGGAACACCAAGCCAAGCAACCAAACAAACCAAGAGAGAGATCGAGTCAGCAGAGAGAAGAACGGGACAAAAGCGTCGAAAGCTCACCATTGCATTTTGCGTCATATTTGCTTCTCTTCGCTCTCATTCGTTCGTTGGTTTGTTGGTTGCTCGCTTGTTGGTGGTTGCATCCGTAGCAAGCCGAGTCGAGCCGAGTCGAGTGGTGGTGGTGTGCTTCCTTCATCCAGTGCCGTATTCTTGCACTCGCACGCTCGTAGGAAAGTGGCGACGCGACCGGGCGTGTCGTTAGTGCGCTACCTCGCTCTGAGTGTGCGGCAAGGCCTTCGGCGCGGTGCTGCGACTGGCGCTGCTGGTATCGATTCTGGGCGCGCAACCACCTCCACCGTCGCAGCAGCTGTTGGCGGCGCTGCGTTGGTACCGCGCTCGAGCACCAAGCAACGTATGCAGCTCCTCACCGAGGCGTTAGTGCTCTGGTGGCACTCTCTCTCGTGGACGCGCACCGCCGGGCTGCTGGTGCTGCTCGCCACTCTCTCGTTCGTGCTCAAGACCGTGCTGCAACGATGGCGCGCCGCCAACGCCGAGGCCGCTAACGCCAAGGCCAAGGCTGCCGCTGTCAAGGCCGCCGCCGCCAAGGCCGCCGCTCTGGGCGACGAGGACGACGACGACGAGGACGAGGAGCAGAAGCTCATGGCGTTGCAGCTGACGCGCGAGATCCAGGAGATCCAGAGCCAGGCCTACAGCGGCGACTCGGTGCCCGATCTCTCGGCCGCCTCCGCTGCCACCACCGCGAGCACCGCCATCGATTCCAGTAACGACAAGCTTCCCGGCGATCAGTCGCCGTTCGTGGGCACCGACGATGAGCTACCGTCGTCGTCGTCGTCGTCGTTGTCTTCGTCGTCGGGTTCCAATGCCGGCGCACGTCGTCGCAACCTGGCTCGTGCACGCGGCGGCGTGGCATCGCTGCCGGAATCGGGCGGCGACACCACGCGGCTCGAGATGCTGGAGCTGCTCTCGGCCGTTCGCGTGTTCCAGTTCATGGACCAGAAGATGCGCGACTCGCTGACAGCGCACATGGAGTGGTACCACGCGCCGCGCGGCGAGCTGCTCTTCGGACGGCAGGGCGAGCGCTTCAAGAAGAACACGCACCTGCTCGTGGTCAAGACCGGTACCGTTCGCCTCTACGTCGACCAGATTGTCGCCGACAGCTCGTCGTCCTCGTCGCCGTGGATTGGCGCTGCGGCGCACCACGGCGGCGATGGCAGTGGTTCGGGTGCGGCCGACGCCGTGCCGCCACGCCACCACGAGGCGCTGTTGAGCTTCGTGCGCGAGCGCGAGAGTGTCACGAGCATGATGGACGTCATTGCGGCGCTCATCACCGAGGACTCGAGTCCGCAACAGCAGCAGCAGCACGACGAGTCGGTCAACGCTCACGTCGCCTCTCCGACGCGCGTGTCGCCGTCATCACTGTCGCGACGGGCGCGCTCGTTGTCGCGCACTCGCATGCGCAGCGCGCCCGACTCGAACACCTCCGAGTGGGACTTTGGCGATTACGACGCCGATGTCGACGACGGCAACGAGGTCATCTCGGCCGTCGCCGACGAGGACACCGTGCTCGCTGCCCTTCCGTTCCGCTACATCCGCGAGTTGTTCGAGCGCTCGCCACGCCCCATGGTGCCCATCATCCGCACGGTCGCCATGCGCCTGCAGCACGTGACACTCTTGACCATGAACAAGTTCTTTGGCTTCTCGCACGAGCTCCTGCGCAACATCACCAAGGACTCGTACTCGGCGCCGTCGTCGGCACTCTCTGCCAGCCTGCCCGGCGGTGGAGGCGGCCTCGTCTCGGCCGCCGCCTCGGACAGCATCATCAACACTTTGGCCGCTGCAACGCTCCCTGCTGCGAGTGTGGCAACTGCTCTCACCGAGCATTCGTCGTTCTCGTCGGCGGCCTCGTCGGCGGCCTCATCGGCGGCCTCGTCTCCTGCACCTCCGAGCATCACTGACGAAGCAACCGGCGACGCTGCCGCCGACATGGCCGCCTCGCCGCACTCGACTCCCAATCGCAACTCGTTGCCCCACGATCTCCCCCGCTTCATCTCCATCACGCAAGACCTCGACACGCACGTCGAACCTCTCGCTCCCTTCGACCTGCGCTCGTTCTATCTCGACACTGTCGGCCGCGAGGGCTTTGCGAGCCTCGAGACCTTGGCGCCTCCGAGCACCACGTCACTGCTCGGAACCGCGTACTCGAACGCGCGCTACGACGCCTTCATCGGCCTCGCGACGCTCTTTGGCCTCACGGAGCGCAGCGATGCCGCGAGCCTGCGCGAGCTGCTCAAGGGCCTCGAGGTGCGCGCGTACATGGCCGGCGAGCACATCATGCAACCGCACTCGCACGCCGCCACGGCGCCGAGCGCCACCAAGCAGCAGCACCACCAGCAACAACTGGCGCACGCTTCCGAGGCCGCCATGCTCTTCATCGTGACCGGCATGGTCGAGGTCGCTCTCATACACGCCGATCGACACGGAAACGAGGAGCCCGAGGCCGCGTCCACCGCTCCCGAGCTGACGTCGATCTACCTCGCCGACGCCGGTGACACCGTGGGCCACATTGCCGTGCTGACCGGCGACTACCACTACCGCGTCATTGCGCTCCCGAACAGCAGCACGCCGTTGGCCTCGTCGGGCTCGTTCTCGCGCCCTTCGTTCCGGCCATCGTTCTTTGCACAGCAACAGCAGCAACCGCCGGATGTCGTCGTCGGACGCATCCCCAAGAGCGTCTTCGATAAGCTGGTGTTCATCAACGCGCGTATCATGACACGAACCATGTCGATCTTGATCCAGCAGGTGTCGCCGTTCTTGCGTCAGGTTCGGCCGATTGGTTGCTTGTGCTCTTTGCATCAAGTGTTCTTGCTGATTGTTGTGTGTGCGTGAACCTCATCCTCATCCTCAGATCGATTATGCGCTCGATTGGATGCACGTCGATGCTGGTGAGGAGCTGTTCCAACAGGGAGACAAGAGCGACGGCATGTACATTGTGCTGTCGGGTCGCCTACGTGCCATACAACAGAGTATGCCTATGCACTTGTTTCTCTCTCTCTCTCTCTCGCTCCCTTTTGTTGTTGCCTAACCCTGTAGTTGCGCCGTGAATAGCCGATGATCCATCAGCTACTTCAGCGACGTATGGCTTGTTCTCGTCACGCTTCAATGCTGGCGAGAAGGTGGTTGGAGAATACGGCAAAGGCGCATCGCTCGGCGCCATCGAGGTGCTGTGCGACGCACCGCGTCCGGCCAAGGTGGTGGCGATTCGCGACACCGAGCTGGTCAAGCTCTCGACCTCGGTGTTCCAGTTCATCATCAAGAAGTACCCCAACGTCGTGGTTCGCTTCAGTCGTCTCGTCGGACGTGCGTTGCTCGAGCGCTCGAGCACGTCGCGCGACGAACAAGGAACGCCCACCAACCTCACGACCGTCGCTGTGCTGGGTATCGGGCCCGATGCACCACTCTCTACCTTCTCCAAGCGTCTCGCAGCCGAGCTGATGCACATCGAATCGACACTCCTCGTTGACAAGGTTGGTCTCTTTCGTCTCTCTCTCTCTCTCTTGCGAGTGTGGAAAGTAGGGTGCACTCACTCACTCACATGCAAATGGATTCAGACGATCACGAGTCGGTTCGATACTGCTCGAGGTGGATACTCTGGCGATGTGTCATTGATTCGATGGCTCGCCGAAATGGAGGAAAAGTACCAAATCGTGCTGTACCAATGCGACGCGAGCTTCACCAAGTGGACTCGTCGATGCATCCGTCAAGCCGATTGCATCTTGGTGATTGCGTGGAGTCATGGTGACCCAGCGCTCAGGTACGGCTGTCTGATCTACTGGCTGGCTTCTTGCAAGGGAGGCAGTGACTGATTGACTATGAATCGTTTGCTCTCGAAGCCAAAACGAAAAGCACCTCTTGCGCTACACGAAGCGAACCTCGGCTCGTAAAGAGCTCGTGCTGCTACATGCTGATGGCTCGATCGAACCCACGAACACGCTGTCGTGGCTCGAGCAACGCAAGGATTTCTATCAGGCCAGCCATCACGTGCGGTTCGAGCGCAACAAGGGCGAGCAGTGGCATCGAGAGATGCATGCAACACCTGATGGCCGAGCCAAGTCACCGGTATGAATGACGAAGCGAGGCGACGTATCGTGTGGCGGCGATATTGATTGGGGGCTTTGGTGTGTAGCTACATCAACAAGCAAGCGCCGAGCACCTGGAGCGTCTCGAGTCGCGACGTGAGGCAGAGGAGGACCAATTCCACGAGATTTCGATCCCGGCGACGCCGATCGGACCGTCAGGCCTGTTCCCGAAGCTGCTGGCGCAGCGATCGGCACAGTTGCTACGCTCGGGACCAGTTCAATCGGCGCGATTGATCCAACGCAGTGCTGGAGGCATTTGGCGGCGCATTCGGCGACGCAAGATCGAGTACGGCTACCATCTCGCCATGCGTGTGTTCCTTCGAGTGCGAGCGTGCACGCTTCTGACCGTGTTTTGTGTGTGCGTCCATGTGAAGGGAGGAGCCACCGTTGTTCCATACGAATCCCAAGGGCGATTTGGCTCGTATCGCACGTCGCCTTACAGGCACCTCGGTCGGCTTGGTACTCGGCGGTGGAGGAGCTCGAGGTATTGCACACGCAGGAGTGATCAGGGCTCTTGAGGAGGCTGGCATTCCGATCGATATCGTTGGTGGAACCAGCATGGGTGCCATCGTCGGTACGCCACACTCTCTCACGCACTCTCTCGTTCTCTCTTTTGTTTGCACAACGACTGAATCGAGGGTGAACACAGGAGCATTGTATGCAAAGTATCCCGACCACATTGCCATGGTTGGCAAGTTCAAGCGATTCGCCAAGGTACACCAGCACGGGCGATGCCCCTTCCGAGGAAGCAATTTCACGTTTGCTGATGACGAGCGGGCGCTGACGGACATTGTGGTGGTTTGCAGCAAATGGCCAGCAAGTGGCTCAAGCTGCTGGATCTCACGTACCCACGCACGTCGTTCTTTAGCGGCTACCAGTTCAACCGCACGATCAAGGAGGCGCTGGGCCAGAGCGTGCAGATCGAAGACCTGTGGCTCAACTACTACAACATCACGACCGACATTACACACTCGCGCATGGCTGTGCACCGCAGCGGCACGCTCTGGCGCTACGTGCGCGCCAGCATGTCGCTCGTGGGCTTCCTACCGCCGATTTGCGGCGACGACGGCAGTCTGCTGGTGGACGGCGGCTACGTCAACAATCTGCCGGCTGACGTGATGCGGTCGCTCGGTGCCAACACGGTGATTGCAGTCGACGTCGGCGCCGAGGAGGACACGGCGTTCACGAACTTTGGCGACTATCTCTCGGGCTGGTGGCTGCTGTGGAAGAAGTGGAATCCGTGGGCGGCACCAGTCAAGGTGCCGAACATGAGTGACATCCAGGTATGATTCAGCAGTTGTGTGAGAGAGTGAACGAACAAATGGTTAACCCATGGATTGATGATCGACAGACGCAACTGGCGTATGTATCGTGTGTACAACAACTCGAGGAGGTCAAGCGCCAGAAGCGTTGCTTGTATATTCGACCACCGGTGAGTGACTACGGCACGCTGCAGTTCGAAAAGTTCGACGAGATCGAGGCGATCGGCTACGCATACGCGTGCCAAGAGATTGCCAAGTGGAAGAAGAAGATCGAGCTGGCAGGTGACGAGCCGATTCCCGAGACTCCAGCGCGACGACCGAAGCTCAAGCGCACGGGTTCATGCGAGGCGCTGTTGCAGCAACCAGCACGCGAGGAGCTGCCGCGACACTCGGTCGTGTGAGCAGCGCCACCGCCACGTTCCCTTGTTAGATTTTGATTTGAGTTTGCTGTTTTGTTTGATTTGCGAGAGAGTGAGAATGAACGAGAGCTGTTGTTGAGGAAGAACACACACAGAGCCGTGTGCATCGCTTTTAGTTGATTGCTTACTTTACAACACGAGGAGATAACAACAACAACAGAAGAACAAGAAATATCTGAGCAAAGGCGAGATACGCTATCTTGGCCAATTGCACAGTGAATCTTACATGATGGTACACGGAGTGCCAGCGCGAGTTCTTCGCCCCCCAGCAGGAGCAGCGGCACCGGCGGCAGCGGCAGCAGCAGCGAGGGCGGCGTCGGCGGCGCCGGGTGGCATGTGCGCCACGAGGCGCTTGGCGATGAGTCGAGCCAGACGCGGATCGCGCTGCTTGCCCTCCTCGAGGAGGATCTGGAGCGCGTTATGGCCCGAGGTGTCGGTCAGCATCGGGTCGGCGCCGAACTCGAGCAGCATGCGCACGACCTCGAGCGAACGCGCCATGCGTGCGGCGTGCATGAGCGGCGTGTTGCCGAGCGAGTCGCGCGCGTTGACGTCGGCCTTGTGGTTGATGAGGGTCTTGATCGAGCGCTGGTTGCCGTGCAAGGCGGCCCAGTGCAGCGGCGTGCTGTTGATCTTGTCGACGCAGTTGATGTCGTAGCCCTCGATGCTGGCGAGCTTTGCGATGAGGAAGTCGTCGTTGGCGCTGGCGGCAAAGTGCAGCGGCGTCTCGAGCATGGTGGTGGTGGCGAACGGGTCGGCGCCGAGCTCGATCATGCGGAGCGCCGAGTCGCGCAGGCCGTAGCGCACGCACATGTGGATGCCGCTCCAGCCGTTGTTGTTGTAGGAGTCGGCCGAGACGCCGTGCTCGAGCATGGCCTGGACGCGCTCCTCGCGCCAGTGCTGGATCTCGACCAGCAGCGCCGTGTCGCCGCCGGGATAGCGCGCCGTGAGCGACTTGTGCGCGAGCGCCGACTCGTGGATCAGACGAAAGTGCGTGCGCCACTCGATGCGGTGGCGCTGCTCGGGAGGCAGAAGGTGCGCCTTGCAGCCGTACTTGTGCTCGCACAACGACTGCCACAGACAGCTCGAGCCGAGCAGCGAGTGGATGCGCTTGTTGAGCAGAGCCACGGCCTTGATGTCGACGGTCGAGTGCAGGAACGAGAACACGTGGAGCAACAGCTCGGGAGGCAAGAGCTCGAACGACACTGAGTGAAGAGGAGAGTCGGTGGCGGCGAGGGTCGAGGACATGGACGAGGAGAGAACGACAGCCATGGTAGAGGAGGTGGTAGAGGTGTTGCTTGGGTGGCGAGGAGAGGGGGGAACAGCGACATTCGGTGCGGCGGCGGTGGTTTTGTTGTTGGTGGTGCTTGTTCGCCGAAGTAGCGGCACCGAAAATAGCGCGAGAGAGCGATAGAGAGCTTTCGGTTCGGTTTGCTTTACTGTTGTTGGGCGCGAAACAACACCGATCGAAGCAAGGCAGCGGGAGGCGACAGGAGAAGTTGATAGAGTGAGAGGAAGGAGAGACAGAGGAGGAGGGAGACGATAGAGAGGAGGGAGAGGATTGGCTGGCTCAATGGGGAGAAGCGAAGCGAAGCTATCCAAGCAACTTAGTCCTCGCGCTCGCCAGCACGCTCGCGGTTGTAGAACTCCTGCAGAATCTTGGGGCCGATACGCTTGAGCATCTCCTTAGGGAAGGTGCGCAGCAGTGACCAGGCAATGTCGAGCGATTGGAAGATGGTGCGGCTCTCGTAGTATCCTTGGGCGAGGAACTTGCGTTCGAACTTGTCGAGGAACTCGAGGTACAGCCTGTCTTCGCTCGACAAGGCCTCCTCACCGACGACAGCCTTCATGGCGAGCACATCACGACCGATGGCATAGTTGGCGTACTACGAGCGAGCGAGCAAGCAAGCAAAGCGAGTAAGTAAAGCGAGTGAGATTCGATTTGATTTGATTCGAATTGATTCGCTTCGACATACCATTTGCGACGAAACGAAACCGTGATCCTTGCGCGTCATGCCCTCACCGATGGCGTTCTTCATGAGACGCGAAAGCGACGGCAAGACGTTGATGGGCGGGTAGATTTGACGGTTGTGGAGGTTGCGGTCGACGTAGATCTGGCCCTCAGTGATGTAGCCAGTGAGATCGGGGATCGGATGTGTAATGTCGTCGTTCGGCATGGTGAGGATGGGGATCTGGGTGATGGAGCCCTTGCGGCCGAGCACACGACCGGCGCGCTCGTAGATGGTCGAGAGATCGGTGTACATGTAACCCGGGTAGCCACGACGGCCGGGCACCTCCTCACGCGCAGCCGACACCTCACGCAGCGCATCGGCGTACGAGCTCATGTCGGTCAAGATCACCAGCACGTGCTTCTCGCACTGGTACGCAAAGTACTCGGCGGTCGTGAGCGCCAGACGCGGCGTGATGATACGCTCGATGGTCGGGTCGTTGGCGAGGTTGAGGAAGAGCGTCACGTGCTCCATCGAGCCGTTCTCCTCAAAGTCCTGCTTAAAGAAGCGAGCAGTCTCCATGTTGACCTGTACGTGCAAGATTGCGTTAGAGGAGAGAGAGAGAGAGAGAGAGAGAGAGTGAGTGAGAGAGTTCTACTACTACTACTACTACTACTACATACACCCATGGCGGCAAAGACGATCGTAAAGTCGTCGGTCTCAGCAGGACCATCGTCGTGGCCATTGCCGTGGCCGTGACCAGCAACGACGCCGGTCTCGGCGGTCTTCTTGACCAGGCCGGCCTGACGACCGATCTGGGCGGCGATCTCGTTGTGCGGAAGACCGGCGGCCGAGAAGATGGGGATCTTCTGGCCACGGGCGATCGAGTTCATGGTGTCGATGGCCGAGATACCGGTCTGGATCATCTCCTCGGGATACACGCGGCTGAAGGGGTTGATCGGCTGGCCCTGGATGTCGAGGAAGTCCTCGGCCAACACCGGCGGGCCCTTGTCGATCGGCTTGCCGGAGCCGTTGAACACGCGACCCAGCATGTCCTCCGACACGGGGATACGGAGAATGTCTCCCGTGAACTCGCAGCGTGTGTTGCGCGCATCGATGCCCGAAGTGCCCTCGAACACCTGGATGACGGCCTTCTTTCCGGCCACCTCAAGGATCTGGCCCTTGCGCATGGTGCCATCGCTAAGAGTCAAGTTGACGATCTCAGCGTAGCGAGGAAGCTGCACGAGAGAGAG
>Ga0097681_1003507_pt1 | contig 12467 bp, 14 predicted proteins | sample ThiBiot_750_plan_FD_72845 | JGI IMG/M metagenome (GOLD analysis project Ga0097681, IMG submission 72845) | Wastewater bioreactor microbial communities from Cape Town, South Africa - Thiocy_cont_750_plan - 1398105538144 (version 2) (version 2) ... | reverse complement strand
TCTCTATCATTCAATGAAATATCTTCATTAAATAATTCGCCTCCTTTTCAACATCAATTACAATATTCTCCTACTCAAACACATTCGATTTGTTCGTCACCACCACCATCGAAACTATCTCATCCACATAATGCATCGATTTCATCGATTTATTCTCAAGATCATGAGTCTCCAAGACCTAAAAGTCCAACATTAACACCGAGTAATTTTATTCGTGTACATTTTCCCAATAAACATACGACTGCCGTAAGTTTCGATTGATTAATTGATTGGGAAAAAGAATATTTATTTAGTTGGCACCACGAAATGACGAAACATTGGTAAATGCGCTTGAATCACGCGCAACAAGACATTCAGTCACGAATCTTCGCACATATACGCCTGTTTATATGATATCAAGGTAGAAAAATAACAGCGAAAACAAAAACGAAATTCGATTTTTGAATTTTTTTGTTTAGACAACCATGTTCATGGGATATAACATTAGATTGTCTACTTGAGCCCGAAATTGAACTCGAAGAAAAGCCAAAACTTGATCATTCATTTGTAAGTTACGAATCTCTTGCTATTTATTCATCCATCTCGAAAAATCTTAGATTCGAAAACGATTTTTTACTTTAACCTATTGTGACGTTTGTCATAAGATTCTCTTACAAGGTCTACGTTGCCTTGTCTGTAGTTCACGTATACATACAAGATGTATACATAAGTCACACCGTTGTCAGATAGTTCATCGAGATAATTTTGGGTACTTTATTGTTGTTGTTGCTTTTTGATATTGTTTTGTGTAAACATATGCTTATTGTCTGTCTGTGTAACCTAGAAAAATATGCCACCACCTCGTATCTCTTTCTTAAGCAGTACGCGTTGTGCTGTTTGTCGTCATTTTATACGTGAAGCTTATAAACATTGTGAGCTATGTGATAATAACTACCATAAACGTTGTTATAACCAAGCACCTGTTTGCTCTCATCCGATTATTGAGTATGTGTTGTGTAACAATTTAATTGAATAAATATGATTGAAATTAATCATTGATCTATTTCGATTCGATTTAGACGTATTAAAAATTTTGCTCCCGATCGATTTAATAACGATCGGACAAATGCACAAAATCGAACGAAAGAGCAATCACGAAGTTTACCTCGAATGCCTCTACCTGTATGTTATTTATTTTGAGTTTTTCGTTGAAATAAATCGGTTTTTGTTGTTTAGCGACCGGGTATTAATACAACTCAAGGAGTTGGTAAGAAGAACTGCTCGTTTAGTTTTTCCTATTCACGTATTAAAAATCGAATTTTAGCTGTCAATGGTTCGATAATAAGCAGTCCAGTAGGTCTTCGACCGAGCATGACAAAACCATCATCCGATGGACTCAACGATCACAAAAAAACGACAACTGTACGTAATTTTGATTTTACTCAAAAAATATTCGAGTTTTCGTTTTCGTTTTTTTAAAAGAAATATGTCAGTGAATGGGAGATTAAATCAGAAGATTTACTGAATCATGGCCGAATGGTTGGCCGTGGTACTTATGGAACTGTTTACAAGGCTGAAGTTCGATTGCATGGTACCGGAGCTTAATGTTTGATTTTGAAATCTTATACGATTTCTCTTTCTCTGTAGGATATGTGGCGTTAAAAGAATTGAACTTCGTTTCGCCGACACCAAGTCAATTTCAAGCATTTCGAAACGAAGTTCTTGCTTTAAAGTTTGTTCACTTGACGTTTTTATTTTGTTCTATAAAAAATTTATTTTAAAGAAAAATTACACATCAAAATACATTGAATTTCTACGGATATATTCTCTCGCCTCGTTTTGCTATTGTGACACAATGGTGTGAAGTAAGACGATGAAAATTCTATAGACAATCGAGACATTTTCGAGATTTCTTAGGGTTCAACACTTTACAAACACATTCATATTCTTGATCGTCACTGGAAAATCAATCAATTGATTGACATAGCTCGACAGATTTGCCAGGGAATGTCGTAAGTTAAGATTTAATATGAATATTGAATAGATAGTATTTTTAAAAAAAAGATATTTACATGATCGAGAAATAATTCATCGTGATTTAAAATCGAGTAATGTCTTTCTCGATATATCGTCTGAATCGGAAGAAGCTGGCGCTTGCTATCGAGTCAAAATAGGTGATTTCGGTTTAGCTGCTGTGAAAACTGTCGTTACCGAAGGTGTTAATAAACAGTTTCAACCGACTGGTTCAGTTCTTTGGATGGTAAAAACTTGTCGACCAAATGTGAACCATTGAATTTGTTTTTGTTGTTGTTTTCAGGCACCTGAAGTAATTCAACAAAAAGATCCGAATTGTTATTCAACAAGTTCGGATGTTTATGCATACGGTTGTGTTCTATTTGAAATGTTCAGTGGCAAATTACCACATGCACCCATTGCAAATAAAGAACAAGTTTGATTTCAAAACGAATTGTGATTTGAAAATGATGATTATTCGATTTTAAGATTATGTGGCAAGTCGGACGAGGAAAGCTACGAATCAAAATCGATCAATGTCGAAATGATACACCCGAATCAATCACCGAATTAATTCGACAATGTACAGAATTTGATCGAGATCTACGACCAAATTTTGCACCTGAAGTAAAATGATTGATTTTTCTCTCTCAAAATTTGAATTGATTATCATAATTTGTTTCTCTAGGTTGATGATACATTATCAAAATTTGAATTTATATTTCCACGTTTACAACGTTCACAATCAGAACCATGTCTCATACGAAATCCTCAAGATGATCTCCTCGGTTTAACAATGAATTTTGGCGTGCCAAAAACTCCGATATCTTTTCATCGACGTTTTAATGCTGAAGTTTCTTAAAACAAAAAACAAACAATTCTCTTGCCTTACATTCCTCATAATCGAATAAAAAATAAAGAATTTCATTTGTTTTGTCTGTGTTTCGCATGCTATTTGTAAGACAGTGAATGAATCATATTTCTCGTCTTATGTAAATTTTATTTGTCGAATAAAAAAAACAGAAATCTACACCGCGTTTTTTGGTACACAATTATGCGTCATACAGGAGAAAAGAACAAATTTTATGTTCGGCCTCGGAAGTAGATGAGATGGGCGTAGAAATAGTTGGATTTTTCGATAGAAAACGAAAGTATGGGTTTCAATATTACGAAAATTTTGAATGATGAAGATTTATCAGCGAACAGATACAGTCGAATTCAATTTAATATTGAAGAAGATGTGGAATTAGTTTGCTTGATTAATAATATTGATCAATGTTTTAATCTCAATGACTTTCAAAGTAGTATGAATACGATTAATACATTCGAAAGCATTTATGAATTTACTGATTATATTGAACGAAATGTATATGCGACGTTATATGTGATTCTTGCTGTGGATAAACTCGAATCAAGTCTATCGTTTATGAGAGATCTCTCGCATGTCAATGAAATTTATATTTATTCGCCGATGAATTCAATACAAATTGATGATTTAGTGATAAATTGCGGAAAATTTCGTGGTATATACAATGAAATATCGAAACTTAGTCAAGATTTAACAGCGGCGATCAATCGATTCCATAGAGAATTGATGATATTTGATTGTATTCCAGACGTAAGTCAAAATAAAAATTTACATTTAGATCAATCGGAAGCTTCGTTTTTAATGTGGCGTTTTCTGATCGATTGCTTAAAACTTTTAAAACCAGACGAACAAGCAAAGAAAGAACTTCTCATTGCATTGCATTCGAAGTATTCAAGTAATAGAATTCGATTTAAAGAAATTGACAATTTCGAACGAAATTATCGATCCGAATCAGCACTTACCTGGTACAGTGAAGGGTCACTTTTCTATCAAACACTCAATAATGTTTTACGAACACATGATTTTGGTTCAATTTTCGCATTACGTTTTCTTATTCAAGATTTAATTCGATGTACGGAAGGTAGTTCGAAATCGACAGTCTATCGTCATCAAATATTATCCAAATCAGAATTGGAAAGAATAATACAAACAAAAATCGGTTTTATACAAATAAATAATTTCCTATCGGCGAGTACAAATCGAAACGTGGCAGTGAAATATTTTCGAGAACCAACAGCATTAGATTCTGACAAGATTCAAATACTGTTCGAATTTAATATTGAAGATTCTGAATTCAGTTATATTCCAAGGCAGGAAAACGAAATCTTATTTCCCATTGGTAGTATTTTTCGTATAAAAGAAATCATACCTCCAACTGAATCAACACGATTCCATCAAGTACAACTCAGCTCGATAAACGAGTCCAATGATTTGTTTGACGTGTTCACTAATTGGATCGAAAGAGAGACGTATCTTTCTGAAGATCGATGGCAACAACTCTTGTTAACGATTATCAATCGAAATGATTTTCAGCTTTTAAAAAATATTTATACATATCTCGAAGATTCTTCATTTGATGACATGGGAAAAGCATCGAAACTTAATCGGATCGGGAAAATTTGTTATCAATTAGAAGACTATTCAACAGCAATCTTTCTTGAGACAAAAGCATTTGAACTTCAACAAAATTATCCTCATGATTCGTACATTACTCTGATTGAAAGTTGTAATACGATTGCATCGGGATACGCGAAAATACAAGATCATTCAAATCGATTTATTTGGTTAAAAAAAGCGCTCGATTTCAAGAGACAATCAGGTTATTTCGAAGACTTATTGACTGCTAAAATCTATACAGATCTTGGTGATGTATGTTACTCAATCGAGAATTATCCTGAAACGATACCTTATTACAAAAAAGCATTGAAAATTCAATCGAAATCACCGATCACGAATTATCTATCAATTATGATGAGCAACAAATCTATCGGTTTGGCGCATGAAGCGTTGAAAAACTATTCAGATGCATTGACATATTTCGAAACTGCTCTCAAAATTCAAGGAGACCATTATCCAAACGACAAATCTTCGCTAGCCGATACGTATTTTCATATTGCTGATATGTATCGATATAAAGGAAATCTTGAACGAGCACTTTCATTTTACGAGAAACAACTTGATGTTGAACAAGAAATTCTTCCTGAAAATGATAAATCACTTATTGGTATTCATTTAAATATTGGAATTTTATTGATTGAACTCGGCCAATCCGAGAGAGCAGCAAAATATTTATCACAAGCAGTCGTTATTGCATTGAATAAATGCGAAGCAAATTCATCTGAAATGCAAAATTTGCAAAAATACTTAAATCTACTTAAGAAAAAAGAGTAAGTTCGAAGAAGTAAGTATTAATACGAACTGGTTGATTTCATTTAGATGGCTTTATCCGGCTTTGGTTATTAGCAAGTCAAATGCAGAAAATAGTACTCTCTATGTGGAACTTGAACATTTTACTGATGGACATTTGATGTATCCAATTGGTATAGATGATTATGAAAAACAATCGAAATCGAATACGGATATAAAATCGATTATTCTTGATGCATCATCGATTTCTAATAACGAACGAGATCGACAATTGACGATTATTTCATCGGATTTACATATCGAATCGATTTATATTCTCGGAAAAGCACCGAATCCAGGTGGAGAATGGTCAGAATTTTTGAAACAATTTCCTAAAACGCAAATGTTTTTTGACAACGAGAAAGAACTGGCTGTTCGATGGGCTTTAGATATTTCGTTTGAATATCGCAGAATGGCAATGAATCACAAGAGAAATAGAAACGAAAGTATGGCTCAGCAATGCATGCAGCGATGTTTAGATCTCTATAAACGTTTGAAAATAGCAGACGAACCGAACTAATAAAAAAATCACCTTTTTAATTCCTCATATTCAAGAAACTTCTTTCTTTTTTTAGATGCGATAAATAGAATCTTCTTTAAGGCTCAGTTATGATCGTTTTATTTGATCTAGGAGACGGGTTTGCTTGGTGCAAACCTATATTTCACCCAGAAATATTCACACGATTTACTGACCAGACAACCCTCAATAAATATCTACGAGACCGTATACTGCAGAAACACCAAACCACATATTTATTTATATCCAATCAACAAGCGTCTATTATCGATACATTTCAAGTTAATTTCAATGGTTTTTCGAAATATATTTACTGTCCCGATGAAAACTCTGTTAATGAATTTGAAACTCAAAATGGAGTACGTGGTGATCATAAAATTATCACCATCAATGAGTTAGAAACATCTCTTCACAGCAAAGCAGTTGAATTGTATTTTTCCTTAATGCATCGATCTACAAACGACAGCACCACACAAAAAACATATGCACAACGATACAATTATCATATCAACTGCCTTGAACTTTCATCGAGACAATTCCTCGATGACCCGCCCGGTTCTCAGCCGACGGCATAAAACAACGAACATTATAAACTGATAATCTAGAACAATTACTTATAAATTAACCTATTCAGTGACTTCAAAAACGAAACAATAAAACGATCTGTGCTGACATCTAGAACGACACTTCGCAAATGCAGAATTAAAAAAACAATTCCTACCGATTAAACATCATTAAAACCCAATAATACGTTATTTTAAACCCAGTCAATATTTTCCGCAATATTCACAAAATCAGCCAGTCATAATCAACGAAAAACAACAATACAATTTCCAACGAACAGTGTGTCGGCGTTATTGTCATTCAGATACAGAGGCAAAAAGAAAGAAAGGAAGAAAGTATAACTGATCACGATTATCCTATATGAAACGAAACATTAACCTTGCAAATCTATTGCGAAATATTAGCAAGGGAACCTTCAACTCTTTTATTCTCTTCTTGTATGAGTTTTGTTTTGATTTTGAGTCACGATTTTCTTTCTTTAGCAAATAACTAGTTAAATTTTCATATTTCTTTTCTTTTTTTTTTCTACGACTGTGATAAGCTGACGAAGAAAGACACACAGAACAAATTTTATCAAGACCCTTGTATATATCATACATTCCGTTTTTCTTCAGATTCAGCTGCAAAACAAAATGACTACAACCGAAACAGACAATTCCCAAGCAAAAACATTCAAAATTCAATCGAATGACAATGAAATATACACAATCGATCAAGCCGTGGTAGAACAATCATCAACCATCAAAACATTAGCCGAAGGTAAATACGAAGACACTTGGAATTGATATTCAAATGTTTTTTTTTGCCTTCTCGTAGTTATGGAAGTCGGCGACGTTCCAATCCCTTTGCCAAATGTGAAAGCATCTATTCTTGGCCCAGTGAGTTTCTTCATTCAATTTTGATTTGGGAAAAAAATAATTTTGGGTTTTTATTTTAGATTGTTGAATATTGTAATCATCATAAAAACGATCCCAAACCAGAGCCCATCGATGACGATGATGACGACGATCCAAACAAAGATATTTACGAACCAAAACGGTAAATTCCTTCTTTCGTCAATACAATTCGACACAATTTTGTTTTTTTTCCCAGTTCGGATGATATTAGCGAATGGGATCAAAATTTCATTAAACGATTCACAGTTGCTGAAGGAACGCTTTTTGATATAATTATGGTAAATATCTAAACTAACGATTTCATGATCTTTATTTTTCTCGTATTAAGGCTGCGAATTACTTAGGCATCAAAAGTCTATTAGCTGTCGGTTGTAAAACAATAGCCAACATGGTTCGTGGTAAACCATCGTCTGAAGTTCGTGAAATGTTCAATATTTCGTATGATCCACCTGGTGAAGGTTTAAATGCGCCAAATGCACTCGAAGGACAAGCAGGAACCGCACCAACAACTGGTGATGGAAATAATGAAGGGCCGTCTCCGCAACCAGATCCAATGAATCAGTAAAATTGGATGTCGATTTATTCAAGAACTCAATTTCATTTCATATTCTTTTTCCTTTCATTCATTCATGTATTTTTTTATGTTCACTCATAAATAGAGAAAGCAAAACATAAAATTACATTTTAAATAGACAGTTTATCGGGAAAATATACGCATATCGAAAAAAAAAAAGATTCATTAATTCGATCAACGTCTAAATATATGTATTCTCGTTCTATTTTTAGATCAAATATTTAAATATGACAACAACAACAGCACTAGCACGTACTAATGAGAATGGTTGTGATTTTTCTTTATTTAAAACACCACGTCGGACGCCGAGTAAGTCTGCCGACAACTTGTTCAAACAAGAAGACAAACATATTTATGTTTAGTGCGCAATGGCATGTTGTCATCAGTCACTATGAATGATCTCTCATCTTATTCCAATAGTCATAATAAACATTTGAAATTTGTGAATACAATCAGTATGAATGATTTACAATCGTGTGCTGAATCGAATACGACACCGATACGTTTCAATAAAAATCTCATGTCAACACCGAGCTCAGTTCAACGTCGTCGAGCTTTGGGTCTTGTTAATCAAAATAGTACGCATATGAATCGTGTTTCATCGATCAACGATCTTGCTAATGAACCAATTAAGAAAAAACTTTATTCAAATCAAATTGAAGAGGATCTACCACAGAAATCGACGACCTATGATGATACATTTGATGATCTTATGCCAGCAAATGAACGTATTGAACGTTTTATGATGAATAATCAAACAAATGGTGTGAATATTTTGAGTTATTTCGGTGGAATAGAAAATACAATTCGCTGTCAATCACCTGTTTGCAATCGTTTAAATACTGAAACCTTAATTGATATGATGGATTTATTTAATTAGAAAAAAAAACGAAATTCGTCTTGTTTTATGCTCAGGAAAAAAAGCTTGTTTGTTTATTTGTTTGTTTACAGTTTCGGTCTCCTCAAAAAAAAAAACTATGCTTGTTGTGTACAGGGTTTTCTTTTACTTGGTCTGTGTATATGTATTGTTTTCCTTTCTATGTGTTTGTGTACATGTATTGAAACAAAAAGACGAAAAAAAAAACGGTAGACTTGGATAAATAGATTGAAAATCGTATTTTGAAGAAAAGAAACTGAAACTCTTTTTTGTCATCAACGTGGCGAATTTCGTATCTCTCATAATCTTATCGTTTCTCGGTTTTTTCCTTGGCTCTTCAGAGAAAAGTGATATCACACTTTTCATTTTCAGTCTTGTCGTAAGTTTAGGTTGAGAAAAAGATGGCTTCGATTGAAACAGACGATTCCCAAGCAAAAACCTTTCAAATTCAGTCAAATGACGGTGAAATTTTTACGATTGATCAAGGAGTCGTAGATCAGTCAACGGTATTAGCTGACTGTAAATTGACTGAAAATCTGAATTTGTTGCTTTAATATTCAAATGTTTTGTTTCTTGTAGTTGTGGAAATGGGCGTCGAACCGATCCCTTTACCAAAGGTGAAAGGATCTATTCTTGGTCCAGTAAGTTTTCAAATTTCAATTTCAGTGTGAAAAAATTCTAAATTGTCAGATTGTTGAATATTGTAATCATCATAAAAATGATCCCAAACCAGATCCCATTGATGACGATGATGACGACGATCCAAATAAAGATATTTACGAACCAAAACGGTAAATTCCTTCTTTCGTCATTACAATTTGACTTAGTTTTGTTGTTTTCAGTACGGATGATATTACCGAATGGGATCAAAATTTCATTAAACGATTCACAGTTGCTGAAGGAACGCTTTTCGATATCATTATGGTAAGTATCCGAACTAACGATTTCATGATCTTTATTTTTCTCGTATTAAGGCTGCGAATTACTTAGGCATTAAAAGTCTATTAGCTGTTGGTACTAAAACAATATCTAACATGACACGTGGGAAAAGCTCACAAGAAGTTCGTGAAATGTTCAATCTTTCTTATGATAAACCTCGTGAAGAATCAAATGTTGTTGAAGGACAAGAAGAAAGTGTATCAATAAACGGAGATTTAGATCCAACAGAGTCATCGCCGCAACCGAATCAACCGAGTCAATGAACGTGGATGTCGATTTATTCAAGAACCTGATTTTTCTTCATATTTTTTAAATATTTTTTTTCACAAAAGTAAATCTATATGTGATTTTAACATCAACATTTGAAATGTTAAAAAAGTAAAATTGATCATTTCACTTCTACAACGAATGATCCGTGTCCTTTATATATTCTCTCTTGTACTAGTTTCGAGTATTTTTAACGCGGATTCGTTCCAATACCTGCTCCAAATAAGATCTCTAGTGTTTCAAGTAGAACTGATCGAGTTGCATCGATTGCACTTTTTTAAAAACCGATCTCATATCTTCATAAATCCAAGAATCAACAAAAACCGACAAAACCTTAACATTTTGTTTGTTTTTTCGTATTTTCTATAGTTTTCATATGTTTTGCAAAATAACTAATAAAATTTTCATTGACAAACTTAAAAAGATACAACTTATTTTTTCGAAATTAGTTTATTTGATAAAATAAAAGAGAGCATAAGTGAAAAAAAATTGACACAAAAGGTTGAATTTAAACAGAAAAATTGACTTTGTTATTTAGAGTAAGTTGAAAAAATAATAAAACCCAATGAATAAAAATACAAATTGATAAAAATAAAAAAAACAAAGTTTTACCGATAGAATATAAGTCCTTTTCTTGTATTGACGACTGTTGGCTTGAAAAAGTAAAAAGAAAGAAAATCAACTGATCAAATTCGATATTAAAATGCGGAATAAAGATTGTATTAGTGTAAAGAAGCAACAATCTATGAAATTGCTGAATGAAGCAAAGAATTAGTAATTTCGAAAAAAATTTCAAAAAGGAAACATACCTCTAATCTATCGATTCGAATTTATTTTATCCTTACAAAAGAAACATTTTATCGAATAATTTTATTACACAGATACGTTATTTGTAAATATGAATAATCAATAGTTTGTCCAGATATTTGTTTCACTATTAATGAAAACATTTGACATATCAGTATTAATTGATATGCGGTTAAATATGAATTATTCATACCAACAAATAATTCAACTATTTCAGCTTTTTAAACCTTTTATTCGTTATAGTTTCTCGAACAAGATTATATGACAAAAGAATTGAGATCACCAAAACGATGTTCAACTTCTTCGTGATTTATAAACACAACATTTATGATTGTTCGTCAGTCGAATACCACGAAATAGAAAAATAATGCGAACGCCCGCCACTATCTCATTCGAATATGTTGATGATCAACAAAGAAATCGATTCAAATAAACAATCTGTTTAATAACTTAATTAGAAATATACATCGATGAAAACATCATTCAACAATTACTCGAACTCTAAACGAAATATCAATACTAATACTACACTCAATAGATTACAATGTGGATTGGATAGAATAAAGGCGTGGTGGTAGTAGTGGCTTCAGTGGTGGTGGTGGTAGTCGTTGTCGCTTCAGTAGTTGTGGTGGTAGTGGTGGCTTCAGTGGTGGTGGTAGTCGTTGTCGCTTCGGTAGTTGTGGTGGTAGTGGTGGCTTCAGTGGTGGTGGTAGTCGTTGTCGCTTCAGTGGTTGTAGTAGTGGTTGTGGCTTCAGTGGTGGTGGTAGTCGTTGTCGCTTCGGTAGTTGTAGTAGTGGTAGTGGCTTCAGTGGTGGTGGTAGTCGTTGTCGCTTCGGTAGTTGTAGTAGTGGTAGTGGCTTCAGTGGTTGTGGTGGTAGTAGTAGGAGTAGTAGTGGTGGTGGTAGTGGCTTCAGTGGTTGTGGTGGTAGTAGTAGGAGTAGTAGTGGTGGTAGTAGTGGTGGTAGTGGTGGTGGTAGTAGTGGTGGTAGTAGTAGTTGTGGTGGTGGTGGTGGTAGTGGTAGTAGTGGTGGTTGTGGTCGTAGTAGTAGGAGTAGTAGTGGTGGTAGTAGTGGTGGTAGTAGTGGTAGTAGTAGTGGTGGTAGTAGTAGTTGTGGTGGTGGTGGTGGTGGTAGTGGTAGTAGTGGTGGTTGTGGTCGTAGTAGTAGGAGTAGTAGTGGTGGTAGTAGTAGGAGTAGTAGTGGTGGTAGTAGTGGTGGTAGTAGTGGTGGTAGTAGTCGTTGTGGTAGTGGTTGTTCTTTGAGGGCAAGTACTAGGACTAGTAACATTAACTGTAGCAGTTCCACTTGTTATAAAATTAGAAGAACTACTACCGCAGCAGCATGAACAGCAAGCACTAACTGTTGGATTAGGAAATCGAGTAGAGCCACAATTAACATTAGAACTACTACTACCACGATTAAAATAACGACGATCATTACTATCAGTAAAACCAAAACCACCAGTACGATAACAAAAAACATAATAATAATCATGATAATCATTATTACGAGTACTATAATAATCATCAATACGAAAAGCAGGATAAGAACTAACACCAGTAGAAACAGCAGCATTAACATAATTAACATTAGTAGCATCAAAACTACCATCACTGTTATAAGTAAAACTAGAATCATTACGATAACCACGACCAGCACCATTAATAAGATTTTAACCGATAATCTGTATTCATTTTCACTCAATTTCTCTTATTGTTCTATTTTTTCTTGTCCTATATCACAATTGAATGATTTTTAGCA
>Ga0097681_1003503_pt1 | contig 12469 bp, 10 predicted proteins | sample ThiBiot_750_plan_FD_72845 | JGI IMG/M metagenome (GOLD analysis project Ga0097681, IMG submission 72845) | Wastewater bioreactor microbial communities from Cape Town, South Africa - Thiocy_cont_750_plan - 1398105538144 (version 2) (version 2) ... | reverse complement strand
CGGGGATTTCCTCGCCGCGCGCACCCAGCATATTGGCAAGCATTGCCACGCTTTGGGCGGGATGGCCCAATACCGCCGCGCCCGACGCCGTCGCCACCACTTCTCCGTTCTTTTCCATGACCACGCCCAGATTCTTCAGGTCCATGCCTACGGCATCTCCCGCATTGCCGCCCACCACGTAGCGCGCGGCCGACGTGTTGTCGGCAATGACGCTTTTGAGGTCGAACTTGAAGTTCAGGTAGCGAGAATCGATGACCTCCAGGGCCGGCACCACGAAGTCGGTGGCCGCCAGCACCGAGCCGATGTGGCAGCCGGGCCCCGACAGCGCGCGCTTGGTCACGAAGGCGATTTCCGCCTCCACCTTGGGATGGATCAGCCCCGCGGTATCGCATTCGCCGCCATCGGCCACCTGGCCGTAGTCGGTGAGAAAGCCGCGCACCGGATCGACCACCCCCATCTGCTTCATTTTGGCGTGCGAGGTAAGCCCCATCTTCAAGCCGGCGATGCGCGTGCCGCGCGCCACCTTGATGGCCCGCAGCGCGTCCTGGATGGCATAGGCGTCATCCCAGTCCAGATCGGGGTGGTCGTCGGTGATCTTCACGACCTCTTTGCGCTGCGTCTCTGCCTGGTCCAGATGTTCCGCCAGTTTTTTTACCGTTGCCTTGTCGAGTGCCATTGCCTTTCCTGTATCAAATGAAGCGCACGCCCGCGGAGCCCACGCCGCCCAGGGTCATCCGCAAGCTGTCGCCCGCCTGCACGGACACCATGGCCGCGAGCGATCCGGAAAGAATCACCTCGCCGGCCTTGAGCCCCATGCCCAGCCCGCCCAGCGTATTCGCCAGCCATGCCACCGCATTGACGGGGTGGCCCAGGGCCGCGGCCCCCGCGCCGGTCGCCACGACCTCGCCGTTTTTCTCGAGCGTCATGCCCACCACGGAAAGGTCGACCTTGCGCGGATCGGCAACGGCGTCGCCCAGCACGAACGCGCCCGACGAAGCGTTGTCGGCCACGGTGTCCTGGATCTTGATTTTCCAGTCCCGAATGCGCGAATCCACGATCTCGAAACACGGCACGACATATTCCGTGGCGCGCAGCACATCGGCATTGGTGACGCCGGGGCCGGTCAGATCGTGCTTGAGCACGAAAGCGATTTCGCCCTCGGCCTTGGGCGCGATCAGGGTGTCGGCGGGAATGGCGGCGCCATCGCCATACACCATGCCGGAAGTCAGGTGGCCGAAGTCGGGCTGATCGACTTTAAGCATGTCCATGACGACCTGGATCGTGACCCCGATTTTCTTGCCGATGACACGCTCGCCGCTTTCGGCCAGACGCTGGTCGATCATGCGAAGCTGTATGCGGTAGGCGTCTTCAATCGTGATGCCCGGATGGGTTTGCGTAAGCGGATCGATGGCGCAACGGGTCTTTAGCGCCTGATACAGCGCATCGCCGTACTGCTGGATTTCCTCTGGTTTCATGGCGGTCACTTACAGTTTTACGCAAACGTTGCGCAGTTCGGTGTAGAACTCCAGCGAATGCACGCCCCCTTCGCGGCCGATGCCGGACTGCTTGGCGCCGCCGAACGACGTGCGCAAATCGCGCAGGAACCAGGAGTTGATCCAGCACAGGCCGACTTCCAATGCAGCGCCCATGCGGTGCGCAACGTTGAGATCCTGGGTCCAGACCGTCGCCGCAAGGCCGTAGGGAGTGTCGTTGGCCAGCTTGATGACCTCTTCCTCGGTGTCGAACGGTGCGATGTGGCAGCAGGGCCCGAAAATTTCCTGGCGGATGACGGGCGAGCTTTCGGGCAGACCCGTCCAAATAGTGGGCTGCACCCAGGCGCCCGCGCTCAGGGGCTCGGGCATGGCGGGCACGCCGCCGCCGGTAACAATGGTCGCGCCCTCGGCTTTGGCCTTGTTGTAATAGCTGAGTACTTTTTCGCGATGCTGCAGGGAAATGAGGGGGCCTAAATTGACGCCTTCATCCATGGGGCGGCCCAGCTTGAAGGATTCGGCGCGCTGCTTGAGCGCCGCGACGAAGCGTTCGAAAATGGGACGCTGCACGTAGACACGCTCGGTACCCAGGCACACCTGCCCGGTGTTTTCGAAGGTCGAGCGCGCGATGCCCGCGACCGCCTTGTCGAAATCCGCATCGGCGAACACAATGCCGGGGTTCTTGCCGCCCAGCTCGAACGACACCGGCCTGACGCCTTTGGCGGCCGCCTTCATGATGGCCTCGCCCGTGCCGGTTTCGCCGGTGAAGGTAATGCCGTCAACCAGGGGATGCTCGGTCAGGTACTGGCCGGCCGAATCGGGGCCGAAGCCGTGCACCACGTTGTAGACGCCCGCCGGCATGCCGATTTTGTTCATGACTTCGCCCAGCAGCGTGGCCGTGGCCGGCGTGTCTTCGGAAGGCTTGACCACGACGGTGTTGCCACAGGCCAGGGCCGGCCCGACCTTCCAGGTCATGAGCAGCAACGGTAGGTTCCATGGACACACCACGCCGATCACGCCGCGCGGCGCGCGCACGGCATAATTGAGGGCGCGGCCGTTGTCGGGGGTATCCATGCCGAAGCTTTCATTGGGTACGTTGCGGATGAGGTCGGCGAAAATCTTGAAATTCGCCGCGCCGCGCGGAATGTCGACGTGACTGGCCAGCACATGGGGCTTGCCGGTGTCGGCGATTTCCGCTTCAAGAAAATCGTCGAACCGCTGGTTGATGCCATCGACGATGCCGTGCAGAAGATCCACGCGCTGCTCGAGCTTTAGCGATGCCCAAGGCCCCGTCAACGCGGCCTTGGCCGCCTTGACCGCCGCATCGACTTCGTCGCGGCCAGCCTCGTGCACCAGGCCGATGAGACTGTTGTCGACCGGATTGCGGTTTTCAAAGGTCTTGCCGGTGGTGACCCACTGGCCATTGATGAAATTCTTGAATTCGTTCATGGATGTCGTTCCGCTTGTTGATGCATTGATTTGTTGATGGGTCAGCGCCCGTTAACACATATTAAGGAGCTCGCTTCGGGGCTGGAGCCGGCCCTAAATGGCCTCGAACCACTCCGGATCGCCGGCCCCCAGGTATTGCCACATACGTTCGAAAATCCGGCCGCTGCGCGTGGCGCGCCGCGAAGCCTGGTCGGGCGTCAGGACACCCGTGTCGAAGGCCAGCCCCGCGCCACGCAGTTGCAGCTCGATGCGCGCCGCATCTTCCAAATACCAGGTAAGCCCGACCGCGGTCTGCAGATCTTCGGCCGCGACCACCGCGCCGTTGCCGCGCATGACGATGGCCGCCGCGCCCGCCATGGCCGCAGCCACGCCCTTTGCCTGCTCGTCGCTGCGCACCAGTTGAACGTCGTCCCAAAGCGGCACGCCCGGCGAAAAATACGACCCCATGCCATGACGCGGCGCGGGGGTGATGCCCGCCGCCGACAAGGTCATGACGTCTCGCGGCATGCTGCGCACGACGCCGCCGGCTTCCGGGCGGTTTTTGTATATTTGCTGGTGTATGCGCACCTCGCCCAGAACCCCCTGCGGCAGTTCGCCATCCACCGGCACCACCGTGCCCGGGTCGCCGGCATCGATAAGCCCCATGGGCTTGGCCGCGCACACCAGAAAATAACGGGCATCCAGGCGAAGACTGCAATGCCCATAGGCATGCACCAGGTTCGCCCTGGCCAGCGACCGCGCCGCAATGCGCACGATGCGCTGGCGCTCGTCGCCGGCGTCCACGATCAAGCCCGCTTGCGTCACGCCTTGAACTCCGGGATATCGGGACGCGCGCCCCACATGCAGAACGACTCCGGCACGAAAGGAAAATTGCGTGGGCGGTAGGTGAGCTCGTCTTCTTCGGTAATAAGGCGCACACCGGTGGAGTATTCGTACACCATGCCGTCGGGGCCTTCAAAGTACAGGAACATGGCGCCCGAGGTGGGGTGCCGGCCTGGTCCGAAGCGGATGGGGATATTGCGCTCCTTCAGGATGTAGTAGGCGCGCATGACGTCGTCGATGCTTTCCACCTGATGATTTATATGCTGCACGCCGGGATAGGTGGACGGAAACAGCGCGATCTTGTGGTGGACCTCGTCGATGCGCAGCAGCGGCGCCGGGCCGATGCGGTCGCTGACCTTGGCGCCCAGCAGATTGGTCCAGAACAGTTCGTCGCGCTGCGCGTCCAGGGTGCGCAAGCCGATATGGCTGAATCCGGTAATGCCGGCATCGCGCGACGGGAAATAACGCCGGCCGCTGTGGTGCGGGGCATAGACAAGGTCGATGCTGTTGCCCGACGGGTCTTTCAGATTGACGAAATCGCCCACGTAGCGCTGTTCGGCCTCGTCCGCCGTTCCGCGGCGCGCCTGGTAGCCGCTTTCGGACAGGGTGGCCAGGGCATGGTCGAGTTCTTCCTGGGTGTCGACTTCGAAGGCGGCGGTGTGATCGCGGGGGTCGCCCTCAAAGTAGCACAAGGTGTGATCCCGGCTGTCGGAGCGCATATAGACGGATTTGCCCTCGGTGCGGGCCACTTCCAGGCCCAGGACCTCGGTGGCGTAGCGCACCGAGCCGGCAAGATCCGGGGTGCCGAGCCTAACATAACGAATGTCATGCAAATGAATCACGTCTTGTCTCCTGATGCCGCGCGCTGCGCCGGGGCATAGATATGAAAGTTGTTCTGTTCTTATTGCATACCGCACACTGCCAATGCCGACAGAATAAATTCATAAAATATCGAAGTCAACAAATTTTATCGAGATTTTTTAAAAACAGCGAATTTTTCCATATTTGCCGAAATCTGATATACACTTCCATCATCCTTCACGACCTGCGCTCTCAGACGCCGAAACCACCATGCTTGACCAAACGCTTGCATCGTCCATGCCCGCGCCGCCGTCGGAGGCCGAGGCCGCGGCTTCCGAGCCTTCCAAAACGCTGGTGGGCATTGCGTACCACCATTTGCGGCGCGACATCATCGAAGGCCGGCTGGCGCCCGGCGCCAAACTGCGCGTCGAACACCTGAAAGACTCTTACGGCGTGGGGGCCGGCACGCTGCGCGAAGCCCTGGCCCTGCTGGTGTCCGATGCCCTGGTCGTCACGCAGGGCCAGCGCGGGTTCCATGTGAAGCCCATTTCCATGGCCGACTTCCAGGACATCACGAAAACCCGCATCCTGCTCGAATGCGAAGCCTTGCGGCAATCCATACAATTCGGCGACGACATCTGGGAAAGCCGGGTCGTGGCCGCTTTTCACCGCCTGGATCGAGCCCAGGAGCGCCTGGCCGCGAACCCCTCGGAGCGCTTCAACGAATGGGAAGACCGCAACCGCGAGTACCACCAGGCCTTGATCAGCGGCTGCCAATCGCCCTGGGTGCAGCATTTCCTGGGCATCCTCAACCAGCAGGCCGAACGCTATCGCCGGCTGGCGATCACCCGCCAGCCCATTCCGCGCGACCTGCATGCCGAGCACCAGGCCATACTGGATGCCACGCTGAACCGCGATGCCGACAGCGCCTGTAAGGTGCTGGCCGAACATATAAGCCTTACCTACGAGGCGATAAAGCAGCTGCCGGCCACCCTGTTCGACGCATGAAGGCCGGCGGCCTTCGCCTTTACCTTTTACCCTTTACCGCCTTTACTTCACATACTTCCAGCGGCCGTCCTTGACCTCGATCAGAACGCGCCCGCGCTTGTCCAGCCCGATGTGGTCGGTTGCGCTCATGTTGTAGACGCCGTTGACGCCGACCAGCTCATGCGTGCGCTCCAGTTGATCACGCAATGCCGCCCGGAACGCCTCGGTGCCCGGCTTCGCCGTTTTCAGGGCGGCGGGAATCGCATTCTGAAGCAACAGCAAGGCATCCCAGGTCGAGCCCGCGAACGTGGAGCGTGAATCGGGGCCGTACATCTTCTCGTAGGCGCTGTTGAAGTCGACCCCCACTTTCTTGCTGGCTATGCTGTCGGGCAGCTGGTCGGCGACCAGGACCGGGCCAACGGGAATCAGGGCGCCCTCGACGTTCTTGCCGCCCACGCGCAGGAAGGCCTTGCTGGTGACGCCGTGAGACTGATAGATTTGTCCGGTATAGCCCTTCTGGCGCAACTCGGCTTGCGGCAGGGCGGCGGGCGCGCCGGATGCGCCGATGAACACCACGTCTGGCTTGGCGGCGATCAGCTTGATCACCTGGCCCGTGACACTGGTGTCGGGACGATGGTAGCGCTCGTCGGCGACAACCTTGATGCCCGCCGCTTTGGCCGCCTTCTGCAATTCGACATAGGCGGTTTCGCCCCAGCTATCGGCAAAGCCGATGTACCCGACCGTCTTCGCCTTGCGCTCGGCCATGTCCTCGACGATGCGCCTCACCATCAGGCCCGCATCCTGCACCGACTGGAACACCCAGTGGCGCTTGTCTTCGGGCGGCAGATACGGGCAGATGATGATGAGCGGAGTCTTGGTTTCGTTCACCACCAGCGTCATGGCCGCCGCGTTGGGATTGGTGTTGGGCCCGATGATGGCGTCGACCTTGTCCTCCGAGATCAGTTTGCGCGTGTCCTTGACCGCCACGGTGGGATCCGTGGCGTCGTCCATGAAGATGTAGTTGACTTTCTCCTTGCCGATGGTGGCGGGCATCCAGTAGCTGGGGTCCCCACCCCAGCAGATGATGGCGAACGAATCGCCAAGCACCTCGTCCAGCAGCGTCGCCGCTTCGCCCGGCCCGGCCTTGACGCGCGGCTGTATGAACATGCGGCCCACCGGCGAATGCAGATCGACGCCGTCCGCATACACCAGGGCGCCGTGCAGGTAACGGGGCATGGGCTTGAACCGCATTTCGACAAAATAGCGCTTGACGGGGGGTATGTAGTTAAGCAGCCAGGTGAAGCCGTCCCGAAGCCTCACAAGCAGCGGGTTGGTCACCGCCAGTATGCGGCCGACGAACTGCGACAAGGCGATCATGGCCCGCGCATGCTCGCGCCGTTCCTCGTCGTAGGTATCGAGCAGGGCCTCGCCCGCCACGTTCTTGACCACAAGAGCCAGCTTCCATGCCAGATTCGTCGCGTCGCGTATGCCGCTGTTGTACCCCTGGCCCTGCCACACCGGCATGATGTGCGCGGCATCGCCGGCGATCAGGACCCGCCGGTCGCGAAAACGTGTGGCCAGGCGCGCGCTGTGCGTATAGACCCGCGCCCGGATGATGTCTACATGGTCGGGATCGGGAACGACCTTTCCCAGCATTTTCCGCAGCACCTCCGGTTCCACCACATCGTCCTTGGCCTCGCCTTCGAGCAGCATGAACTCGAAGCGCCGGATGCCGTGCGGCAGGGCGATCGACACATAGGGCCTGGCCGGATCGCAATACACATAGGCGTGCGGCACACCCACCGGATCGTTGTTCAGGTCGATCACGATCCAGCGGTTCGAATCCGTCTCGCCCTCGAACGGGATATCCAGCAGCTTGCGCACCGTGCTTCGCCCGCCGTCGCAGCCGACGACATAGCCGGCCTCGATACAGCCCCTGCCGGCATCGGACTCTACCCCCAGCACCACACCCGCATCGGTCTGCGACAAGGATCCGAGCGTGCACGAAAACAATACCTTTACATTGGGATAGCGCTGCAGGCCCTGCAGCAGGACGCGATCGGCAAGCGGCTGGATGAATGCGTTCCGGCGGGACCAGCCGAATTCGTCGTTGGCGGGCTCGATGGAAGCAAAGCAGCGGCCCTTGCCCGTGACGAACCGCATCCAGTGACTTGGCGTCGTATGCGGCAGAACCGCCTGCGCCAACCCGACCGACTGGAAGGAGCGCAGGCATTCATCGTCCATACCGACGCCGCGCGGGTAATCGATGAGTTCGGCGCCGCGCTCCAGCAACAGCACGCGTATGCCCTGCGCCCCCAGGTAATTCGCCATCAACAGGCCAACCGGACCGGCACCGACAATCACCACCTCGGCGCGCTCGTCCAGGCCCTCTGCCAATGCTTCCATCTTCGTTCGCCCCCAATATGCTGTCTGGCCGATCCCGGCCACCTCTGCAGCCGGCCGGACATTGCGAATGCGCCGCCGCGGCAATCAAGCAACGGGCCGCGCGTTTTCGACAGGCTTGCCCAACAGGAAATCGACATGCATCGCATCGAACAGCGCGGTGTCCTCGAACTGCGGCCAATGCCCGCAGTTTTCCATGACGGTGAACAGCGCACCGGGAATCATCGACGCAATGCGCCTTCCTTCGGCGACGTTCGCGGTGGGATCGTCCGAGGTCCAGATGACCAAAGTCGGCGCCTTGATTCTTCCGTAATCCTCGGCCCGCAGGATATTGCGCTGCCTTACCTCCATGTCCTGCAGAATCATGTTGTGGCGCATGGCCTGCTCCATGCCGGGGCGGCTGTACATGGCCTGGCGGGTCGCCACCAGGTCGTCGTACACCTTGGACTTGTCCGCCATCAGCCACTCCAGGCGCGCCTTGATGAATTCCCAGCTGGGGTCGGTGGCGGCCCGCATGGACAAAGCCTTGATTCTTTCCATGACGGCCGGATCCGCCTGCGAGCCGCCCGCCGTATTGAGCACAAGGCGTTCGATGCGGTCCGGGTGGTCGATGGCGAAACGGGCCGCCACCCATCCCCCCAGGGACTCGCCGCTGAGGCTGGCTTTTTCTATGCCCGCGGCATCCATGAAACGCAACAGGTGGTCGATGTAGTGCCTGATCTCCAGGTCGCTGTCGGAAAGATCGGACCAGCCGTGCCCGATCATGTCTATCGACCAGGTGGAAAAATGGCTGGAGTGCGCCTTGAGGTTGCGGACATAGGCCTCGGCATGGCCGCCGACCCCATGCAGGAAAACGAGGGCCGGCTTGTCCTTGGCACCCGCATGCAGATAGCGGGTGCTGGTGCCGCCCGCATCGATCCAGCCCTGCGAAAACGCCACGCCGCGCAAGTCGGCCCAGATGCTGCGATATGTTGAATCCTGTTCTACGCCCATGGTTCCTGTCTCCGTAAGCTGGAATAGTTATGCGGTCAAGATAAGACAGGGCTGTGTATTCCACAAAAAAAAACCTAAAATGTGCACCAGGTGCACAAGACTCTTATCATGGCAATATCACACTCGCCACGAAAACCATGTCGCCAGCCAAACCCAGCTCGGAATACAAAACCGTCAGAAGCCTGTCGCGCGGGCTGGAAATATTGCGGGCCCTGAACACCTGCCCCAAGGGCCGGGCCACCAGCGGCGAGCTTAGCGATATGACGGGCCTGCACCGCACGACCGTGCGCCGCTTGCTGGAAACATTGGCCGACGCTGGTTTTGTGCGGCGCAGCGAATCGGACGACAGCTTTCGCCTTGCCCTGAAGGTGCGCGAGCTGAGCGAAGGATTTACGGATTCGGAATGGATATCGACCATAGCCAGCCCCATCATGGGCGAACTTCTGCATAAGGTCGTGTGGCCGTCCGACCTGAGCACGCCCAACGGCGACTACCTGCAGGTCAGGGAAACCACACACCGTTTCAGCCCGCTTTCATTCCACCGCTCCATGGTGGGCAGGCGCCTTCCCATGCTATTGACCGCGGCCGGGCAAGCCTATTTTGCCAACTGCGCGGAAGAAGAACGCCAGGAGATCCTGCAAATGCTGCGCGCCGGAAGCGATGAACAAGCGCGCCTGGCATCGGACCCGGTGTTCATCCGAAATTTGCTGCGGCGGGTACGCAAGGACGGCGTGGGCACCAATACGGGCGAATGGAACCACGGCGAGGAGAAAGGAAAGATAGGCGCCATTGCGGTGCCGATAATGCACGATGAGCGAGCCCTGGGCTGCCTCAATGTCATCTACCTGACACGCGCGGTACGGCTTGACGAAGCCATCACGAAATTCGCCCCGCAATTGCATGCGGCGGCGCAAAAGATTTCCGCGTCTCTGCTTACATCAAGTGTCATCGAGCCAGCTTCCGGTGAATCACCGCTTGCAAAGGGCCCGGGCCATCGCAGGCCCTCAGGCCCCAACAATCACTATGACAATCGCTGAAATCATGAGGACTGCGCTTTGCGTACTCTTGGTGCACATAGGTTGCGCGGCGGCTGTTCTCGAAATAATCCAGGCCCTTTTCCCTTATGTAGTCGCCCTGGATGCCGCGAAAGTCTATCCAGATATGCGAGAACTGATGAATGAAAAGCGGGCCGCAGCGTCATAAAGCTCGACTACCTCGCCACCCTTGTCCTGAAATCATTTAGCAGGATCACGAACGTTAGGAATTTTGGCAAAATTGCGATTGACGAGCTTTCCGTTATCCCGCACTACCTTTCTAAAATACACATCCATAATGGCATCGCGAGTTTCGGGGTCAATTTTCAGCTTGCCGCGAAGGCTTTCAATTTCCATGCCTTTAGCTAATGCAATTAGCTGCTCTGGGGCGAACTTTCCATCCGTCTTCTTAATGATTTCGTAAATAATATGCATGGCATCATACGTGGTCACAGCAGCGTAGTTCGGTGCACGGCTACCATCCACTTTTGCATACTCGACGAGAAACTTAACGTTGGTCGGATTTTTGTCGTCCGTCGTATAAAAACCGGTGGATATCACCCCTTCTACAGGATCACCGACCCAAACCCAGGTAAGGTTGTATTTATCTACGACCGGAAAAGTTTTGACACAGGCGGCACTTGGAATATCTGTTTGCCCTGGAACTTTTGTACAAACTCCTTCGGGGGAGAATCTCATCCCGTGATATGCGCACTGAAGGCTATCGCCCACCAAACGTCCTCTTGACAGGGAACAAGCCGGTGAGGACAGCTATCGTGCATGGCAACAGGATCGCCGTTCTCTGCACGGTAGAAGACGAAACGGGTCCGCATATAGTGCGAGAAAGCAAACCGTCACGGCTGACTTCATTATCGCCTGCGGCCACATACCAGCAGTTTTTCATCCAAGTCGCGCTTTTCATGCTCCGCCCTCTTTGCTTACTTTGTTAAGTCGCCTCTGCGTAGACCCGCAATGGCATTGGGATAACCAACAAATAAAAGCCACAAAAGTCACCGGCAAATTACAAACAGTCTGTTCTGTTTTATTTTTAATCTATGGCTCCGATTTAAAAAGGAATACTGGGATAAACCCGAAAGTTGATGGGTTCAGCAGCTGGACTTTCCTTTGGCCGCGATCGCGTTGCCTGCGCGTGTGGCCGCGTGCCGGTCAAAATTCTGGGCAATAAACTGTCCAGCATTGACCACCATATCAAGGTCAATACCTGTCTCGATACCCAGACCTTTCATCATATACAACACGTCCTCGGTGGCTACATTGCCGGTTGCGCCCTTGGCATACGGGCATCCCCCCAGCCCCGCGACGGAAGAATGAAATATCGACACACCAACCTCAAGACTTGCATAAATATTTACCAACGCCTGACCGTAGGTGTCATGGAAATGCCCCGACAATCGTTCGAGAGGAAATTCGGAAGCCGCACGCAGCATTACGGCCTGCGCTTGAACTGGCGTTGCCACGCCAATAGTGTCGGCAATATCGATCTCGTTGCAACCTAAGTCATGCATCTGCCCAACCACACGAGCAACGCTGTCGGGGTTCACCTTGCCTTGATAGGGGCAACCAAAAGCGCAACTAATGCTGCCGCGCAGACGGATGCCCTGCGCTTTGGCCGCCTGTGCCACCTGTCGAAACCGCTCGATGGACTTTTCTATAGAACAGTTAATGTTCTTTTGGGAGAAAGCCTCGGACGCCGAGCCGAAAATCACCACTTCGTCCGCATGGGCTTCCATGGCGGCTTCGAATCCCTTCATATTCGGCGTCAGTACCGAATAGATTATGCCCGGCTTGCGCGTAATACCCGCCATTACGGCAGTCGAAGTCGCCATCTGCGGCACCCATTCCGGCGACACAAACGCAGCCGCTTCGATATTGGAAAACCCCGCACGCGTCAGCCTATCGATCAGTTCGATTTTGACACCAACCGGAATAATGTACTTTTCATTTTGCAAACCGTCACGCGGCCCCACTTCAACGATCTTCACTTTGCTGGGAAGAGCCATATTCTTCTCTTAATGGTCAGTTAATCCTGTGTGAACACCAGTAGCTGAGCCCCTTCAGTCACTTGGTCTCCGACTTGGTACAAGAGGTCTTCAACGGTGCCATCGGCCGGCGCAAGAATGGAGTGTTCCATTTTCATTACCTCTACCACCAACAGCGGAGTCCCTCGCTTTACAGAGTCGCCTATTTCAACGAGCACTGAAGCGATCTTTCCTGGGAAAGGGGCTGTCAGCCGGCCATCCCCGCTTTCCTCTTCTACGCGATACGATGACGAATCATGGCTATGCAGCACAAAATGGCAACCGTCAACAAAGACGTGAAAAACGCCCGTATCGCAAACTACCGTCCCGCGCACTGTCCTACTGCCGAACCTGACCGTTAAATGCTGGCCGTCATGCTCGATAACCGCTAAAGACACGGATTTACCGCCGATATTCACCATCCAGCCATTGCGCAGATAAGTAACGGTAA
>Ga0097681_1003472_pt1 | contig 12608 bp, 10 predicted proteins | sample ThiBiot_750_plan_FD_72845 | JGI IMG/M metagenome (GOLD analysis project Ga0097681, IMG submission 72845) | Wastewater bioreactor microbial communities from Cape Town, South Africa - Thiocy_cont_750_plan - 1398105538144 (version 2) (version 2) ... | reverse complement strand
TGCTTAAGCCTTTGACCATTTCATCGAAACTAATTTGTGGATTAGGCAAAATTAGATGTCGTGCTACATTAAAAATACTACTATTGATACTGATATAGGCTGTAACACTCAAATTGCTCACTTTCAAATATTTAGGGTGGCGCATCATGTATTTCATCAGAACTTCCATCAATGCCATTTCAATTTGTCCAATATAGCGCTCATATTTAAGTTCAGTTGCATATCGTAGACAGATGAGATAGCGATCATTATCACGGGTAAGTAAGTCACGGAAAGTATAGAAAATCATTTCAAATAATGGTTCTAACTCCATTTCGACAATAATAGGTGTTAGTTCTTTAACCATGTCTAGAACTTCTTTGACAAATGATTTTGCCATTGCATCGTAGATTTCTTCTTTATTTTTAAAATATTCGTATAAAGAGCCGACGCTGACGCCTGCAATATCGGCGATGTGACGTGTTGTGGTTCCACTCGTACCATTTGTTGCAACAGCGATAAAGCCTGCTTCAATAATCGTATCTACTGTTACTTTTGATCGAGTTTGACGTGGTTTTCGAGTAGCCATAAATATTGTTATATAAATCCGAACATAATGTCAGATTAACATGCTCTACATGGAAGTAAAAGATCAGCCTACATAATCCGAACAAATAAAATTACATACTTTTAAATATCAAGTTATGTAGTGTAATAAAAATAATAATTTCTTTTATATCAATAAAAAATATAGATGACATAAAGTGTTTTAAATAAAATAAATAATTGATATATATTATATTATTTTTAATTTAGTCAATTTGATGTTTTAATTTTAAATAAAAATGTCTAACTTTTTTGTTGATCATTATCTTATTAAATTGATTGTTTTACCCGAATTGAATCCGAACATAAGATCGGTTTACATTGTTTCTAGTAGGAAATTAGGTTCACAAAAATCTCCCGAATGTTTTTTCGTAACTCAAAGAATATGTAGCTATACGAAAAGAGATGAACCTGATTCAAAGAATGTAAAGGGCAAGTGACGCTCAAGTGAAGTAGGTAGGTGTAGCCATGATTAGCAACACATTAAAGAAAGGTTTAAGTTTATTTAAATCTAACCCGATAACTGAGCAAATTGATTTTGCAAGTAAAAAAAGTATTCCGATTCGACATTTGGCAATTGGTTTTGAAGGCAAACAGGTCGATTTATCATTTTATATGAACAATCAATTCGCGACTATTTTCTTTGCTACGCTATCTGTATTTTTGACCTATGGTGAAGACTTAGTTATTGAAACTGCACGTCACCATCGTGATTTATTAAAAGATCCTATTTTAAGACAGCGTGTGACGTCATTGATTGGTCAGGAGGCGATTCACTCAAAACTTCATAATGAGTTTAACGATGCAATTGTTGAGCTTGGCTATCCAGTGAGACTTTATCGTTTCTTGGGCGAGCAATTTTTTGATCATATCTTCTTAAAATTTCCACAACCATTAAAACTTTCTTTAATGGCAGGGATTGAGCATTTTACGGCTGTATTAGCTGAATACATGATGGCACATGAGCAAAACTTCTATTTCTCTGATGACGCTAAAACACGTGCGCTTTGGATGTGGCATATGTTAGAGGAGTCTGAGCATAAAGATGTCGCTTACGATGTTTATCAAACATTAAATGGTAATTATGCACTTCGGATTTCTGGCTTCTTCCTCGCGTATTTTACCATTCTTGGTTTAATTCCGTTTGCGACAACATTCGTTCCTGTTTTACGTAAGCCTCAAGAGATGTTGACTGCAAAATTCTGGAAAGATGCAAAGCGTGGAGTCAAACTCGTTTTTAGTCCTAAAGATGGCGTTTTTGGTAGCACTCAAAGCCGTATTTTTGATTATCTACGTACTGATTTTCATCCTAATGACCATGATGCATCTGCGTATTTTGAATATTACGAAAAGAAATTGTTGTCTGAAGGTGGTGCATTACATCCTTTCTTTGTTAAGGAATTTACACCTAAAGTGCAAGCTGCTTAATTTTGTTGGATAACTGATTGGTGCACAGCAATAATGATCATATGAGTTGGCAAAAAAGCTCAGATTCTTATGAGCGATTTGGTTCTTGTTGCCCATATTTTGCTCGTGCACTATGCAAGCAAGTTTTTCAGGAAATATCAATTTCAAAATTTTCTGAGATAAAAAAGAGTTTTCATTGAACTTAAGTGTTTAACAATTGAAGTGTTAAATGTTGCAGAAATAATTTTATAGACAACTTTATCGTTTTAATTGCTATGTAACTCTTTGATTTTTATTTACTCTCGTCATGGGGATCACGTTATGGTCGCTCAAGTTATTCGAAGTGTCTTTTCAGACAAATTAAGTACTAAATATCAGGGAATTATTCAGAACTTTGCGAATAAATCACCGATTCCTATTCGCCATTTTGATTTTAAATTTAACCCAAATGAGTTAGATGAAAAATTTTTCTTAAACAAAGAATTGGCTACATCTTATTTTCATGCTTTATCAATTTTTCTAACTTTTGGTGAAGATGTTGTAATTGAAACAGCACGTCATCACCGTGACTTTATTCATGATCCAATTTTGAAGCAAAGACTCACTTCTTTGATTGGGCAGGAAGCGATTCATTCAAAAATTCATAATCAGTTCAATGATGAAGTTTTGAAAGAGAATGGTTATCCCGTTGAGCTGCTACGTGCAATTGCCGCAAAAGTTTTTGATTATGGTATCTACAAATTACCACAGTCATTACAACTGTCATTGATGGCAGGAATTGAACATTACACGGCTGTGCTTGCTGAATTTATGATGCAGCATGAAGACTATTTACTTGGCTCACAGGATGAAAGACAACGTGCTATGTGGATGTGGCACATGTTGGAAGAATCAGAGCACAAAGATATTGCTTATGACGTATTCCTTGAATTATCGGGGGATTATTGGCTCAGAATTACGGGTTTTCTTTTAGCTAGTTTGACAATTTTAGGTGGCGTATCACTTGGTGGTTATTTGATGCCATTCTTACGTAAGCCAAGCAATTTGGTCAATCCACGCTATATGAAAGATGTATTAGAAAGTACCGCATTATTGTTTGGTAGTGAGCGTGGCGTGTTTGGTAGTAGCTTTATGCATATCTTGGAATACTTACGTCCAAGCTTTCATCCAAATGACCATGATACTACTGCGTATATGGCGTATTACAAAGAGCGGTTACTTAATCCTGAAACGGGATTATTGTCACCATATTTCCTTAAAGAATTTGTACCACCTGTACGTGCAACTCACGCATAACTTGGGCCAAGTAAATACGAAATTACTGGAAAAACAAATATGAAATTATTTGGTAAAAAGGTCAAACCGAGCCAAAAAGCATTTGCTGTGGTGACTGGTGCGGGAAGTGGAATTGGTCGTAGTTTTGCACTTGAATTGGCAAAGCGCGGCGGCACAATTGTGTGTTCAGACATCAATCTTGATGCGGCAAAAGAAACAGTAGCTTTAGTTGAGGCGCTAGGTGCAAAAGCCTTTGCCGTGCAATGTGATGTTGCGAAAGAAGAGCAGGTTAATCAATTGGCTGAGCAAGCTGAACAATTGATGCAGAGCCCTGTCACTTTGGTGATTAATAATGCAGGTATTGGTCTTGGTGGTAAGTTTGATGAAATGTCATCAGAAGACTGGAAATGGTGTATGGACATCAACTTATGGGGTGTGATCTATGGTTGTCGTGCTTTTGTCCCAAAATTCAAACAATTAGGTCATGGTGCAATCATTAATGTTGCTTCAGCAGCATCCTTTACCGCAGCACCAGAGATGACTGTTTATAACGTTTCCAAAGCGGGTGTACGTGCATTATCTGAAACTCTGTCAGCAGAACTCAGAAAGTCGAACATTAAGGTCAATGTCCTTTGCCCAACATTGGTTCCAACCAATATCATCAAAAATGGCAAAGTACCACATAAGGGTCTTTTAGATTATGCATTGACCAATCTTGCATTTACGACCAGTGATAAAGTCGCAAAGTTGACATTAGATCGTTTAGATAAAGGTGAGCTTTATACCATCCCACAAATTGATGCCAAATTATTCTGGTTGATGAAACGTACTGCACCAAATTTATATGCAAAATTTTTGGGCACATCGTACCGATTAATGAAGTAAATCCCATCGGGTAAAAGATTTTGATGACTGAAATAAGATTAAAGATACGCTTATCTCAGAGCAATAGATGAAAGGATATTTAAATGACAGCTCAAGCAAAAAAATTAAATTCTGCTGACAAAAAAGCATTACCTCCACACATTTACGATACCTTTATCGTAGGTGCTGGTATTTCAGGTATTGCAACTGCAATCCGTCTTGATCAAGTGGGTTACACCAACTACAAGATCATTGAAAAAGCGACGCGTGTCGGCGGCACATGGCGTGAAAATACTTATCCTGGCTGTGGTTGTGATGTTCCATCAGCATTATATTCATACTCATTTGCGCCAAGTGCTAAATGGAGTCATTTATTTGCTCGTCAGCCTGAGATCTTAAGTTATTTAGAAGAAGTTAGCGAAAAATTCAATGTAAGTTCGAAAATTGAATTCGGTACTGAACTCATAAATGCTGCTTGGGATAAAGAACGTAATTTATGGGTGATTGATACAAATAAAGGTCAATTCCTTTCTAAAACGGTTATTTTTGCGACGGGTCCAATCACTGAAGCTCAGATTCCAAAACTTGAAGGTTTAGAAACTTTTAAAGGCGAAATGTTCCACTCAGCGAAATGGAATCATGATTACGATCTTACAGGTAAGCGTATTGCTGTTATTGGTACAGGCGCTTCGGCGATTCAGTTCGTACCACAGATTCAGCCTTTAGCTAAAGAGTTATATGTATATCAACGTACAGCACCTTGGGTTGTTCCAAAACCTGATACTGACTTAGGTGAAGTCAGTAAAGCATTGATTGAAAAATTCCCATTTATCCAAAAAGCTTGGCGTAAAACGGTAGCACAATCACTTAATGCGATTAATTTTGGTTTACGTAATCCAGCGGTATTAAAGCCTGTTGGTGAGTTAGCGAAACTGATTTTACGTTTCCAAATTGAAGATGCTGAATTACGTAAAAATGTAACTCCTAACTTTACGATTGGTTGTAAGCGTTTATTGTTCGCTAACAACTATTATCCAGCATTACAACAAGCTAATACTAAACTGATTCCACATGGTTTGGTCAAAGTGGAAGGCAACACTGTTGTATCTGCAAATGGTGAGCGTCAAGAGGTTGATGTGATTATTTGGGGTACTGGTTTTGAAGTTTCACATCCACCTATTGGTAAGCGTGTTTCAAACGAGAAAGGTGAATGTCTGAATGATTTATGGAAAAGTAGTTCTCCAGAAGCATATTTAGGTACAAGTATTGAAAATGTACCGAATGCCTTTTTAATTTTGGGTCCGAACGTATTAGTTTATGACTCATTTATTGGTTTAGCTGAAGCGCAATTGGACTATATTGTGGATGGTTTGCTTAAGATCAAAGAAAAAGGTATTAGCAAGCTAAATATCAAACCAGAAGTGATCAAGAAGCATAATGATTTGGTACAGCAACATTTGAAGACGACAGTATTCAATGCGGGTGGATGTAAGAGTTATTATTTAGATGCAAATGGTCGTAACTTTGCAGCTTGGCCATGGTCATTGAAGCAGTTAAAACAGCGTTTAAAACGTATGGATTTGAACGATTATCAAGTAACTTATCAAACTGAAAAAACAAACTAATCATTAGATAAGTGATAAAAGGGCAGTAAATTTTATCTAAGGATAGAGTTTACTGCTTATTTTTTGCATGATAGAAATAAATTAGGAAAGAAATATGAAAGAAGGACAATCTAGCCGAACGGCGGAAGCAGCAGCAGCATTGCGCGCGAATCACTTTCAAAATGCTGAAAACCCAGTATTTTCTGATCCTTTTGCCTTTGAGTTAACCAGTAAAGGCTGGAAAAAATTATTAACAACGCCTCTAACCGTAAAAGTGATGAATTCCTCTATATTTAATCGAACACTTGGTTTATTAACGGGTCAAGTGGTAGGTCGATCACGTTATGCAGAGGATTTATTGCAGCAGGCAATGGAAGCTGGTATCCAACAATATGTATTGGTTGGGGCGGGATTAGATTCTTTTACACTGAGACAAGCAAAAAAATATCCTCATTTAAAAATTTTTGAAGTTGATCACCCTGACACTCAAGCAGAGAAACAAAAAAAGTTAACTCAGTTCGATCAGGTTCCAACCAATGTTGAGTTCGTTGCAATTGATTTTGAACAAGAGTCTATTGCTGAAGCATTAGCAAAGAGCAACTTTCAAGTAGAACAACCAGCCTTCTTTTCTTGGTTAGGTACAACCCATTATCTTGAACCGCAAACGACACTCCATACTTTAAAAAGTATTAGCAGTATTGCTGCTGAAAAAAGTGAAGTGGTGATGGATTATTCAATTGATTATCGTGAATTATCTGGAGTAGAACGTTTTGGAAGTATGTTCGTTTCCCAATTCACACGTTTTTTAAAAGAACCCTTAAAAGGACAATTTAGACCTAAAGCTTTACACCAAGCTGTAAATCAAATGGGCTATCAAGTGGCTGAAGATCTGTCTGGAGATGGTTTAAGTGAAAGATATTTTAAAAATCGGGCAGATCATATTCGTCATACCATAGCGACACATATGTTGCATTTACGTTTAAAGGTATAAGTTGGCATCTCAAACTGCTTTAGCATATTTGCTAAAGCAGAGTTAGGTTATTGAAATTTTACGAATCTTAATATGAGAATTTAAGCTTAAACATTATCAGGCTATAAGTATTCTTTAATTTTATCTACCTTATATGACTGATTCAGGCGAAAACATGATGAGTTCGGGATAATGCAAGTAGAGCAAAAGCATTAAGATTTCTTTGTTTTCTATACAAAGAGATCGAAATGTATAAATCTATCGTACAACTCATGTTATCTATAATTTGTTTAGGTACTGTATTGACACATGCTGATGAGTTTCAATTAAAAAGTAATGATATTGAGCATGGCGTATTTATGAAAAATACGTTTGAATTCCAAGGTTTTGGTTGTTCAGGTGAAAATAAATCACCCCAGTTATCATGGACTGGTGCTCCAATAGCAACTAAAGCTTTTGCAATCATGGCTTATGATCCTGATGCGCCAACTGGCAGTGGTTGGTGGCATTGGCAGGTGGTGAATATTCCTGCTGAAGTGACTTCAATTACATCAGGTAATGGCTTGTTAGACTATAAAGGTATCATTAATATAACTAATGATTATGGTCAGAAAGGATTTGGTGGAGCGTGTCCACCTCAAGGTCATGGCGCTCATCGTTACCAATTCACTATATACGCGCTTTCAAAGAAACTAGAATTACCGGCGGATGCTTCTGGTGCTTTAACAGGTTATATGGTCAAAGCCAATGCATTAGCATCAAGTACGATTGAAGCTTTGTATAAAAGATAAAATATATCCAAAGCATGAGCCATTGAAAATATGGCTCTTATGGCTATTTGATAATTTAATGTGAATAGGATTAGTCGTTTAATATTATTTAGAATAATGGAAGTTGGTTTATGGTATTGATAAGGTTTGATGTTAATGTTGAATAAACTCATAGATATTGCTAAGAACTCTATTAAGCATCATGCCAATTTACCTTTTTCAGTTTATTCATCATATAGAGAACAGACAATTACGAATGTTCCGATTCTAAAGCCTTTACTTATTTTTATATTAAGCGGTAAAAAACAACTGGGTAAGCATGGTGTGATCGAATGCCTTTCAGGCAGTTTTGTATTCTTATCAAATAGCCCTAGAATCGATATGCGTAATATTCCGATTCAAGAAGAATATTTTGCGGTAATTATTGATTTTGAATATGAAGATTTTTTAGAACTGCCTAAAAGTCTTACGCCATATAAAAAATATGTTCAAGGTGAGATTAATCCAATCCTTGCTCGTGCTTTGTACCAATTTATGGAATTTGCATCAATTGCACCGACTGAAGTGATGAAATTCAGGAAAAAAGAAATCCTTGAGATTCTCTATCATTCTGGCTATACCGATATTTGCAATATTGTTGAGCCTCCAAGCGTAAGTGAGAAGGTACAGTCGATGATCTCAGAGAATCTTTCTAATGATTGGCCTGTAGAGTTAATTGCTTCTAATTTATTTATGAGTACTTCAACTTTAAGGCGTAGGATTAAAAGTGAGGGAAATAATATTCAAGATATTCGAAATCAGGTACGGCTAGGATATGGTTTGCACTTATTACAAACCACGCAATTACATATTGGCAATATTGCTGAACAATGTGGTTATCAATCTCAGTCTCGATTTACAGATCAGTTCAAACTGCTGTTTGGCATGACACCAAGAGAACTTCGTAAAACAAAAAATATGTAATTTAAAATCATTTATTCAAGTATAGCTATGTGTTAATCGAGAGTTATAAGCTGTTAAATTCGATAAAATATGTGATTTTGTAATCACTTCGAATATATTACTCAATTATCGGATCATAAAAATCAGCATTAGGTTTATATATGCATATTGATTTAAACAGCGACTTAGGCGAAAGCTATGGTGCTTGGAAAATGGGGAATGATGAACAGATTCTTGCGATTGTGAGTAGTGCCAATATTGCATGCGGTTTTCATGCAGGCGATCCTGTCAATATGTTAAATACCTTAAAACAAGCTGCTGCTCAAAATGTCAGTGTGGGAGCGCATGTTTCGTATCCAGATCGGGTTGGTTTTGGTCGCCGTAATATGGATGTATCTTATGATGAATTATACGCAGACGTGCTTTATCAGATCTCAGCTTTACAGGGATTAGCTCAGGTCGCTGGAACGAAAGTAACTTATGTTAAACCACATGGTGCCTTATATAACACAATTGCCACCAATTTAACTCAAGCTCAAGCAGTGATTGATGCAATACAGCATTTAGATAAAAAATTAGTGTTAGTTGCATTGGCGGGTTCACCATTAATTAATTTTGCTCGTGAGCAGGGAGTTGGCGTTATTTCTGAAGCGTTTGCTGATCGTGCTTATCATCGTAATGGTGAACTAGTTTCACGCCGTTTAGAAGGTGCTGTTTTACATGATGCAGAAGTCGTAGCTCAACGTGTACTGAGCATGATTCAGAACGGTGGTATTGAGTCGATTGAAGGGGATTTCACAGCGATTCAGGCAGATACCATTTGTTTGCATGGTGATACCTTTGGGGCGTTACAAATGGCAGAAAAGATTCGCCAAGTATTGTTAGAAAATCAAATTGAAGTTCGTGCTTTTAGTGCTTAAGTGAATTTTAAATATTTTAAACGAGCTATTTATGCGATTTCTATCCGTTAATTTAGATTGTTTTTTGATTGAGTTTGAAAGTTTAGAAGAAACAATGGCGGTTCATTACTGCTTAAAACAAGCACAGCATCCTCATATAAAAGAACTTATTCCTGCGGCACGTAGCATACTGATTTATTTTGATCCGTTATTGGTCGAGATGTATACACTGATCCAATGGATTTCAAGCCAAAAAATCAGTCAGGATACTTTGCGTCAAGGGAAGGAAATTGTTATCGGTGTGCGCTATAACGGTATTGATTTAAATAATGTTGCTGAATATTTAGGAATGAGTACAGACCAAGTCATTCGGAAACATACCAACTCTTATTGGCAAGTTGCATTTGTTGGTTTTGCTCCCGGTTTTGCTTATCTGACCAATCCTGAGCAAGTATTTGGGAGTATTCCACGCTTAGCAACACCACGTAAAAAAGTTAGTGCAGGCGCTGTAGGGCTAGCAGGCGAATATAGCGGTATTTATCCTCAAGATAGTCCAGGTGGATGGCAGTTGATTGGACAGACTGATGAGATATTGTGGGATATTCATCGACAACAGCCAGCTTTATTAATGCCGAGTGATCATGTCATCTTCAAGGATGATAGCCATAATCCAACCCAAATTAGTGTGCCTGCTCAGACATTTTCTCAAGAAAAATTGATTGAAAAACCTGCCGTGTTACGCGTTAAAAATAGTGGCTTACAAGTATTGGTTCAAGATGAAGGACGTAAAAATTTAGCTGAGCTAGGCGTGGGGCGGGCAGGTGCTATGGATCAAAAGGCATTTCGTCAGGCAAACTTAATTGTTGGTAATCCAAAGAATGCAGCCGTCATAGAAGTTTTAAATGGTGGAGTGCGATTACAAGTTTTGGAACCGACGGTTATGGCTGTGACAGGTGCTGAAACGGAAGTCTGGGTGAGTTATATAGGTTCGAATAAAGTCAAAGTGATGATGTACCAGCCAATCGCTTTAGATTATGGCGATGAAATTTATATTGCTGTACCTACCGCAGGCATTCGTAATTATATTGCGCTACGTGGCGGTATCGCCGTTAAGCAAGTACTAAAAAGTGCCAGTTATGACTCTTTGGCTGAATTGGGTACAAAACCAATTCAAGTGGGTGATGAGATTCATTCTGCCCAATTAAAAACGCACCCTGTCAGCTTAAATGTAATACCGATTAAATTACCTAAACGAGATGAGATTATTGAGATAGATCTTGTGTTAGGGCCACGTACAGATTGGTTTGCCGAAGAAAGCCTTGATTTATTGTTTAAACAAACTTGGTTAGTGAGCACAGACAGTAATCGAATTGGATTGAAATTAGTGGGTGATCAGCCTTTAACGCGACAATTCGAGCAAGAATTACCGAGCGAAGGTTGTTGTACAGGTGCTTTGCAAATTCCTCCAAATGGTCAGCCTGTATTATTTATGAATGATCATCCTATTACAGGTGGTTATCCTGTGATCGCAGCAGTTGCTTCATATCATTTGGACTTAATTGCACAGATTCCAACTGGTTGCCATATTCAATTTCGTAAAATTTCTGATTTCATGGATGTCAAAAAAGATGCATAAGAAACATAAGCTACTGATTGCGAATCGTGGAGAAATTGCTGTACGCATTATTCACGCATGTAAGGATATGGATATTACATCAGTGGCTATTTATGCAGATGATGATATTGCCAGTTTGCATGTTCAACTTGCAGACGAAGCTTGGGCATTATCAGGACAAACAGCACAGCAAACTTATTTAGATATCAATAAAATTATTGATATTGCGTATAAAGCCCAAGTGACCATGATTCATCCTGGTTATGGTTTTTTATCAGAACGTGCCGAATTTGCCCAAGCTGTGATGGATGCGGGGCTGGTTTGGGTTGGACCATCTCCTGAAACTATCCATAAACTTGGTGACAAAATACAAGCGCGTAAGATTGCACAGTCGGTAAATGCACCTTTGGTTCATGGTACTGAACAACCACTTCAATCAGCTCAAGAAGCCTTGGATTTTGCGAAACAGTATGGTCTGCCGATTGCGATTAAAGCTGCTTATGGCGGTGGTGGACGTGGTTTAAAAGTTGCTTGGCAATTGAACGAAGTCGCTGATTCATATGAATCGGCTGTGCGAGAAGCATTAGTTGCTTTTGGTCGAGGGGAATGTTTTGTTGAACAATATCTAGATAAGCCTCGGCATTTGGAAGCACAAATTATTGCTGATCAACAGGGGCATATTGTCGTCGTAGGAACGAGAGATTGTTCTTTACAACGCCGTAATCAAAAGCTAGTCGAAGAAGCACCTGCGCCATTTATCAATGAGCATATTGAAGCTCAGTTAGTGCAATCTGCTATTGCAGTTTGCCGCGCTGCTGATTATATCGGAGCAGGTACAGTCGAATATTTACTTAGCCAAAATGGTCAACTTTCATTCTTAGAGGTTAATACACGTCTACAAGTCGAGCACACAGTTACTGAGCAAACTACGGGTCTAGACTTAGTTGTCGAACAAATTCGAATTGCTTTAGGTCAACCACTTTCGATTCAAGAAATGCCAAAACCAATAGGACATGCAATTGAGTTCCGAATTAATGCGGAAGATCCAGCACGTGGTTTCATCCCAGCATTTGGACAGATTACTCGTTTTCACCCACCATCAGGAATTGGTATTCGTTTTGATACGGGAGTGATGACTGGAAGTGTTGTTTCAAGTCATTTTGATTCTTTAATTGCGAAATTAATTGTGACTGGTGCAACTCGCAAGATTGCAATTCAACGGGCTAAAAGGGCGCTTGCCCATTTTGAAATAGAGGGCATTGCTTCAGTATTGCCATTTCATCGTGCGATCTTGTCAGATGCTGACTTTATTGATGAATTTAAAGTACATCCACGTTGGATTGAACAAGATAGTCGACATGATTATCCTCACTATTCACGCAGTAAACTGAGCAATCAAGCTGAATTACAACGTTATCCAATTGAAATAGATGGAAAGTTGCATCAGATTGGCTTACCAAATGGATTTTTTAGTTTAGTCGGGACACAACCACCAAATCAGAAACCAAATGATTCTGATCATACCCCAAGTAATAATAATGTCTTAGCACCGATTAGTGGTGTAATCACCGTATGGAAAGTTCAAGAAAATGATCATGTAAACCAAGGTGAGGCAATTGCAATTATGGAAGCAATGAAAATGGAGGTCCCTGTGATTGCTCCGCAAACGGGGAAAAT
>Ga0097681_1003455_pt1 | contig 12673 bp, 8 predicted proteins | sample ThiBiot_750_plan_FD_72845 | JGI IMG/M metagenome (GOLD analysis project Ga0097681, IMG submission 72845) | Wastewater bioreactor microbial communities from Cape Town, South Africa - Thiocy_cont_750_plan - 1398105538144 (version 2) (version 2) ... | reverse complement strand
TGAGAGCTTCGATGACCGACTCATACCACTGCTCGAATACCTGCTGATCATGTTGCGAAGCAGGATTCGAAGCAGGATTCGTGCACGAGGCGGCGCCATCATGGCACGAGATGACAAGAACCATCACGAGCGGCAGCAGCAGCAGCAGCCTCAGCAGACTCGAAGAGCTGCGACACTGCGCCATGGTCCACCTTCTCTTGCGGGAGACTTGTGCGTGGCGCGGGGCAAGGGGACAAATGACCGTGATGAGTGGGCCTGCAGGCCATGACGTCGACCGACGATGATGATGACGAGGCAGCGAGCACACACATGAGAACGAACAACGAAGGGCAGCCTCGTCATCGGTGGGCCACGATAACCCGCCACTCAACGGTGTGTGTGTCTCTGTGGCCAGGCAGTCAGTCAAGAGCATGTGGATGGCACTACCGATTGCTCACGATCGGCAGGGGATCGCAGCAAGGTCTCACTTTGAGAGAGAGCCAAGATGCAAAGACGAAGAAGAGTGTGGAAGGTTGGACGGTTGGTTGTTGGACGGTGTGTGCGCTGTATCAACAAGGAAGCGAGAGAGCGAGCGGTTGTTGCCTGCTTGCCTGCCCACACGCCTACACGCGCACATACATACACGCGCGCACACTCTGTGGTGGTGGTGGTGGTGGTACCTATCTCATAGTCAACCGTTTGTTCGGACGAGATGGGAGTTCGTGGACTTACGGGCGAGCTTGCTGGCAAGGGCATCCCGCTCGATCTGACGGCGTTCGCAGCGCAGCACGTCGCAACTCATGGCCAGCCGCTCGTGGTGCTGGTGGATGGTCTCGCGCTCGTGTTCTATCTCGTGCGCGACTTGAGCACGCTCGACGTGGCGTTGCCGAGCTACGACCTCGTTCGGCAGCGTGTCTTGCAGTGGGTGAGTCAGCTACTGCGCTCGTCGATCCGCCCGGTGTTCTACTTTGACACGCCCGGCGCGAGCGCCGAGCTCTCGGGCTACAAGCAAGCGACTCTCTGCAGTCGCAAGGAGCAGCAGATCGAACTCATCGTGCACACGATCGATCGCTGCAACGGCCTCGCTGACGCGGCGGCGCTCGCGCATCGCCGCCGTGCTGCTCGCTCGACGCACTCCGGTGCACCTCGGTCGTCGTCGCGTTCGTCCGAGGGCTCGCTGCATCCGCCCATGGTCGTGGCGCAGGCGCAGTGCGTCTTTCGCGAGCTGCAGTGCCAGATGGTCATGTGCATGGGCGAGGCCGACTTCTCGTTGGCTCGCGACGCCGCGGCGCTGCAGACCTTCGTGCTCAGCCTCGACAGTGACTTTTGCATCTTTTCGAACATCTTCTACGTTCCGATCTCGAGCATCGAGTTCGTGGTGCCGGAGCTCGAGCAGGTCAGCCAACACGCGCCCACCAGCGGCAACACCGTCATCCGCTGCCAGTATTACCACCACCGCATGGTGAGCGAACTGCTCGGCGTGAGCGAGAACCTGCTGCCGCTGCTGTCGGCACTGGTCGGCAACGACTTTACGTCGCCGTTCCTCGAGGATCCGCACCTCAACATCACGGCCAAGCTGCGCCTGCGTCCGCCTCGCTCGTCGAGCAACATGCCGAGCTTCTCGGCGTGCGTGGCGTTGATTCGCGAAATGTGCGCCAGCGAGGCCAAGCGCACGGCGTTCCAGAGCCTGTGCGACGAGTACCCGGCGTTCGGGCAGGCGGTTCGGTACACGTTCGCCAGCTTCCAAGCACCCGAGTTTGCGATCGACGTGTGTCCACCGGATCTCGAGCCGCTGTGGCTGTTGGTGCAGCAGCAGCGACTGCCGACGTCGGCGCTCGGCGTCGCTCGCAAGGCGCACTTTAGCACGTCGGTCGTGGTCGAGGAACTGCTCGGCAACGCGACGCCGGTGCAGGAGCTGTTGGTCGCGTGGCAGGCGGCGTCCGTGGCGCTGCTCGGCGTGCCGCACGAGGAGTTCAGCAAGCGCCAGCGCGTCGGCGTTCGATACCAGCATGTCGAACTCAAGTTTGCGCACTATCTGCCGCCCGACTATCCGCGTGCGCTGCCGCACGAGTTGCTCCCGCTCGAGCGCAAGCTCTGGCTGATGCAGTCGCCGATGGCACACAACTTTGGCCGCTTCTTTGATGGCAACAAGCTGTCGCCGCCCGATGCGCTGCTGTTGCAACACGCGCTACCGTCCTCGTCCACCAACCAGGCGTTCGTCTTTGTCGCGCTCTCGTTGCAGTACTTGTTCACCTCGTCGGCCGAGCTCGCCGATGCTCTGATGGCACACGAGGTCGCTGCGATCTTTGCCTCGGCAGCCGTGTTACTTGCCTTGCACTCGTATCGAACCATGTTGCAGCTGCAGCTGCAGTTGCACCAACAACAACAACAACAACAACAGCAACCAACATACCAGCAGCAGCATCACCTCCAGCAGCTTCAGCTGCAGGTGCAGCTCATCAGCGAGCCGGTGATCGACCGACTGCTGGCTGATATCCTGCAACCGTGGACTGCCGACGACTTGCCGTCAGCTCGATGCCTCACACTCGCAAGCCGCCATCAGTCGATCGTCGACCAACTGCGCAACCTCTGGCTCGTGTCGCGCATGGAGGAGGTGTGCCCACGACCACCGCCGCAAGCGCTCTTCCACGGTCCTCTGTTTCGGTATCTCTTGCAACAAGCGCGCACCTTCTTCCCACGTGCCTCCACCACCACCACCACCGACTCGGGCACGAGCAACAACTGGCCATTCGCATCGACAAACAGCTGCATCGACGTGTTGTGCAAGGGAGCCTTCATGGCTGACATTCTGGCGAGCTTCTCGTTTCTCTCGGCTGATCTCTTGACTGCCACGATGCATCAACTCGTACTGCTCACGGTGCAGCCGCTCTTGTATCATCAGCAGCCAGCTACCTCGACGTCGACCATACTCGCGAGCACGGGAATCCCGAGTCCGACCAGTGATCGTAGTGCGAGCTTGTCGCGATCACGATACGCGGCTACTTTGTCGGAGCGTCTCGCAGACTTTGATGCCGGCCAGTTGAGTATCTTGATCGACGTCGATACCAACGAAGCCGACGAGGACGACGATGAAGAGGACGACGACGACGAGGATGATGAGGGAGAGGAGGAGGATGATGGTGACAAACAAGTCGCCGATGAGAGCAACGTCAAAGCCAAAGCCGATGATGGCATTATTGGTGATGATGATGACGAGGAGGAGGACGACGACGAGGATGGAGACGGAGAGCGAGAGGAATCGTTGGTCGATGAAGAGATTGTCGAGGTCTTCGAACGACAAGTGCTGCCGATTCGAGAACATCGAAGCGAGATTTTGGAGTGCCTTCTGCAGCACCGTGTGATCGCCGTGCAAGGCGAGACCGGCTGCGGCAAGAGCTCGCAGGTGCCACAGTATATTTTGGAGCAGTGGCGCGAGCAAGGCTCGAGCGGACGACGGCCGTTGGTGATCGTGACGCAACCGCGTCGCATTGCGGCCATCACGCTCGCGAGACGCGTGGCGGTGGAGCTCGGCGAGCCTCTCGGCTGGACGGTGGGCTACGCGATCGGACAGGACTTTCTCGCGCATCGCGGCCGACAGCCGAGCATGCTGCTCTTCGTGACGTCGGGCTGGTTGTTGCACAAGCTGCTGCACCAGACCGAGTTCTTTGCGCAATGCACGCACATTGTGTTGGACGAGATCCACGAGCGTTCGATCGACAGCGACCTCTTGTACCTGCTGATACGACAGCTGTACTTTCAATCGCTCGACACCACGACCACCACGACGAGCTTGGCAGCAACCACCAAGCTCGTACTCATGTCGGCCACCTTCAACACGCAACTGTTTGCCGACTACTTTCGAGCACCGGCGCCGCATGCGCCGGTACCAGTTCGCTTCGTCGGCGTGCGACGCTTCCATGTCGAGATCGTGCACCTGGACGAGCTCAATCACGCGCTGCAGTCGATGCCGATCTTTGCCGAGTTCCGCCAGCTACCGAGTACTTCGGCCGCTGCGTTGCAGTTGCTGGCGCAGCGATTCGACTCGATGTTGCCCGACCGCAGCCGATCGCCGAACGAGGCACAACTCAAGGCGGTGAGTATCGACTTGATCCTGACGCTGACGCGAGCGCACGCCGACGACGCGGCCGGCAACTGTATCTTGGTCTTTCTGCCAGGCATGTTCGACATTGAGGACATGTACGAGAGCATTCAAGAGATGCTTCGTGGTGGTAGTCGTCTTGCTCGCCGCAGCAGCAGCAACAACAACACCAGCAGCAGGAGGAACAACAATACCGCTGGCGGCGACGATGACGATGATGGAGGCGATGACGAGGAGCTGCTACCACTCGATGCCATGCTTCTGCACTCTCAACTCGAGCCCGAGGATCAGTTGCGCGTATTCGAGGACATTCCAGCCGGCCGAACGCGAGTCATTCTCAGTACCAACATTGCCGAGAGCTCGGTGACGATTCCGAACGTGCGCTACGTCATCGACTTTGGCATGATGCGGCAGCTAAAGCACGATCCGCGAGCCGGCGCCACGACGCTCGATACCGTGTGGGTGTCGCAGGCATCGGCGCAACAGCGCTCGGGTCGCTGCGGTCGCCTGTTCCCGGGCGTCACCTTTCGACTGTACTCGCGTTCGTTCTTTGAGCGTCTCGACGTGTACGAGGTACCCGAGATGCTGCGACTCTCGTTGGCCAACACGGTGTTGCGCCTCAAGTTGCTCGCCGAGGAGGCCGACGAGAATTCGCCGTTCTGCAACGCGCGTGAGACACTGCGTAATGCCATCCAGGCGCCTCCCAGCGACCGAGTCGATCTCGCGGTGATTGAGCTGCTCGAGGGCCGTGCGCTCGAGTTGGACCAGTACCGAGCGCCGCCACCTGCGTGGGCCACTGGCAAGAAGAAGAACGACGACGACGACGACGACGATGAGGACGACGACGACGACGATGATGGCGACGAACTCGTACGAGCCATTGCAACCAACGATTGGGAGCTTAGCAACAGCGACGACGACGACGACGACGATCGCTACAACCGCGCCAAGGTTCCCGAGCAACGCGACCTGTTGGTCGAGTCGCACATTAGTCATTTGGGCCGCTTCCAATGCCTCCTTCCACTGGACCTCTCGCTCAGTCGCCTGGTGGCGCTCGGCGCGCGAAGCGGTCGGCACATATTGCACTGCCTCGTGATGGCGGTCGGCTTGTCGGTACGCGAGTTGTTCGTGATGCCGCACCCGTCGACCGGCGCACGCGAGTACCAAGGCATCGTGCTGCAAACGAACCTCGGGCGCAATGCGTACGACATGGGCGACCAAAGCGACGCGCTGTTGCTCGTACGCATGTACCTCGCGTACAACGAGAAGCATCGGTACTCGCGAGCGTTCGAGATGGCGCGCGAGTACGCGGTAAACCTGGTGCGCGTGCGGCAGTTTGTGCGAACCGTGAGCGAGGTGGCGTCGTCGCTGCAACGCTCGATGCCCGAGCATGCGCAATGGCTTGCGATTCTGGCTCGCGTGTCGGTGGTACCGATCACCGAGTTGCGGCGTGCGTTGTCGCTCGAGCCGAGCGACGTGACGTTCTTGCGCTTCCTGTTGACGCAAGCCTTTCTGCGTAACGGTCTCATGGTCGGCAAGACCAAGAACGCAGCCGGGAGTGCTCAAAAGCTCCACGAACGCTTTGCGAATGCCGCCGGCATATCGAACAAACAACAGCGTGGCAAGAAGCAGCAACAGCAGCAGCAGCAGCATTCGCCTGCGGCATTGGCGAGCGCTGCTGCCGTGGCCAAGATGGAGCTCGCCAACACGCTCGTGATCGAGGCAGTGCCCGAGGTACTGATGAGCTCCGAGGTGTTGCTCCAGGCGCTGCCGGAGGGACTACGCGAGCACGTCAAGGCGTTCGCGTTCGGCCCGACGGCACTGCCACCGTCGAGCCGCAAGGAGGTGCTTCAGCCGTGGGAGGAGGCGGCGAAGCGCGTGGGTCCGGTGGCGATCGAGTTCCAGCTCGACCAGACGACCGAACGCGCCAACTTGCTGGCAACCATCACGGCGACCTACATGCCACTGCGCTTGGCTCCTGCCGGCCTCCGTGCCATGCTGTCAATGTTCCACAATGGCCAGTTGACGCTTGTGCTTCCGGACGGTGGCGATGGAAGCACGAATGGCACTGCCGCTTCAAGCAACGGCAACGGCGGCGGTAATCGCAGTCGACGCCGAGAGGGGGGACCGCAACAACAACAACCAGCACGAGGCCGAGAGCTTGTGTTGTTGAAGCCTGGAGCGATTGGCATTTCGTGGGAGTCGTGCGGTGGTCGCAAGGTCAGGGTCGACCAGAAGACGTCGATCGTGCGTGCGCTGCAGCCGAGCACGCTCATGCACCCGAAGAGCAGCCTTCTCGTGTACGGCGTCACGGGCAACGTGATCTTGGTGCCGACGGCGATGGTGGATCGCGCGACGGTGATTCCTCAGCACCAAGGACTGCTTGCGGTGAGTCTTTTGGCGTGGTTGGCAACGCTGCCGAGCCACGAGATGACGGAGACGGCGCGCGACGGCGACGCAATGGTGCCGTACGACGACTTGACGCGGCGGCTCTCTCTCGCGTGCAACAACGGCACGCGGCGCGACGGATGGATCACCGAGGTGCGCCTGCCGGTGCGCATCGCGCAAGCGGCCGTGGTGATCGACCCGCCGATCGCGTATGCGACGCTCGACAACGAGGGCGTTCGCAACCTGTTGCTCGAGTCGCAGCAGTTGTTCGAGCATGCGATCACGGCGCGGCCAAGTCGATCGTTCTCGCCGCAGACGCTTGCGGCGGTACTCGAGCAAGTGGTGACCAAGGCGTGCAACATTGAGCCGCCGCCGGAGGCCCTGCAAGCGCTGAGCGAGACGCAGCGTGTACTGTTGACGCCGTCGCAGATGCGTTCGAGATCCGAGCGCACAACCACTGCTTCCGGTGGTGGTACAGTAGCATCTTCGTCGTCATCAGCGTCGAACGCACGGACTGCCTCATCGAAGCAAACGCGAGTCTCGATCAATCGCAAGGCCACGACGAGTGTCAACTCGCCCGAACGAACGGTGCTGCTGCGAAACACCACTCCGACACCAGTAGCAGCCGCAGGCAGAGCGGCTTCGAAGAGTGGCAGTGCCGAGGGTGCAGCGAGCGCCAGCCAAGCGCCGAAATCAACGCCACCGCGGTCGACAGCCGCCAGTACGAGCACCAGCACGAGCACGAGCAAGAGTAACAGCCGTACGAGCACCAAAGCGAAGGCAACCAAGACGTACCTCGCACAAGCGAGCGAGCTGCACCGGCAGGTGTACAACCAACGCCTGCTGTTCCACACGACAACGCTCCGCGACTCGGTTGGCAAAGTGACGGGCTACATTGTCGAAGCCATCACGGCCGATGGAACGAGTATCAAGGCGCCGCCGATACGCAAGCTGAGCGCAGCCAAGGAACGCGCATCGGCGTTGGTGGTATCGCATCTTGAGAAAGGTACGTGGCACATTCCTGTTGTCGTTGTCGTTGTCGTTGTCATGGTCGTTGGGGCACAGCGAGCGAGATGATGTTGAATGAATGGTTGGTTGCTTGCTTGCGTGTGTGCGTATTGGAACACATGTGTAGTGTACTCGACGTCAGTGTTCGTGGCTTCACCCAAACCGGCGGCTGCGAGTGCCACGGCAGGCACTACAACAGCCACATCGGCAGCCACCAGTGCCTCGGCTGTTCCTCCGTCTTCGGCGAGCCCAACGAGCGCGCGTGCTCCGACCAAAGTCGTGGTGGCGGCGGCGACGACGCCCAACAAGGCAAAGGTACCACAGTCTGCTGCAGCACCAGCCACCGCCACCAAAAGCTCGGGAGCGCCGCCACCTGCTCCGAGCAACGGCGGCACCAAGAGCGCAGCGCGAGGCAAGGCGGCGACGGCAGCGGCACCGATGCCGTTCGTGGCGCGCGCAGAAGCGCTGTACCGCGAGGTGTACCCCGACGCAGCCAAGGCGCTCAAGTACCAGCAACGCGTCATCATGGCGAACGGCAAGGTGGCGGCGTACCGCTTTGAGGCCGAGATGCCGAATGGCACGGTGTTGGAGGGCGAGCAGCGGCGCAAGCGAGGCGCAGCGCTCGAACAATGCGCACGCCGAGTGACGCGCGAGCTCGAGAAGGTGGTGGCGGTGGCGCGCAAGTAGATGGAAGCAGCCAGAGAGAGAGAGTATCGAGAATAAACTGCTTACGCGCTCTTCGCCAACCAGATAGAGGAGATAGCTTGACACGCAAAGAGTTAGACAGATAGTGGCGCGCGTTGCGAGATAGCGATAGAGATAGAGATGCATGGCGAGATATGGTCGTTGTTCATTTATCGACCTTTGCGCGTGTTGGAGTGAGGTGACAGCACCGAGCTCACACGGAGATTGAGTGAGATAGCACGACCGTACAACTCTACTACCACTGCAACTACTGCTGCAACTACGGCGCGATACCGAAACCCACATTCGCTCGTCTAGCGCGCGGATCGCCGAGAGATGGTGATGGGCCTAGAGGGGCCGAAGGCAGCGTGTGGTTCAGCCGAGTGGAAGACGACGAGGACGATTGATGAGACGGAAAGGGTTAGATCGCAGGTGTGCAGATCGATCAGATCAGATCAGATCGTTGCTTGGGTCAAAGAACGCATGTTTATGTGCTTCAATAATGTAGTAATAATTATTACAACGACAACGAGAACGACAACAATAATGTAGAAGTTATGGTGAGTGAATGAGTGCGATACGATGACGCAACAAGGACAACGACACGACATGGAAGATGGAGTGATAGGAGATCGACTTATCGCGCGATCACGCGAGGGTGCTGATAAATAAATAGATAAGTAGATTAGATTAACGAGAAGACGAGCCTAGCAGGAAGATGCACGACGGGGATTGATAGACAAGAAGCAAGCAAGCAGATAGGCAGACAGGCATACAAAAATGTATAGATATAACGACGAACGAGTACTAGTGAGACCGAAGTGTGTAAGTCTTCGGCACGTAAATAGAGGATGACGTGGCGCGGCTGTGCGCGGCAAAATGGCGCTCGAACATATAGATATCGATTCGGCCTAATCGTAACTCACGATGGCAGGCAGCACGACCGCAGAGGAGTTGGGGCTTGCGCCGCCCGGAGGCGAGGATGCAAACGTGGTCGAGGTGCGCGGCATGCTGCCAGGGAGCAGCAGCGTCGCGGGCTTGGCGGCCGAAGAAGTCGGCTGCGGCGAGCACACGGACGAGGAGGACGAGAAGCTCGCCGGCATGGCCGACGCAGCGTGCGAGCGCGATGCGCACGAGTCGACCGACCGCGGCGGCTCGGTCAAGGCCGATTGGAAGGTGGGCTTCGACGGGAAGAGGTGATGGTGCACTTGGAGGTGCGACGGCGACGGCAGTGGCACGGGCTCGAAACGCGAGTGCGCCGGCGGAAGAGCAGCTTGAGGCTGCTGCTGCTGCTGTTGAAGTTGGTGCTGCTCGTCGAGAGTCGCCGAAACGAGCGAAAGCAATGGCGACGGGCCGTACGACAGAGGATGTGCCGGCTCGAACGACGACGGGGCGTACGACGATGGCATGGCGTACGGGCGCGCAGCAAAGTGGTGGTGCTGCGGCTGTGGCTGGTGGTAGTAGTGTTGTTGATGTTGCTGTTGTTGCTGATGGTGCGCCAGCGGGTGGTATGGCTGCGACTGGTGGTGCTGGTGCTGCTGTTGGTGGTGCGGCAGCGAGTGGGAATACGGAGAGACCTGCGGCTGATAGCGCGGCTCGGGCGTCGGTGGCGACGAGTAGGTGCCTCGCGTGGGCGACGGCCACGGCGTGGTGGGCGGCGAGGTCGAGCGGGAACGTGCGAGCGCCACGGCCGTGGCTACGACGGCCGACTGCGAGCCAGCCGCAGCCTCGGCAGCGTTGAGGTTGAGGAGCGTCTGCGCTTGCAGCACCTCGGGCGCGAGCTCCGAGTATCGGTGCTTCTGCTGCGCTGGCAGGACGCCGAGCTTCGTGCGCGTCGGGCGGCGGCGGGCATGCTTGATGCGGCCCTGGCGAAGGTTTTGTTCTGGCCAAGTCGAGTCGGACGTTAGAGTGAGCGAGAGAGCGAGCGTGGACATATAGAGAGAGGAGGGAGAGAGAGAGAGAGCGAGCGTGAGCGAGAGATAGTTTGCGAGAAGCGATTCGTACCACGCGACTGACAACGCGAGGAGCAATACAGGCTGCGTGGCTTGTCGGCTTGGCCGCGTAGGTTGGTGCACTCGCGGTTGCGGCACTTGGCCTGGAGGTACTCTTCGATGCGTGTGTCCATGGAGGTGGCGGAGGTGGCGGAGGCGGCGGAGGTGGCGGAGTTGGGAAAGGTGGCAGAGGAGGAGGGCGAGGTGGCAGGCACTGGCACGAACGTACGCACGACGTGGCAAGGGTCAAGCGTGCGAGGAGTGGGACGCGAGGCGAGGCGAGGTACGGCGGCGGCGAGCAAGAGAGCGCGCGAGGTGTGGTGCAGTGCTGCAGCGAGAGGGCGGGCAGGCAAGAACTGATGCGCCATCGAGCAGTGCCGCGCGGGTGAAGGGCGATGAATCTGGGCGCTCGGCTCTAGGCCCTCCGGCAATTATGTGAACGCTGCTCGGTATGGGCTGACACGTGCGTGGGGGTGAATGTGATCGGTGATTTGTCGCCGTGCCCCGTCCTCTCTCGTTCCTCCGCGCCGCTGCTCGCCTGCCGCGCCATCACGTCGCTGCCACACGCGTTCGGGCTGGCGTTCACGAGGCGGGCACGCCGGCCAGCAGCGCGCCACGTCTCGGCGGAGAGGAGCGGGGTCGTACCCCGGTGGTGCGTGGACACGCGAATTCTCGCACAACACACGTTGTTCGCCAGCGCCGCAGCCAACGCCACCGCCGCGCGTACGTGGCTCGCTCGCCCGCACATACACGCATAGACACAGTGGCAGGTAGTACTCACGCAACTACTGCGCTCTCGTGCTTCTCCCACAGGCCAGATCAACTGCGACGCAGAGTGCGCGCCTGCCGCTATCCCACAAGTTCTTGGCGCGATATTTTCGCTCTCGGAGTTGACGTGTTGCGCCATCGCTACTCTCTTCTCTCTCCTCTCTCGCTTGGCTTTGTTCGCTGTTGCTGTGCTACCTAGCTCGCTCGCTGTTCGCTCGCTGTTCGTTCTGGCACTACACCCCTGCAGTGTCCATTTCGTGGTACGCTCGTAGCAGCTTCCTGTGTTGCCTGAGGTCTCGCGCCATCTGACATCATGGTCGATTCGTATCAGCGCGCGCGCGAGTTGAGCACGGTGCCAATCTCGCGCCTCATCTCGCCCGTCCGCTCGCTCGCCCACCCAATCTCCCTCGATCTCGCGCACGCACCTGCTCGCGGCACGGCTCGCGCGCTTGGTTGGTTTCGTTGAAGGCCCAGCCGTTCTCGGTCGCCCAGAAGGCGTGGTTCAGCAGCGCGTACAGCAGCACGCGTCGTCGTTGCTCGCTCGTCAGCCGCAGCGCGTCGGCGATCGCGTCGCAGTACCACACGCCTTGTGGCTCGAGATGCGCGAAGCTCGCGTAGATGCGCCCCACGGCCTCGAGCGGGTCGCCGTACGCCACGCCGTCGACGTCGCACACGCCGACCAGCGCGCCGCTCTCGCGCGACACCAGTACGTTCTTGCTGCTCATGTCGTCAAAGTAGCACTCGGCCTCGACCTCTCGCAGCCAGTGCTCGTTCTCGCGCACCGCCGCCTCGCACGCCTCGATCGCCTCGTCCGGTAGCACGTGCAACACCGCGTTGCGTCGCTTGGTCTCGCCCACCGGCAGGGTCTCGAGCCAGCTGCTCGCACCATCGCCGTCGACGTGTCGTCCGCTCACCACGTAGCCGAACCTGCCGTCGGTCGGCTGTCGCCGCAGCACGTCGATCATGCGCGCAATCTCGCTGCCCAGCTGCTCGAGCTGCTCGCGCCTCATGTGCGGCACCGCGAGGCACGCGTCCACACCCTCGAGATACTCCTGCACTTGCCACGCGTACCCGTCGACACGCCGTCGGTCGTCCGTCTCGTATGCGCCGTCGAGGATCTGCGGCACACGGATGCCGAGCGACGTGAACACTGGCGCATAGAAGCACATGCTCTGCAACGACGTCGCATCGCGGTTCAGCCGCACGATGCACCGTCCTGGAGCGTCGTCGAGCTCGACGCGGTACACCTCGTGGCACAGGCCGATCGTCATGCGAGTCACCTGCGTCACGCTCGGCGCACGAGACCGAGAGCCGAACGCGACTCGTATGACCTCGGGCACCGCCGACGCTGAGGCATACTGTTCTGCCGATGCTTCACCCATCGCGTGGCTTGGTGATGGTGATGAAACACGATGACGATGACGATGGTGCGGCGCTGGCTCGGTTCCGCGATGGCGAATAAGAACAGAAGCGCCACAGCGCCACCACGTGTCGTCATTCGCTTCCCTCCTCGCTCCCCTGCGCACCATCGCCCTCCCCTCGCCGACTATCCTGCTTGTGACTCGTTCTCGCCTCTCTCAACCATGGTGGAAGTTCGATTAAAGCTCTCGTTCCCGTTGCTACTCGGTGGCGGCCTGCTGTACGCCTACTGGACCAAGCCCTCCGAGGCCAGCTTCGAGGAATACCTCGACCGCTGGTTGGCTGAGCAAGCCGCCGCTGGCGACACGACCAAGCCCAACAAGACACCGTCGGCCGC
>Ga0097681_1003448_pt1 | contig 12689 bp, 14 predicted proteins | sample ThiBiot_750_plan_FD_72845 | JGI IMG/M metagenome (GOLD analysis project Ga0097681, IMG submission 72845) | Wastewater bioreactor microbial communities from Cape Town, South Africa - Thiocy_cont_750_plan - 1398105538144 (version 2) (version 2) ... | reverse complement strand
TTTTCATTTGTATAATTAATACAAAGTTGTTCGAATGAATTCAATTGAAAGATTTCAAAACCGGCAATATCAAGAATGCCAATGAATGACGAACCTTGACGTTTACTTCGATCAAGTGATTTATTGATACGTGTCACAATCCATTTGAACATACGTTCGTAGACAGCTTTCGAAATAGCTTCGACAGCAAATTCAACTTGAGATTGTGTTTGTGCTTTGGTTACAAAATCTCGTCCGACTTTGAGTTTCGGTTTCAAAAATGATCGAACCATTTCCGTCACCGGTATGCCCAAAAGGCGACAGATTTTCTGAGCAACTGTATCATCAATTAACGTTGCTTGATCACTATTTCGTTCGGATTGAAATTTCAAATTACCAAATTGTAACACAGCTGATATCGTTCGAAAAATGGCATTTAATTCATCCGTTGAAATATTCATGATTTGCATAGCTTTGACTGTTTGTTGAAATTCCTGTGCATCGTTAACATTAGGCACTGAAACATTGCCATTGGTTAAATATCGATAACCACGAAAGTCTTCTAATAAATAATCACTGATCATTTTCGTATCAGCGCCATGTAACAATTGATAGAATATGTGAAATGTTCGTTCGTCTTTTGCTTGACGAATAGCTCGAGATTTTTCTAATAGATAAGTTTCGATCAATGCACCAGCGATAAAACCTGATGTATCGAAATTAATACGAATAAATTTACCGAAACGAGATGAATTATCGTTTTTAACGGTTTTTGCATTGCCAAATGCTTCGAGAATTGGATTGGCTTGAAGCAGTTGAGTTTCCAATTCGATCTGAATATTTACAACAAAAATTTTATTATGATTTATCGTTTGAAACATACGGATACATCCGAGGATTTAACACCTGTTTGAGCTGTACTCGCACGTTGAGCTGTTTTAGGTGCAGCAGCAATATAGGCGAGATATTGAATAACTTTTTTCGTATTTTCAGTTTTTCCTGCACCAGATTCACCTCTAAAAAAACACAAAAATGTTTTTATTGTTTTGGCTTGTTTATTGTGATTGTAACATACGTGCAAAGAATCGATTGATCTTCACGATTTTGTAACATTAAACGATAAGCATCTCCGGTAATGGCAAATATATGTGGTGGCATTTGTTCACGTTTTTTACCTTTGTACATTTCGACAACATTTTCCGAATAAATTGGCAAACGTTTATATGGATTAACAACAACACAAAATAAACCTGAATATGTATAAATTAAATTCGAATAATAACGTTCTTTTAAATTGAATAGAACGGATGCATCATTGAGACATGCTAATTCGGACATATCTTCGACTTTACTGAATTTTGGAGGATTGACACGTTGTGTATCATCTTTGAATACGCTCACGCGTTTTCCCGTTTCTAAATCGATGATTAGTTGACCATCGGGTTGTTCTTGACGGACTTGACCACGAGTAAAGCCTTCTTGTTCATCGGGCACCCAAACATATTTCTTCGCTGCCCATTCATTAGCTGTGGTTGCATCGGCAACGCTATCCTTCGAATTCAGATCCGTCGGACGAAGATATTTCATTTCGGATTGATCATCCGATTCGATTAGACTCAAACGAGCGTTTTTAGACGGTTCTGGCATTTTGTTTTATTAAAAACAAAAGATCATCTAGAGTAACGACGAAGAGGAGAAAAAAAACGAACGACTAAGTCATATACACTTGATTTACGAGGAGGTAATTGATGACGAGTAGAAGCGATGGGTTATATCGTGCATGGATATTACTTACTTAATATGTTCAACCGAATGATAGGAAAGAGATAGGGTCGATGATTTTTTTTTCAACTTAGATTATATAACCTTTCGAATGACTTTGATAGACAATGGTAAAGACCTTGGAGAAAAGAAAATATTCTCATTAATCTGATGACGATGATGATGATGATTCTTCATCGAATAAAGAAGATTTTCCTACTTAGAAAAATGTTTGCTCTTCTTCTCCTCTCTCTCTCTCTCTCTTGAATACGCCTGTACGTAAAAACTTGAAATGCTGTGCGTATGTTTTTTATAATAATAAGAAAAAACAACAACAACACCTACTATATAAACCATAACAATTTACTTTTTTTTATCTCTAGTATGCAATGAAAGTAGAAAATGGCATGCTTTTTTTTTGTTTTATTATTTTTTCACATTACAACCATTTTTTATACTGAATCATGCCTATATATGTTTAGAAAAAAAAACGACGAAAGTGAGACGGATAGAGAGAGAGAGAGAGAGATGTGAAGATGGAGGAGGATGACGAATCAGATAATATGAAATGCGTATGTGCGCAAACGAATGTGTGGGAAGATGGTAAGGTCTTCTTATCGATCTCGGCAGAATAGAAACTGCCACAGAATGTTCATGGTCTATTCTTCGAGAAATAGAACTGTTGATTTTTACTATCATCTAATCAACAAACGAACTGTACTTGTCGTGTGTTACCTTCAATATTTCTTTCTTATTTTGCGCTTAATGACAATAAATAAAAACGGAAAAAATAACTAAATACTCGTTTAGCTTGTGATTAAAATATTTGCCTGATGTTTTTACTTATTTTCTTTTGCAATCTAATAACATAAACATACTTGATGCACGATGAAGAAGAAAAAGAGTTCGATTTGGTGTCAACAGAAAAACTGTTTTATTTATATGAAATAAACGAAGGCCATAAAACGAAACATATCTTTTATTATCCAACGATCAAAAGTCAAATATTCTTTTTTTATATATATGACAAATCATTTTTTTTCTGTACATAAGTTAACAAAAGACATTCGACCGAAGATCAAAATAAAAAATGTCAATGGAAATGTCGATAATATGAATAATCTGACCAAAGTTATTTACGAATCATTCTCTCTCGTTCTTTTTTTTGTGCCAAAGAACAACGAAAAAGAAACGAGAAACTTTTATCTTTTATTAATAGAGATAATAATAGCAAAAAAAAAGAACAAGAGAAAGTTTATTAAATAGAAATGTTGATGATACATCATCGAACGTGTCGCAATGAGACTTGCGTTGATATCAAATCAAAACACATATTTCAAATAAATAAAAGAACAGACACACACACACACGCACACAGATCTTCATATTTTCAAATATTTGACAAAATGAAAGATGTCGTCTTTGACTTTGAACTTCTATATTTTTTTTAAAGTTATTTTTTTATTAAATGAACCAAAAAGAAGAAAACGAAAGAAAGAATTCATTCGTTCATTTACTTCAATGATTCATTCTTTTATCATCTGTCTGTCAACAAATCGAATAGAGGTTTGACATAAAGTCTCACTGGTAGAACGAACAAACGAATAGGTTTATTTTGTCGACATCATCATCATTCAAAACAGCTGGTTTGTTCTTTCTCAATCGTTGTGCAGATTAATTCAATTTTGAAAATTATTATGTTTCCTTCTGCTAATTATTTTCGTGATATTTCATGTCCATTTTTTTCTCGTGTTTCTTGTCCACGGCCACATTGTCATTTTAAACATGCACAACTTCCTTCGCAATCAGCAATCAATTCCAATGCATCGTCATCATCATCGATTCATATTCCACCAGGTTAGATTCAATCAATCGAACGATATAGAGAAAAAAGTTCAATTTTGAAATTTAGATGCAAATGAAACATTGAATAAACTAATTAGTCAATTATCATCAGCTGCAACTAGTAATACTTCAACAACGGCAGCAGCAGCAGCAATTAACCCAACACCATCTGTTGATTTCACAGCGATTTTACAGAGTACACTTTTGCAAAGTTTATCAAGTGTTTTGGCAAATGCTGCGCTTCCTGTAACATCACAAACGGCAGTTAGTAATAGTATAAAAAGTGACGTTACAGATAAATCTCAGTCAGAAACGATACCTGAGTATCGACCAACACCTATTGCAGAACTTGAACGACGGAAACGTTTGCAACAACAACAACAACAGCTAGCAGCTATGCCAAATACGAAAACTAGTAAAACATTTCGAATATCTATTCGAATGATATCATTTATTTTTAGATTTCAATTCTGACGAATATATTCAAGCTACATTCTCTCCTCCATCAAGTTCACCTTCATCTCCAGCACCTATCGAAGAATCTAAAAACAAAACCTCAACGTAAGATTCGTCCAAATTGTCCTTCTCGAATAATCTGTTTTGTTTTCTCTCTTTTTCAAATTATAGAATTTCCAAAACAACTCCTGCAACTTTTACCGATGACAATCATTCATGGGTAACACCGCCAGCTCGTCAAAAATTCTCCTCGTCATTCTCAGATCACAATGGTTTTGATGAGCGAACTAGTTCCCCGATTAAAAAACTCACACCCTTCGAAAAGACTCAACCATTTGTTAAAAAGCCAACAGCTACGGTCAAACCGAATGTTATCGACAAGACAATTGCACCATCACCACCCATCAATCCATTGCTCAAACCCATTCCAAAGAAAACAACGCCAACGAAAGTACGAGTCAGCGATGTTGACTTAGAGAAAGTTCCTGTGACGTCAACGATCTCTTTGGACACAGACACACCGAAACCAGTAGCAAAACTGAAACGAACAGCAACTGCATCCAATGAAATACCTCAAAAGAAAGCCAAAATCACATCAACATCGACTGCACAACAAACTGTAAAAAAAAAAGTTCCGGTTACGAGCAATGGCACAATGAAATCAACTGCAACTCGTCCACAAAATGCTATTCAACAGTTACTCTCGCGTTATCCATCTCAAACGAGTAGTTCAACAGAAACCAGCTCCTCATCGGCCAGTCGAACACGTGCAGAAACATCGACCGATGGTCGCCGTATAGCTCATCAACCGAAAGCTCAATTAAACGCGACGACTACTACAACATCAACAACAACAACAACAACAACAACAAACTTCTTACAACCATTAGTCGATTCGAATTCGAGTATTCATAAGATTCCATTTAAAACTCGACAAGAATATTTAACATTTTTTCTAAATGAACTAAAGAAAAAATCGTCGAATGCGACGAATTTCACTCGAGCACAAACGATTGAAAAAGAAATTTTCGATAGATCAACAAATAAAAATACGTATTTAAATTTAGCAGCTAAACATTTAAGACAACTTCGATCGGAAGAGACCGGTGAGAAAGCTATAGCTCAACCGATCGTATCGAAAAAAGTCAATCCACAACGTTTGGTTGTTTCACATTCGTCTATGCTAACAACTGGCGATACAGAAAATCTTAGTTTCGGTATAAAACAAAAGAAAGAAATCGATTTTAAAAGTTTAACAGGTGATTTTCATTCTTCGAATTCTCCTCTTCGATATATATATAATTCAAATAATTCTATTTAGAAAATGAATTATATACATTTTTACTTGCTTATAAAGCCTCGGAAGGTGATTTAACGGACAATGGTTATCCAGCATTTTCACTTGATTTTCCCGATAAAGTTTTAATTAAAAGTAAAAATCCATTGTACAATCCATCGGCAAAAGCTCCATCGTCCGATCGTAAATACATATTTTTCTCTCGAAATCAACTGACATTCCCGTTTTTTTTCTCATTGTTTATAGCATTCGCTCGAATCTGTTGTCGATGTGGACAAACCTATCGACTCAATCAAGATGGTGAATACATTCAAAAAGAACAATGCATTCATCATTGGGGTCGAACAGTAACGCAACGAGTTGCTGGACAAATCGAAAAGACTTATTCATGTTGTTCATCGAAAACTAATTCAGTCGGTTGTGCTATTGCTCCATGTCATGTACACGAAGCTGACGAATCCCAATTACTCGCCGGTTATGTCAAAACACAGCCACTTAAAAAACCTTTACCTGCTAATGAAAGCTACGGAATCTATGCACTTGATTGTGAAATGGTATTTGAATTAAATTTTTAAAAAAAATCAATTATTAAATTCTTTGTTTTTACTCGCTGTAGTGTTATACCATTAATGGTCTTGAACTTGTTCGTATCAGTGTTATTGATCATAAACTACAATCTGTTTATGAAACATTAGTTAAACCACATGCAGAAATTCTCGATTATAATACACGTTGGTCAGGAATTACTGAACAACATTTGAAAAATTGTCAAGTCACTATACAAGATGTACAAAGACGATTGTTGAGATTATTTAATAATAAAACGATTCTCATCGGTCATTCATTAGAAAGTGATTTAAAAGCAATGAAAGTAAGAAATATAACATGGATATTTGTCTTTATTACAAACGTTGTTCTATCAGATTGTTCATGAAACGATTGTCGATACGTCTCTTGTCTTTCCTCATGCAAGAGGAAGACCATTTAAACGTGCCTTGAAAAATTTAATGTCCGAACATCTACATAAAATCATTCAAGAAAATGGTAAAAATCTAATCGTTTTACAACGAAAACAAACTGATCTTTATTTTTAGTCGAAGGACATGACTCGATTGAAGATGCAGTCGCTTGCATGGAATTAATGTTATGGAAAGTGAAACAAGATCTCAAACATAGATGAAAACAAAAAAAGCCAAAAATGTTTCGATATTTAATGAATTGATAGTAACAACATTGCTTTTTGTATTTGATTCGAATATAAATATTATATATTTATTTCTCTTTACATAACTATATATCTAAATATTTCTTAGTCCATAATAAACGTCTTTCTTTCCACACCAAATAAACAACCAAACACACACAGTTTCTTATCTTCTTTTTGTTTAGTCTAAATATATCGTTGATCAAGTACGTATATAAAACATCTGCTGCGTATGTTTACACAGTAAAAAGTACACGAAGGTCAATCAATATTTTGCAAAGAAGTACCAGCATCGTACATATTTGATTTCCTTTAAAAAGAGAACTATATTAAGCTTGAAAGTGTTTACAACGGAACTTACTCAGGGGTAGTAAAATCTGTTGATGTTATTACTGAGCCCGATTCTTTGGGACCTTGTTGAATATCGGAGATAGGAAATAAAGTTCGTTGATTATCAGTATTTGTTTCGAACAATGCCGATGTGAGATAATATTCATTGAGAAATTGATGAGTATCGAAAGCAAATTCGAATACAATTGGTATGCCGATAGGTATTTCATGTGTTTCGAATTCGTCAATCGACGAATTATGTATGAGACGAATGATTGTTTTGAGAATATCTTCATGTGTAACAATGAGAGTATTTTTACCGAGATAGAGATTGGTCAATAGTTGATCGAAGAAAAATGGTCGAACTCGTTTTTGAATATCGACAAGCGTCTCTGTCGATGGAACAACCGAAGCAATCTGTCGATATTTATATTGAAATCGAGGATGTGATGCATTGGATTCCTCGAGTGCAGGCGGTGCTAATTCAGCTCGAATAAGCCATTCTCGAATTTGATGTTGACCGAACAAAGCTTCAGCTCGGTCACGATGAAAACCAGTTAGATTTCCAAGCATACGATCATTCAATCGCCATGTATTGTAAACCGGCAGCCACAGTTTATCAAGTTCTTCTTGTATGATAAACAAAGATTTACTTGCTCGTTTGAGCATACTGGTAAAACAGAGATCAATTGGTAAATTGGCTTGTTGAAGTGCTTGTCCTGTTCGTTGCATTTGTTCTTTGCCAATAGTTGATAGTTCACAATCATTCCAACCTGAATATCGTCTATCGATTTCATCTTGACTTATTCCATGTCGTACTAAAATAAGTAGACATCGACGTTCGATGTTACTGTTGAGTTGTTTCACGGAGTTTTGTTTTGGTAAACTTTTCGCACGTTTAGCTAAACAACAACGACACGGACAAATCGCACATTTCGGACAATCAGATGAATGTTTGCCAGTATTCATTGTCAAAATATGAAGAATACTGTTGCCAAGAAGTTGATTTTATTTTTTCTTTTCGTGTTGAAAAATAAAAATCTTACAATTGCATAGACAAAGCGCAAGCAAATTATCGAAACAGAACTACATTAGTATTCAATCAAACAATCTTGTGAATTATCACAGAAAACAAAAACAAAAAAAATAAAGATATACATTTATGTTTCATCTGTGGACGGATTCGATTCATTCATTGGACAAGGCAATGTTGTATCGAAAGATGATAAATCAAATTCATCTTGTTCATGAGGTTTTATCTAAACGAAAAAAAGATTTTCAAATCAAAACAAAAGAGTACAAATTCGAACTTACAATCCATAAGCCGAGTCCACCTTTTTGAAAAGCTCGATTTAGCTAAAATTTAGAAAAAAAAAGATACAAAAAGAAAAGAAACAAACAAACACATTTGTTTCTACCTCCATTTTCGCTGTTTGATATTCACTGGCAAGTTGTTTAGCATCACAATAAATTGTAGGCATCGTTTCTGAATTGATTTGTTTGGTCAAAGCTAACCAATGTCGAAACAATGCTGCTTTCGATATGTTCGATGACTCTCCTAAAATTTGATCAATTAGATTTTTAAAAAAAATGTCGATTTTGTGTTAACATACGAGACGATGTTAATCCTGTTAGAGTATCAACTATTTCACATTTTTGATCGACACAATTCCATATGAGAGCATGGTTTGGTGCTCGAGAAGTACTACGCATTTCAGGATTACTAACACCGGAAATGAACGGTCGACGTAAACCATATGGCGTCGAAATATTATCAACCATCTACAGAATGTTGTTTTTATTTGTTGCATATAGAAAATTAGATTTATATTCTTACATGTTCAATTCGAGCGAATAGAGCTCGTCGAATATGTTCACTATGATAGAGACTTCCGATAATAATACTCGTGAGATAAATCGGTTCGGTTAATGTACTCAAAAGTGCTCCTTGAAAATAAATATTAACAAATTATTGTTCATTTATTTGCTTTTCTCTATGTGTGTTTGTATTTACCTTGTACACCAAGGTAATTCCATCGACATAATTTATCTGAACAAGACATTGTTAACAGTCGTTCACCACCTAACAATCCATCCCATGTTTGCATACTCTGATAGAGTGTTTTAGCCATGACAGGAATGGTTCCTTCGCCAGCTTCGACTTTTGTTCGTAGTAATCCACGAGATTTTCTCAAAGATAATCTAGATGACAAAAATTCAATTTGGATTCTTTTTCATTTCTTCGAAACTAACCCAGTTTGTTTCGCATTCATTTCTCCGTGATTCGTCGTTGTCGATTGTTCTGCAGTTGGTTCTTGTGGTGCAAACAATCGTCCATCGCCACACGGAGATGTCGATATGTACAAATGAAAGGCAATATTTGATTTCAATTGAAATCGATTTGTATCTGCAATTCTCTCGAAAATCGAGTCTTCATTTCTATCTTCAATTAATAATTTTAATTGTTGATACAAATATCTGATTAAACAACGTCGAGATATAATTTCAGCATGACAATCATTCAACGATTGGCCAGTCAATGTTAAACGATCGCCAACTATACATTTCGTTCCCGTTGTTATACAAATAACTTCCATCGATTCCAAATCGAATTGTCGTGTCAGGACAATGCCAGCTAGAACTTTTCGTCGTTGAAGACGAACATCATTGGAAGTTAATTGTTGAAATTTTTCTTGAATACATTCAGCTATTCGATCAGCTAGATCACGACGTGAATACGGTAGATCAGTTGGAAGTGCGTCACTTGCTATTGGAATACTTCCTAATTGAAATAAATCGAACAGATGTTTAAATATTTATTCAAATTCGTCGAAAACGATAATTACGAGACTCATGTCTTTCGTTATCAAATGATAAACATCAAACATTGAAATGGTTTCTTTCTCTATAGTGATCTTTATGAGAAACCTTTCATAGTTAATGGTATTAAATAGGAAGAACGGAAAAGCTTTTACGGAATCAGAATATTTACATTTGTGAGTTTTTCTTCTCGATGCTGATTAAGATGAAAATGTAAATGTTAATTATTCAAATTGAGAAAAAGGGAACACAAAATGAATAAATCTATATTGATATTCTTTGGTTTTACCTTCTTTATCAAAACACATGCCGAATAATTTCTCGAGCGCTAATTGTGCAGCTCGTGTTTTAGCGATTCGTTTGCTTCTTCCACTTCCGAGAAAACGTTGCCCATCAACAATAACAGCAATCTTAAATTCTTGTTGTTCAGTCGAAGACGAAGGCGATGATCTCTCGTCACCAATTAGTTCATATTGTGCATCACGTTTCAATTGATTGAGAAGATAGAGAGGACTAAGGCCACTTTGAATTTCACGTGGTTCAGATATATTTGGACTTGATGTTGTTCGCTGAAGATTATCGTTAGTTTCTGTTGTTAGTGTTGAATTACTATTTATTCTATCATTATCAATATTCAATGTGGAATTAAATGTTGACGTTATCGTTGTTGTTGTTGTTGTTGCTGTTGTTAATGATGATAAGTCAGATTCATTTTGTGCATTATCAGACAATGGAAATGGGAGATCAGAAAATGATCGAAGAGCTTTTTCAGCAGCTAATTGATAATACAAATCAATTAAATTAAATTTTAAAAAAAGATACTGATTGTTAATTACCTGCTTGTTTTGCTTCTTTTTTTGTTTGAGCCATGCCTTCGAATATCTGTCCGTTGACTTCGACAGCCATCGTAAAAATTGGTCGATGAGACGGTCCAGTTTGTGCAATAAGTTTATATTCGACCGATGGCTTCAGTTCATGTAATAACATCAATGCATTTTTAGATGAAGGTGTTGATGTGTCTCCATTATTATTATTATTGTTATTATTAATTAATGATGATGAATTCGAGGTAGATGTTGCACTCGCTACAGGTGATGGTTTTGACCGTTTTTTCGGCCAAATTGGTGGTTGCGTGTCATAAAGATCATCTCTTGTTCGTTTATACCCATGAGATAAATTCGGTAATGTTTGTTGCAGCGCATTATGCTCAACTAGAAGAAGAAGAAGAAAAAAGGAAAATTTTCTTCTTTCAACATATATACTACTAAATCAATAGAATTAGTTATTCCAACATGATATGAAATGACTGGTACTATATTTGGATTCTTAGTAATCCGAAGCGACAACAAGTCGATGAGTTACATGAGTCGGGCAACTTGTCAATATTCATTATTATATTGAAAAACAATGTGCCTTCAGGCATTATTGAATAAAATACTTAGCCTCTCGTCCTCTTCTTGCTTTAATATTCAAGTCAATTTAATTTTCCATCAGTGAAACTTACATTTCGCCGTTGTGCATATATTGAACGGATTACTCAGGAGTGCAGCTGTATTATACAAAGGAATTGTTTGAGGAGACGAGAAATCCGTAGGTACAGGCCCGAGTAGGGTCGTTGTTGTTGCAGAAGCAGCAGTTGTTGCTGTTGATGTCGGGAGAGGCATATATACAACACGTCCGAGTGGAAACATATGCATTTTTTTAGCGAATAATGATGATGATGCGACTGATTGAAAAGTGCCACTACGTCGAGTGTTTTGTGTGTGTGTGTGAAACGCGATAATGTATAGTGTATCGCGTAGATAAGCAAAAATCCGTTTTATTACTGTTCTTTCTCTAGTTGTCTACTGCCTTCGGCGGGTGTCAAACACAGAAAAAGAGCAAAAGAAAGAAAGAGAGAGAATGAGAAAGACTTTTCTCTTTTGCTCTCTTGCACTCCTTCGTTTTCTCTCCCTCTCTCTCTCTCTCCCCTTCTCGTTCTATCTTACTAACGATTTAATATAAATATCTTTGTCTGTTTGTACGTTTTTTCTCTCTCTTATTTTTCTAGTGTTTCATAAAAAAAAAACCTACGAAGAACAACAAGAGAACTCAAAGAAATATACTAACATTGATTATCATCGTCTTTGATTGCCTCAACATTGAATTTATTCGAGCGTAAATGACATTATGAAAAATTTGCTTTTCATTTTTTTTTGTTCGAATTCAAAAGAAAATCTAGTTAATCAACGAGAATAAAATGGCGACTAGCGGAAGATGGAATATATTGTCTTTTGTTTCTTTTCCAAGTCATCGAATCTGTCAAGCGTGCCTATCTTTGTCATATGATTGATAATCGTTGCTCGTGTATATCATCGAGAAAAAGGAAAAAATCTCTTTCCTTCTTTAGTAATCGGAAATCGAATGACAAACAGTGAAGAGTAATGAGACGGATTCGACGTCTCAAACGATGCCGATCTTCCGGCAATAGATCAAAATCGATACGGTTGTTTTTTTATTGCAACAAAAAGACGACGAAGACATCAAATTCATGATCCAATCCTTCATCATTTACTTATCAGCATTAAGTGAATGACGTTTGTATGCAGAGAGTAATCAGTCGATTTTTTATATATCCACGAAGGACAAGATTTTCTCTCTCTTTTTAGCATGTTATATATTCGATCAAAAAAAACATTGATGTCTACTAATTAGAAAAGACATCAGGCAAAAGATTTTTCTTTTTCTCTCTCGTTTTTTTTTATACATTTACGAGTTCTGTCTTGTTTGCAAAGACGAATAAAATGTCATTGCACAAGCAAACAAAACGATCGATCTGAGAATGAAGCTTGACCAACAGCAAATAACTTGTTGATATAGGACATACTGTTTACTTTGCTAAATTACGGCTTGCCATTATTTTCTCTTTCTTTCTGTTTTGCTTGTTTGCATCAAAAGGTTTCTTTATTTTTTCTTTTCCTCTTTAACTAAACGAGAGAGAGAGAGAGAGAGAGAGAG
>Ga0097681_1003374_pt1 | contig 12933 bp, 9 predicted proteins | sample ThiBiot_750_plan_FD_72845 | JGI IMG/M metagenome (GOLD analysis project Ga0097681, IMG submission 72845) | Wastewater bioreactor microbial communities from Cape Town, South Africa - Thiocy_cont_750_plan - 1398105538144 (version 2) (version 2) ... | reverse complement strand
GGGGGTCTTGGTGTCGCCGCCGGTCCCCTGGGTCTGGATCGTGATGCCCTTGTAGCCGCCGACGCGGTAGTCGCCGGTGACGACGCCCCGCACGGTGACCGTCTGGTCGACGTAGGGCGAGGCGTCCGTCGTGCCCTGGACCTCGGCGATCGTCTTGTCCTCGCCCGGGGCGGACGGGTCCGTCGGCTCGGGGTCGGGGCCGGGGTCCGTCGCGTTGTTCTTCGAGTTCGTCGGCGTGATCGTCGCGGAGAGCGCGAAGTCGGCGTTGTTCGCGTCAGTGTCGGCACCCTGCGTGCGGTTCAGCGACCGCACGTCGGTGTTAGCCGAGGGGGCGCCGGCGACGGCGCCTTCGAACGTGTTGGAGGTGCCGTAGCCGAGCAGGTCGATCACGTCGGGGTTGTCGACGACGGATCCGGTCGGCAGCGTCACCGCGGACGTGCTCTTGACCAGTGCGATCGTGCCGGTGGAGCCGCTCGGGTTCAGGCTGCCGGTCGCATCGGCGGCGGGAAGCGCTGCGCCGTTCGAGCCGTTGCTGCCGCCCTCGACCAGGAAGTATCCGTGGGCGGGGATGGATCCGGTGAGCGGAACGACCCCGTTCGAGTTGGCGCTGGTGGTCCCGGACCGGTACTGCACCGAGGTGCCGTCGAGCGAGATCGCCGTGTCGGTGGGGTTGTAGAGCTCGACGAACTTGTTCGTGAACGCCGCGCCCGCGCTTCCGCCGGAGAGATACGCCTCGTTGATCACCACCCCCTTCCCAGACGTGTTGGCGAAGGCCGGAAGCGCCACCAGGCTGCCGAAGCCCACGGCGCTGACGGTGGTCACGGCGAGCGCGCACAGACGCGCTCGCCTTCTGCTGTTCGCGACGGGAACCGCGTGGTTCTCGCCGGTGGGGACGGACGTCATCGGTGCTGTCTCCTCGGGAAGTGGAACGCCGGCTTCCCTGTAGGACCGCCGACGGCGCCGTCTGGGGGACGGCGCATACGTCCCGACCCTAAGCGAGGCTATGCACGGGCTTCAAGGAGCATAAGGACGCGCTGGGAGGAGTTCACTGTAAGGACAACGGATCTTCACCCACGCCCGCGCGAAGGCGCAGGACCGTCGGCTTCCTTGCTCGAATGAGCATGCCTCTCACGGACGCCTCGTTCGGAGATGTACGCCATCCTCGGACCGGATCCGGCAATCGCTCCGAGCGAAGCGCACATCTCCGACGCGAGTGGTCAGGCAGCCGCGGTGCGACGGTCCTCGAACTCCTCGAGCTCGCGCTCCCAGGCGTCCTTCGCGAGGCGGTACCAGAGGTAGAAGGCGAAGCCGGCGAAGATCGCCCACTCGACGGCGTAGAAGATGTTCAGCCAGTTGATCGAGGAGTGCTCCTCCGGCGCCGGCGAGGAGATCGCGTCGAGGCCGCCCAGGGGCGCGGTCGAGGTCAGGAACGGCCGGTAGACGTTCAGCTCGGCGGTGTCGTGCCAGAACCCGAGCAGCGCCGCGGGCGACATCCGGTCCATCCGCGTGGGCTGGTCCTGCGGCGGCGCGACGGGTCCTTCGTCCGAGATCAGCCGTCCGGTCACCGTGACGACGGATCCGTCCGCCGTTTTCTCGAGTCGCTGCGCGGCCGCCTTCGCCGCCTGCTCGTCCGCGGCCCAGCCGACCGCGACGGCGAGGGACGTGGGCTTCGCGGTGCCGGCGATGCGCAGCTGCCCGGTGACCCAGTACCCTTCGACGCCGCCGTTGAACCGCGAGGAGACCACCAGGAAGTCACCGGGGACCCAGGATCCGCTGGTCTCGGCGCGCTGCCCCACGAGCGGCGCATCCAGATAGGCCCCCGGCTTGACGACCTGATCGATCGGCAGCACCTTCTCGGTCGCACCGGGCGGCGGCGGACTCGTGTCGATCGCACGGCCGAGCTGCCACTGCCCGAGCCAGGCGAACACGCCGGCCACCACCAGGCACAGCAGCAGCATCCCGATCCAACGCCCGCGCAGCATCACCTCGCGCAGGGTCGGCGGGAACTCGGGTGCCGATGCGGCGGCATCCGGAAGCGGTGAGGTCATGGGGCGGTTCAAGGACTGCGGGCGATCAGGACTCGTACGGGGAGAGCACGACCTCGACGCGCTGGAACTCCTTGAGATCGGAGTACCCGGTGGTCGCCATCGACTTGCGCAGCGCCCCGATGAGGTTCGCGGTGCCGTCGGCCACGGGAGCCGGACCGTACAGGATCTCCTCGAGGGTCGCGACGCCGTCGACCGCGACGCGGCGTCCGCGCGGAAGCTTGGGGTGATGCGCCTCGGGGCCCCAGTGGAAGCCCTGACCGGGCGCGTCGGTGGCGCGGGCGAGCGCGACCCCCAGCATGACCGCGTCGGCGCCCATGGCGAGCGCCTTGACGATGTCGCCGGAGGTGCCCACGCCGCCGTCGGCGATCACGTGCACGTACCGACCGCCCGACTCGTCGAGGTAGTCGCGGCGTGCCGCGGCGACGTCGGAGACCGCGGTCGCCATCGGGGCGTGGATGCCGAGGGTGGCGCGGGTGGTGGAGGCCGCTCCCCCGCCGAAGCCGACGAGGACGCCCGCGGCGCCCGTGCGCATGAGGTGCAGGGCGGCGGTGTAGGTGGCGGCGCCGCCGACGATCACCGGGACGTCGAGGTCGTAGATGAACTTCTTCAGGTTGAGCGGCTCCGCGACGCTCGAGACGTGCTCGGCGGAGACCGTCGTGCCGCGGATGACGAACAGGTCGACACCGGCCTCGACCACGGTCTGGTAGAGCTCCTGGGTGCGCTGCGGGGTGAGGGATCCGGCGACGGTGACCCCGGCCTCGCGGATCTCGGCCAGGCGCGCCTTGATCAGCTCGGGTTTGATCGCCTCGGCGTACAGCTCCTGCATCCGGGTGGTCGCGGTCGCCTCGTCGAGGCCGGCGATCTCGGCGAGCAGCGGCTCCGGATCCTCGTACCGGGTCCACAGGCCCTCGAGGTCGAGCACGCCCAGCCCGCCGAGCCGCCCCAGCATGATCGCGGTGCGGGGGCTGATCACGGAGTCCATCGGCGCGCCGAGCACGGGGATCGCGAACGGGAACGCGTCGATCGTCCACGCGGTGGAGACGTCCTCCGGATTGCGGGTGCGCCGCGAGGGCACCACGGCGATGTCGTCGAACGTGTATGCGCGACGCGCGCGCTTGGCTCGGCCGAGCTCGATCTCCTGGGTCACCCCCTCAGACTACCGGGCCCACCTTCAGCCCGCTGAGACCGGACGCCTGCAGGACCCCGCCACGGATGCCGAAGCGGAACGGCGATTCCGTCCGGCAGGCGCGGCAGGATCCTGCATCCGTCGCGGGTTCGGGAGCGTCCTCAGCGTGCGCGAGCGACGCGGCGCTCGTCCCAGACCGGGGCGTCCGACTCGTAGACGGCGCCGTCCTCGCCGAACACGAGGAAGCGGTCGAACGAGCGGGCGAACCAGCGATCGTGCGTGACCGCGACGACGGTGCCCTCGAATCGCGCGATCGCATCCTCCAGCGCCTCGGCCGACTCGAGGTCGAGGTTGTCGGTCGGCTCGTCGAGCAGCAGCAGCGTCGCGCCGGACAGCTCGAGCAGCAGCACCTGGAATCGGGCCTGCTGCCCGCCGGAGAGCTGGCCGAACTCCTGCTGCGCCTGGCGCACGAGCCCGTAGCGGTCCAGCGCCGAGCTCGCCGCGTCGCGGGGCATCCCCGTCCGGCGGTCGTCACCGCGGTGCAGGATCTCCAGCAGCGTGCGTCCGACGAACTCCGGATGCGCATGGGTCTGCGCGAACAGTCCGGGCACGACGCGCGCGCCCAGCGCCGCCGCGCCGGTGTGCGCGACCTCGTCGAGCCGCTCGCCCGCGCCGGTGAGGTGTCCGAGGGTCGGATCCGGATCGCTGCCGCCCCGCGCCAGCAGCCGCAGGAAGTGCGACTTCCCGGATCCGTTCGAGCCGAGCACGGCCACGCGGTCGCCGAACCAGACCTCGGTGGTGAACGGCCGCATGAGACCGGCCAGCTCGAGGTCGGTGCAGACGATCGCCCGCTTGCCCGTGCGCGCGCCGCGCAGCCGCATGTCGAAGTCCTGCGCCGGCGGGCGCTCCTCGGGCGGACCCGCCTGCTCGAACTTGCGCAGCCGCGTCTGCGCCGCTTGATAGCGCGAGGCGAAGCCGTCGTTGGCGGAGGCCTTGACCTTGAGGTTCGCGACCAGGGTCTTCAGCTTCTCGTGCTGCTCGTCCCAGCGCCGGCGCAGTTCGTCGAGCCGGTCCATGCGATCGATCCGCGCCTGGTGGTAGGTGGCGAACCCGCCGCCGTGGACCCACGCGGTCGCACCGGCGCCACCCGGTTCGAGCGTGACGATGCGGTCGGCGGCCCTGGCCAGCAGTTCGCGGTCGTGCGAGACCAGCAGCACGGTCTTCGGCGTCTCGCGCAGCCGTTCCTCGAGCCAGCGCTTGCCCGGAACGTCGAGGTAGTTGTCCGGCTCGTCGAGCAGCAGCACGTCATCGGGTCCGCGCAGAAGCGCCTCGAGCGCGAGCCGCTTCTGCTCGCCGCCCGAGAGCGTCGCGAGATCGCGGAACCGCGCGCGCTCGAACGGGACGCCCAGCGCGGCGATCGTGCACTGGTCCCACACGGTCTCGTGCTCGTACCCGCCGGCGTCCGCGTACTCCGCGATCGCCGTCGCGTACCGCATCTGCGTGGGCTCCGTGTCGTCCTCGATGAGGGCGTTCTCCGCCGCGTCCAGCGCCTCCGCGGCCGCCCGGATGCGCGCCGGAGCGACCGCGATGAGCAGCTCGTGCACGGTCTGCCCCTCGCGACCGTGGCCGACGAACTGATCCATCACTCCGAGAGATCCGTCGATCGTCACGACCCCGGCGTCCGGCGCCTGTGCGCCGCGGATGATCCGCAGGATCGTGGACTTGCCCGCCCCGTTGGGGCCAACCAGGGCGCTGGTGGATCCGGCGCCGACGCGGAACGAGGCCTCGTCGAGCAGCGGGCGGCCGTCCGGCAGGGTGAGCGAGACGCCGGCGACATCGATGTATCCCACGGTGGTGGTCCTTCCGCCCGCGCGCGTGTGCGCGATAGCGAGCCGACCAGGCTACCAGGAGGAGCGGAGCCACGCAGGCCGGGCCCGTGACGCGGCGCGCCCTACAGCCGGTGCTCGCTGCGCGGGAGCACCTCGAGCACGTGCGGCAGCTTGTTCGGGAAGCAGGCGTGGAACAGCTCCGTGATCTGCGGGTCGGATCCGTAGTCGTCGACGATCCGCAGGCCGATCATGGTGCTGATCAGCATGCCCTCGGCGAGGAAGGTGCGCGCTTCGTCGGCGTCGAGCCCCATCTCGTCGCGGAAGAAGCGCCACACCTTCGCGAATCCCTGGCGCGCGGCGGCGCCGATCGCGGGGTTGCTGCCGAGCAGGTAGGCGTGCGCAAGGGTCTGATGCAGGCCGCGCACCTCGATGAGGTCGACGTAGGCCTCTCCGATGCGCTTGCCGACGGGCCGCTCTCCCCCGTCGTCCGAGGCGGCGAGCGCTGTGCGGAACGCGGAGAGCAGGCGATCGAGCGCGAACTCGATGGTGGCGAGGAAGAGGTTCTCCTTCGTGCCGAACAGGCGCACCACGTAGGGCTGGCTGACCCCTGCGGCACGGGCGACCTGATCGGTGGTGGCCCCCTCGTACCCGCGGGAGCCGAAGATCGTGAGGGCGGCGAGGATGATCTGCGCGCGCCGCTCGTCCGACGACAGGCGACGTCCCGGATCCTCGGTCGCGCCGGGTGCGGAGGTCGTTGCGGAGGTCATGCCGAAAGGTTATCAGTGAATGACTTGACTTTGTAATCATCTGATTACTACATTGTCTCCAGCACTAGTGATCATCCAATTACAACTGGAGCTTCCCATGACTGTTCCCCCGCCCGCCCCGGCAGCTCGCCGGAGCCGCACCGCCGCGATGGCCCGGCGATCGCGCCCGGTCGCGCTCGTCATCGCCGCCGCCTCCCTGCCGATGTTCATGGCGACCCTCGACAACCTCGTCATGACCAATGCCCTCCCCGTGCTGCATCGCGAGATGGGAGCCACGATCGAGCAGCTGCAGTGGTTCGTGAACGCTTACACGCTGGCATTCGCCGGAGCGATCCTCGTCGCCTCCGCGCTCGGCGACCGGTTCGGCCGCCGCACGGTGTTCGCGCTCGGCATCGCCCTGTTCGGTGCGGGCTCGCTGTTCGCCGCGCTCAGCGCGGATCCGGGCCAGCTCATCGCTGCGCGAGCCGTGCAGGGACTGGGAGCGGCGGCCGTCATGCCGCTGTCGCTCGCCCTGCTCACCGGCGCCGTGCCCGCGGCGAGGCGAGCGCTCGCGATCGGCATCTGGGGCGGCGTCTCCGGTCTGGGCGTCGCGGTCGGCCCGCTCGTCGGCGGGGCCATCATGGAGGGCTGGAGCTGGCAGGCGATCTTCTGGATCAACGTGCCCATCGCGGTGATCGCGATCCCGCTGGCCCTGATCGTGCTGAGCAACGACTTCGGCGCCCGGGTGCGCATCGATGTGCCGGGCGCGGTGCTCGCGGCCGGCGGCGTGCTGGCCCTCGTCCACGCGATCGTGCGGGGCAACGACGACGGCTGGGACACGATCGGCGTGATCGCCGAGCTCACCCTCGGTGGCGCGCTCGTGATCGCGTTCCTCGTCTGGCAGCTGCGCTCCGCCGCGCCGCTGATGCCGCTGCGGCTGTTCCGGGACCGGTCGTTCTCGATCACGAACGTCGTCGGCTTCGCGTTCAGTTTCGGCACCTTCGGATCCGTGTTCATCCTGATCCAGTTCCTGCAGGTCGTGCAGGGGGCCACACCGCTCGAGGCCGCCGTGCAGACGACGCCCTGGACGCTCGCACCGATGTTCGTGGCGCCGCTGGCGGGGCTGATCGCACCGCGCGTGGGCACCAGGGCGCTGCTCGTCACCGGGCTCCTGCTGCAGGGGGTGGCCCTGGGCTGGCTCGCCGCGCTGCTCGCCACGGACGTGCCGTACGCCGCCCTCGTCGCGCCCTTCGTCCTCGCCGGCATCGGCATGGGGCTCGTGTTCGCCCCCTCGGCCACGGCGCTGCTCGCCACGCTCGGCCTGATCGATCACGCCAAGGCGTCGGGCGTCAACTCCACGCTCCGCGAGTTGGGCGTCGCACTCGGCACGGCCGTGATGACCGCGATCTTCGTCGGCGCAGGCGGACAGCTCCTGCCCGACCACTACGTGGACGCCGCCCGGCCGGCCGTTTTCACGGGAGCCGCGGTGCTGTTCGTCGCCGCCGTGATCGCCCTCTGGCTGCCGTCGGGGAAGGGCGGCCACACGGAGGCCGCGGACGAGGGGGCGACCGCTTCGGCCGCACCGGAGCCCGTCGCCGCCTGAGCCGGGGTCCTGGACCGGTCGCTCCGTGCCGCCGAGTCGCCTCCCCACAGACCACGAAGGTCCCGGATCCGATCAGGATCCGGGACCTTCGTGAATCACGCTCAGCGCCGGTAGTTGGGCGCCTCGACCACGATCTGCACGTCGTGCGGGTGCGACTCCTTGAGCCCGGCGGCCGTGATGCGGACGAACTTGCCGCGGGTCTTCAGCTCCTCGATCGTGCGCGCACCGACGTAGAACATCGACTGGCGGAGCCCGCCGACGAGCTGGTACGCGACGGCGGAGAGCGGGCCGCGGTAGGGCACCTGCCCCTCGATGCCCTCGGGGATCAGCTTGTCGTCGCTGGGCACGTCGGCCTGGAAGTAGCGGTCCTTCGAGTAGGACGTCTGCTTGCCCCGCGTCTGCATCGCGCCGAGCGAGCCCATGCCACGGTACAGCTTGAACTGCTTGCCGCCCTGGAAGACGATCTCTCCCGGGGACTCCTCGGTGCCGGCGAGCAGGGATCCGAGCATCACGGCGTCGGCGCCGGCGACGAGCGCCTTGGCGATGTCGCCCGAGTACTGCAGACCGCCGTCGGCGATCACCGGGATCCCCGCGGGGCGCGCGGCCAGCGACGCCTCGTAGACCGCGGTGACCTGCGGCACGCCGACACCGGCGACGATGCGCGTGGTGCAGATCGAGCCAGGACCGACACCGACCTTGACGGCGTCGACGCCCGCGTCCACGAGCGCCTGCGCGCCCTCGCGGGTGGCGACGTTGCCGCCGATGATGTCGATGTGATCGAACGAGGAATCCGCCTTGAGCCGCTTGACGAGGTCGATCACGCCCTGCGACTGGCCGTTCGCGGTGTCGACGACCAGCACGTCGACGCCCTTGTCGCGCAGCGCCTCGGCGCGCTCCCAGGCGTCGCCGAAGAAGCCGATCGCGGCGCCGACGCGGAGGCGGCCCTGGTCGTCCTTGGTGGCGAGCGGGTACTTCTCGCTCTTGTCGAAGTCCTTGATGGTGATGAGGCCCGCGAGCCTGCCGTCCTCGTCGATGAGCGGGAGCTTCTCCACGCGGTGTTTCGCGAAGAGCGCGATGACCTGCTCGGCCGGGACGCCGACCGGAGCCGTGACGAGGTTTTCGCTCGTCATCACGTCGCGGGCACGCGTGGTCTGCTTGGCGGATCCGGACACGAAGCGCATGTCGCGGTTGGTGACGATGCCCAGCAGACGCCCGTCGGGGTCGACCACGGGCAGGCCGGAGATGCGGTACTTGGCGCACATCGCATCGACCTCGGCGATCGTCGCGTCGGGGGTCGTCGTGATCGGATCCGTGATCATGCCCGACTCGCTGCGCTTGACGCGGTCGACCTGCGCGGCCTGATCGGCGATCGACAGGTTGCGGTGCAGGATGCCCAGGCCACCCTCGCGCGCCATGGCGATCGCCATGCGCGCCTCGGTCACGGTATCCATGGCGCTGGAGAGCAGGGGCGTCGCGACGGAGATACGGCGCGTCACGCGCGACGAGGTGTCCGCCTCGCTCGGGATCACGTCGGTGTGCCCCGGAAGGAGCAGGACGTCATCGTAGGTCAATCCGATAAAACCGAACGGGTCGTGCTGCTCCATGGGTTGCGGGGCTCCTCTTTCTCGCGCGCGTGCATCGATTCTAAGCGCCGCAGGAGGGCCGGTATTCCCAGGAACGGCACGTGCCGAGGCGGCGCTCGGGGATCAGGGCACGGGGATCGAGTCGGTCCCGGGATCCGGCTCTCCCGCCGTGGCCCGACCGGACCTCAGCCGCCGGGCGGCGAGACCGAGATCGATGAGGAAGACCGCGATCGCCACCCACACGATCGCGAAGCCGATCCACCGCTCGACCGGCATCGGCTCGTGCATCACGAGCACCCCGACGAGGAACTGCATGATCGGGGTGATGAACTGGATCATGCCGATGACGGTCAGCCCGATCCGGCGCGTCCCGGCCGCGAACAGCAGGAGCGGCACAGCGGTTGCGACGCCGGCGAACGCGAGCAGGCCCGCATGCAGCGCACCGTTCTGGCCCATCGTGATCCCCGTGGTGAGCCCCACCGCGATCAGCTGCACGACGGCGATCGGCAGCACCCAGAACGACTCCAGCGTGAGGCCGCTGAGCGCATCGACGGAGGGTCCGATCTTCTTCTTCACGAGCCCGTAGATGCCGAAGGAGGCCGTGAGGGACAGCGCGATCCAGGGGAACGTGCCGTGCGCGAAGACGATCACGAGCACGGCGATCGTCGCGATGCCGATCGCGACCCACTGCAGCCGGCGCAGCCTCTCCTTCAGCACGAAGACGCCGAGCAGCATGGTGCCGATCGGATTGATGAAGTAGCCGAGGCTGGTCTCGACGATCTCGCCGTTCAGCGTCGCGAGGACGAACACCTGCCAGTTGATGTAGATCAGCACCCCGGCGAGCGCCGTGAGTGCGAGCAGCCGCGGCTGGCGGATGATCGCCCGCAGCGGCCTCCAGCCTCGGGTGATCGCCAGCAGGACGAGGCAGAACACGAAGGAGAGCGCGACCCGCCACGCCACGAGCTCCCAGGGGCCGGTGGGCGCGAGCAGGAGGAAGTACAGCGGAAGCACGCCCCACAGGAGATACGCGCCGATCGCGTAGGCGACGCCTGCGGTCTGGGCGCTGCGTGTGGAGGTCACCGGTCAACCCTATTGCGGCTGATTGCCTCCCCTTCCGCGTTCGAGGAGCAATGTTCGTCGCTTCCGGGCCGGATCGGGAGCGAACATTGCTCCTCGAAACCGGATCCGCGGATCGGGGTCGCCGCACACGACGAAGGCCCGGACGCACGGGGCGTCCGGGCCTTCGTCGTGGGTGCGGACTCAGCGCACCACGACGGCGAGCACGTCGCGCGCCGAGAGCACGAGGTACTCCTCGACGCCGAACTTCACCTCGGTGCCGCCGTACTTGCTGTAGAGCACGCGGTCGCCGACGTTGACGTCGAGCGGAACGCGGTTGCCGTTGTCATCGATGCGACCGGGGCCGACGGCCACGACCTCGCCCTCCTGGGGCTTCTCCTTGGCGGTGTCGGGGATGACCAGGCCACTCGCGGTGGTCTGCTCGGCCTCGACCTGCTTGATGACGATGCGGTCCTCGAGCGGCTTGATGGAAACCGACACGGTCTACCTCTTTCTTGACGGTTCAAGACTTCGTTAGCACCCTCAACCCGAGAGTGCTAACGCCAGTCTAGGCGCATCGTTGGCACTCCCGCAATCAGAGTGCCAGTCGATGACGGATCCGACCCCCTGCTCGCGCGGTCCGGCGCAGGGGCGCGCGACGTCGATAGCCTGGACCGCGTGGATATGAGCGAACTGCGGACCGTGCTGACGCCGGAGGCACTGCGGGCGATCGACGAGCTCGGCGAGATCGGATCCACGGATGCGGCCGCACGGGCCGTGATGCGGCTGCGGGGCGAGGGCCGCTCGCCCGACTTCGTCTCGGCCGTGGTCGGCCAGGCACGGCTGCGCACGAAGGCCAGGGCGAAGTTCGGCGCCTTCGCCGATCGGATGCTGTTCACCCGTGCCGGCCTCGAGCAGGCCACCCGGCTCGGCGTCGCCGCACGTCATGCCGGCCGGATGCGCGCTGCCGGGATCGCGCACGTGTCCGACCTCGGCTGCGGGATCGGCGGCGATGCGCTCGCCTTCGCCGGCGCGGGCTTGCGGGTGACCGCGGTCGACGCCGACGAGGTCACCGCCGCGCTGGCGGCGTACAACCTGGCGCCGTTCGGATCCGACGTCGAGGTGCGGCACGGGTTCGCCGAGGATCATGCACCCGCGGGCAGGACGGAGGCGGTGTGGCTGGATCCGGCCCGGCGCACCGCCGGTCACTCCGAGACGCGTCGCGTATCCGCCGACGACTACTCGCCCTCCCTGGAGTGGGCGTTCGCGCTCGCCGATCGCGTGCCGACCGGGATCAAGCTCGGCCCCGCCCATGACCGGGACGCGATCCCCGCCGGCGCCGAGGCCCAGTGGGTCAGCGCGGACGGCGACGTCGTCGAACTCGTGCTGTGGTCGGGTGTGCTGGCCCGCCCCGGCGTGCGGCGGGCGGCCCTCGTGATCCGCGGCGACCGTGCGCACGAGCTCACGGCCCCCGCCGACACCGAGGACGCCGAGGTGCGCGAGCTCGGCGCCTATGTGCACGAGCCGGACGGGGCCGTCATCCGCGCCCGCCTCATCGGCGACCTCGCCCGCGCTCTCGACGCGGGCATGCTGGATCCGCACATCGCGTATCTGACGTCCGATGCGCCTGCCGAAAGCCCGTTCGCCGCGTCGTTCCGCGTGCGCGAGGTGCTGCCGATGAACCCGAAGGCGATCGGCGCCGTCCTCAAGAAGGCGGGCATCGGACGCCTGGAGATCAAGAAGCGCGGCGTCGATGTGGATCCGGCCGCGTTCCGCAAGAAGCTGAACCTGCACGGGCCCGGCGAGGCGACACTGATCCTGGTGCGCATCGGCGACAAGCGGCACGCGATCCTCGCCGACCGCGTCTGACTAGTCCGCGGCGCGGTCGCCGAAGTGGAAGAGAGCGTCGTCCTGCGTGATGACGAGGTACTGACCGGCGTTCGCGGGGGTCCAGAACTCGATCCGCAGGGCCGGGTGCGACGCTGTCTCCGGCAGGCGCAGTGCAAGCGTCGGCCGCTCCTGTCCCGAGGCTTCGCGCGCGGCGAAGTCCAGCGTCACCGTTCCGACGTCGCAAGCCTTCCGCGGATCCGGATCCTCCACGATGAGACACCTGTTTCCCGCGCCGTCGTCTCCCAGCCAGACCGGGACGTCCCCCACCCGGCCGACGACCATCGCGTGGATGAAGCCGTTGTCCGCGACGATCCGGTTCATCGCGGCCTGTTCCCGGAGATCCTGCGGCGCCGACATCGTGTACGTCATCTGGTAGCTCTGCAGCACCCCCATCGGCGCCCCGGTCCCCGCGATCGCCAGGGTCGCCGCGTAGCCGTCGCGCTGACCGGGGATCGGCTGAGGCAGGGAGACCATCAGCGGCCGCTCCCGCACCTGCTCCGCCGTCTGGCACTCCCGTTGCGCCGATGCCCCGCGCACGTCGAGGATGGCGCAGTGCAGCCGGCCGCCCGCCTGCGTCGCATACCAGAGCAGGCCGTCGTGATCGCGGGCGAGCAGGAGCAGGGTTCCGGGATCGAGGTCGTCGCTCTGCTTCAGGACCGCCGCCTCGCGCTCCCCCTCCCCGGCCCGTAGCGCGAGCCCGACATCCGGCGGGCGCGGGATCGCCCAGCCGACCACCAGGCCGGCCAGCAGGACCAGGGCGAGACCTCCGACGACGTACCGCGGGCGATTCCAGGCACCGGTGGCGAGCCAGGTCCGGAGCCGGGTCCCGGTCCCGGTCTGGTCTGCCCCGATCGGCCGACGCGGTCCCGCGTCGCCGAGGTCATCGCCGGATCCGTCCGCAGAACGGGACGACGTCGGCGAAACGGGCGCGGTCGACGGGAGGCTTTCGTCTCGCTGCGCCTGTTCAGGGCCCGGGACGACCGGCAGCGCATCGGTGAGCGGGGCGTCGGCCCGCCGCAGCGCGGACAGCCGAGCGGCTTCGGCCTCGCTCA
>Ga0097681_1003348_pt1 | contig 13019 bp, 7 predicted proteins | sample ThiBiot_750_plan_FD_72845 | JGI IMG/M metagenome (GOLD analysis project Ga0097681, IMG submission 72845) | Wastewater bioreactor microbial communities from Cape Town, South Africa - Thiocy_cont_750_plan - 1398105538144 (version 2) (version 2) ... | reverse complement strand
TGGGCATATGCCTGCCCCAGCAAAGCCATGGCGCGCGGATCTTTGGAATTCTGCAGCGGCTTCAGGATCGTCAACGCCTGTTCCGGTGCCTTCTGGCGCAGACGGAGGGCACCCAGCCTGATCCTGGCCTCAGAATCCTGCGGGAAGCGCGTGACGGTGTTGGCCAGAATGGAACCGGCCGTTTCGTCATTGCCGTTGTCCAGCGCAATCTGCGCAATCGCGACACCGATCGCCGGCTGCGAGCCCACGAATTCCGGCGGCAGCGACTGCGCCAGCTTCCACGCAGTCTTTATGTCCTTCGCGCGTGCCTTGAGGATGGCCTGATAATAAACGCCAATCGGTAAACCGGGCTGCTTGGCCAATATCGCGTGAATATCGCTTTCCGCCCGCTTGTCGTCACCAAGCTTGAACAAAACCCCGATGCGGGCAACCTTCGGCGCCGGCGTATCCGGGTAATAGCGTACCAGACGGTCGGCGACCTCAAGCGCCTCCTTGTTTTTCCCTGCCGTCTGTAACAGCGAAATTTTCATCATCAGCGAACCGGCATCGGTCGGCGCCATTTTCAGCGCTTCGTCAGTGATCCGGTTGGCCGTTTCAAGGTCACCCTGCTCCTGCGCCAACGTCGCGCGGGTCAACAGGCTCGGCGCATCGCGGCGGATCGCCAATGCACGATCCATCGCGTTGTTCGCTTCCGTGGTCTTGCCGGTCTTTTCCAGCGCAATGGCACGGGCGCGCAGAATGTCAGCCGCGCGCGTGCTCTTGTCAGATGCGGACGGGTCGGGGAACTGCTCCAAAATATCCGCAGCCTTGCCGCGTGTCAGCATGGCCTGAAACAGGCTTGGCAGAACGGCCTCGTCGGGGGCACCGTCCGCGCGGGCCTGCCGTAGCTCGCGTTCCGCCGATACGGCATCGCCGGTCCGCAGCAGCAGATATCCCAGTTCGGCGCGGACCTGGCCATTTTTCGGCGCCACGGTCACCGCGTTCTTGAGATAGATGATTGCTGTTTTGACGTCGCCCTTCTTCAAGGCATCATGAGCCTGCTCCACCATCCGGCGCAGGCCGGGGGCATCGGCACCGCCCTTTTTACCCGTTGCCGGAGACGTCGCCTCATATGCGGCGGCAGCGGGCGCAACACCATGCACCAGATCACCACCCACCAGGCCAAGAACGCCCACCAGGGCGGCACCCAGCAGAAGGCGGTTTGTCGTATGCGATTTCGGAGTGTACCTCGTCACGGAAAAATCCTCCTCGATCTCACGCTGCTGCCGTCACAGCTCGCGCAATTTTTTCAGGTTGTAGAGATGCGGCCGGCTGATACCCAGCAGCTTTGCGGCTTTCGAAATGTTTCCCTGTGAAACAGCCAATGCTTCATTAAGCAAAGCCCGTTCCAACTTTTCTGTCTCGATTTTGAGATTCAGGCTGCGCGGCTCAGCCTCGCTCTGCTTCAGGTCGAGGTCCACCGCCGTGATGACAGGACCTTCCGACATAACTACGGCACGCTTCATGCGGTTTTCCAGTTCGCGCACATTGCCGGGCCAGCGATAGGACCCGATGGCGGATATCGCATCATCGGACAGCCCGCGCAGATTGCGATGATTGGCCCGGTTATAGATATGGAAGAAATGGTGCGCCAAAACCACGGAATCGCTCTCCCGGTCGCGCAGCGGCGGCAGATCAATGCGAACCTCGTTCAGCCGGTAATACAGGTCCTCACGGAAGCGGCCGTCCGCGACAAGTTCGTCAAGCTGTTTGTTGGTCGCGGAAATGACCCGCACATCCACCGTTATCGTGGCACGCCCGCCAATACGTTCAAATTGGCGGCTTTGCAGGAACCGCAACAACTTCGCCTGCAACGCCATCGGCATATCGCCGATTTCATCGAGGAACAACGTACCCTTATCCGCAACTTCAAATTTCCCGGGCGTCTGCTTCACGGCACCGGTGAACGCGCCCCGCTCATGGCCGAACAGCTCGCTTTCCAGAAGGTTCTCGGGAATCGAGGCACAATTGATCGCAACAAATTTCCCCGTACGCCGGTTGGATACGTCGTGCAGCCCGTTGGCAACCACTTCCTTGCCGGTGCCGCTCTCGCCCAGGATCATCACACTGACTTCGGTCGGCCCCACACGCTCGATCATGCGGCGCACTTTCGCCATCGGCTCTGATCCGTAAACCATACCCGGAAGGCTTAAGTTGCTGGCCTCCCGCAACGTGCGATTCTCTTCCTCCAACTCGTACATACGCACGGCGCGATCGATGATCAGCTTCAGAACATCGATATCGATGGGCTTTGAGATGAAGTCGAAAGCGCCTTTGGAAACAGCCTTAACCGCATTCGCACGATCAGCATTGCCGCTGACGACAATCACCTTTGTTTGCGGCGCTGCGGCCAGCAATTCTTCCAACGCCTTCAGGCCTTCGCTGGCGCCGTCGCGATCCGGCGGAAGCCCAAGGTCCAACAGCACGATGCGAAAGCCGCCGGCAGACCGAAATTGGCGCAACGCTTCCGAGCGCGAATCCACGACCGTTGCGTCATAAGGCGTCAGCGCCCATTTCATCTGCCGTTGCAAGCCGGGATCGTCTTCGACCAGGAGAATGCTTTCACCCGCACCCATCTCCGGCTCGGAATTTTGGGCTGCGCTGCTCATGCTGGAATCCGCTGTTCTTCAAACTTCGATACAGGCAGTACAAGCGAAACCGTCGTCCCTTGGCCGACAACGCTCGAAACCTCAATATCGCCACCGAAGCGCCGCATCGTTTCGCGTGCCTGATACGCCCCGATGCCGAGGCCTTTGCCCTTTGTCGAGCGCAAAGGCCGGAACAATTCCTGCGCAATAAATTGCGGCGTCATGCCCGCACCCTTATCGGCAATATCAATGCGAACGTGATCGGCCATTCTCGTGAGCCGAAACGAAACCGGCGTTCCTGATGGGCTTGCTTCAACCGCGTTGGCGAAAACATGCTCAAGCACGCTCAGAAACGCCGCGTGGTCCGGGACACGGGCGAACGCCTGCGCGTCTGGAAGATCAAGTTCGATATCGAGGCCGATACTGCGTTTATGCAAAGCGAAATCCGCGATCAGATTGCAAATATCGGTTCCCTGAGCGGACACCTGCGCTCCGGCGTCTGCAACCGGCTCACCACGCAACCGCGCCAGCAATTCCTGCAACTGATCGACGGAATGCTGGATAGTCAGCACCATATCCTTGCGGAACTCTTCCCGGTGTCCGAACCGTTCCGCATTGCGGGCAATCAGGCTGAGTTGTCCGATAGTATTTTTGATATCGTGCAGAATAAAGGCGACTCTCTTATTGAATTCTTCCAGCTGCCTTGCATCGGCAAGGGCTTGTGCCGTCTCCTCCTGTACCAGATAGGCAGAAAGCTGCATCGCAACGAGGCCGATCAGATTCCGGTCTTCCCAATCAAGTGGCCGGACCACTCGTGGCCGATTGAGAACGGCAACCCCAACCAGCGACGACCGGTACCGCAATGGCACGGCCAGCCACGCCGCTGGGAACATCTCGTGCCACAGCGCCTGACCGGGTTCAGATTCCGCCGCCTGCAATTCCAAATAAGTCAAATCCTCGTTCTCAAAACACTTCAGGTATTCCGCATCACGCGCGATGGGCGCCAACTCGCCAGGGAACGACCATTTCGCCACCGGCATAAACTGGTTCCAACTCTCCCGGAACGACCACAACGCACCGCCATTGCTGTCCAGCAGTTCCGATAACGTGCGCAATACGCGCAGAGGGACATCGCCATCTTCCCACGCCGAAAGCGACTGAATGAATTTCTGCCATTCGACACGATAGTCGTACTTGTAGCTGAAGAAATTTTCGTTAATGAACCGAACAGCATAGGATCGGAAACTGGCCGAACTGACCGCAACCGCCAGCCCGACAAGCATGACGAAAATCAACAAAACAGAAAGAATTGTGGCACTGCTGCCGCCATAGTTACGAATATAATAGGCAGCGATGGCAGTCCCTTGCAGAAGTATGCCGGCCGAAACCAGTGCCGCGGTGTGGAACACGATTTTGCGGGAGGAATGCACCCCCAGCCGCAACAACGGTGTTCGCACTGCTGTCACGACGAAAAGCGGCAAAACAAGAATAAAAATCAGCGGCTGTGCTGCGACCAGATCCTGATCGGGCATGTGGGTGAGGAATTGCGGAATGCGCAGCACCAGATTGAAGACGAAAATGGCGGTCAGTCCGATGCCCAGAAGCTTTGTCGACCAAAACTGATCGATACTCATGTTCCGCAGCAGATTTTCCACCAGCACCAGCCCCAAGATCGAAACCACAATTCGCGTGATTTCAGAGTCGAGCTGGATACCGCCGATGGTCCCGAAATTGAGATGGAAGGCGCCGAACGCGATATCGACCGCCACCGCCACCGCGGTCAGGACCGCCAGACGGCGCCAAAGTGCATTCTGCTCATCAGCCGCGCGGAATATGCCGAGAACGACAGCCAGCCAGCTGCCATCCCGTAACGGCGCCAACGCCATCGGGACCGCCATGGGCAGAAGATCGAGGTCGGCCAGGGTCCAGGTCAGCGACCACAGTGCCGTCACGGTTGCCGCGACGGCCAGCAGCGCCGTTAGCCAGGAGCGGGCGCCACGGAATGCCAGAAGACCGACAAAAACGGCATAGCCCAGCGCGGCCGCTGCATGAGTATAAAAAGCGGCGGATAAAGGCATTAACGATACTGGACCCGAAAAACGTAAGCCGTCATTGATACCACAGACATCAACTAAAAGTAATCATGTCAAAGACATCAACCTCACATAACGGTTAAGATCGACGCCAGTCTTCGCCCAGAAACCCTCAATTAATTCAATATAATAGCGTGCCGGCAGGATTCGCTCAGCCGCTCCGTCACGACGGTAGCCTCGTCAATCTGGTCGCGCTGCCGCAAAATTGGCAAACAACGCATCATAGTTCGCGACCATCCTTTTCAGACCGTACTCCGCCAGCACGCGGTCGCGATTAAGCTTTCCGAGGGTGCTACGGAGCTGCGGTTCGATCAAAAGCTTCAGCAGACCACCCCGTAACGCCGCTTCATTACCGACTGGAAAGACGAATGGCATATTCTCACGGGAGACCATGTGCCTCACGTCACCAACATTTGTCGCGAGCACCGGCAGGCTGGCCGCCATCGCTTCCAGAATGGAATTCGGCATCTGTTCTGTATCCGAACTCAAGGCAAACACATCAAAACGTCTGAGAATTTCCTCCGGCTCCTTGAGCGGCCCCACCACCACCACGCGATCCGAAATGCCAAGCGTTTTCGCCATCTCAGCCAGCATGGGCTGCTCCGGGCCGCCGCCAACGATCACCAGCTTTGCGGGAATATCTCTTGGAAGTGCAGAAAAGACGCGTAAGAGACGCCCCAGATTCTTTTCCCGCCGGAGCGCTGCAACTGTTCCTACAACCAAATCCTCACTGCCGATTCCCAATGACGAAATCAGATCACCATTGGGCATTCTAGAAAATCGCTCGCAATCAACGCCATTGGGCAGAAGAACAACATCGCGCTCTGGAAGTTTCCATCGCGAAATTGCGATATCCTGAAGCAAACGCGATGGGACAATCACTTTCTCGCAGCACCGTAACAATAGGCGCCGCATTGCCATTCTGCGCCAATGTTGCCGACCCGCACCTTCATCGGGGCCAAACCCATCCTCCAGATGGATATGTGGGCAAACGGAAAGCGGCCAGTTGGCCAAACACCATTCAACTGCACCCCAGTTGTAAGTGCACAGCAGTGCGGGTTTGAGGCGATGAAGCAAACTACGCCCGCGTCGTATGTTCGCCAGACTCAGCCCGCGGGATTTCCTGACCGGCATCGGCTCTATCGAGAAAGGTATATTATCCCCGACAATCTTCGCCGCGTCATAGTTCCCATCCATTGCGACAATGCTATGCCGATATTTCCTCCCCAGACTGTTCGCGAGCGCCGCAAAACGAATTTGCGGGCCACCGACAGCAAAGGTCGAAAATACATGCAGTAAATGTAGCGGCGTTTCATGAGCCATCATCGGCGAGGAAGCTCTTTCCCAGGAATTCCTGACGGTCAGAGGTGGGCACCCATCCCAACTCACGCTTCGCAGCCGCGCAATCAAAGGCAGCCGGCATACCTCTGGACCTCAAATCACGTAAAGCGGGCCACGGGTCTGTCCGGCCGGTCAGTTTCTTGATCACCGTTTTCGCCGTTTCGATAGCGTATAGTTTGAGAACGGACTGCGGATGATAACGAAGCGGGCGTCCTGTCGCTTGCGCTAACTCCTCAATATACTCCCGGGCGCTAAGTCGAACATCCCCAACCAGATTATAAGTCTTCCCATCGATTGCCGTTGCATCAGCAGCTTTGACGATTGCGCTTGCGACATCTTCCACCAGAATTAGTGGCAATGCATTCCGCCCAGCATTCCAGCCGAGACAATGCGTTTCCCGATTATAGAATCCAATTCCGGAATGGAATGGCGACGTCCCCTGGCCGACAACCACACCGGGCCGCAGGATCACCACCGCAAGACCGCTCTCCAAGCAAAGCTTCGCTAACTCCCGTTCGGCCAACACTTTCGCTCGCGCATAGTCTGCCCTTAAATCCGGGCATTCATCAGGAGGTGTCGTGTCTAGGACAGTCTGTGCTGGATCACCGAGGTAAAGTGCGGAAATCGACGAAACAAATATCAGCCGCTTCACGCCCTTGGCCAAGCAGGCTTCCGCAACAACTTTGGCAGCACCTACCAAATTCTTCTCAGTTTCCTCTCGCGAGCGCCCCCCACCGCCGTGGGCAAGATTAATCACAACCTTCGCCCCTTCAACCGCTCGAGATATATCACTGACGCTTCGCGCATCACCTCGAATCAACCGCACAGCTTCGCTATAAAAATGCGATGGAAGATTGTTGGTACCACGGGCGAGAACACCAACCTTCCGGCCTTCCGCTATGAACTGCGCTACGACCTGAGAGCCAATGAACCCCGTACCGCCGATGACCAGCACTTCATAGTCGTTTAGCGGCTGCACCGCAGGCTGCCTTCTCGGCGTTGGCCTCAGATTCGCCTGCAATACAATCCGTTCGCATATCTCCACAAGCCGCTTACCGTCACCGCCCGCAAGATCAGCATCGAAATTGGCCAAGTCCCGATAAAAGCGCGCGATACTGGAAGACATCGAGCGAAAAAAGGCGTCCGAGCGGGGCCGAAGTTTCAGCAGAGATCCCACATAAGCCGCAGCGTTTCCGAACGATTGCACAGTCAGTCTTGCGGATATTCCCAGCCCATTGCGGAAATCATCAAAAAAGTCCGGATATCGACCGCTGGTCTCAAACGATACACGTGATCGCACATAGTCCACAGCGATCAGCCCATCATCGCCAATGATCGTTATGGCCCAACTGGGATAGGTCTCGCCAAGCGCGACGTAGAGTTGAGCTGTTCCTTTCTCACATATCAGCGAAATCATCCATTTTCGAAAAATCGAGCGATCGCCAGGGAGATCATGCGGCGGAGCCGGAAGGACAGTGACGTCACGAGCAGCCCCCATGAGGTCACAAATTTGAGAAAGCGGGTGTACTACCTGTTCTAAAAGGAGGTTGAGCGGGCTATTGAACATCCAATGCCCCAGCTGCCCGGCACCAAGCTGACGCAAGGGAACATTGTATCGGCATTCCACGTGGCGAACATTGCCAATGCGATTCCTTTCAATAAGGCTTTTGACCTTCCGATGCGAAGGGTGGTGAATAAAATTGTGATTGACCCCTAGTGCAGCACCGGATTTGGCCGCCGCATTCCGCAGAATGTCGCATTCAGCGCTATTCTGAGCCATGGGCTTTTCTAGGAAGACATGCACGCCGGCATTGAGAAGTTTTTCAGCGATCGTGCAATGCAATGGCGGCGGCACGAGGACATGCGCAACATCAACCACATTCTCAGAAAGGAGCTCTTCAACACTCCCGAATCCTAGCGGAATATTCCACTTCTTCAGGAAATGACTCAGAGAATCCGGATTGGGATCAACAGCAGCAGCCAACTCAACACCCTGTAGAGCGCTAAGCACTGCCGCATGAGTCTCTGCAATATTTCCAGTCCCGATACAGGCAACACGTTTTTTGGTCATTGATGGTTCACGATCGATGTTCACACAGAGCTTTCGGAAGCATTAAAAAACTGATGCGCCAACTCGCGGCTTAGCTGTCGACAACCGCACCGCTTAGCGTTGTGCGCGTCGTTCAAGGATATTGCGAAAGAGGGTCAGCTGACCACTCGTGGTTGGGTCCCATCCAAAGTCTTCCGCGTATCGCCGAGTGGCCTGATGATCAGGGTAATTCTTGAACAATTCCCGAACACCTTGAACAACCCCCTCCGCATCGAGCGATGGCATCAGTACGCCAGCCTCCGGTGCCGCCACGACCTCCGGCGTGCCCCAGACCGCGGAGGCTACCACGGGCGTACCACAGGCCATCGCCTCCAGAAGCACATTGGCCCAGCCTTCGCGGCTTGACGCCAGCACCAATGCATCGGCCGCATTGTATATTTCGCAGAGCCTGGCCTGATCGACAGATCCGAGGAAGCGCACCCGGCCGCTCACCCCCTCCCCGGCTGCCAGCCCCTCCAGTGTTGCACGATCGGGGCCGCTGCCTGCGATCAGAAGATCCGTATCCGGCATGTCCTTCAACGCCCGAATGATGTGGTGGTGACCTTTGCGCTCGATCAGCAGGCCGACGGAAACCAATGTGCGCCGGGTAAGCCCCAGCGCCGCCCTGGCGACCTGCCGGTCCAACGGGCGGAACAAAGCAAGGTCGACGCCGTTGCGCAGGACCGTGACACCCTCCGCCGGAATACCCAGTTCGACGAGACTGTCTTTCAACGCACGGCAAACCGTAATCAATCCACCCGCATGGCGGGCGGCTTCGACGATCATCCGCCGTGGGGCCGGAAATTTTGGGATCAGGCTGAGATCAGTGCCGCGCGCCGTAATTACGACGGGTAGTCCCGCCTCCCGCGCAAGCCATGCGGCCGCCACGCCATCGGGATAGAAATAGTGCGCATCGATCAGATCGAAAGAATGCCCCTGCCCCACCAAAGTGCGATACCGCCGCCGCATTGCGCGGTAAAGCGTGTGCGGTGTCAGATTCATGCCCACCTTCGGAACAACAAGGTAGCGCGGGTGCTCAATGATCAATCCATGCCGCTCTTCGCGCGCGGGAACGTCGCGAAGTGCGCCATTCGTACCGTAACGCACAAGCGGCGGCATCCACGGCACCGGTGCCAGAACATGCGCCCGCGCCTGCCCCGTCTCAACCAATTTGCGCAACCGGGTTTCGACGAAAATGCCGTGCGCACGTTGCACGGCGTTTGGATAAAGTGTCGAAACGGTCAATATGGAAAGCACACAACTGATCCTTGCCGGACACCGGAAAAAAGATTCTAAAAAGCTATTGAGGTTCGCGAAGCCAATTCAATAACCATTGTGATATCTGGCAATCAGTTGCTGCGCCGTAAAGACACGATCATATCGGCGGCCCGCCTGGCATTGCCACGCCATGTCATCTCGCGTGCCGCAATTTTTGCCGCGGCCCCATCGCCCAAGCGTGCCCGCAGGCCGTCGTCGGATGCCAGGTGCAGGATCGCCTGCTGGAAAGCGGCCATATCACTTTTTTTAAACAGGACGGAGTCCACACCGTGCTCCAACACTTCCCGGATGTTTTCCGTGGCGGGCGCCACAATTGCGCGCCGCATGGCCATATACTCAAACAACTTCAAGGGGCTTGCATATTCGGTGACTTCCGGCTGCAAGGCGATATCAAAGGCGGAGATGTAGCGGGGCAGATCCTTCCGCCCGACAACGCCGGTGATCGTCATCCGGTCTGCCACTCCGGCCGCGCGCGCGCGCGCCTCCAGCGGCTCACGCGCAGGACCATCACCCACAATCAGCAAATGGGCGTCCTTGAGCGCAGGCTCACTCGCCAGGATATCGATCACCTGCTCCAGTCCATGCCATTCCCGCACATAGCCGACAAAGCCGAGCACCAACGGCGCGCGAAGACCGAGCGCCTCTTTGGCCTTCTGCGCATCCATCGCGACGAATTTCCCACAATCGACGCCGTTTGGAACCACCCTGATATGCGAAAGGGGCACGCCCGCGGCCGTCACAAATCGCGCCAGCACACCCGTAACCGGCAAAACGCGCGACGCACCGCGCCACATGGCATTTTCGGACCAGCGGGCCAGCGCCGGCCATGACAGGCCGCCGAACTTCCCCCGCTCTACCGCCAGCGGTGCGTTGACTTCCAGCAGATAGGGAAGCCGGAACGTTCTGGCCAGCCACAGTCCGGAAAGCATGTAGAGATTGGCGCGCTGATAAAAACCATCCGGCCTGTGCCGCAACGCGGCCCGTACCAGTTTGGCGTACTCCACGATGCTGTAGGCGAGTTCCGCCAACTCATACGCAAAGCGCGGCAAAGCGCGACGCTCGATCGTGGACGCCATCGCATCCACCCGCTCAGGCTCCACCACGATCACGGTATGCCCCTCCGCACGCAGGGCATCGATCATCTCATCGATGTGGACCGATTGTCCGTCACGTGCGCGGGTGCGGTGATGGTAAAGGATCGTTAACCCGGTCTTCGCGGCCAGGTTCTGCGGATTTGTATGAGACACGATTCAGCGAACGCCCTGCGGCCAGACCAGAACCCGGAAAGTCTGCAACATGATCGAGAAGTCACGCAACAGGCTATAGTTCTTCATGTAGTACAGGTCGTATTCCAGCTTACGTTCGGCATCTTCCTTGGAAGCCCCGTAGGGGTAGTTGATCTGTGCCCACCCGGTAAGGCCGGACTTCACATTATGGCGCAGACTATAGATGCGGATCGATTGCGAAAGCTCATCGACAAAAACAGGGCGCTCGGGCCGGGGGCCAACCAGCGACATGTCGCCGATCAGAACATTGAACAACTGCGGAATCTCATCGACCCGGGTCCGGCGAAGGATTGACCCCACCCTGGTAATGCGCGGGTCGTTCTGATCGGCCCATTTCGCGCCCATCTTCTCAGCATCCGTGCGCATCGTGCGCAGCTTGTAGATCCAGAACACGCGCCCGCCCTGGGTGACGCGGGTTTGGCGATAGAAGATCGGCCCAAAGTCTTCCAGAACAATCGCAATGGAAGCGATCACCAGTACCGGCAGGGCGACGATCAGCATCATCGCACTGATCGCGATATCCATCGCCCGCTTCAGGATCGCGTCCATCAACCGGATCTGGAAACCACTTGAGAACAACAGGTAGGACAGCTCCAGCCAACGCAGATCGACACGACCGGTCTCGCGCTCGATAAAGGTATTAAAATCGAACACCGGGATACCGTTGGTTTTCCACGCCAGCAAACGCTCGAGCGCCAGGCCACGCTGATCGTCCACGGCGACGACAACCTCATCGACCGCGAATTCGGAAGCCAATGCTTCAATCGACGTGCTGGTCGCGATGGAGTCCTGCAGAGCGGCCGCGGGCACCTTTGACGCGCCACCGAACACGGTCTCGGGAACGAAAGCGACCTCAGCAAGCTGGCGATGGGAATCGCTCGTCAGAAGCGCGTTCAGATATTGCGCGCGCATACCGGTGCCGATGATCAGGATGCGCCGGCGGAACCAATGACGGCGGGCCATCGCAAAAAACAGCACCCGGCTGTAGAGGCCGGCACAGAGCGAGACCCCCATGCCGAGGAAGGCAATGGTGGCGGAGCGGCTGACGCTGCGGAAAATGATGGCATCCGGGAAAAGGGTATTCAGACCGAAGTGCATGATCCCCATCAGCACAAATGCGCTGAAACCCAATGCCACTGCCAGGCGCGACGTTGCGGTCGAGAAATTCACCAGCGTGTCACGCCGGAAGCACCCAGCGGCGTAAAGGAACGACAGATGAACGGCCAGCGAGACGAACATCAACACCCAGAGCTGGACCGGATCGCGAATGTCCAGCCGGCCACCGATGCCGGCAAACAGGCCAGCCTGCGCCGCGCCGAGAAAAACGAAATCAAGCAGAAAAAGCACAAGCGCCGAATCCGGCACATAACGATGCGATGGCTTCTTGACGAGCGGCACCGGCTTTACGGGTGCCGGTGGCATTCTTTGCGGCATCTGCACAGCGGTTCTCTCGAAACTTTCGATCCGCCCCGGGATGGACGGGATTTCACCCGGCTTTAGCTCGCGAACATCACGAGAAAAGAACTGCGATAAAGATTCCTCGTGCGCCACGAACACAACTCCTCGAAGCGGATACGCCACCAAAAAGTTTTACTCGAAGTCTATCGAAACGATTTACCAGTTGCACTACCTGCCGCATGCCGGGCGCGCAATAGAGCACTCGTATTAAAGTAAATATTGGCGGGCAAAACCGGTGACCGCGGTAACAGAAACAGGTCGAGACGCACCCACCTCGTACGTTCTCCCCATTCAGAAATTCCACGTCAGACCAATCGATTGATTGGTTAACAACTCGCACCGACGAAGTGTGACAGACAATTGTGACGAAAATGGAGACGGAACAGCAAACCGGATTTGGTGGGTGATCCGGACGCTTTACTCAACCGGTTGCGCGGCCGGACATGGTTAACAAACCATGGCTCCCCGGGGTGTCGCTATCGGGCTTGCCCAGATCGCGCGCCACGGCATTGATGCTGACGAGGGATTGCCACGCCTGCCGGCAGGTGGCCGGGGGTGTGGCCCGTTCCAACTCTGCAAGCTCACGATGGAGGCGAGCAAGCGGCGAACCCTCCCCCGCCTCTGGCGCCGGGCCATCTTTCAGATAGGTGATGACATTGCCATAAAGACGGGCCCCGTCCTCCGTCAACGGATCATCCGTAAGCGGAATAGCCCCCAGCGCATGGCGGATCGCCTGCCGGAGACCATCAACCGTCCGATCTGTCTGGGGCTGTGGGGTTCGTGGTTCGGGTACAGGCAATTCGGGCGGGGGAGCATGGCTTCCCTCGACCGGGCGGGTGGCGGCGGG
>Ga0097681_1003345_pt1 | contig 13024 bp, 6 predicted proteins | sample ThiBiot_750_plan_FD_72845 | JGI IMG/M metagenome (GOLD analysis project Ga0097681, IMG submission 72845) | Wastewater bioreactor microbial communities from Cape Town, South Africa - Thiocy_cont_750_plan - 1398105538144 (version 2) (version 2) ... | reverse complement strand
ACCACTTTATCGCCTGTTTTAAGGCCTTTATTGGCGATATAGAACTGATCATACTGTTGCCCCAACTCAATTGGGCGAATCTCTGCTGCACCTTTGCTATTGATCACATACACTTGTGGTTCGCCATTGATGTTACGTTGTACCGCTTGTGCTGGAATCAAGAGAGCTTGTGGAACAGAAGCACGGTCAATATTCACACGTACGTACATACCTGGAAATAACTTTCTTTCAGGGTTTTGAACTTCGATACGAATGGTGACATCGCCAGTTTCTGGATCGACATTAATGTCTTCAAATAGCATTTTGGCGGTGACGTTATACGCTTGACCATGGCTATTTGAAATACGTACCGTTTTTTCATTATTGGCGGATAGCTCACCACTTTGTAGCGCAGTCTGTAAACGTTCGTATTCACCAATCGACTGTTTTACATCAACATAAACCTTGTCGATCTGTTGAACAGTTGCCATGGTATTGGCATCGCCTTGGCTAACCAATGCACCTTCGGTAACAAAAGACTGTCCAATACGACCCGAGATCGGGGCACGTACCGTGGCATATTGCAGATTCAAGTTTTGACGTGTAAGTAGCGCTTTCATCTGGGCAACATCGGCTAAGGCCTGACGATATTCGGCTTGTGCATTACTGACTTCTTGCTTACTGATTGCATTGCTTGGCAATAGTTGTTCATAGCGTTCTAACTGAACTTTTAAACGTACCACTTCAGCCTCAGCCTTATTCAGAGAGGCACGATTACTGTTCACATCAGCTTGGAAGGTTTCAGCGTTAATTTTATAAAGCGCTTGGCCTGCTTTGACTTCACTGCCTTGTCGGAATAACACTTTTTCAATAATACCGCCGACCTGAGGGCGAATCTCAGCAGTTCTGAAAGCCTGTACACGAGCTGGCAAGTTTTCGCTAAAGTTCACCGCTTGCGGTTGAAGATTTAAAACACTCACTTTTGCAGGGGGCGTTTCAGCTGGCTTTGCCTCATCAGAACCACAGCCTTGTAATACAAGCCCGATGGATAAAAATAATGGAAGTAATAGATGCTTTTGCATTCTGTCCAAACCTTGGGAGTTTTTGATGCTGACATTATTTTCCAGCTTTGTGTAACCAACATCGGGGAAGTGTGGAAAAAGTGTGGAGATAAACAGATAAATCAGCGTATGATGAATCGATTGTTTTATTGATCTGGATCGTTATGTTTGAGCATTCCTTTTCTTTCGATTGTCACGACAAACTTATTCTTGTGGTAGAGGATGAGTATGATATTGGAGACATTATCGAGCACTATCTCAAGCGTGAAGGGATGCGTGTCATTCGGGCAATGAATGGCAAACAGGCGATTGAAATGCATGCTGCACAAGCGATTGATTTAATTCTGCTGGATATTAAATTGCCTGAACTGAATGGTTGGGATGTGCTAAATAAAATTCGTCAAAAGGCGCAAACTCCTGTCATTATGTTGACTGCACTTGACCAAGATATTGATAAGGTGATGGCATTACGGATTGGTGCGGATGACTTTGTGGTTAAGCCTTTTAATCCCAATGAGGTGGTCGCACGGGTGCAGGCTGTGCTACGACGGGCTCAGCAAAACAGCCAAACAGTCAAGAAGAATCTCATCTATAAAAACATCGAAATTAATACCGATATACATAGTGTTTATATTCATCAACAAGACAAAAAAGTCATGCTGAATCTTACCCTGACCGAATATAAAATATTGCTGCAAATGATTGATCATCCTTACAAAGTTTTTACACGAGGTGAGCTTTTAAATCACTGCTTACCCGATAGTGACGCTTTGGAGCGTACTGTAGATAGTCATGTCAGTAAATTAAGAAAAAAATTAGAGGAGCATGGATTGCAGCAGATGTTGATCAATGTTCGAGGTGTCGGTTACCGACTCGATCACCCACAAGAAATATAGTGTAGTCAAAAGATCAGCAGGCAAGTTATTTGGAAAAATGTTATGAAAAGTCACTCAGGAATCAGTAAACAGCTCTTTATTGCCTTAAGTATTGTGAACTTAAGCGTGACACTTTTTTCAGTTTTTCTGGGCTATTTCATTTATAACTATGCCATCGATGCGGGATGGATTACGTTAAGTTCATTACAAGAAGATTGGACGGAATTCCATTTTGTCGATTGGATTTGGCTATCTACGGTGATTTTTTGTGGAGGTGTCATTTCTATCATTATTGGAATGCATCTTGCCCAACGTTTTATTAAGCCAATCAATTTCTTGGCGGATGCGGCAAAAAAAATTAGTCAGGGCGATCTATCCGCGCGTGCTGATGACAGTCAAATTCATTCCACTGAAATAGCTGAGTTGATGCATAACTTTAATAGTATGGCGAAACAATTAGAAAGTTCTGTTAAAAATGCCCAACTTTGGAATGCTGCAATTGCGCATGAGTTAAGAACCCCAATTACGATTTTGCAAGGACGTTTACAAGGTGTTTTAGATGGTGTTTTTAAACCTGATGAAATCTTATTTAAAAGTCTATTAAATCAAGTTGAGGGTTTGTCTCATCTTGTTGAAGACCTTCGTACACTGAGCCTTGTTGAAAATCAACAGCTACGATTAAATTATGAATGGGTCAATATTCAGGACAGCGTTGAAAAAGTATTAAAAATATTTGAACAAAGATTCACTACAGCGAATTTAACTGCTGAACTGCGATTAGAGACGACTCTTATTTTTTGTGACGGACGACGTATCGAACAAATATTAATTGCTTTATTTGATAATACTGTTCGATACGCAAATGCAGGGAAAATTAGAATTTCTTCAAGTAGCACCGCTAACGAATGGATTTTAAACATTGAAGATGAAGGGCCGGGCATTCCTCAAGAATATCAACAAGATTTGTTCAATCCTTTTTTTAGATTGGAACAGTCAAGGAATAAAGAATTTGGTGGTACAGGTTTAGGTTTAGCTGTTGTATATGCGATTGTAATTGCGCATAAAGGTTCAATTGAATACAGCAATCCAAATCAGAATAGTGTGTTTAGCATTAAGTTACCGATAGAAAAAGATCATATATAAATTTTTTGAACGTTTAAAATTTAGTTTGTAATTTTTCTTAATCTAAGTTGTTGATATAAATTGTATTTTATTAATAGTGAAAATGAAAATTAGAAATGAAAAAAATTTAATCAATCTTTAATCATTACCAGATTATTATTCAGACATAACATTGATCTACAAGTTTTTTTACCATTTGGTAAAACAGAATAAAAAAATCACGTTTTTGTCAATTTGTGTGTTCAAGTCGATATTTTTGTAGTATTCTTTTGTGAAAATTGTCAATAAATTCGTACAATTTGTCAATAAGAAATCTATCTTTACATTTTTTGTGGGTTCTGAAACATGATAAGCCGATTCAAGAAAAGTGCTGTCTCAAAAACTTCATTTATCGCTTTATTTGGCTTATTTGTTGGATTTCATAGTTCTATTGCATTTGCACAACCTAAAGCAGGAAGTAGTATCACGAATATTGCAAGTGGTGACTTCTATGATGAACAAGGTAATTTGCAAGTTATTAATTCAAATGCAGTTATTTTAACTGTTCAACCAATTTACTCTTTAACTTTACAAAGTAATCAGCAAAATATCGGGACTATTGGAAGCAAAGTTAACTTCCCGCATGTTTTAACCAACACTGGTAACATTGTAGACGACTATAAATTAAGCCTTACTCAGTTAACGAATGATCAATTTAATTTAGATAATGTAGCCGTTTACATCGATCGGGATCAGAATGGCGAGCCTGATGATAATAATAATTTACTGAATTCAACCACAAGTTTTCGTTTAGAAGCTGGCGAGTTTGCCTCATTAGTTGTAGTTGGAAGTATTCCAACCAACGTAACTGCAAATAACGTCGCTAATTTTACTTTAACAGCTACAAGCCAGCATGATAATGCGATTGCTATGACCGTAAGTGATACAGCAAAAGTTGTGGATGATGCTGTAATTCAAGTGACGAAATCACAAAATATCAGCACAGGTAAAACTGGCACGGAAATTACTTATACCTTAGCTTATACAAACACGGGTACTGCGGCAGCAAGACTCGTATTAAGAGATATCTTAGCTACAGATGTAACATATAAATCGGGTAGTGGTAGTTGGGGGAATGGTTCAGGATCGTTAACTGATGCTGATGATGTTGAGACGGGTGCAAATGCGCCAATAAAATATAAAGTGAGTAATGGGCAAGTAGATGTAGAGCTTGCAAGTGTGGCAGCTTTAAGTAAAGGTACAGTAAGTTTTAAAGTCACTGTGAATGCGAATGCTGCTGAAAAAGTTGCGAATACTGCTGATTATCAACAATACAATGCATCAAATGCTATTCTGAAAAATACGCTAACGAATACTGTAATTTTTAACGTTCAGCAAACCTTAGGTGTTGTACTTAACTATAGCCCAAGTAACGCGAATGATGATGGCGAGCCAAACGGTGGTTTGAATAACTTACAAATCCAAAATAATACTTTTGGTGGCGTAGCAAAAGAAGTCCAGTTTGATAATTATGTTTGGAATACAGGGCAAGCGACTGATACTTATAATTTAAGCTTCGTTAAAAGTAACGTACCAAGTTGTGCAGTAGTTCGTTTATATCATGCAGATGGTCGTACATTGCTGACAGATACTAATGGCGATGGTGTAATTGATACAGGCGGATTGGCTTACGGTACTTCAAAAAGAATTAAATTAGGGGTTTATTTCCCATCGAATTGTACTTCTACAAGTACAATGGATTTCGACATTACCGCAACTTCCGTAACAGATACCAGTGTAAAAAATAGTACGCGTGATCGATTAGTCAATACAGTTGCTGTGGGCGAAAGCGATTTGTATAACAGTAACAATTCAGGTGTGGGAGTTGGAAACGTTACTGGTTCAGGTGGGCAAGCTTTATTGGTGAAAAATGCTGTAAAAGGTGCAACAGCTGTTTTCCCACTTGTTATTCGAAATAACAGCACGGCCTCAAATAATTATAATTTGTATGCATCGAGTACAACGATTGACATTAATAGTATCAATACGACGTTACCAACAGATTGGGTAGTGAAGTTCTATAATGGTGATGCAACATGTCAAACGTTACAGGGGGAAATTACCAGTACTGGCAACATGGCGGCTGGAACAACTAAACAGTATTGTGCCGTTGTTACTGTTCCTGCAAATACGACTTTGACAAGTTTACCTATTTGGTTCGCTATGAAATCACCGATGAATGCTCAAGGTGATAGTATTAAAGATCAAGTTGATGTAGCTGTACGCAAGTTGACTTTAGCAAATGATCAACAAGGGCGGATTAATGTCGGCGGTACGGTTGTATATCTACATACATTAAAAAATATGGGTACATTTGTTGAAGGTGATACAAGCGGAAAAGTAAGTCTTAGCGTAGTCCCTCAAAACATTAATGATGGTTTTACTTATACTTTGTATTACGATGCCAATAATAATGGTGTATTAGATACCACAGACCCGATCGCTACTGATTTGTCTATAACAGGTGGATTAAACCCTCAAAGTTCAGTTCAGCTAATTTTAAAAGTTCAAGCTCCATTAACAGCAGCAAATGGTATTTCTAGTGCAGCAAATATCGTCGTCTCTGCTACGAATACAATCCAAGGTTTAACACTTACAACAATTCAAAATACAGATTTAACAACAGTTGATCCTACGCAGCTTCGTCTGACCAAAGAACAGTCTAAAGATGAAGCATGTGCACTTATGAATGTTGCCACCGCGACATATGCGAGCAACCCATTGACGATTAAGCCAAATCAATGCGTTACCTATCGTTTAACAATTAAAAATGATGGTTCAACACCAGCAGCGAATGTTGTGATTAATGATGTTGTACCTGCTTATAGTATTTTGCGAAATGCATTGCCGCCGTCAGTGAGTAAGGGTTCTGTTGCTGTGAGTGGAGATCAAATATCTGGAAATATTGGAGCACTTGCACCACAGGAGCAAGCAGCGTTGTATTTTTCTATTCAGGTTACACCTTAAGTTAGGCGGATGCTAGAAGATGAATATAATCAATACATTAGAAAATATCCGCAACAGCAAGATCACTTTAGGGATTTTGTTGGTTACTTTGTTGGGAGTACATCAGTCTAGCTCTGCTGCTGTTCCTACACGCCAAATCATTAGTAATATGGCGATAGGTGAGTACACTGAAGAAGGTTCAACTGTTGTTCAAGTCAGCCGTTCTAATTTAGTTCAAACAACGATTCTTCCAGTTTATTCTGTTAATTTGACGGCAAATAATACTAAAAATGTCGTAGCGGGTCAGACTGTATATTTCAACCATACTTTGACTAACACGGGTAATGAAGTCGACCAGTATACTTTTGCAGTGACAAATAATACTGGAGATAGCTATGACTACAGTAATCTATCTGTATTTTTAGATAAAGATAATGATGGCGTGCCTGATGGCGCAGCGATTACTTCTTATTCCTTAAGTGCAGGTGAGTCAGTTGGCCTTATTGTGGCGGCAAATGTACCGAGTGGTGCAACGGTTAGTCAAAATGGATTATTAACATTAACTGTAAATTCTTTAAATAGTGCATCTGGAACAAAAACCAATATAGATACAGCAACTGTTACGAATCAGTCTGCTTTGGTTGTTCGTAAAAAGTTTTCTCAAACAAGTGTGGCAACTGGAGACGTTGTTACCGTTCGTTTGGATTATCAAAACTTAGGTAGCACAGCGACTGGCTCTGTAACTTTAACGGATACACTTGATTCAAGTTTGGCTTATCAACTAAATGCTGGTGAAAATTGGAACGGTACAACTGTAAATCCAAGTACTGGTAGTAACGATCCAGCAGGAATCAATTACAGTGTAACATCAAATACTGTTACTGCAGTCATTAGCTCAATACCAGCAAATGTAACTGGCTATATTGAATTTAAGGTTAAAGTAAATAAATCAACTGCTGGATTAATCAATAATACCGTTAATTTTCAGTATGATCATGATAATAATGCAACAACTGCAAATATATCTGATCTCAGTAACATAGCTGTACTTAATGTTGCTTCAATTTATGCTGTCAAAATTAATGGTAGTGCAAGTGATGTAAACAATAGTGCTACGGTTATTGCTTCTGCTGCGTCTCAGGGTGGGGAGCTTACCTTTAATAACTATGTTTGGAATACGGGTAATGGTACTGATCGATTTAATGTAACGATGACGGGCAGTACTTTTCCGACAGGTAGCCAAATTGAATTTTATCGTGCAGATGGCGTAACCCCATTATTAGATAGCAATGGAGATGGTATTCCTGATACAGGTTTATTATCCGCAGGCGTAAATTTACCAATCGTTGTTAAAGTGCGTTTACCTAGTAGTTATGCTGTAACGACTGATACGACATTCGAAGTTTCACCTCAAGCTCAGTCTTTAGGTGATATTAGCAAAACGAGTTTGATTAAAGATCAGGGTAATTTACTTGCCACAACAGTAGCACGTTTAGTTGATTTAACGAATAGCCCTGAAAACAATGGCTTAGGTAATGGTAATGTTGATAATGCTGGCAATCCGTGGAAAACTGTGATTGCCGCAACAAGTACTAATCCTGTTGCGGGTGGGCAAGCAATATTTCCGTTAAAAGTGAGCCATACTGGTATTGGAACTGAATATTTACTCAGTGCGAACTCAACAAGTGATTTTACAAGCCTAACTTTGCCTAATGGTGTGAACCGTGTTCGTTTTTATGTTTCTGGAAATGGTTCAAATTGTAGTGTCTTAGGTAGTGAAACAGGTAAAACCATCTATCTGAATAATGGTGAAAGTCAGTTAATCTGTGCTGTTGTTGAAGTGGATCAGTTGAATAGTAGTGTAACTACACCGATCTATTTCCGCGCTCTTTCTACAAGTTTTGTAAGCGGTAATAATAGTAGTAATCCGAGCCAAGATATTATTAAGGATGCGATCACCATTCAAAGTGTCAATTCTGTGGCTAAAGTAGAATTCACGCCAAATTCTCGTGGACAAGTCTCGCCATTAGGCACCGTCATTTATAGTCATCTTTTAACCAATAATACTGATGTTGATTATACAGGGAACTACAGTTTTCTTTCGAATAACGATCAGGTTGAGTTTAACAGCACTCTTTTTTATGACGTAAATGGAAATGGTGTTTTTGATGCTGGGGATTTGGTAATGAGAAGTTTAGCTGACTTGCCGGGTGGAAAATTAGCAGCACATACTCAAGTCAAATTATTACTTCAGGTTAAAAATCTTGTAGCAAATAATATTGCCCAAGCTAATACCACCACGATTAATTTAACGAATAATGCTAATGGTCAAGTTGTGGCATCAATTACCGATGTAACTACAGTGAATCAGACACAATTGAAGTTGAGTAAGTTGCAAGCACGTGATTTTGATTGTAATGGCACAGCTGATGAGTCCTATACAACAAATAGTCTAAATATAGGTAAACAAGCAAATGGCCAAGGTCAGTGTGTTTTGTATAAGGTGATTTTAACCAATACAAGTGCTACTGGTTTGAGTACTGCATTTACCTTTAGGGATATGACGCCTGCCTATACAGTTTTATCTCAATCGCCTATCTGCACATCATGTAGTGGTATGACGGCTCCCACAGTTGGTAATGCTGGTGCGGTTTCAGGAACATTAAATAGTGTGGCTGCAAATCAAAGTTATGAATTTAATTTTGGGGTGCGCTATGTTGGTCAGTAAGCAAAAAATGAAAAAGAATATCTCTAATTACAGCATGATGAATCATAAAGTTAGTTATATATATACCTTGGTTTTGTTTATCTTAACTTGTTTGATGTGTAGCCAAGCTGTATTGGCTGCTCCACCAACTATTGAGATTTATTCAGGCTCTGGGTCTGGGCAGGGTCCAACTGCATCTTCAGGAACCCACACTTTTTTGCTGAATAGAAACAACCCATCAGACAATACGGGTGAGACATACGCACCGACAACAACGGTAAGTTATTCAATTACAAATTCTGTTTATAATGCGACACCTTATACATCGAATAGTAATCAGTTTAATAAACCTGATTTTTTTATGGGTGGGGATACAAATAATAATAACGTAGTTGCTCCAGTGAATATTCTTCAGCCATTGAATGGTTATGGTAACCCTGCTGATAATATGTTTGCTGCATCGCTTCAAAATGCACCGACTGGCTGTACAAATGGTGCAGATTGTTTGAGTACAAATGGCGGGATTAGTGTGACCTCAAACAACGGCGTGGCGATGGAGATTACCACACGTGGTTTAAATGGCTCGGGAATCGCGACAAATTCTAGGGTGAAAATGGGTACCATTGTCATTAGTTTCAATCGCCCAGTGACTAACCCCATATTACAAGCAAGTGCATTAGGTGCAGAAGCATCAAGTGGATTAGGTTTTGGTGCAGAATTTACATTAACAAATAGTAATGTCCCTGTAGTGATGAGCCGTATTGCGGGAAGCAAGGAGCTTACTGTTAGTGGTAATAATATTACGAACAACGCAACTACAATTAGAGCCGCGAGTGGAAATGGTGGAGCGAGTGGAAGTGTATATATTAAAGGTAAAGGGATTACATCTTTAACTTTTGATGTCTATGTACGTGGTGATGGTCGTGGGTCGACGTGGTCAACAACAGGCGCTGATGCTTTCTTCTTTGGTGTTTCAAGTATGGATGCCGATAGTGATATTTCTATCGTAAAAAGCCAGCGTATTGGAACGTCGGGAACTTTCGTACAAACTCAATTAAATAATGTTCCTGTAAATTCTATCATGCAGTATCAATTGCAGATTAGTAATACTAAACCAGCAAGTGCAACCGTTGGTGGTTCAGCTTATTTAGCTCCTTTTTCTGATGCGATTCCTTCTAATTTAAAAGCTGTCAGTATCGTTGGTACTGCAAGCACGACTGGAACAGGTACGACATGTTCTCCAACCCTCTCAGGTAATGATACTAGTGGTTATACTTTAGCAGGAACTTTTAGTGGTGCAAGTACTGCAACATGTACGATCGTACTCCAAGCAAAAGCTGCAGTAGCGGGGACAATTACCAATACAGCAACGATTGAAGCAACATCTACAGATTCAGCGACTACAAATGACAGCAGCTCTGTAAATGCGATTATCGTAAATCCAACAGCAATAACTGCTGATGCGACTATTTTAGAAGCTCGTTTTAGCATTACGCCAAATTTGCCTACGATTATTCGTGGTCGAGTAGGTTCTCAACTCATTGATATTAAAAATGAAGGACCGAACAATGCTACAAATGCAATTGCGACCTATGTTGCTGCACCACAAACGGGTGTGACAGTAACGGGTGTGAGTGTTGTTGGTGGGGCGGCATGTTCCCAAAGTGGAAGTAACTGGACATGTCCTTTGGGTAGCGTGGCTAATGGGGCTACAAAACAATTATTTGTGAGTTACAACACAACTGCTGCTTCCTCTTTGGGTACTGCTCAGCAAGCGACAGTTAAAGTATCAAGTGATGAATTTAACCCAGGTAGTGGTGTAGGTGAGACACTCTATAAAGTATGGGGAAGCAACCAACAAAATGAATATAGACCTAATGGTGCATTTTGGGTGGGGTATGAGGGAGCTGGGGGAACCGCAAAAGTTGGTGCTTTTGCTGATGAGAGTTCATCCATCGTGAGTGCATGGCCAGCTAACCAAGCGAGTCCAACAGGTGGGTACTTAATTTCTGGTAACAATGGTACCAGTGATTCAACTTATGGAGCATCAAGTACAACTGCTTCTGCGATGATTCAAAGAATTATTACCAATATGAGTTCAGATGCAAATGCAACAGTTCAACTAAATAACATTGATGTCCCAGACATTGGGGATAACCGTAGAGCATGGGAATTCACTACTGGGGTGTATATTGCTAATTCACAAACAATAACGGTATGTATGGGTAACACCAGTCTTGGTATTGATGATAGTGGTTATATCATGGTGGATGGTGTTGTAGTGAGTAGCTCAAATAACTATTTGGGTGGAGGTATTTCATCATCAACATCTTCTGCTTTAACACCAGGTTATCACCGAATTACTTATCGTATTGCTAACAGAAATACTTATTCTGGAAATAGTGAGAGAGCGCCTGGTGGTTATGGATCAATTGGTTTATCACTCACTGGTAGTTGTTCAACTACAAATTATGACAATGCAACTACGAGTGGGGTTCCTGCAAGTATCAATATCATAGATGGTGCAAAAATTAAGATTGCTAAAAACTCTGTGAATGGGACGGGTACGTTTAACTATATTAACCTTAGCAATCTTGTAAATAGTACAACAGCAGTTACCACTGATTCTGTAACTACGGTGACGGCAGGAACAACAGCAACCTCTGCACAACAGCTTTGGGCGCAAACGTTGAATACAGATGTTTCTTTTACAGAAAGTGCTTTAGCTGGATATGTCTTATCAGGTGTTAGCTGTGTAGATGCAAATAGCGGTGTAACAGGGAATACAGGTACTTTTTGGACGCTTGTAAATAATATTGTAACGATTCCTGCTGTTCGTATAAAAGAAGGCGCGAATATTACCTGTACTTTTACAAATACTAAGCTTATTTACGTTGATATTACTGGACGAGTATTTGTTGATAATAGCGGAACAACGCTAGATGTGAGTAAAGCATATAATGGCATACAAGATACAGGTGAAGTTGGGATTGCAAATAATACAATTCGTTTGAATAATTGTAGTACTACGCAGTTAGCTTCAACAGTGACAAGTGCAAATGGTGATTATGCTTTCTCAATTGAGCAAAGCTTATTACCATCATCATTTTGTATTGTTCAGCAGAATTTACCAGAATATATTTCTGTCAGTGGCACAGCAGGCTACACACGTTCAACAGATACAATTGCTTTAACCAAGACAAGTGCGACAAGCTATACAGCAAATAATTTTGGTGATGTGATTGTTAATGTTGTGTTGAATGAAGATGGGCAACATACAGCTATTGCTGGAGATGTCACTGACTATCCTCACCGTTTAAGCACGCAAATTCCAGTTCAACTCACTCAATTATTACAGACTCAGACTCAGCAACCAAATTCTAGCGCTGATCAACCATGGCAAGCACTGGTTTATCGAGATACGAACTGTAATGGTCAGGTGGATATGGGTGAAGTTGTATTTAACCCAACTACTGCAAGTACTGTTCTATTACAGCCAAGTGTCGATATTTGTTTAGTACAGCGAGTTCATGTACCAACTAATGTTGCTGCTGGCGCACAACATATTGGAACTCTTCAAGCAAGTTACCAATTTGCTCTGACAAATCCGTCACAAACGATTTTAGGGCAAACGCTTAAACGTCAGGATGTGACACTTATTGGTAGTGCTGGTTTAACACTGACAAAAAAAGTTCGTGCAGTTGCAAGCTGTCCTTCGACTTCTTCCGATACAAATGCATTTGTAACGACTAATCAGGCCGCTAAGCAAGATAATTTAGAGTATGAAATCACCTACAAAAATAACAGTACCAAGAAATTACAGAACGTAAAAGTGAAAGATAGTTTACCAATTGGTACTAATTTTGGCAGTGTGAGTTGTAGCCTAACACCAAGTGGAAATACTTGTAATACAAGCCATTCTGGTGATTATCTTGAATGGAGCTTGACTGGGTTATTAAATCCATCAGCTTCAGGTACTCTGAGATTTTGTGTGTCGCAATAGTAAATAATAGATAAAGTATGCCGAAAATATTATTTATTTGGCGTACTTTGTACGAGAAGTTGGTATAGAAGTTGCTATTATTTGAACCAGTAGATGTTTTTTTTACAAAAAAGTGATTTTTTTCAACAAAAGTACATAAAAATGCTGTATTTTTGTAATGGTAAAAATTATTTGAACTTTGAGTTAAAAAACTGTTCAGAAATTTAGGATGTTGAGTTTGGAAACAATAAAGATGCATTTAAAAGATAATTGGAAAAAAGGTTTACTTGGTGCAGCTAGTTTGATTTTGGCG
>Ga0097681_1003338_pt1 | contig 13046 bp, 10 predicted proteins | sample ThiBiot_750_plan_FD_72845 | JGI IMG/M metagenome (GOLD analysis project Ga0097681, IMG submission 72845) | Wastewater bioreactor microbial communities from Cape Town, South Africa - Thiocy_cont_750_plan - 1398105538144 (version 2) (version 2) ... | reverse complement strand
GGCGGCCACGGTCTCGGCGGCGGTGATGCGGGTGTTGGGAAAGGATATTTTCGCGGCCAGGTCCGTGCACGACAGCAGCGTGGCGGGGCGGGCCTCGGCCAGCTGCGCGATGCCGTCGCTCGAGCCGCCGCAGGCCGACAGCAGCAGGGCCGGCAGGGCGGCGGCCAGCGCGGCCGGCAAGGCGCGGGAACGGGTCTTGTGGATCTTTCTGTCCATGTCTGTCTCCTCGGAAGGTGGTGTGAAGCCTCAGCGCGAATCCGTTGCGTGGCAGCCGTTGCCTGCATCTGCATCGCTTTCTGATGGCCGCGATTTTGGTTATATTTAATAACCAATTCAAGCGGCCTTTGCGAATTTCTTATTGGGACTTCCCCTTGATTGCGGGGCAGGCAGCAGGCCGCACAGGAGACAGACATGGACCACGAAAAACTCATTGCCATCGACATCCACACGCACGCCGAGGTGAGCTGCTGGAACCCGTTCGACAACTACGGCGAGGAGTACGACCGCGCCGCCGACAAGTACTTCGGCAACGGCCGGCGCCCGACCATCGCCGAGACCGTTGCCTATTACCGCGAGCGCAACCTGGGCCTGGTGATGTTCACGGTGGACAGCGAATCGCAGCTGGGCCGGCGCCGCATTCCCAACGAGGAGATCGCCGAGGCTGCGCGGGCCAACAGCGACATGATGGTGGCCTTCGCCAGCATCGATCCGCACAAGGGCCGCATGGGTGCGCGCGAGGCGCGGCGGCTGATCGAGGAAGAGGGCGTCAGGGGCTTCAAGTTCCACCCCACGGTGCAGGGCTTCCATCCCTACGACCGCATGGCCTGGCCGATCTACGAGGTGGTGGCCGAGTACCAACTGCCGGCCATCTTCCACACGGGCCACAGCGGCATTGGCAGCGGCATGCGCTGCGGCGGCGGCCTGCGCCTGGCCTACAGCAATCCCATGCACCTGGACGACGTGGCCATCGACTTTCCCGACATGCAGATCGTGATGGCCCACCCCAGCTTTCCCTGGCAGGACGAGGCCCTGTCCGTGGCCCTGCACAAGCCCAATGTCTGGATCGATCTGTCGGGCTGGAGCCCCAAGTACTTTCCCCGACAGCTGGTGCAGTACGCCAACACCCTGCTCAGGGACCGCGTGCTGTTCGGCAGCGACTATCCCCTGATCACGCCCGAGCGCTGGATGAAGGATTTCCAGGAAGCCGGCTTCAAGCCCGAGGTGATGCCCGGCATCCTCAAGGGCAATGCGGTGCGGCTGCTGGGCTTGGACCGGCCCGCCGCGCAGAAGGCGGACTGAGCGCGCTCAGTTGTAGATCTTCTGCAGCAGCTGGATCAGCGTTTTGCGCTCGGCATCGGTCAGGCGGTAGGTGGCATCCATCTCCAGCTGGGCCGCCGTTCGTTCGGCCTGGGCCGTGAGTTCGGCGCCGGCCGGCGTCAGGTGCACGCCCACGGCGCGGCGGTCTGTGGGATGGGGGCGGCGCTCGATGAGCTTGCGCCGCTCCAGCGCGGCGATCAGGCCCACCAGGTTGGGCGGCATCACGTCCAGCGCCGCGCACAGCTGGCGCGAGGTGATGCCGGGGTTGTGGGACACCAGGGACAGCACGGAGAACTCCACCATCTTGAGATCGTGGGTGGCCATGCGCTCCACGAACACCTCGATGATGGACATCGAGGCACGCCGGGCGTTGTAGCCGACCAGGGTGTGCAGGAAAGAGGCGTCGATGGACGGCCCCGGCGCTGTGGTGCCGGACGGGGCCGTGTTCTCTTCGGACGGAGCGGGCTTGGATGTGCGGGCGCGGGGCATGGGGTCAAGGAACTGAAAATCGAATCATAGTGTGGCGCGCGGCTGCCGTGGTCCGGGGCCTAAGGCCGTGGCGATTGGCCGCGTTCGCCTTCAGCCTGTCTTCAGGCGTGCTTCAGCCCCCCTTCAGCCTGCGCGTGCGCCATGCGCCCGGACGGTCCTACATTGCGGCCTGCCCCCTTGCGGGCATGACTGCATCAGCAACCAGGAGGACCATCCATGATGACTTTTCGCCATTCCCGCGCGTGGCTCGGCGCGGCCGGCATCGCCACCCTTGCCCTGGGCCTTGCGGCCTGCGGCGGGGGCTCTTCGGGCAGCACCAATCCCGGGCCGCGCATCTGGGGCTACATCCAGCTGCCTGACGGCAACAAGATGCGCTATTCGGTGGTCTTTCCCAAAGGGCCGGGGCCTTTTCCCGTGCTGATGGAGTACGACGGCTACGGATCGGGCTCGGTCACGGACCAGACCACCCAGGAATGGACCAAGGAAGGCTATGCCGTGATGGGCCTGAACGTGCCCGGCACGGGCTGCTCCACGGGCGAGAACCAGTGGGCCGACGCCTCCGTGGGCGCGGCCGGGGCGCACGCGGTGGAGTGGGCTGCGCGCCAGGCGTGGTCCACGGGCAAGGTGGGCATGGTGGGCTATTCATACTCGGGCTACGACCAGCTGTGGGTGGCGGCCCAGCGCCCGCCCAGCCTCAAGGCGATTGCACCTGGCAAGAACGTGGCCGATCCCTACCGCGACGTGGCCTATCCGGGCGGCATCCAGAACATCGGCTTTCCCGCCAATTGGTGGGGGCAGTTCCCCGCGATATGGCGCAAGGCCGCCGAGGACGCCAAGGCGCTGGACGGCGATACCGGATGCGCCCAGGTGGTGGAGGACAACATCCGCAAGATCCAGCGCCCCGACCTGGACATGGCGCGCTGGCTGGACGAGGACCGCTTCTTCGGCGACCGCTACGCGCGCAAGAGCGCCATGTACTCCACGCACCGCATCGACATCCCCACGCTGGGCACCCAGTCCTGGCAGGACGAGCAGGTGGGCACCCGCATGGGCTACTACGAGGACAGCATCGCCCCGGACAAGATGTGGCTGATCAGCTCCAACGGCGACCATCACACCGACAGCGCCCCCTTTATTCGCGAGACCATGAAGCGCTTTTACGCGCGCTTTCTCAAGGGCGAGAGCAACGGCTTCGAGCACACGCCGCGCGTGCTGCTGGCGCAGGAAATGCAGTGGATGAACGGTGGGGGCGACTATGGGCAGCTGCGCCCCTCGGCCGTGGCCAGCTTTGACCGGCTGCCCGTGCGCGTCACGCCCATGACGCTGTGGCTGCAGCCGGGCGGCGGGCTGGGCGATGCGCCCCCGCAGGCCGAGCGCCAATCGGCCAGCTACCGCTACCCGCTGCCGGGCGCCGATGCCAACCATCCCGACGCGGACACCGAGTCCGGCGCGGGCCAATGGATGGCCAGCCCCGCCGGGCAGGGCCTGCTGCGCTTTACCACGGCCCCGCTGCCGCGCGCGCTGAGCTTTTATGGCGAGGCCTCGCTGGACCTGTGGCTCAGCGCCACGGCCGGCGATACCGATGTGCAGGTCACCGTCTCGGAGGTGCGTCCCGACGGCCAGGAGATGTTCGTGCAGCGCGGCTGGCTGCGTGCCTCCATGCGCGCGCTGGACGGCCAGCGCTCCACCGCCTTGCGGCCCTGGGGCGATTTCACCGAGGCCGCCGTGCGCCCGCTGCGCCCCGGCGAGCCCACGCTGATGCGCGTGGAAATCCAGAAGTTCGCCCATGTGTTCCGCGCGGGCTCCAGCCTGCGCGTGACCCTGGACACGCCTTCGCAGACCGGGTACTGGGCCTTCGACCATCTGTCCACGCCTTCGACCAACACCGTCTGGCTGGACCGCAGCCGGCCGTCGAAGATCGTGCTGGGCCACATCGCCTATGCCCATGAGCGGCAGCTGCCGGACTGCCGGCGCATGCTGCGCCAGCCCTGCAGGCCCAACGAGGAGGCCGTTCCTTCGGGCGTGGGCCCCCTGCCGCCGCTGTGATTTCATGCCCCGGTGTTGACCATGAATGAACGTTCGTTCATCATTCGGGGCATGAAAAAGAAAGAAGACATCAGCGAGCGCCGGGCTGTCATCGTGGAGGCCGCCCTGCAGTGTTTCGTGGAGCGCGGCTTTCACTGCACCAGCATGCGCGACATCGCGCAGGCTGCCTCGGTGAGCCTGGGCAATCTGTACAACCACTTCGACAGCAAGCAGGCCTTGATTGCCGAGGTCGCCACGCAGGAGCAGACCGAGCTGCTGCCCTTGCTTCAGGCGCTGGAGCGGGCCGCAGCCCCTTCGCTGCCGGTGGTGGCGCAATTCCTGGCCGCCTACCAGGCGCTGTGCCGCCAGCGGGAATGGGCCGTGCTCAGCGCCGAGTGCCTGTCCGAGATCGCGCGTTCGCCGGGCCTGGCGCCGGCCTTCGAGGCCAACCGCAGGCGCATGCTCGACGGCCTGGCAGGCTTCATGGAGCGCGGGGCGCAGCAGGGCCTCTTGCGGCCCGCCGTGCCCGTGCGCCTGGTCGCGCAACTGCTGCTGGATGCGGTGGAAAGCGATGCGCTGCGCTTTGCGCTGGCGGTGACGCCGCAAGAAGACGCGGGGGCGGATGAAGGGGTCGATGTGCTGCATCCCGCCTTGCTGGCCTGCCTTCTTGGAGGCGAGGCACAGGGAGACGCGACATGAGGCATGCCACCGGCAGGGGCGCCCGCCTTGCGGGGCTGGACCTGGCGCGCTATCTGGCGCTGGCAGGCATGGTGTTCGTCAACTTCAAGCAGGCCATGCATCCCGCGCTGCAGGAGCCGGGCTGGCTGCTGTCGTTCTTCCATTTCCTGGAGGGCAAGGCCTCGGCTACCTTCGTGGTGCTGGCAGGCCTGGGCCTGGTGCTGGCCACGCGCTCGCTGGAGCCGGCCACGGCGCGCCTCTGGACGCTGCGCCGCGCGCTGTTCCTGCTGGTGGCCGGTGGCATGAACCTGGTGATCTTTCCGGCCGACATCATTCACTACTACGCGGTCTACTTCGTGCTGGCCATCGCCTGGCTGCAGGCCGGCGCAAGGGCGCTGCTGGCCGGCATGGCGGCCGTGGCCGTGCTCTCCGCCTGGGCCTTGCTGCAGCTGGACTACAGCCAGGGCTGGGACTGGGCGAGCCTGTACTACCAGGGCCTGTGGGAGCCGGCCGGCTTTGCGCGCAACCTGCTGTTCAACGGCTTCCATCCGGTGCTGCCGTGGTTTGCGTTCTTCCTGTGCGGCATGCTGCTGGCGCGCCTGCCTCTGGCCGAGCCGCGCGTGCAATGGACCTTGGTGGCTGCGGGTGGCGTGATGGTGGGATTGGCCTGCGCCGTCTCGGCGCTTGCGGCCCGCAGCGCTTGGGCGCCCTGGCTGGGCACCGGCCCCATGCCGCCCGGCCCTGCCTATCTGCTGATGGGCCTGGGCTGCGCCAGCATTGCCATAGGCGCCTGCCTGCGGCTGGCCGACCGCTGGCCCGGTGGACCGTGGCGCGGCCTGCTGCCGGCCGGGCGCATGACGCTGACCCTGTACCTGGCACACATCCTCATCGGCATGGGCCTGCTGGAGGCCATGGGCGCGCTGGACGGCTCACGCAGCCTGCGCGAAGTGGCCGTGGCCGCCGCGCTGTACGTGATCATCGCCAGCCTGGCCGCCTGGGCCTGGAGCAAGAAGGTGGCGCAGGGGCCCGTGGAATGGGTGATGCGGCGGCTGACGGCCGTGGGCTGATACGGCCCGCAGCAGGATTGTCCCGGTCCTGCACCCTTGGCGACCCTGCTGTAAGATAGTCCTCCGCTCCGGGGTGCACGCCAGTGCTGAGATCCACACCCGAGAACTTGAACCGGGTCATTCCGGCGGAAGAAGAGCTTGCACCCCTGCGTGGTCGCCCATGCGCCACGGGCGGGGGAGCCTTCGGAGCATCACGTCCCAGCTCTCGAAGGAATTCCATGGACAAGGCCCGGCCCCAGGCGGCTTCTCTGGTCGCAGACCTGCTTGCATTCATCGCCATGGACGGCTGCACCGACGAGCAGTTCGACGCACTGGCCCTGCGGCTGTTTGCCTACCAATACGAATCGAATGCGCCGTTTCGCAGCTTCTGCCAGCGGCGCGGCGCCACGCTGCGCAATGTGAAGACCTGGAGCGACATTCCAGCCGTGCCCATCGATGCGTTCAAGGCCATGGAGCTGCGCAGCGAGCCGGCCTCGCCCGCGGAGCGCGTGTTCATGACCAGCGGCACCACGGGCCAGGCCAAGGGACTGTCCGCGCGCGGGCGCCACTTCCATCCCGCGCTCGATGTCTACGATGCGTCGATGACGCGCAACTTCGCGCAGCGCTTCATGGCCGGGCACGAGCGCCTGCCCATGGGCATCCTCTTTCCCGACGAGCAGGCCATGCCCAACTCTTCGCTGGCCCACTACCTGGCGCTGGCCAAGACGGAATTCGGCACTCCTGACAGCCGCTACTTCCTCACGCCCGACGGCCTGGACATGCCCGGCCTGTGCGCCGTGCTGGAGGAGTCCGAGCGCAGCGGCCGCCCCTATGCGCTGCTGGGCGCCAGCTTCAGCCTGGTGCATGTGATGGATGCGCTGCGCGAGCAGGGCCGCAGCTTCCGTCTGCCGCCGGGCAGCCGCATCCTGGACACGGGCGGCTACAAGGGCCAGTCGCGCGAGCTGCCGCTGGAGGACTTCTACGCCGACCTGTCCCGGCTGCTGGGCGTGCCGCGCAGCCACTGCATCAACATGTACGGCATGACCGAGTTGAGCACGCAGTTCTATGACGACGGCAATGCCACGCTGCCGTCGGTCAAGTCGGGGCCGCACTGGATACGCTCGCGCCTGGTCGAGCCCGTCACCGGCCGCAGCGTGGCGCCCGGCGAGCGCGGCATTCTCGTGCACTGCGACCTGGCCAACTACAACGCGGTCACCACCATCCTCACCGAGGACGTGGGCCTGTGGGCCGGCCATGGCGAGAACAGCGGTTTCCTGTTGCTGGGGCGTGCCGAGGGCGCAGCGGCCAAGGGCTGCTCGCTGGCGGTCGATGAATTCGTGAAGGCCGCTGCTGCATGAACATCGAGCGGATCACGGCCGGCTACCTGCCCGAACTGCCTGGTTTGCGCGAGGACGAGGTGCAGTGGCATGTGCTGCCCTTCGAACGCGGCGGCGTGCGGCTGGAAGTCTCCGTGCCCCTGCTGACCGGCCCGCAGATGCATGCGCTGGCAGCCCATGTGCGCCGTGCCGCCGACCGCCACCTCAGGGCCATGCCCGTGGCCGAGATCATCGACGCCATCGACCGTGCCATTGCCCGCCTGCTGGACCGCAGCGATCCCTATCGGCGCCAGGCCGAGGCCTGGCTGCCCGTGGTCAGCGGCTATGACGCCGACATGGTGAGCCTGGGGCTGACGGGCTTCTTCAAGACCTTCCGCGCCGCGCAGCTGCGGCGCTTCGTGGCCGAGGACTTTGCCAACCCGGCCGTGCTGGACGGCTTCCAGCCCGCGCCCAAGGGCGGCGCGGTGCGCGCCTTCGGGCCCGACCTGCTGATGCACAGCTGGGCCGGCAATGTGCCTGCGCTGTCCCTGTGGAGCCTGGTCTGCGGCCTGCTGGTCAAGGCGCCCGCCATTGGCAAGCTGGCCAGCGCCGAGCCGCTGTTCGCGGGCTGGTTCGCACGGCTGCTGGCCGAGGTGCACCCGCCGCTGGCCGATTGCCTGGCCGTGGTGTGGTGGAGCGGCGCGGGTGGTGTGGATGGGGCGGATGGCGCCGATGGCGTGGATGGCGGTGGAGCCGCCGCGCTCCATGCCGAGGCCGACACCGTGCTCGCCTACGGCGGCAACCAGACGCTGCAGGCGCTGCGCCAGCGCCTGCCCGTGACCACGCGCTTTCTGCCGCATGGCCACAAGCTGGGCTTCGGCATGGTGGGCGCCCAGGCGCTGGACACGCTCAAGGCGCCCGCCGTGGCGCGGCTGGCGGCCTGGGACGTGATGCGCTACGACCAGCAGGGTTGCTACTCGCCCCATGTCTTCTACGTGGAGCGCGGTGCCCCCGTGCCGCCGCGTGCCTTTGCCGACTATCTGGCGGCCGAGCTGGCCAACCTGCAGCGGCGCTTTGCGCGCCGGCCGTTGGAGCTGGAGGAGGGCGCCGCCGTGGCCCGCTGGCAGCAGGCCGTGGAATGGTCGGGTGACGAACAGCAACTGCTGGGTCCGGTGGACGCACCCTGGAGCGTGGCGTACAGCGACAGCCTGCAGCCGCTGGCGCCCACGGCCCTGTACCGCACGATTGCCGTGGTGGGTGTGGACCGCCTGGATGACGCCGTGCCCGTGGTGGCCGCGCAGCGCGACTACCTGCAGACGGCCGGCATTGCCGCCTCGCCCGAGCAGCTGTACCGCCTGGCCGGCCTGCTGGGGGCGGCCGGCGTCACGCGCATCAGTGCCATCGGCTCCATGAGCATGCCCGAGGCCGGCTGGCACCATGACGGCCGCTTCAACCTGCTGGATCTGGTGCGCATGACCGAGATAGAGCAATCTGCCGAGGCGGCGGCGCAGCCGTTTGCGCCGTATGCGGACTGACATGGCGAACCTGCAAGAGGGGACGGACGGGGCTGCAACCATGGCGTTTCTCGATGTCGAGCAAGTGGTCTTCACCTACCCGGGCCGCCCGCCCGTGGTGGACGGCGTGGACTGGCGCGTGCAGGCCGGTGAGGTCCACTGCCTGCTGGGCCGCAGCGGCTGCGGCAAGACCACCTTGCTGAAGCTGGCGGCGGGGCTGCTCAGGCCGCAGTCGGGCCGCATCCTGCTGCGCGGCGCCGAGCTGGCCGAGCCCGGCCCGCAGCTGGGCTTCATGTTCCAGGCGCCCACGCTGCTGGAGTGGCATACGGCGCTGGGCAATGTGCTGCTGCCCGTGTCGCTGCAAAGGCGGCCCGCGCCGCAGGACGAGCAACGCGCCCTGGCGCTGCTGCAGCAGCTGGGCCTGGCCAGCCATGCGCAGCGCCATCCGCGCCATCTCTCGGGCGGGCAGCAAAGCCGCGTGGCGCTGGCGCGGGCGCTGGTCCTCGATCCGCCGCTGCTGCTGCTGGACGAGCCCTTTGCCGCGCTGGACGCCATCACGCGCGCCGAGCTGCAGGACGACCTGCTGCGCACCTGCCGCGAGCGCGGCACCACGGTGCTCTTCGTCACCCACGACATCAACGAGGCCGTCTACCTGGGCGACCGCATCGCCCTCATGCACGGCGGGCGCATCGTGGCCGATATGGCGGTCGATCTGCCCGCGCCGCGCACCCAGGCCATGCGCCACGGGCCGGCGTTCAACGAACACTGCGCCCGCGTGCGCGCAGCCCTGGACAGGACGGCGGCATGACGGTGTCCTTGTTCCATGCCCGCCTGCTGGCCGCCGCGCTGGCGCTGGTCCTGCTGGGCCTGTGGGAGCTGCTGGTGCGGCAATGGGGCCTGTCCGCCCTGGTGCTGCCGGCGCCCTCGGCCATTGCGGCATCGCTGTGGACGGGGCTGGCCACGGGCTATTTCTGGCCGCACATCTGGGCGACGCTCCAGGCCCTGCTGCTGGGGCTGGCGGCCGGCAGCGCGATCGGCCTGCTGGCGGGCATGGCCCTGGCTGAATCCGAGCTGCTCGAGCGTGTGCTCAAGCCCTACGTGGTGGTCAGCCAGGTCGTGCCCAAGCTGGCGCTGGCGCCGCTGTTCGTGCTGTGGTTCGGCTTCGGCATGCTGCCCACGGTGCTGATCACGGCGCTGATCTGCTTTTTCCCGCTGATGGAAAACACCCTGACCGGCCTGCGCCAGGTCGATGCCCAGCGGCTGCAGCTGTTTCGCATGCTGGGCGCCACGCGGCTGCAGACGCTGCTGCGCCTGAAGCTGCCCACGGGCCTGCCCGCCATTCTTGCGGGCCTGCGCGTGGCCGTGGTGCTGGCCCTGGTCGGCGCCGTGGTGGCCGAATTCATGGGCGCCAGCCGGGGCCTGGGCGCCGTGGTCATTGCCGCCCAGGGAATGATGGACACCACCCTCATGTTCGCCGCCCTGGTGCTGATCGCCGCCATGGGCCTGCTGCTGTACCAGGCCTGCCTGGTGCTGGAGCGCCGGCTGCTGCGCTCGCGCGCCGCCTGACCATCCTGAACACTTCCGAAACCTTTTCCCCAAGCGCCATGCACACACCGCAATCCCCCTTCCTCACCCGCCGCAGCCTGCTGGGCGCCACCGCTGGCCTGGCAGGCTTGGCAGGCCTGACTCTGGCCGGCACCTCGGCAGCGGCCGCGCCCGCCCAGGGCAAGATCCGCCTGGCCGGCTGGAGCAAGCCCATCAGCGAGATCACCAACGTCCTGGCCGAGCCCGACAAGGGCTTCTTCAAGGCCCAGGGCGTGGAGCTGGCCTATCTGCCCGGCGCGGGCGGCGGCGACGCCATCCGCAACATGCTCAGCGGCCAGGCCGATGTGGCCTTCACCGATCCCGGCTCCTTCTTCATGGCGCTGGACAAGGGCGAGAAGCTGGTCGCCATCTACGACATCTACCCGCAGAACGTGTTCAACGTGGTCTCGCTCAAGTCGGCGGGCATCCGCAAGCCGGCGGACCTCAAGGGCAAGAAGATCGGCGTCTACAGCCTGTCCAGCGGCACGCGCCAGAACCTGCTGGTGATGCTGCACCAGGCCGGCCTCAAGGAGTCGGACGTGACCATCGTCGTCACCGGCCTGCTCAACTTCGCGCCGCTGATGCAGGGCCAGGTCGATGCCACGGCCGCCACCGACACCGGCCTTGCCGTGGGCCTGCGCAAAGGCATTGGCGAGGTCGATGTGATGCAGGTGCGCGACCACCTCAACATCTCCAGCGACATGTTCGTGGTGCGCGAGGACACGCTACGCGACAAGAAGGACCTGCTGCGCGCCTTCCTCAAGGGCTACCGCGACAGCGCCGCCTGGATGATGGCCAACCCCGAGGAAGCCGCCACGCTGGCCGGCAAGCACGCCATCGACGGCACGCAGCGCGACATCAACCTGGACGTGATCCGCCTGCGCAATGCGTCTTCGCAGCCGCTGCAGGCTGGCAAGCCGCTGGGCAGCTTCGACCTGGCCGCCCTGCAAAAGGGCGCCGACGCCTACCGCGCGCTGGGCATGGTGCAAAGGCAGATCAAGGTGTCCGACGTGGTGGACACCAGCCTGCTGCCCGGGGCCTGAGATGGCACAGCCGTCTTCCCTGGGACTGCAAGGCAAGGTGGTGCTGGTCACCGGCGCCGGCCGCGGCATAGGCGCAGCCATTGCCACCGCCTTCGCGCGCGAGGGCGCCCTCGTGGCGGTCAACCACCTGTCCAACGACGCTGCCGCCGCCCGCACCGTGGCGGCCTGCCAGGCTGCGGGCAAGCAGGCCGGAGGCGATGCCTGGGCCATCAAGGCCGATGTAGGCTCGCAGCCTGCCGTCCAGGCCATGGCCGAGGCCATCGCGCGCGAGGCCGGCGCCATCGACATCGTGGTCAACAACGCCTTCAGGCCCTATGCCTTCGATCCCGAGCGGCGCAGCCGTTTCGACGACCTGGACTGGAGCGACTACCAAGCCCAGTACGACGGTGCCGTGGGCGCGGCCTTCAATGTCTGCCGCGCCGTGCTGCCGCAGATGCGCCAGCGTGCGCGGGGCAGCATCGTCAACATCGCCAGCAACCTGGTGGAGCACCCCGTCGTGCCCTACCACGACTACACCACGGCCAAGGCCTCGCTGGTGGCCTTCAGCCGCAACCTGGCCAGCGAACTGGGGCCCGTGGGCATACGCGTCAACTGCGTCGCGCCGGGCCTGGTCTATCCCACGCAGGGCACCCAGGACACGCGCGAGTCCTTCCGCGAATCGCTGATGGCCGCCACGCCGCTGCGCCGCCTGGCAAGCCCCGAAGACGTGGCGGGGCCGGTGCTGTTCCTGGCCTCGGAACTGAGCGGCTTCATGACGGGACAGGTACTGTTCGTCGATGGCGGCCTGGTGATGCGCTGAGCCTGTTCTAGAACTGCTCCCACTCATCGGCCTCGGCCATCTCGGCCATTCCGGCCGCCGTGGCGCGGCGGGGTGTTGCCGCCTTGGCGGGCAGCGCCACAGGCGCGCTGGAGGCCGCAGCCGCTGCCGCGCGCAAGGGCTTGGCGGGGCGGGGCACGGCAGGGGCCAGCGCGGGAGACGGCCTGGCGGTCTGTGCACGCGCCGGCACGGCCGCTGCCACTGTCGTGGACTTGGACAGGGCGGCCTGGGGGCGGGTCGCGTTCTCATCCAGCCGGAACACGCTGACCAGTTGCACCAGTTGCGCGGCCTGCTTGTTCAGGCTGTCGGCAGCAGCGGCAGACTCTTCCACCAGGGAAGCGTTTTGCTGCGTCACCTGGTCGAGCTGCTGCACCGCGTCGCTGACCTGGGTCACGCCCTGGGACTGCTCCTGCGTGGCGGCACCGATGTCGGAGATCAGTTCGGCCACGCGGTGCGTCTGGGTGACGATGTCGTTCATGGTGCTGCCGGCCTCGGCCACCTGGCGGGAGCCGGCGGCGACCTTGCCCACGCTCTCGCTGATCAGGCCCTTGATCTCCTTGGCCGCATTGGCGCAGCGCTGGGCCAGCGAGCGCACCTCCGAGGCGACCACCGCAAAGCCCTTGCCCTGTTCCCCGGCACGCGCGGCCTCCACGGCGGCATTGAGCGCGAGGATGTTGGTCTGGAACGCAATGGCGTCGATCACGCCGATGATTTCCCCGATCTTGCGCGAGCTGTGCGTGATGTCCTCCATGGTGCTGACCACGCCATGCACCACCTCGCCGCCGTGCACGGCCGTGGCGCTGGCCGACTGGGCCAGGCCCGAGGCGCTGCGCACCGTGTCCACGTTCTGCTGAATGGTGGCGGTCATCTGCTCCATGGAGGCGGCCGTTTCCTCCAGGTTGGCGGCCTGCTCCTCCGTGCGAGCGCTCAGGTCGGCGTTGCCCGAGGCGATCTGGCTGGCGCCCGTGGCAATCGATTCGCTGCTGTGGCGCACCTGGCTGACGATGCCGGCCAGGCTGGCGCGCATGGCCTCCAGGCTGGCCAGCAGGCTGGTGGTATCGCCCCGGCGCAGCTGTACGTTCACCGCCAGGTTGCCCTTGGCCACTTCCTGCGTGACCTGGGCCGCGTAGGCCGGCTCGCCACCGAGCAGGCCCTTGATGCGGCGGGTGATGGCCCAGGCCACCAGCGCACCCAGCAACAGCGAGGCCAGGGCCAGC
>Ga0097681_1003324_pt1 | contig 13108 bp, 9 predicted proteins | sample ThiBiot_750_plan_FD_72845 | JGI IMG/M metagenome (GOLD analysis project Ga0097681, IMG submission 72845) | Wastewater bioreactor microbial communities from Cape Town, South Africa - Thiocy_cont_750_plan - 1398105538144 (version 2) (version 2) ... | reverse complement strand
CCGTCACACCCTGTTCTCGGTGCTGGTGCGGAACAGGGTTGATGGGCCGGCAGCGTCTGCCACAACCCGAGCCCTGCCTCGACGGGCGAGCACGGGAGGCAGCCATGACCGGCGAGCGGCGCCTGGACCGGTCAGGATGAAGCGCGGCTGTCAGCCGGTGCCGTCCAGAGGCGGACGCCGCAACGGGACGACCCTGGCGTCCACGGATCGAGACAGCTCCGCTCGCAGACCTTCGATGACGGCATCTCGCTCGGCGAGCTGCAACGTCAGCATCTGGATGTGCTGCGCGAGCGTCCGGGTGAGCGCCCGCAGCTCCGCCATCTCGGCACCACGCACGGCGCGTAGTTCCGCTTCCAGAGCATGGATGCGTTCCTTGAGGGCCCTGGGCGACGATCGCCGCAGGCGGGCTTCGGCCGCGCGGAGCTCGGCGAGAAGATCGCCGGCCCGGTTCGCCGTCGCTCGGCTGACGCCGGCCTCGCGCGCCAGGTTGGCGACGGTCAGCGCCCCGTCGGTGCGTTCAGGGCGGCCGTCGAGCAACCGCTTCATGGCAGCCCTTAGCGCCGCTTGGCTCTTCGGCCCGAGCGCGGTCATGCGTCACCGTCCATGAGAGGCGCGATCAGCCGGCACTTGCGCTCGTTGTCCCGCAGGATCGCCGTGCGCTGCAGCGGCGATAGACGCCGGTCGGCCAGAAGCGCTTCGCCCTCGACGATCGAGGCCTGCCACGGTTCGCGGTGCCGGGCGGTCAGGCAGGCGTTCGGGCACCGGTCGGGGCTGCAGCGCGATAGGGCCGGCGCCGTCCGCTCGGCATCTGGCGCGCCGGTGAGGCAGAGCGCGGTCGCTGCATCGAACAGGCAGTCGTTGAGGAAACCGACATGCAGGGTCCGCCCGAGATGGGCAACCATGGTGCGCAGCCGCTTGCGGTCCAAGATCCGGCCGGGAAGATCGCCAAGTTCCTCCTGCACGCGGCCGAACTCGCGTCGCAGTCGCGCAGCACCCGGTCCCGCCGGGCCTTCACGGCGAAGATAGGCCTCGTAATGGGCGACAATGTCGTCGAGCTGGCCGAGTGCACGTTCGCGCTCGATCGCCAAGCGGAAGTCGGCCTGCGCCGATCCGGCATAGCCTTCGAACATGGCGACCGAGGCGTGCTTGTACTGGATCTTGCCGGCGACCGTGCCGAACGGCCGGTTGGCGATGTACCAGGCGATCGTGCGTCGGAGCTGCCGGGTCGTAAACTTCCAAGGCTCGTCGCCGATGCGCGGAATCGCCGGCGCGGCCTCCGAGCGCGTGTCGAGGCCCTCGCGGAAAAGGTTGAGTGTCGGCGTTGCACCCATCCCGAGATGATCGTTGCTCCAGGGCCAGTCCTTCAGCGCCACCCACAAGGATGACAGTTCCTTCTCTCGGCGATTGCGTGCCGAGAGAACCTCCATCACCGCGACGGCGCGAGCGACGGGCTCGATCGTGATCCAGTCGGCCGTGACGCCGCGCGCGCCATGGCGCTTGTACACCGTGCTGCGCAGCCGGTACCGCTCGACCAGGCCGTCGGCGCTGCGCACCGGCGACACGCAACCCGGCTGCATCGCCTGCACCTCGCTGTCGCGCATGCCGGTGAGGTAGGCGCAGACGAGATAGCAGGCGCCCTGCAACATCCGTTCTTCGCGGGCGAGGCTGAGGCCGTCGAAGCGCTCGCGCCATGGCAGTCCGGTGTCCGGATCGATCGAGATCGGCGTATCGAGCCCGCCGATCTCGGTTCCGAGCTCGGCGGCTGCCTTCTCGATCAGTCGTGCAGTCGGCTCGGACTGGCTGATGCGGCCGCTCTGCGGAGCGCCGGCGTGAAGGCGCATCAGATGGAGATTGTAGGGCGGGGTCTCTTCGCCGGTGAGCGGGTCGATGCGGCGGGCCACATTGGGCGCGTGCTCCCAGATCGGCACGCCTCGGCCCATGGCCCGGCGCACGTCGAGCCACTTGGCCACGCGGGCGCGATAGTTCTTGGCCACGGCCCGTCCGGCCCGCGCGTCCCGCGCCATCAATCGGGCGCAGCGGGCTTCGAGAGCGTCAAGCTCGGCCCGCGCCGCGAGGATATCGGGCGCATAGACCTCGACATACTTGAGCGCCCAGCGCAGCATGGCGCCGATGACCGGCTCGGGAATGCGCGGCGTGGCGTTCTCGGCGGGCGCTGGCGGCCGGCCGGCAACGCGGTGCGCCGCACGTCCACGCCACGGCAGGAAACCGATGCCGCCGCCGGTTAGCCATGGCGCCAGGTGATGCAGGTCGATCGGCACCTCGACATACTTCACCGTCTCGTGAGGCGTTCGCCGTCCGCCGTCACGGGCATACGCCAGATAGGCGTCGAGCAGCGCCTGATCGATCCGGCTGAGATGGACGGCGCCAGTCCTTGCGCGGAGGAACGCGGCGAAATGCTGGATGTAGCGCAGCAGGCGGATCGCCGAGGTCGCGCCGCAGGGCGCCCGATATCCCGGCACATGGATGCGCAGGCGGGCGATCACGTACTCCTTCGCCAGCCGCCGCGTGACGGGATCGGCGATGCGGGCGAGGTTCAGCCGGTAATTGCTGTAGCGGGCGTTCACCCGGAAAATGGCGGCGCCCAGGTCCCAAAGATCGTCACCGAAGCGCGGAAGTCGCGTGCGGTCGGCATCGTCCCTGACCGCCACGCCGGCAAGCACGGGCTCGTCGTTGCCATAAATGGCCGAAGGCAGCGACGCGTGCTGCGGCAGCTTGATCGGTGCCGGCATCATGGCGCTCTCGCTTCGGGCGGCAGGTAGAGGAGCGCGGGGTCCGATGACCCAATCCGACGGGCTTCCTCGATCTCGGCGTCGGCGAACCGGGGCAGAATCTGTTCGGCGATGCGTCCGTGAACCCGGCCGAACTTGGCGATCCAGTCGGCTTCGCTCAGCACCTGCCGCTGCGCCCGGATGAAGTTGAGGAAGGCCAGGAGCGCGGGCACCTTGCGGGCGGTGACCACGGCATTGCTGCATTCGAGACACCCCCAGAAGGGGGACGGACAGGCCTCTCCCTCCGAGCCGAACGGGCTGTTGTAGAAGCCGCCGCAACTGGCGAGCCAGACGTCCTGCTCGCCGCCGAACAGCGCCTTGACCGCGGCGGCGCCGACAACGGGAAGGCCGGTCGCCTTGTCGGGATCGGTCTGGACGGCCGCTTCCTCCTCCGACGACAGGACACAGGGGGGGGAACGCGGCGTCGAGCGCATCGGTCATGGCGTCGGCAATTGTCGCCTCGTGCAGATGACGAAGCGCGGGAATGTCGGCGTAGTGGTCGGCCGCGACCGCGACAGTGTGGCCGACGGCGAAGCGGTCGAGCTGGCCGCCCGTGCGCCGGTACCATGCCGCCTTATGCGTCTTGCGCAGGCGCGTCAGATTGAGGCGAAGGCGTTGGCCCCGCTCATCAAGGATGCCGTGCCGGCGCGTCCATGAGGCCGCGAGCTCCTTCATGCTGAGCACCCGAGGGGTCAGGCGGCCCCAGGCACAGTGCGCCCAGAGCGTGTCGGCGCCGAGCCGGCTTCTCGCCGGACCGGTCCACTGCAGCGCCTTGCGGATCAAGCCGCCCGGCGTCGAGGAACCGCCGTCGCGCACACGCAGCCGCTTCCACTCGGCGCCGCGCGCCCGACGCTTGCAATACTCGATCTCGACATAGCCGCCCGCCGGGTTCTTCAGGCAGTCCGCTCGCAAGCCCTTGATCGCTTCGATCTCCATGCCGGTGTCGAGCGAGATAAGCACGATGAGCGGCACGAGATCGGCGGCGATGAGATGCCGGCGGCCATGCAGATCGTGGATCAGGCGATCGTTCGGCAGGCCACTCTCGCGGCGGAGCGTGTAGAGTCGCTTGAAGAGAGGGTGCCTGTGCCCGATGACGCCTTCCGCGTCGATCACTTCCATTACCTGTTTGTGGGTTGCTGCCAGCGCCTTGCTCCGATCGGAATCCTCGACCGCCGGAATACGATCGGCCTCGCCCAAGCGGCGGATGATGGCGGCGAGATCGGTGCGCGCCGCCTTCCGCAATGCCGCGGCGACATCATCGCCATAGGCATCGCGCGGCCTGGCGCGCACGCCGGGCCGATCGCTCGTGTACATCAGCCGGCGTGAGGCATCGGGCGGCAGGTGGCTGGGCTCCGCGGCCTCGGCAAGCCGCAGCAGGTTGAGCACCTTGCTCATGCGGTGCAGGCGGTGATTGGGATGCAGGCCGCTCCCCTCCATCCAGGAATCGAAGCCGTCGATGCAGACGGCACTGACGTCGGAGAGACGGGCGACGTGCGATCCGGCGGAATCGAGATAGCGCCAAAATGTCTTGAGCGCATTGGCATAGGCGTAGGCCGTCGAGATCGAGCCGGCCGGACCACCGACCTGGCAGGCGCGCCAGAGCGCGCCGGCAAAGGTCCGCGCCAATGCCTTGCGGCCGGCGAGCATCGTCAGGTCGATCGTCTTGCTGCGATCCGCCAGCGTGACGGTAAAGCGCAGCGATGCGATCGCAGCGGCGGCCTCGCCCTCGGGATCGGGCAGCGCCTCGGGAAAGAGGGCGCGGCGACCCGGCCGCCGCACCGATGGAGCCGCCGCGGCGGTCATGCCGCGCCGCCAGCCGTGTCTTCGGCCCAGCGATCCGCGGCGGCCTCGACCAGCTCCTGCGCCTCGGCGAGGCTGTCGAGATAGATGTAGGTGCTGGTGATACTCGCATGCCCCAGCAGGTGCTGGAGCTTCTGCAGAGGATCGCCGAGAATCCGCCGATAGGCTGCGCCGTGCTGGTCCTGCGGATCGAACACGGATCCGATCTGCTCGCGGATCAGCATGGAGAGCATGTTGACGGCGAAGGTGTGCCGCAGCGTGTGTGGCGTCACCTCGACCTCGATGCCGAAACGGCGGCAGCGGGTGCAGGCCCGCCGAAAGGCAGCTTCCCAAGTCGCCGAGGGCACGGGCTTGCCGCCTTCAGTCAGCCAGAGCAAGGCATGCTGCGCCTGGCCGGGCGTGCCGACCAGCACGCGGCGGCGTTCGCCCAGCGTCAGACGGTCGAGCCGGACACGCTTGCCCGCCGCGTCTGTTGCCTTCCCGTCCTCCAGCATCAGCCAGAGCGGATCGGACACCGAAGGCTCTGAGCGCGCGGCAGAGACCGTGCGCTCGAGATCGACATAGTCGCCGATCAATCTCAGTACCCGGCGGGGAACGCGGATGCGCCGTGGTCGTCCGCCCTTGGCGATCGGACCGGGGAGATCGAACGGCACCGAGCGCGATTCGGGATCGGTCAGGCGCGGCAGCTCACTCAGCAGCAGACTGCCGGCCTCTGTCAGCCGCAGGCCGGTCGTGACGAGAAGCTCGGCAAACAACGCATTGCGCTCGCCGTTGCGGCCGCGCCACGTCGCGTCCTCCGAGCCGTCGGGAAGCCGGCCGCGCAATCCCACCTCGCGGAACAGCAGGTAGCGGCCAAGATCGATGTAACGGGTATCGTGGCGCCGCGCGGCGCGCTCGCGGGCACGGTTCGTCGTCACAGCGAGCACTGCGCGGCTACCGCCGGCCCTGCGAAGGGTGGCGCCGTAGCTGAAGGGCGAGATCGCAATGATTCCTTCCTCGACAGCCCAGCGATAGAGCTTGTCGAGCGCGGCAACGCTCCGGTTCCAGCTCGCAGCCGAGATGCGGTAGGGAGCTGCCGACAGCCGACGCGCCCGGTGAAAGGCCAGGACATCGTCGCGGCCGGCCTGCCAGACCGTCTTGCCGCCGCGCCGTTCGACAAGAAAGCGCGCCCAGACGAGAATGTCGCGGGCGTAGGAGCGCCACGTGTTCGGCGATCGCGCTCCCATAGCAGGACAGGCACGAAAGAACCGGTTGAGAGCGAGATCGTAGCTGCCGTCATCCATCAGGATGAACGGCATGCCGTGAATCAGCCCGGTGCGCTCGACCGCGTCGAGCGCACCGGGCGCGAGGCTCACTGCAAGGTCATCAAGGAAAAGCGGACGCGAAATAGTGTCAAGATCGGTAAAATACAAATGCACGCACGATACCCAAGCGGAGCGCCTTCGGCGCAACTTCATTGTTTAGAATGCGAGGGGTTCCCCTCGCGCTCTCCCGCTCGCCGCGTGGCAGGGGTGCAGGACTTAGCCTGCACCCCATGAACAGCTTGTCGTGCCGCCGCCGCGTCAAGCGTTGTCCTCGCTACGCTGCGGGAACGCTTGACCCGGACGTCTGAAGAGCTTCACCGGAGCCGTGGTGAGGCGCCTCCAATGCATGATTCTGAGACAGGATCACAGAGTCAGGATAAGGCCCGATGCGAGGTCAGGCCGTACTGCAGATTGATGCCCGCCAGCGCGGCCGGGAGCTGGCGCAGATAAGCGGCGGGGGCTCCGACCTGGCTGGCGAGTTGACCGAAGCTCCAGTGCGTCGGCGCGACCGGCGTGTCCGAGCCAGGCAGGATGAGGGACAATCGCTCCGGATCAGACCGGCTCGCCTCGACATGGATGAGCGCGGTTTCCACCACGCGCGTCCGGCTGCGCTCCGACCGGCTCCGCACCGAATCCGCCAGCTCCGACAGGGAGAGATAGCGCTCGTCATCGGGACGCGAGAACCATTCAGACGACACGCGGCCGATCCGCTCGCCGCGGCTGACATCCACGTTGTATCCGCCGCGCATGTCGGGGCGGGCCTCAAGAACCTGCATGTTCATGGGATCAAACTCCATGACGGGCGCCGAGAGCCTCTCTCTCGACACTCAACCCGTCACGGACCTTTGATCCTCACTCTCACTCTCGGGCGGCGTTGCGGGGAACCCGCGGTCTTCGCACATGATCTGACCGCACAGGTCCTATTACGACGTGTGCAAGAATATCCTCATTTTCCCCCAGCATGCCAGATTGCGTCCGGCCGAGTTCCCCGACCGGGTCGATTATGCAAATCCGTTCGTCAATTTCGGACCTGTGATCCGCAGATAAGAGTGAATTGGCAAAGCCAGGCTTCATTCCCGGCCACGTCGCGCGTGCGCCATGCTGCGAGGCAGTCCGAGCGCATATCCGTTTATCCAAAACCGGCTTAAAAACCGGCTTAATTTCGAAAACTAAGCCGGCGCGGTAAGGCACGAAACGCCAGAAATGACAGCAATTTCAACTAGATATAATGGCGCGCCCGAAGAGATTCGAACTCCTGACCCCCAGATTCGTAGTCTGGTGCTCTATCCAGCTGAGCTACGGGCGCGCGACGGACCCTTGAATGGGCCGCACCGGACAGCAATTCAAGCGGCCCGGCAACCGTGCGCGGTTACCTAGCGATTGATGCGTCGAAAAGCAAGCCGATCGAAAGAAAACTTGCCGCCCGCTCCGCGCAGCGCGTCAACGCCCCGAACCTGCGCCTCTCCCGCCGCGCGGAACCCCTTCAGATGCGCGCCTTCGCGCGCCGTCCGCTTATGCAGGGCGCCTCAGCGCGCTGCGCGCCTCCTCCAGCCGCACCGGCTGGTCGGGGATGGTGAAGGCGAAGACCGTACGCCCGCCGACGCTCTCCACTAGTTCGATCGTGCCGCCATGCGCGCGCACCAGTTCCTGCGCGATGGCGAGGCCGAGCCCTGTCCCGCCACTCCGCGCCGAGCCGCGGAAAGCGGCGAACAGGTTCTCCCGCGCCTTTCCGGGCAGGCCCGGTCCGGTATCTGCCACGGTGACGCGGCTGACGCTGCCCGTCCGCACGGCGGAAACGGAAAGCCGTTTCACCACTTCCGCGGCGGAATCGCCCGCCATCGCCTGGATGGCGTTGCGACAGAGATTGGCGAGCACGCGGAAGAGCTGCTCGGGGTCGGCGTCGATCTCGAAGCCGGCATCGACGGCGTTTTCGAACTCGATGCCGCTTTCCGGCTCGACGCCGAGCATGTCGCGCACTTCCTCCACCAATTGCCATAGCCGCACGCGGCGGCGCGACGGCGGCGCCTCCTGCGTGCGGCCATAGGCGAGCACGCCCTCCGTATAGGCCACGGCCCTGTCGAGCGAGCGCACCAGCTTCGGCACGGACGCCTGCACCAGGGGATCGCGCACCTTCGCGAGCCTGTCGGAGATCAGCTGCGCGGAAGCCAGCACGTTGCGCATGTCGTGGTTGATCTTGGAGACGGCGAGGCCGAGATCGGCCAGATGCTTCTGGCCGGCCAGGGTCCTCTGCAGGTTCTCCTGCATGGAGGAGAGCTCGCGCTCGGCCACGCCGATCTCGTCGCCGCGCCGCTCGGGCCGGATGATACGGCCAGGGTCGTCGGGCGCGCGGGCGAAGTCGAGCATCGAGCGGGTCATCTCGCGGATCGGCCGGATCATGATGCGGTTGATCGCGTAGAAGACCAGGCTGGCGGTGATCAGGGAGATCAGCAGCGACAGGAACGCGATGTTGCGCGCGTAGACAATCATCGCGCGGCGCAGGCCCTCGTCCGGGATGATGACCTCGAAGCCCATCTCGCTCTTGCCGACCCTGCCATGGATCCTCAGCATCCGGTCGCCGCCGAAAAGCGCGGTGTCGACCGCGCCGGCGATCGCCTCCCGGGCGCCGACATGGTTGATGTCGATCTGCTCGTCGACATGCGGCGGCATGCTCGACACCACGAGGATGTGGGATTCGCCGGCATCGCGGACCGCGATCGCCCTGGCGCCGAGCGCCATCAGAAGCTCGTCCTGGGCGGAACGGCTCAGCATGTCTGGCTTGCCCTGCACCAGCGCGACGCCGACGGCCGCGGCCGTGCCGAGCTTCTGCTGCATCCAGCTCAGGCGGAAATTGGCGATCGACGGCAGGAAGATCAGCACTTCGGCAATGAGCACGAAGAGTATGGTCCAGAGCAGAAGCTTGGTCGAAAGGCCGCGCGTCAGCGGGACGCTGTCGGCGACGGCCGATCCGACCTCGTCCTTCCCCGCTTCTTCCGGCCTGTCCGTCATGTTCCTCCGCTCTTGCGGCGAGCCCGCGCCGTCAGCCGAACGTCTTGAGCAACCGGATGAGACGGCGCACCCATCCACTGCGGGTTGCATCGGCAAAATAGGCCAGAGCGGCGCGCTTGCCAATTTCTCCCATGGTCGGATAGGGCGCTACATGGCCGGCGATGTCGCGGACATTCATCCTCTTCGACAGCGCCAGCCCCCAGAAGCCGATCATCTCGCCCGCCGAGGCGCCAACGATCGAGACGCCAAGGATGCGGCCGCGCCGGCCGGCGATCAGCTTGATGAAGCCCTCGGCCTCCCGGTCGGTCCGCGCACGGTCGTTCTCGGCATAGGGCCATTTCACGACCCGGACGCTCCCGTATATCTTGCCCGCCTCCTCCTCGGTCAGCCCGACATGCGCCAGTTCCGGCTCCGTATAGGTGACGCGGGGAACAATCGGCCGGTTCTCGCGCGCCGGCAGGCGGAACAGCAGCGCCCGCAGCACCAGCCCGGCATGGTAGTTCGCGCGATGGGTGAATTGCGGCCCGCCGGCAACATCGCCGATCGCATAGACGCGCCGGTTCGTGGTCCGGAGCGTGCGGCTAACCTTTATCCCGTTGCGATCGAAGGCGATCCCGGCCTTCGCAAGGTCGAGGTCGTCGACATTGGGGCTTCGTCCGGCCGCGATCAGGAGATGCGTGCCCTCGATGGAAAGCGAACCGCGTTCCGTCTCCGCTCTCACCTGAAGACTGTTTTCTGCCTTCCGCTCCACGCCGACGACGCGCGCCTTTTCGTGAACGGTGACGCCCTCGCGCCGCAGCGCCCCCAGCACCACGGCCGCTAGCTCGGGATCTTCGCCCGCGAGCACGCTTGCCGCTTCCAGCACCGTGACCTCCGCCCCGAGCCGCCGATAGGCCTGCGCCAGTTCCATGCCGACCGGGCCGCCGCCGATGACGACCAGGCGGGGCGGCAGCACCGTCAGTTCGAAGATGGTCTCGTTCGTGAGGTACCCTGTCTCCTCAAGCCCCGCAATTTCAGGGATGAAGGGCGAGGAGCCGGTGGCCACGACGAAGCGCCGCGCGCGTATTTCATACATGCCCTCATGGGCATCCACGACGACCGCGCGCTCGTCCTTGAACCTTGCCTCGCCCTGAATGACCTGGACGCCGAGCCCCGTGAAGCGTTCCACGGAATCGTTCGGCGCGATAGCTTCGATCGTCTCGCGGACATGCCGGCTGACGCCGGCGAAGTCGATGTCGGGAACCACGTCTGCGATGCCGAAGGCCGAAGCATGGCGCTGGTGCTCGGCTGCCTTCGCCGCCGCGATCAGCGCCTTCGAGGGCACGCAGCCGAAATTCAGGCAATCGCCGCCCATCGGCCCCTTCTCGACCAGCACCACCGGCACGCCGAACCGCGCGGCGGCCGCGGCAACCGAAAGTCCGCCCGAGCCGGCGCCGATCACGCAGATATCCGGTGTGAGGATCTTTGCCACGACGCCCCGATCAGCGCCTTTCCAAGCGCTGGCGTCGGCGCCTCACCGCCCGCACCGCCACCGGCAGCACGGCGATCGCCGCCAGGATCAGAAAGGCGACGGTGATCTGCGGCGAAACGAAATCGATGAGCCCGACGGGCCGTCCGGCCTTGTGGGCCTCGGTCAGCACCGCATCGATGCTCCGTCCGAGATAGGCGTAGGCGAAGGTGCCCGGCAGGATGCCGAGAAAGGTCGCGGCGAGATAAGTGCGGAGCGGCACGTGGAAGAAGGCGGGCGCGATATTGACGACGAAGAAGGGGAAGACGGGCGCCAGCCTGAGGGCAAGCAAGTAGCCGAAGGCGTCCCTCTCGAAGCCTTCCGCCAGACGGAGCGCGCGTCCGCCGACCCGGTTGCGGAGGAAATCGCCGACGGCCGTACGCGCCGCCAGGAAGAGGACGGTCGCCCCGGCGGTCGCGGCGACCGCGACCAGGATGCCGCCCGCCAGCCAGCCGAAGAGGAAACCGGCGAAGATGGTCAGGATCGACGCTGCCGGGACGGAAAGCGCGACCAGGAGTGTGTAGATGCCCATGAAGACGATCGGCGCCAGCACGGGGTTCGCCGCAACCAGCCCCTTCAGCGCCAGACGGCTGGCCGCGAGATAGTCGAAGCTCAGGTAGCGCTGCCAGCCGAACGCATAGCCCAGCGCCAGGCAGGCGAGGATGACGGCGAGCGGTACGAACCGGGTCCAGTTCCACTGGGCGCGACGGCCGCCGGGGCGCAGACGCTGATCGGCATCGCCCGATGCCTCATCCTGCCGCTTCGTCTTGGGATTGGTCTCCAGCACGGCCTGCGCCACTCTCCATCTGCTCCCGCGGTGGCATCTCCCGAATTGCCGCCTACCAGATGAAGGATCGGCGCCTGACCGGCAAGCGGTTTGCATGGTGTCTCACCCGCATTTGAGGGCCGTCCCGCTCTCCCTCACCGCTTCGTGACGCCTGTCGCCCATTTTCGGCCAAGAGGTTTTCGTCCCTTTACCCCCGTCCGGCCGGACAGAGGGGATGCGGCGCCACGAGTCTTTCCGCTTTTGCCATTGCGCGCGCTTCATCCTCTCCCAGCCTCCCGCCGCAGTTGACTTCCGCAACCCACGTTTCTATAAGCCGCCGCACGTTCGGACCGTCCGCCCGGCGCTTTTGCCGTTGCGCGGAAGCGGACGTTCAGCTCCTGTTCCCTGAACAGAACCAAGAAGGGCCGCACGCCGCGGTAGTCAAATAAATGAAGCGCACCTATCAACCATCCAAGCTCGTCCGCAAGCGGCGCCACGGTTTCCGCGCCCGCATGGCCACCAAGGGCGGCCGCGGCGTCGTCGCCGCGCGCCGTGCGCGCGGCCGCAAGCGCCTGTCGGCCTGAGGCATGGTTCCCGGCCGGGGATCGGCGCGATATCCGTTGCCGGTCTTTCTGGCATGAACCGGCCGGGCGAATGCCTGTCGAACCGCACACCGCCGGCGAGAAGAGCGAAACCTCCGCGGTGGGCATACGGCCCTATGGCCGGCTCACGAAACGCGCGGAATTCCTGGCCGTGCGCCAGGGCGAGAAACGGCGGGGACGGCTTTTTCTCCTCGAGGTGCTCGATCGTGGCGACGCCGGAGAACCGAGGGTCGGCTTCACGGTCACGAAGAAAGTCGGCAACGCGGTGACAAGAAACCGCATCCGCCGCCGGCTGAAAGAGGCGGTAAGGACCCATGCCGCCGATGACATGGCGGACGGCAACGACTATGTCATCGTCGGCAGGCGGGACATACTGAACGTCCCATTCGGCGAACTCAAGGCTGAGCTTTCGCGGCGCATAAGCAGGAAATCCCGGGCGTAGAACCTCTTATGGACAATCAACGCAACTTCTTCATCACGATCGCCCTTTCGGTGCTGATCCTGACGCTGTGGCAGGTGTTCTACATGAACCCGCGCATCGAGCGGCAGCACGAGGCGCAGAAGATCGAGCAGCAGCGCCAGGAACAGACGAAAAAGCAGGCCACGGCATCGGGCGGCCAGCACGGGACGGCCGAGAAGAACACGAGCGGCCAGACGACGACGCCGGCGCCCAATGCCGACGTGCCGGGCCAGTCCGCGCCGGAAACCGCGGCTTCCAACCGCGCCGAGAGCATCGCGGCCTCGAAACGCGTCAGGATCGACACGCCTAGCCTTTCGGGTTCGATCAACCTGACCGGCGCGCGCATCGACGATCTGGTGCTCAAGCATTACCGCGAGACGGTCGAGAAGGGTTCGCCGAACATCGATCTGCTCAATCCCGCCGGCCTGCCCGACGGCTACTATGCGGAGATCGGCTTCGTCGGCAACGACAAGACGGGCCAGGTGCCCGGTCCGACGACGGTGTGGACCGTCGACGGCAACCCGACGCTGACGCCCTCGACGCCGGTGACGCTGACCTACACGAACGACAAGGGCCTGACCTTCAAGCGGACGATCTCGGTCGACGACCAGTACATGTTCACGGTCGACGACAGCGTCACCAATTCTGGCAGCGCGCCGATATCGCTGTCGAATTACGGCCGCGTCACGCGCTTCAACAAGCCGGAGGACCGCAGTTCCTTCTACATCCATGAAGGCATGGTCGGCGTGACGGGCAAGGAAGGCCTCGAGCAGATCAAATATTCCAAGATGGAGGAGGAGAAGCAGGTCACGCCCGGCAAGTCGACCGATGGCTGGCTCGGCATCACCGACAAATACTGGGCCGTCGCGCTGGT
>Ga0097681_1003319_pt1 | contig 13113 bp, 13 predicted proteins | sample ThiBiot_750_plan_FD_72845 | JGI IMG/M metagenome (GOLD analysis project Ga0097681, IMG submission 72845) | Wastewater bioreactor microbial communities from Cape Town, South Africa - Thiocy_cont_750_plan - 1398105538144 (version 2) (version 2) ... | reverse complement strand
TTGACGGCGGCGGCGCTGAGCAGGTGCACGGCGGCCGTGGTGATGACCTCGACGGCGGCGACGTCGGCGATGTCGCGGGCCGCTCCCGCGGCGCCGTCATCGGTCGTGGAGACGGGGGAGACGTGCTCGTGGCCGTCGGGCGCGGGAGTGCTCACTGTGCCGGCTTTCCGAAGGTCTTGCCTTCTGATAGACTTCTGCGGGCTCCGGGGCTTAGGCCCCGGCACGAAAGAGGATTCACTTCCCACCCGCGCTTGCCGCTCAAGGCTACCGGGTCCAGCACTCCGCCGATTCACGTCGGTAGCCCGAGTCATCTCGGGAGGCACCGCGCAGCGACAGCTGTGCAGGCGTCAGGGTGCCGCCGGCGTCTGAGTGCCGGCGGGTGGGACGATTCCGCTTTCGCCCGTGATCCGTCCGGATCGCGGTGGCCGAAACCATCGTCTAAGGAGTCCGCATCAGCGATCCCCGCACCAATGAGCGCATCCGCGTCCCCGAGGTCCGCCTCGTCGGTCCCGCGGGTGAGCAGATCGGCGTCGTCCGCATCGAGGCCGCGCTGCGTCTTGCGCAGGAAGCCGACCTCGACCTCGTCGAGGTGGCCCCGAACTCGAAGCCTCCCGTGGTCAAGATCATGGACTACGGCAAGTTCAAGTACGAGGCTGCGCAGAAGGCGAAGGAAGCTCGCCGCAACCAGGCGAACACCATCCTCAAGGAGGTGCGCTTCCGTCTGAAGATCGAGGCGCACGACTACACGACCAAGCTCAAGCGCGCCGAGGGCTTCCTCAAGTCCGGCGACAAGGTGAAGGCGATGATCCTGTTCCGCGGTCGCGAGCAGTCCCGTCCCGAGCAGGGCGTGCGGCTCCTCCGCAAGTTCGCCGAGGACGTGGCGGAGTTCGGCACGGTGGAGTCCAACCCCACCATCGACGGACGCAACATGGTCATGGTGATCGCCCCGCTCAAGAACAAGTCCGAGGCGAAGGCCGAGCAGAACGCGGTGCGCGACGCGCAGCGCGCGGCCAACAAGCAGGCCGCCCGCGACGCCAAGGCGCCCGCGGCGCCGAGCGCCCCGGCCGCACCGGCTGAGTGATCCGCCGGATCCCGTAGCCCCACACAGACCTCCCGCTGCATGCGGGCAGAACCCTGTCGCCCAGCTGGGCGCCATACGAAGGAAGAGAAGATGCCGAAGCAGAAGACCCACTCGGGTGCCAAGAAGCGCTTCAAGATCACCGGCAGCGGCAAGCTGAAGAAGCAGCAGGCCGGCATGCGCCACAACCTCGAGCTGAAGTCGAGCCGTCGCACCCGCCGCCTCAACCAGGACCAGGTGCTGTCGAAGGCAGACGCCAAGGTCGCCAAGAAGCTCCTCGGCCGCTGACGCGCCCGATCGCACGATAGGAATACACGAAAATGGCTAGAGTCAAGCGCGCCGTCAACGCTCAGAAGAAGCGCCGCGTCATCCTCGAGCGCGCCTCGGGTTACCGTGGCCAGCGCTCGCGCCTGTACCGCAAGGCGAAGGAGCAGGTCACCCACTCCCTCGTCTACGCGTACCGCGACCGTCGCAAGCGCAAGGGCGACTTCCGTCGTCTGTGGATCCAGCGCATCAACGCCGCTGCCCGCCAGAACGGCATCACGTACAACCGCTTCATCCAGGGCCTCGGTCTCGCCGGCGTCCAGGTCGACCGCCGCATGCTCGCCGAGCTCGCGGTGAACGAGCCGGCGACCTTCGCCGCTCTCGTCGAGACGGCCCGCAAGGCTCTGCCGGCGGACGTCAACGCGCCCAAGTCGGCTGCGTAAGCACGGTTCCTGAGCCCGTCGAAGGGCTCGAAGGGGCGTCGTCCGTGAGGACGGCGCCCCTTCCGTGTCCCTAGACTGTGAGCGTGCTGGAGAATCCCCGATCCCCGCGCGTGCGCGCCGTCGCCAAGCTGACCAAGCGCAGTGCCCGAACCGAGACCGGCCTGTTCCTCCTGGAGGGGCCGCAGGCGGTCCGCGAGGCGCTGTCCTACCGCCCGGACGCGATCGTGGAGCTCTTCGCGACGCCGACCGCATGGGACCGGCACACCGACCTGCGTCATGCCGCCGCCGAGGCCGACGTGCGCCTCGAGTACGTGACCGAGTTCGTCCTCGCGGCGATGGCCGACACCGTCACCCCGCAGGGCGTGGTGGCTGTCGCGCGGCAGACGCCGACATCGGTCCGCGACATCTTCGCCGCATCGCCGCGCCTCATCGCGATCTGCGAGGAGGTGCGCGATCCCGGAAACCTCGGCACGATCATCCGCGCCGCCGACGCCACCGGCGCGGACGCCGTCGTGCTCACCGGTCGCACGGTCGACCTGTACAACCCGAAGGTGGTGCGCTCGACCACGGGATCCCTGTTCCATCTCCCCGTCTCTGTCGGGGGCGATCTCGCCGACGTCGTCGCCCGCGCACACGCCGCGGGCCTTCAGGTGGTCGCCGCCGACGTGAAGGGCGACGATCTGCTCGCGGCGCGGGCGGAGGGGGCGCTGGCCCGGCCGACGGCGTGGCTGTTCGGCAACGAGGCGCGCGGCCTCGAGGACGACGCGCTCGAGCTCGCGGACCGGGCGCTGCGGCTCCCGATCTTCGGCCGCGCGGAGTCGTTGAACCTCGCGACCGCGGCGAGCGTGTGCCTCTACGAGAGCGCGTTCGCGCAGCGCGCCTGACCGGCTTCCCCGGCCGGGACGGCTGATACCGTGGTGCGGATCCGGTCGACGGAGCCGGGGCACGCGAGGGGACGGCGTTCATGAAGATCCTGATCGTCGAGGACGACGAGCGCGTGGCGGACGCCCTCGCCGGATTCCTGGGCCGCGCCGGCTACGCGGTGGAGCGCGCCGGCGACGGACGCGGTGCGCTCGAGATGCTCGGCACCGACACCGAGGCGGTCATCCTGGACCTCGGGCTCCCGGACATCGACGGGATCGAGCTGTGCCGTCGCATCCGCACGGTCAGCGGCGTGCCGATCCTCATCGCCACGGCGCGCAGCCAGGTGCACGAGCGCATCCGCGGGCTGCGGGCCGGGGCCGACGACTTCCTCGTCAAGCCGTTCGACGTGCAGGAGCTCCTCGCCCGCATCGAAGCGGTGACGCGCCGCAGCCAGGCGATCGGCGGCGGGCTGGGCCAGGTCGGCATCGACATCGACGGCGTCCGCATCGACCTCGTCGCGCGCCGGGTGCTGGTCGACGGCGAGCCGGTGGAGCTGACCCGCAAGGAGTTCGACGTCATCGCGGTGCTGGCCCGGTATCCGGGCGTCGCCGTGCCGCGGGAGCGCCTCATCCGCGAGGTGTGGAACACCGACTGGCAGAGCTTCGCCCGTTCGCTCGAGGTGCACGTCGCCTCCATCCGCCGCAAGATCGGCCGTCCCGCGCTCATCGAGACCGTGCGCGGGATCGGATACCGCCTGACGGGCCTCTGACCGTGCGCCGTCGTCTGTTCGTCGTGTTCCTGGTGCCGCTGGCGGCGGTGCTGCTGCTGCTCGGCGGCGCGTACGGATGGGCGGCCTCGCGCAGCGTGCAGCAGTCCTTCTACACCCAGCAGATCGGCGATATCGGCACGTTCGTGACGAGCGCGCGCCAGGCGCTGCTCTCGGGCAGCGCCGAGGTCCTGGACGGGGAGCTGCGCCGCTACAGCGCGCTGTACGGAACCCGGGTGGTCGTCGTCGACCGCTCCGGGCGACCCTGGTCGCCGCAGCAGGCCGACGCGGAGGTGCTCGACCAGCCGACCGCCGACAAGGTGCAGCTCGCGCTCTCCGGGCGGCGCAGCGACCTGCCCGAGCCGGTGCTGCTGCCGTGGCAGTTCGCGGAGCAGTCCCTCGTCGAGCCCATCTTCGACGGCAGCGACGTGATCGGCGCGGTGGTGATGTCCGCGAGCGTGGACGCGCCGCGCTCCGAGATCGTGCGGCAGTGGATCCTGCTCGGCGTCGTGAGCGTGCTCGCGATCGGGGTCGGCCTGCTCGTGGTCGTGCGTCTGGCCGGCTGGGTGCTGCGCCCGGTGCACCGGGTGGACGAGGCGATGGAGGCGATCGAACGCGGCGACATGGAGGCGCGGATCGCCGACGACACGGGCCCGCCGGAACTGCACCGGATGATCCTGCTGTTCAACCGGATGGCGGAGGAGATCGAGCGGGTGGTGTCGCGCCAGCAGGAGTTCGCGCTCAACGCCTCGCACGAGCTGCGCAACCCCCTGAGCGCGCTCCTGCTGCGGGTGGAGTCGCTCGCTACCGGCCTGGACCGCAGCTGGGACCGCGACGTCGAGGCGACCCGGGAGGAGGGACGCCGCATGACCCGGATCCTGGACACCCTGCTCGCGTTCGCGCGCGGCGCGGATCCGGCTCCGTCGCGCGATCCGATCGACCTCGTCGCCCTCGCGCGCCGTCGCGTGGAGTCCTGGCGGGACGCGGCGGCGGCGAAGGGCGTCGCCCTGGTCCTGCTCGCCCCCGGGCCGGGGGCCGGCGGCCGCGTGCTCTCCAGCACCGATGAGACGATCGCGGAGAGCGCGCTCGACGCGGTGATCGACAACGCGGTGAAGTTCTCGCCCGCGGGAGCGCAGATCGAGGTCACCGCGGCGCGCGTCCAGGACCGATGCGAGCTGACGGTACGCGACCACGGTCCTGGACTGCCCGAGGAGGAGCTCGCGCACGCGACCGACCGGTTCTGGCGCAGCGATCGCACGCGCACCACGCCGGGCACGGGTCTCGGCCTCGCCATCGCCACCGATCTGCTCGCCACCGTCGATGCGGGCGTGCGGGTCGAGGCGGCCGACGGCGGCGGCCTCCGCGTGGTGCTGATGCTGCCCGGGACGGAGACGCGATGAGTGCGGAGGCCGGCCGTCGCGTGCGCGGGAGGACCCGGGCGGCGCGGGCGCTCGCCCTGGTGCTGTGCCTGCTGACCGTGCTCGGGCTGGCGGCCTGCGCCCCGGCCGATCGCGGCTGGGCGGACCGGCCGCAGGCGATCGCCGGCGGGGGAGCGACGGGCGTGTACTACGCGTACGGGCAGCGGTTCGCGGCCGCGCTGAGCGCGCACCTCGGCGCGACGTTCACCGCGCAGGCGACCAACGGATCCGTCGACAACCTGGAGCGCATCGGCGCGGGCACCGCCGTGCTCGGCTTCGCGCAGGGCGACGCCGTGGCCGACGCCGTCGCGGGCACCGGAGCGTTCTCCGAGCCGCTCCCGATCGTGGCGGTGGCGCGGCTGTACGACGAGTACGTGCACATCGTGGTGCGGGCGGGGTCGGACGTGCACGACCTCCGCGACCTCGCCGGACGCGCGGTCTCGCTCGGCGCGCGCGGCTCCGGCGTGGATCTCGTCGCCCGGCGGATCCTCGGGGCGGCGGACGTCGATCCGGCCGGCATCCGCAACCCGGAGCTCGGGCTGGAGGCCTCGATCGGGGCCTTGCGGCGCGGCGAGATCGACGGCTTCTTCTGGGTGGGCGGGCTGCCCACGCCCGGTATCGCCACGCTCGCCGCGGACACCCCGATCCGGCTGCTGTCGATCCCGCCGGCGGTCGTCGACGCGGTCAACGCCGCGCACGCGGGCGCGTACCGGCAGGCGGACTTCCCCGTCGGCGCCTACGGCATCGACGCGTCGACCGTGACGATGACGGTGCCCAACTACCTGGTCACGCGTGCCGACGCCCCCGAAGGGCTCATCCACGACGCGACCGCGGTGCTGTTCGAGCAGCGCGGCGAGATCGCCCGGGGCGCCCCGGCCGCCGCCCTGCTCGATCGTCGTCAGGCGATCTTCACGGACCCGATCGCCCTGCACGACGGCGCGGTGCGCTACTACCGCGAGACCCACGACTGAGGTCGCGACCCCCTCCTCCGGAACATCGTCGTCGCCGGCGGGAAACACCCCGGAAACCGGAGCGACGAAACCCTCAAGGAATCCTCAAGCGAGGCGTTCCGCGGGCCGCGGAGCCAATAACGTCATCGCGTCGGGGCCCGCAGGGTCCTGGCGATAACCCGAACCATCCGGCCATTCGATTCATCGGAGAGTCAGTCATGACCGACGTCACCCCTGCTGCCCTCGGCGCCCCTCTCGTGGTCGTGCAGAACGTGCAGAAGCTCTACGGCGAATTCCAGGCGCTGACCGACATCGACCTCACCGTGCACAAGGGCGAGGTGGTCGTGATCATCGGTCCGTCCGGATCCGGCAAGTCCACGCTCTGCCGCACGATCAACCGCCTGGAGACGATCACCAGCGGTTCCATCACGATCGACGGCGAGGAGCTGCCCGCGGAGGGCAAGGGCCTCGCCCAGCTCCGTGCGGACGTCGGCATGGTGTTCCAGTCGTTCAACCTCTTCGCGCATCTGACGATCCTGGAGAACGTCACCCTCGGTCCCATCAAGGTGCGCGGGATGAAGAAGGCGGACGCCGAGAAGGAGGCCATGCAGCTCCTCGAGCGCGTCGGCGTCGCCAAGCAGGCCTCCAAGCTCCCCGCGCAGCTCTCCGGCGGTCAGCAGCAGCGCGTCGCGATCGCACGGGCGCTCGCCATGCACCCGAAGGTGATGCTCTTCGACGAGCCGACCAGCGCCCTGGATCCGGAGATGATCACGGAGGTGCTCGACGTCATGGTCGAGCTCGCCGCGAGCGGCATGACGATGATCGTCGTCACGCACGAGATGGGCTTCGCGCGCAAGGCCGCGAACCGCGTCGTGTTCATGGCCGACGGCCGGATCCTCGAGGAGGCCGAGCCCGAGGAGTTCTTCACGAACCCGCAGTCGGACCGGGCCAAGGACTTCCTGTCCAAGCTGCTCACCCACTGACCTGATCCCCGCACCACAGCACCTGCACCGAAGGAGAAGCACATGCGAAAGTCACGGATCCTCACCGGCATCGGCATCGCCGCCGTCGCCCTGATCGCCCTCACGGGCTGCAACAGCGGCAGCCCGACCAGCCCCGGCGCGACCGGGGAGGGCGTCGCCCCCACCAGCGACAAGCCGCTGTTCGAGGTCGCCAAGGACGTCAAGCTCGAGGGCAGCCCCACGTTCGACCGGATCACCAAGAACGGCAAGATCACGATCGGCGTCAAGGAGGACCAGCCGGGTCTCGGCTTCAAGGACGCGACCACGGGCGAGCGCACCGGCTTCGACGTCGACATCGCGCGCTGGATCGCCGCGTCGCTCGGCTACAGCGAGGACAAGATCGAGTTCAAGGCGATCCCCTCCGCGAACCGTGAGCAGTCGATCGTGAACGGCGACATCGACTACTACGTGGGCACCTACTCGATCACCGACAAGAGCAAGGCCGTGATCGACTTCGCCGGCCCCTACTTCGTCACGGGGCAGGGCCTGCTCGTCCGCAAGGGCGAGGACACGATCAAGAGCGAGAAGGACCTCGCCGGCAAGACCGTGTGCTCGGCGACCGGATCCACGCCGCTGCAGAACATCCAGGCGAACTTCCCCGACACCAAGACGGTCGGCCTCGACCTGTACTCCGCGTGCGTGGAGCAGCTGATCAACAAGCAGGTCGACGCGGTCACGACGGACCAGGCGATCCTCATCGGCTACGCCGCGCAGGATCCCGAGGAGCTCAAGGTCGTCGGCGAGCCCTTCACGACCGAGCGCTACGGAGTCGGCCTCGCCAAGGGCGACACCGCGCTGCAGACGTTCATCAACACGATGTTCACCGACGGAGGGGACACCTGGACCGCGATCTTCGAGAAGAACCTGGGGGCGAGCGGCCTGAAGGTCACTCAGCCCGCAGTCGACAAGTGATCCGGGGCGGCCGGCGGGGCTGATCCCCGCCGGCCGCGTCTTCCCTCCCGGCGTCCGCGGACGCCTCCGAACCCAGTCCTCGAACTCGAAGGAGAGATGGCGTGGATGCACTCCTGGGCAACCTCGACCTGTGGGGTCAGGCGACCCTCAATACGGTCCTGCTCTTCCTCGGCGGCGGCGCGCTGGCCCTCGTGCTCGGCACGGTCGTGGGCGCCATGCGCGTCTCGCCCGTCCCGATCGCTCGGGGCGTCGGCACCGTCTACGTGAACCTCGTCCGCAACACCCCGCTGACCCTGGTGTTCTTCTTCTTCGTGTTCGGATATCCGAAGCTCGACCTCCCGGAGATCCCGTTCATGCCGCTGGGCATCATCGCCCTCGGCATCTACACGGCCACCTATGTCGCCGAGGTGCTCCGCGCCGGCATCAACACGGTGCCCGTCGGGCAGGCGGAGGCGGCGCGTGCGATCGGCCTCTCCTTCGGACAGGTGATGACCCTGGTCGTCATGCCGCAGGCGTTCCGCTCGGTCGTGCCGCCCATGATGAGCGTGTTCATCGCGCTGCTGAAGAACACCACGGTCGCCGCGGGCTTCTCCATCGCCGAGCTCGCCGCCCTCCGCGCCACGGTCGCCGATTCGGCGAACCGGCCCGGCACGGTCATGGAGATCCTGCTCTGGGTCGCCGTCGTGTTCATCGTCCTCGTGTTCCTGCTGAGCCTCGTGCAACGGCACTTCGAGAAGAAGTGGAGGATCGTCCGATGAGCGGCGCATCCGTTCTCTACGACGTCCCCGGTCCCCGTGCGGTGCTGCGCAACCGCATCCTCGGTCTCGTGACGGTACTGATCGTCCTCGCCGCCGTCGGCTTCATCGTGTACCGCTTCGCGGCCACCGGCCAGTTCGACGCGAGCCGCTGGAACCTCTTCACCTACTCGCTCGTGTGGCAGGGCATGGCCCAGGCGCTGTGGGCGACGGTGAGCGCGTTCCTCGCCGCCGGCGTCGGCAGCATCGTGCTCGGCTTCGTGCTCGCGATCGGACGGCTCTCGGACCACGCCTGGGTGCGGGTCCCGGTCACCGTGGTGATCGAGCTGCTGCGCGCCGTGCCGGTGCTGGTCATGATGATGATCTTCTTCTACGGCGTGAACTCGATCCCCGGATCCACGTTCCGGATGTCGGCCTACGCCGCGGTCGTGATCGGCCTGGTGCTCTACAACGGCTCGGTGCTCGCCGAGGCGCTGCGCGCCGGCATCGAGGCGCTCCCGAGGGGCCAGAAGGAGGCCGGGTACGCGATCGGCCTGCGCAAGTCCGGCGTGATGGCGTTCATCCTGCTGCCGCAGGCGATCCGCGCCATGCTGCCGGTCATCGTCGCCCAGCTCGTGGTGACGCTCAAGGACACCGCGCTCGGCTTCATCATCACCTACCCCGAGCTCATCTACTACGCGAAGTACCTCAGCTCGCAGCCGGGCCGCCCGCTCCTGCAGGCCGGGCTCATCGTCGCCGTGATCTACATCTCGATGTGCCTGATCCTCTCCGGCATCGCGAAGTGGCTCGAGGTGCGCACCCGGCGCTCGCCGAAGATGAAGGGCTACACCCCGGATGCGGGCGGTGGCGATCCTCGGATCCACGACGGCAGCACCGTCACGGAGGTCATCGCGATGCAGCGCGGCGCGGGCAAGTTCGACGGCACCAGCACCGGTCCGAGCGTCTGAGCCTGCGGGTGCGCGCCGGTAGACTCGATTCTCGTGTCCGACAACGCACAGACTTCCCCTGAGATCACGCCCGAGGCGGTGGAGACCGCCGTCGAGGCCGCGCTCGCCGCGATCGGATCAGCGGCAGACACCGCCGAGCTGAAGGCGGCACGCGCCGCGCACGTCGCCGAGGGGTCGCCGCTCGCGATCCTCAACGCGTCGATGCGCCAGGTCGCGCCCGAGCACAAGGCGGCGTTCGGCAAGCTCATCGGCCAGGGCCGCGGGCGCGTCACGCAGGCCCTCGCGGCGAAGGAGGCGGAGCTGGCCGAGGCCGAGACCGCCGCGCGCCTCGAGGCCGAGCGGGTCGACATGACCGCGGTCGCCTCGCGCAGCCGCGTCGGCGCCCGGCATCCGCTGACCCTGCTGCAGGATCAGATCAGCGACGTGTTCGTCGGCATGGGCTGGGAGATCGCCGAAGGCCCCGAGCTCGAGCACGAGTGGTTCAACTTCGACGCGCTGAACTTCGACGTCGACCACCCGGCGCGTCAGGAGCAGGACACGTTCTACGTGGATCCGCCCTCGCGCCACCTCGTCATGCGCACGCACACCAGCCCGGTGCAGGTGCGCTCGATGCTCGACCGCGAGGTGCCGATCTACGTGCTCTGCCCCGGGCGGGTGTACCGCACCGACGAGTTCGACGCGACGCACCTTCCCGTCTTCACGCAGTTCGAGGGCCTCGTCGTCGACAAGGGCATCTCGATGGCCCACCTCAAGGGCACGCTCGACCACGTCGCGCGCCAGCTCTTCGGCCCGGAGGCGAAGACCCGCTTCCGCACGAACTTCTTCCCCTTCACGGAGCCGTCCGCGGAGCTGGACCTCTGGCACCCGACCTTCAAGGGCGGCGCGCGCTGGATCGAGTGGGGCGGCTGCGGCATGATCAGCCCCAACGTGCTGCGCGCGGCGGGGATCGACCCCGACGTGTACAGCGGCTTCGCGTTCGGCATGGGCGTCGAGAGGGCGCTCATGTTCCGCAGCGACGTGCAGGACATGCGCGACATGGCAGAGGGCGATGTCCGTTTCAGCGAGCAGTTCGGGATGGTGGTGTGATGCGCGTCCCGCTTTCGTGGCTGCGTGAGTACGTGGATGTGGCCGACTCGGCGACGCCGGACGACGTCTTCGCGGCGCTCGTCTCGGTGGGCTTCGAGGAGGAGGAGCTGCACGGCTTCGGCATCTCGGGTCCGGTCGTGGTGGGACAGGTGCTCTCCTTCGAGGAGGAGCCCCAGTCCAACGGCAAGACCATCCGGTGGTGCCAGGTCGACGTCGGTGACGCCCAGGGGGGCGTCCGCGGCATCGTCTGCGGCGCGCACAACTTCGCCGTGGGGGACAAGGTCGTCGTGACCCTGCCCGGCGCGGTGCTGCCCGGGCCGTTCCCGATCGCCGCGCGCAAGACCTACGGGCACGTCTCGGACGGCATGATCGCGTCCGCGCGCGAGCTGGGCCTCGGCGACGAGCACAACGGGATCCTCATCCTGTCCGAGCTCGGCATCGACGCGCCCGTCGGAACCGACGCGATCGCCCTGCTGGGGCTGGACGACGTGGCCGTCGACATCAACGTCACCCCCGACCGCGGCTATGCGTTCTCGATCCGCGGCGTCGCGCGCGAGTACGCGCACGCGACCGGCGCGGCCTTCCGCGACCCCGCGGAGCGCGACTTCGCCGAGCTCCAGCCCGGCACGGGCTTCACCGCCGTCGTCGAGGACGCGGCGCCGATCCGCGGCAACGCCGGGGCGACCGAGTTCGTGACGCGCGTGGTGCGCGACGTGGATCCGTCCCGTCCCACCCCGCCGTGGATGATCGCCCGCCTCACGCTCGCGGGCATGCGCTCGCTCGGCGTGCTCGTCGACATCACGAACTACGTGATGCTCGAGCTCGGCAACCCCGTGCACGGCTACGACCTGGACAAGCTCGACGGGAACATCGTGATCCGTCGTGCCGCGGAGGGCGAGACCATGGTCACGCTCGACGGCCAGGAGCGCACGCTCAGCGCCGAGGACCTCCTCATCACCGACGGATCGGGGCCGATCGGCCTGGCCGGCGTCATGGGCGGCGGCACCACGGAGATGAGCGAGACCACCCGCAACGTGCTGATCGAGGCTGCCACGTTCGATCCGATCACGATCGCGCGTTCGGCGCGCCGCCACAAGCTCCCGAGCGAGGCCTCCAAGCGCTTCGAGCGCGGTGTGGATCCGCTCATCCCGTTCGCGGCGGCGCGGCGCGTGGCCGACCTCATGGTCGAGCTCGCGGGCGGCACGCTGACCGACGAGGGCGGTGCGCTCTTCGCCGAGGTCTTCGTCTCGGGCATCGAGCTGCCGGCCGGCTTCGTGCAGGGGCTCATCGGCGTCGGCTACACGGACGCCGAGGTGACCGGCGCCCTCGAGACGATCGGCGCCGAGGTGACCCCGGTCGACGCTTCGACGGGCTCAGGGACCGGCTGGACCGTGATCCCGCCGAGCTGGCGGCCCGACCTCACCGACAAGTGGACGCTGGCCGAGGAGGTCGCGCGCATCCACGGACTGGACCGGATCCCGTCCGTGCTGCCCACGCCGCCGTCCGGTCGTGGACTCACCGACCTGCAGCAGGGTCGGCGTCGCGTCGCGAACGCCCTGGCCGCCGCGGGGCTCGTGGAGACCCCGGCGTTCCCGTTCACGACGCAGGAGCAGAACGATCTGCACGGCTCCGCCTCGGGGGAGAGCATCCCCGGCGTGCGCCTGGCCAACCCGCTCGACGGGCAGGCGCCGTTCCTGCGCCGTTCGCTGCTTCCCGGCCTGCTGCAGATCGCGCACCGCAACCTCGCGCGCGGCCTCGTCGATCTCGCGATCTTCGAGACCGGCATCGTGTTCCTGCCCGAGCCCGGCGTCGTGTACGGCACCGACGAGGTGCCGCCGCTGGGCGCCAAGCCCTCGGACGAGACGCTCGCGGCGCTGAACGCCTCGATCCCGCCGCAGGCCCGCCATCTCGCGGCGCTGTTCACGGGGCACGTCACTCCCCGCCAGCCCGGGCGAGCGGCCGAGGAGTACGGACTCAGCGAGGCGCTCGACGCCGTGCGCGTCGTCGCCGAGGCGGCGGGCGTCCCGATCGAGGTCGTGCAGGGCGCCCGTGCCGCGCTCCATCCGGGACGCACGGGCGTGCTCCGGGTGCGCGGCGTCGAGGTCGGCTACGTCGGTGAGCTGCACCCGCAGGTGTCCGCGGATGCGGATCTGCCGGGACGCGCGGTGGTGCTCGAGCTCGATCTCGACGGCGTCCTGGCGCGGGCGGGGGAGCGCGTGGTCGCGGCCTCGCTGTCGACCTACCCCGCCGCGACCCAGGACGTGTCGCTCGTGGTGGACGCGGGGATCCCCGCGGCGGAGGTGAGCGCGGCGCTCTCCGAGGGTTCCGGTGCGCTCCTCGAGTCGGTCCGCCTCGTCGACGACTACCGCGGCGAGGGCGTTCCGGCCGGATCCAAGAGCCTCAGCTTCGCGCTGCGGTTCCGGGCAGAGGACCGCACCCTCACCGCCGCCGAGGCGACCGAGGCCAAGCTCGCGGGCGTCGCCGTGGCGACCGAGCGGTTCGGAGCCCAGCTCCGCGACTGAGACGCCGCATTCCGGGGAACGGATCCGTTACACGGCGGAAACATGTTCGACCTCATCCCGATACCCCCGGGAGATTAGAGTCTCGA
>Ga0097681_1003316_pt1 | contig 13123 bp, 13 predicted proteins | sample ThiBiot_750_plan_FD_72845 | JGI IMG/M metagenome (GOLD analysis project Ga0097681, IMG submission 72845) | Wastewater bioreactor microbial communities from Cape Town, South Africa - Thiocy_cont_750_plan - 1398105538144 (version 2) (version 2) ... | reverse complement strand
CGGTGCATTCGGAGTCGTGGCGGCACTTGAAGTTGCAGCCACCATGTCACAGCGAAGAGTTTCACCCCGTCGCGATGTGGTCGTCGTGTCTTGGATGAACGAAGAGGGCTCCCGCTTTGCGCCGGGGATGATGGGCTCGGAAGCATTCGGCGCCCATCGCTCCGTGGAAGAAATCCGGGTGATATGCGATCGGGACGGGATCAGCGTAGGGCAAGAAATAGACCGAATCCATGCCGCGTTCGGGGCGATCGAGAGACGAGAACTTGGGTTTAGGCCGATGGCCTACATTGAGCCTCACATCGAACAGAACACAGTTCTACAGAGCGCCGCGAGCATCATCGGGTGTGTCACGGGGATCCAAGGAAAGAAGACGTTCGAGATCACGATTTCCGGGACAAAAGGGCACGCAGGCACACTGCAAATGTCGCAGCGCCGAGACGCAGTCCTCGCCTTCGCTCGATTTGCTGCGGCGGCCGAGCAAGAAATGCTGTCTGATAATCCCGATGTGAAATTCACGATCGGCCAGTTAAAGGTCTTACCTAACGCTCCATCCGTCATTCCCGAGAAGGTGGTGTTCCGCGTCGATCTGCGCCATCCCGACAACGATGTTCTCGGGTCATGTGCTGAAAAGCTTAAACTGCTCTGCGCACGATGCTGTTCACCGTGTGCGATTTCAATCGAGGAGCTCGTCTCCGCCCCATCGAATACTTTCGATGCCGCGCTGCAGAGACTGATCAGCCAAGCAGCCGAGCGCCGTGGTGTGCCATTCATGCCGGTGATTTCCTTTGCCGGACACGATGCGCGCCACCTCGCCAGCCTTTGCCCGAGCGCCATGATTTTCATTCCTTGCCGGGATGGCATCAGCCATGACGAGTCCGAATGGGCGGAGCCGGCCCATGTCGCAGCGGGTGCGCAGATTCTCTTGGACGTGGTCAACCGTCTGCTAGCGTCTTGAGAATCGGCATTTTCGGACGTTGCGGCGGGCACCGTTATGACCTGATGCTGCAGGCGTTGCCTGCACCGCTCTAAGGTGCGATGATTTGGCCATTGAGCGGACTTGAAGGCAAGCGGTGGTTTCAGACACCGCCTTGAGGTTGGAGCGGCGACTTAGGCCCGAGGCAGGAGGTGGCGGCATGAGAACCTCGCCCACTGATCTTCTGGCTGAGGGGGAGGAGCTTTTCGCGCAGCCACGATCCAGGCTCGGCAATGATCGCCGGCTCCTTTCCTGGCATTTGCCGTGGAGTTCCTCGGCCGATCGGCCGCGGATGCCGTCTTCGACGTGAAAGAGCTCTGCGTTTTTACTCGCGAATTGTGCCTGACCAGCCGTGGCGAGCTCTTGGAAGCCTTGGCGCACATGTGCCCAGCTCAACGCGAGCGTCGCACCACTCTTTTCGGCGAGCACCCCAAACCATTATATCCGTCGGGCTACAGGATTCCGGCAAGCTCCGCCAGATGAGCAATCGGCTGCTGCGCCGTTCGACTGTCAATCCGCACGCAAAACTGACCCCTGATCGGCGTCCAATGGCGGCGTGCCTTTCTCTCAAGCGATGATGCGCACTTCGTGACCTGCTCCCCTGAATTGTCCTCGCTTTGAGGTTAGCCTGTTCCCTGGATGGACCGCTCCCCAATGCGCCCCCGGCAGGGGCTAGAGTTTTCCGGCCTTCATTGGCAACACGGGCTGGCTGCGTGTGCCGATTTCATCAGCGCGGCCGGGACCTTGTTCCCGATCGCGCCGTGTGGCCGTTGTTCGTTGTAGTCTCTACGCCAAGCCTCCAACTTTTCCGCCGCGTCCGCAAGGCTCAGGAACCAGTGGGCGCTCAGGCATTCCGCCCGCAGCTGCCCGCTGAATGCCTCGATGAAGGCATTGTCAGTCGGCTTGCCTGGGCGCGAGAAGTCGAGCGTGACGCCTCGGCTGTAGGCCCACAGATCGAGGTCGCGGGATATGAACTCCGATCCCTGATCCACTCGGATCGTCTTCGGATATCCGGTGCGTGAGCAGACGCGTTCCAATGTGGCAACGACATCTTCACCCCGATAGCTGAACCGCGGATCGAGCACGGGCGAATAGCGCGAGAACGTGTCGACCACCGTCAGAACCCGTATCTTGCGGCCGGTCGCCAACTGGTCATGCACGAAGTCCATGGCCCACACATCATTCGGGCCGCCGGCTTCGGCGCGGTCTTCGCGCAGCTTTGCCTTCACACGTCGCTTGGGCGTCTTGTTCCTGAGCTGCATGCCCAACTCCCTGTAAATCCGATAGGTCTTCTTCTGGTTGATTGGCCAGCCCTCCCGCCTGAGCAGGACATGCACGCGCCGATAGCCGAAGCGCACGCGGGTCTGACAAATTTCCCCGATCCGCTGCTCCAGAGCGGCCTGGTCGGGCCGACGCGACTTGTATCGGTAGGTCTTCGGGTCGAACAGGATCGCCGCACAGGCACGGCGGATCGAGATCGCCCATTCGACACGCATCACATCGACCAGCGTTCTCTTCCGGCCAGGCCTCAGATTTTTCGGCGGACGATGTCCTGCAGCATTTCCTTGTCGAGGCTGAGGTCCGCCACGATCTTCTTCAGCCGGGCGTTCTCTTGCTCCAGCTCGCGCAGCCGCTTCATGTCCGACGGCATCATGCCGGAATACTTCTTCTTCCAGTTGAAGTAGGTCGCCTGGCTGATCCCAGCCTTCCGGCAGATCTCCGCCACCGGCGTTCCGTCTTCGCCCTGCTTGATGATGAACGCCTTCTGTGCGTCCGAAAATTGCGATGCCTTCATCGCATCCGCTCCTTTCCCAGCCAGGAAATGACACGGAAAACTCTAAGCCGAATCGAGGGCATTCAGGGGAGGCAGATCAGAGGCTGGCCTGCGCCCCGGGGCGTCCTCGAAGAAGAATGATACCGGCACGCTGAGGACCGAGGAGATGGCCTGCAGCCTGCTTGCGCCGACGCGGTTCGTGCCCTTCTCGTATTTCTATATTTGTTGGAAAGTAACGCCGAGACTATTGCCGAGTCGTTCCTGGATTATGCCGAGCATCGTCCGGCGCAGTCGTATGCGTCTCCCCACATGGATGTCGATGGGATTTGACTGATGCTTGGTTTCTTCCATTTACTCTCGACCATGCGTCAAAATATATTTTGGTTGCCTATTGTCACCCGAGGATTATCGATGAAGAATCTTGCTCACGAAGTCTCGCGCGCGTTCGTTCTTGGGATTATCAAAAATCTCTTCCGGCGTGCCGGCTTCGACTATCCGACCGGCTGCCATCATGACCACGCGTGACGAAACCTCTCGCACGAAGCCCATTTCGTGTGAGACAATGATCATGGTCATACCATCCTTGGCCAAAATACGGATGCTATCAAGCACCTCGTTTACCAGTTCCGGATCCAGTGCTGATGTCACTTCGTCAAGCAAAAGCACCTCAGGCCGAAGGGCCAGTGCACGTGCGAGGGCGACGCGCTGCTGTTGCCCTCCCGAAAGCTGGTCTGGGTAGGAATGGAGCTTTTCGCCCAGCCCGACCTTCTCAAGCAACTGTATGGCCTGACGTCGGCATTCCTCGCTTGGCCAGCCCTTCACCTTCGTGGGAGCCAACGTCACGTTCCGCAGAACGTCCATGTTCTGAAAGAGGTTATATTGCTGGAAGACGATGGCCAACCGATCTCGCAGCCGCCTTACTGATTGCTTATCCCGGTAATCGATCGTCTCGCCGTCTAGCCGAATCTCTCCCGTCTCGATCGGCAAGAGTCCGATGAGGGCGCGCAGCAGGCTGCTCTTGCCAGAACCGGATGGCCCGATCAGGCTTACGATCTCCCCCTTTTCAACGCTGAAGTTCACGTCGTCGAGGACGACAAGCTTGCCATAGCGCGCCCTAAGGCCGTCGATGCATAGGAATGCCAAGACGCTTCTCCATATGTAGGCCAACACGGGCAAGCGGATAGGAAATGATGAAATAGAGGATGAGCGCCGCGCCGAATCCGAGCACCGGGGAAAATCCCTTGTTGTTCATGACCTTCGCGCTGTAGGTCAGTTCAACGACCCCGAGCTGGGAGGCGAGCGCGGAATCCTTGATAAAGGACAGGAAAAACGCGAAGGCCGGCGGCAGGATAACCCGCCACGCCTGCGGGATCACGATCAGCGTCAGCACCTGCGCCAGCGTGAAATTCATCGCTTCCGCCGCTTCACGCTCCTGGATGGGAATGGAGTCGAAGCCTGTCCTTACGACTTCCGAGAGGAAGGCCGCTCCGATGATGCAGGTGCTGATGGTGGCGACGATAAAGACAGAGACGTCGAACGACAGCACTTGGCAGGCGTAGAAGACGAGGAACAAGGTGACAAGAAACGGAATTCGCCGAAAGACCTCGACGAAGACGACTGACACCACCCGGAACGGCAGCAGCATCAACATGCGCGTCTCACGCAAGATAGCGATTGCGAAGCCGAGGACGAAGCCGAACACGCATCCGCTGAGGCTCAAGGCCAATGTCGTCAATGCCGCCTTCAGTAGGAACTCGACGTTATAATAGGTTAGAAAGTGCGGCAGTTGCTCAGCGATCGAGGGCATCAGAACAGCCTCATGCGCGCGCGGAAGTAGTAGCGGCCTGTAAAGATTAGGAGCGCGTTGGCGGCAAGCGTGACCGCGATGTAGAGGCCCGCCGTAATCAAGAAGATCTCGATCGACCGGAAGGTCTCCGCGTTCAGGCTGAGCGCACGGCCGGTCAGCTCTTCGACCCCGAAGATTGCCGCCATCGAAGTGCCGAGGGTGATCAGGATGTATTGGTTGCTAAGGGCAGGGTAGAGCGTGCGCACGATGTGCGGGATAATGACGTACCACACCGTCTGAAGCTGGCTGAGGCCGATCGTCTCGGCGGCTTCGACCTCGTGCCGGTGAATGGACAGGAATCCTGCACGCTGGATTTCCGTGAGATAGGCACCCGAGTTCAGAGTCATTCCGATCAAGACCGCGTCGAACGGCGGCAGTATGATGCCGAATTCCGGCAGGCCAAAATACAGGAAATAAATCTGAACAAGAGCCGGCGTGTTGGTGAAGAATACGACGTACCCGTCAATCAGACTGGCAAGTATCCGGCCCCCGAAGAGCTTCGCCATCGCTCCCAAGATCCCGATAACCATTCCGCCAAAGAAGGCAAGGGTCGCGAGAAGAAGGCTTAGCCATGCACCGCCGGCGAGATAGGGCAGATGATCGATCACCTGCCCGAATTGCAGCGTGTAGTTCATGAGGAACTAAGCCCCGCTCCGGCCATTCTGTCGGCGCCGAACAGTCGCAAACCTAAGTCAAAAGTATGGATTTGGTGGCACCGGAGTGGCCATCGGCACCCCATACCACTTCTTCCATGTTGCGTCGACAAATCCTGATGTCTCCATGTCGTACAAGGCAACGTTGAGCCACAGACGCAGAGTGCTGTTGCCCTTGTCTACGCCGGCGCAATCCCAGTAGACGGGGCCGATGGTACCGGGGAGAAGCTTCCACTTTACATTCGTGAAGCTCTTTATCTGTTCTCCGAAGAAAGAGGCATCCGCCACGATCGCCGTTGCACGCCCATCGGCCACGGCGCGGAAGGTGTCGGGCCAGTTGGAAAGCTGGAGCAACTGGGCCTTGGGGAACTCCTTCTGGATGATTGGAACGGGAGTGGTGCCGCGAACCTCCGCGAACGTCACTCCAGCGTCGTTCATGTCTGCGGGGCTCTTGTAAGATGCGCCTTCCGTTGTAAGGACGGCGTTGCCCTCGGTGTTGATCGGGACGGTGAAGTCGATCAGCTTCGCACGATCGGGGGTGCGGGTGAGCGCGCCCATCGATATATCGACCTTGTTGCTGGTCAGGAACGGAATGCGGGAGGCAGGATCGAACGTAACGAGGCTCAGTTTGACGCCGAGCATATCGGCCAGTTTCTTGGAGATGTCGACATCGAAACCGGCGAGTTCGTTCTTCTCGTCGTAGAGCGCGGTCGGAGGATAGTTGGGGTTCACCCCAACACGGAGTTCCCCGGCCGATAGGATCTGATCAAGCGTGCGTGCGTTCGCCGAGCCTGCCCCGCAAGCGAGCATCACAGCAGCAACCAGAGAAAGTCCAATGCGATTCATGGTCGTTCCCCTTTTTCTGGACTGGTGCGCCGTGCCGCTTGATGCAAATGAATCAGCCAACGGACTGACGCCCAGCGTATTGACGAAGTCAGTATGAGTGAGCGCCTATGGTCCGGGAAACGAATAAAACTCATGGCGCAGATGAGGGATACTCACACCTTTTGGGGGTGCTCCTATTGCCGTGCTGGTGGACCATTCGGGATGGCGGATCCGCGGGTCCGGCGTCCGCGGTCGACCTATACGGTGGCAATCGGCGTGACCGGCGAGCCCACGGCTCCAGGAATGCGCAGTGGCGGAGCCGTCAGCATGAATCGCGCTCGGCCATGGCGCCTGAGCCATCCGTTGAGTTCGGTCAGATACCACAACTCGCCAAGATGGATGCCCAGCTTCACAATGCAGAGTTCGTGAAGAGGCTCGGCACATCGGGCGTCAGGATCCGGGAGCGCCGGAACGCCCTCCACTGCAAAATTGTCCGCCGCAATCGCCGCAATGCCGGAATCGGCCACCCATTGGAGGAGAAGGCGATCACGGCTGTCTAGGACGGCATGGCTATTCTCGAGGGTTTCGACGTCCGGCTTCCTGTCGAGCTTCAGGAGTGTGTCCGCTAGTCCCGTGTGGAGGCACAGAATGTCGCCTTCATCGATTTCGATGCCGTCGTCATCCATCATCCGCATGAGGTCGTCATAGCCGACGAAGGCTCTTTGCCGGCCGTAGCGTGCGTGAAGGTCGATCATTACGCCGCGTCCCTGAACACAGCTCGCGGCCATATGTTCGATGCCCAACGCCCTGGCTCCGACACGCGCCTCCTCCGGCCGGGAGAAGCGCTGTTCCTCGCTAGAGAAGACCGGCCCCACAATGTGCTCGTCAGCACGAAAGCCATTGTAATAGACGAACTCATCGACACCGTCCCCGTCGGCGTCGAAGGCGGTGCCGACGTGGGCGAGGGCGTCCCAATGGGTGGACGCGTGGGTATAGAGTACCACGTAATCGTCGCACCAGATGTCGGTCATAGCAGGGTTTGAGCGAAGATTGTAGCAACACCTCCCGCGTTGCGTTACCGGGTGGATGCGAGGCGGCTTGCGCTGCAGATCATGATAGTTTCCGCCGGGATAATCGAGGGGCAGGCTGAGGCAGAAGGTAATCCCTTCGCGGACCTCGGCCGCGGCCGCCTTGACCCGCTCTGGCGTCAGCAGGTTCATGCGGCCACGCTGGTCGGCGTCGCCAAACTGTCCCCAATTGGATTGAGGCGGGCGCTGCCTCCATCGACGTGCCGTCATGGCAGTCCTCCTTCGATTGCTTGAAAAAACTACGGCGTGAGCATCTGCCTTGGCAACAAGCCTCGACGTCTGGAACCATGACCTTTGCTCAGAGGATCGATGAATTGTTTTCAATATTGACGGGAGGGGTGGTTTGCAGCTTGCCAAACGACCCGGGCATCGTAAACTACCCCTCTGCAGCCGCTCACGAGATCGACCGCCGTCCGGCAGGGGATTGATATCTGCTCCATGCTGCCACCGCTTTCTGCCTTAAGATGCTTCGAAGTCGCCGCAAAGACGAAAAATTTTTCGGTGGCGGCCGATATTCTTTGCATAACGCCGTCAGCAGTCAGCCACCAGATCAAGACACTTGAAGCTTTCGTCGGCCGTCAGCTTTTCGTCCGCAACAATCGGCGGATGCAGCTGACGGTCGAGGGAGAGATTTACGCACGCAAGCTTTCGAAAGCCTTCAGTGAAATCGAGGAGTCCACCAACAACCTCCTGTCATCCTCGCGGGTGCCGCGCCTTGTCGTGCAGGTTGCGCCAAGCTTGGCCCATTCCTGGCTCGTGCCGAGGCTTGCTGATTTCGTCCAACGCAATTGTCAGGTACAGTTACAACTCGTCACGGATCCCAATGGGGACCAGTCTAGAACAGATTGCGAGATCCGCTACGGGCACGGCAAATGGCCGAACGTCGAGTCGCGCATGCTGTGGGTCGATGAAATTAAGCCTCTGGTGTCGCGGCAGGGGCCCACCCTTTCCAGCGTGGATGATCTCTCCTCTGCGCCGCTAATTCACACACGGTCCCGCCAGCACGGCTGGAAGTCGTTGTTCGACCGCTACGCCCTCGTCGAGGGGGCGGACCAGGGAAGCCTCTCCTTCGACCGCACGGTCCTGGCGCTGGAAGCGGCCGTGGCCGGGCTGGGGGTTGCCCTCGAAAGCCCGCTACTGGCCAGACGGCTCCTCGCGGAGGGATTGCTGACCATCCCGTTGGAAGCGATAGGTATCGAGGACGAAGCCTACTATTTCGTACATCCCGAAGGGGGAGCTTCCCGAGAGGTGGAACTCTTCAAGGAATGGATCATCTCGCAGGTAACGGGCAAGGGCGGATCCGCAGCGGCCGGAGTGCAAGCCTGCCTGGCTTAACCTCTGCGCGTATGCAGCAGGGACGAGAGACGCAGCCCTTGGATCCGCGCGTGGAACCCGAACTCAGATTCGTGCAGTGATTGTCTTCACACGACAATAATTGCGCACAGCTTCGAGGCCCTTCTCGCGACCAAAGCCGCTCATTTTGACGCCGCCGAACGGGGTTTCGACGCCACCTGCAAAGAATTGGTTGATGAAAACCTGTCCGGCATCGACGGCTTTGGCGAAGCGCAATGCGCTCGAGATATCTCTGCTGTGGATCCCGGCCACCAGACCGTAATTCGTGCCGTTCGCGAGTTCAATTGCATGGTCGAAGTCATCCGCGATCTGGATGGTGAGGACCGGACCGAAGACTTCTTCCTGGACAATTGGATGGAAGGGATCGTCAGCCTGAAGGAGCGTCGGAGAATAGAACCAGCCGCCCTCGAGACCGTCCACACGCTTCGGCTCGCCACCGAAAAGGACGTGAACTCCACTTCTGCGGGCCGCCTCGACCATGGAGGATATTTTCGAAAGCTGTTCCGCCGAAACGATCGGCCCGAGATCCGGATCATCGAGGCCGCGACCGAAGCGAAATGCTGCGATCGAATCTGTCAAGGCCCGAAGCAGCGGCGAGGCGACCGATTTTTCCACGATCAACCGTGATCCCGCCGAGCAGACCTGGCCGGAGTTCGTGAAGATCGCCTTGATGATGCCTTCACGAGCTGCATCGAGGTCGGCGCTGGGGAGGACGACCAGCGGCGACTTGCCTCCAAGCTCAAGCGTGACCGACGCGACATGGGAGGCCGCCGAACGCATAACCTGCTGACCCGTCTGCACCGAACCGGTGAATGTCACGTGGGCAATTCCCGGGTGCGAGACCAAGGCTTGCCCGGTTTCATCGCCTGGACCGCAGACCACATTGTACACCCCGGCCGGAAGCCCAGCTTCGGTTAGATAGTCGTTGAGGAGCAGTGCCGTCAGTGGAGTCTGTTCGGCAGGCTTCACAACGGCCGTGGCTCCGACAGCGAGGCTCGGCGCCACGCCTCGCACAGTCGTCACGAGAGGAAAATTCCAAGGAATGATGTGCGCGGTAACCCCGACCGGCTCATGGAGGGTCAGCGAGACATAATCCGGTCCGAGCGGAACCGTATCACCCTGAAGCTTGTCGGCGATGCCGGCGTAATATTCAAAATAGCGGGCAGAAGTCTCGACGTCGCCAAGGGCTTCCCGCAGGGGCTTGCCGCTATCGATGGATTCAATGCGCGCAATCGTGTCGCGGTCGCGCCTCAGAAACGCCGCAACGCGATTGAGCATCCTGCCGCGCTCCGCCGGAAGAACTCGCTTCCAGTCCCCCTCCAGAGCGGTCCTGGCGGCCTCGACCGCGTCGGAGACCAGCTCCTGGTTGGCGATCGGAACTTCAGCGATGACCTGGCCGTCGGCGGCGTCGTAAGTAGGCCAGGTCCGCTCGTCGGAGACCTTGATGCGCTCGCCCGCGATGATGGGGTCGAGGGCGATCTTCTTTATGTCTGGATGAACAGTCATGGCTTGAGCTCCGGTGAAATCGGGGAGATGGCTTCGTCCGGAACCCGTGCCGGGCCTATCGAAGTATCTTGGACGAGGTCGGCTATTCGAACCGGCCGTGCAGGAGGACGTGATCGCGGCAAGGCGTCTGCCCTCTCGATCTCATCAAAGCCGCAAAGGGCCGCTGCGCTGACCATGCAGTTGCGCCCCTGACAGCGGCCCATGCCGAGCCGCGTGACGGATTTCAATCGTCCAAGGCTGGTCGCGCAGGACCGGACGGCTTCTGTCAGATCCCTCAGTCGAAGTTCCTCGCAACGGCAGATGATCGTGTCGGGATCCGCAGAACTCAGCCGCTTCGGCGTCTCATAGCTCGCCGCGAGGGCATACCTGAAGCGGTTGAGCCGGGCATAGGACCGCCGCAAGCGCTGGTCGTTCCGCCCGGCAATGGCATCCGCAACGATCATGCCTTCCAAAATCGCTAACTCGACGCCACCGATGCCTGCGGCATCGCCGACGGTATAAATTCCACTTAAAGAGGTCTCGCAGGTATCGGAGCGCGCTGGAACCCATCCCCCCAGCCCCGGCACGTGCGTCATTTGGCAGCCGACGAGGCGACTGAACTCGTTGCTTGGAACAAGACCGTAGCCCACCACAAGCGTTTCGGCCTCGATTTGCTGCCGACCCTTGGCCGCCGGCCGCCCGTCGGCACCGAGCGGCGCAATTTCGACGGCCTCCAATTTGCCGTGGCCAGCGGCTTGAGAGACCATCGCTCCCGACGAAACGCGTACTCCGCTCCGCAATAGCCGCATTCGGTAGCCAAGTCCCTTGCGGAACAGCCGCGGCGCGTCCAGGCTGCGGGGCAGGAGCCTCGAAACAAGCCTTACGGTCGGCTGTGCCTCGATCACATGGGTGATCGCGGCCCCCGCTGCGGCGAGCGTTGCGGCGGCGACAAGCACGAGCGGTCCATTTCCAGCGACGACCACCCTGCCGCCCGGAATGAGTCCGGAGCCCTTGGCAAGGTTCAGGGAACCTCCGGCGGAAATGACGCCGGGCAGGGTCCAGCCAGGGAACGGAAAGGGACGATCATAAGCTCCCGTCGCGATGACGATGGCTTCGGCTTCGACGCGGCCGGTCTGCGTCTTCCCGGCATAGGCGACTGTCAATGGGCCAGGACAGGCCCATGCCGTCGTCCCTGCGAGATAGAGGACGCGGGGATCTTCGAGCGTCCTCGCCAATCGCCGCGCCCGTTCTGTCTCATGCAGCAGCCGGGATTTCTTCCCCTCCACATAGGTTGGCGGCAATTGCCGAAAGTATTGCCCGCCCGGCTGCAGGTTGTCGTCGATCAGGACGATACGCCTATCATGCCGAAGAAGCCTCGACGCACATGCCAGTCCAGCCGGACCGGCACCGATGATGACAACGGGCGCGGAAGTCAAAGGTCCTCCTCCGACCGGGCCACGGCTGCGCGGGCCACCAGCCCATCGCGGACGGGAAAGAGACAGCCACGGACATTGCCTTCACCTTCAATCTCGACGACGCATTCCCAGCATACGCCCATGCCGCAGTAATAGCCGCGGGGCTCTGCGGTTCGCGGGGCTGTTCGAGTGCCTTCCACCCCGGCCCGCAGCAAGGCGGCGGCAACGGGTTCTCCGGAAAATGCAGGGATCACGCGGGCGCCAAACGAGAAGCTGACGGCCGGGCCAGGGGTAATGCCGGAAATGAGCGCTGCCTTAGGCATGGGCAAAGCGTCCTGGATTGAAGTCATCGATCGCCATCGAAGCCCGGCCCTCCACAATGAGCTCTGCCAAAAGTTTTCCTAGGAGCGGAGCTAGGGTAAAACCGCCGCGCGCGCAGGCGGCCATATAGATGTTGTCCCTCCCCGGGAGCCGCCCCAGATAGGGGAGCGAGTCGGGGGAGACGCCTTCATATCCGGCCCAGCTGCGTAGCAAGTGGAGGCGCGAGAGGCCGGGTAGCGCCTGCCGGGCCAGGATCAGATTGTGGATCAGCTGGTCGAAGTCGATCTCCTTGGCCATGCTGTCGAGCGTGCCGATGCCCTGCCAGCCGCCCCCGATCAGGCAGCAGCCGTTTGCAACCTGCTTGACCGTGAGGATGCCATGGGCGTGCGTGACGATCTTCCCGACCGTCAATGGCGCAGGCTCGGTCACGCTGACCATATTCACATCGAGTGAAACCGGCAGAGTCACCCCGAGCATGGCTGCTACGCGCCCGGACCAAGCGCCGGTCGCGATCACGAGCTCGTCGGCGGCAAAGGTTTCGCCCGTGCTTTCGATTGAAACCGAGCCTGCGGCTTCGATGTTTAGGATCTGAACACCCTCGACCAGCCTTACCTGCTCGCGACGAACGGCCTCCACCAGCGCCGGTCCGAGGCAAATCGGGCTTGCGTGGCCATCGGATTCGCAGAATGACGCAGCCACAACTGCGTCCGACAACCACGGTGCCTCGTCCCGAAGTTCCCTGGCGGTCTTCCATTGCGCATCAAGGCCAGCGTCGCGTTGCGCCTCGAAGCTGGCCCTGAGCCGGTCTTCCTGCTCCGGCGACATGGCGATCTTGTACCCGCCGGTGCGATGGTAGCCGATGTCGCAGCCGAGTTGCCGGGCGAGATCCTCCCAGATCGCGAAGGCGGCAATCGCATAGGGGACCAGCGGGGTAAGCTTGTTCTGGACCCCCAGCGATCCCGCATTGACACCCGATGCCTCGCTCCAGGGAATGGCGCGCTCGAGGACGACCACGCGGCGCCCGCACCGGGCCAAATTAAGGGCAGTGAAGAGACCTATAGTCCCGGCTCCTAGGACGATGATGTCGCTCCTGTGAGCCGTCATCGGCCGAGGCTCCCGAACCAATCTACGAAGGGGGCTACCCCAGATCGCGACATTTCGCCTGTCTGGAACACCGTTCGCCTGTCCGGGCGCAACGCCGTCATGATGCTACCGCTGCACGCCGGCCAAAAAGGACGCGAGTTCGTCGCGCTCCCGGCCTTCGAACGGCAGCAGCGGCGGCCGGGGAAATCCGCCGGGACGACCGAGCGCGCGCATGGCTTCTTTGAGAACCACATAGGGGTTATGCATTCCGCCATACATGCGAGCATAGAGGCCGTCGATCGCTTCC
>Ga0097681_1003314_pt1 | contig 13125 bp, 10 predicted proteins | sample ThiBiot_750_plan_FD_72845 | JGI IMG/M metagenome (GOLD analysis project Ga0097681, IMG submission 72845) | Wastewater bioreactor microbial communities from Cape Town, South Africa - Thiocy_cont_750_plan - 1398105538144 (version 2) (version 2) ... | reverse complement strand
ACCGAGGAATAATATACACAAATAAAAAGTTTCATGTTTAGTTACTTCTAAATCGAGATTAATGAATCAGTAGACTTATTTAATTCTTTATTTTGTTTTATATATCTACCTCAAGAAAGTGTAAATATCTCAAACATAGTTATGTAGTATGCTGCACAATAAAAATCAAATTAAACTCATCATATATGCACAAATAATAACATCAGTAGCTGTCAATTGTCTAATTAGAACAAGAAGACATTCTTGGCAAATAATAAAAACATTCAAAATCAGTCATATTGTCCGATGGCATAAAACCATTTTATATATGTTCTTCTTTAAATCCATATACTTTTCGACTTTTTGAGTTCAGTGATTCATAATATAAACGAAAAAGTGATGAGACCAGAAAAAATACAACGAAGCGTTAGATTTTCACAAAAAGTCATTAGCTATTCACGAACAACATTTACCTTTCAATCATCCAAATATTGCTAATTCTCACAATAATATTGGTAATGTTTATTCTAATCTGAATAAATATGATCTTGCAATAGAATATTATCAACAGTCACTCCAAATAAAGTTAAAATCACTTCCTAGTGATCATCCTAGTATTGCCTTGATACATGAAAAACAAGTGAATGGTAACAAGCATTAGAACTCTTTGAAAAGGCACTGAATATCTATCAACATGTATTCTCTTTACAACATCAACATCCAGATTATATGTAAGTTGATTTTGTTATAGAACTTCATTGAAAAAACAAAATCGATTAAAACCAAGTTTAATTCTTGCACAATAATCTATTATCGGTGGTTTCAACCAAATCTCAGTTTTTCAAAGCAACATAATACTGTTCGTGATCTTCAGAAATAGCACGCGAAATTTTTATGGTATATCAATTGTTGACTTTCACCATTGAAAATATGAGACGAATGATCAAACTGAAGTTGACGATATGGTAACTTATGCTTACTCACAATACAAAGATAACCACAGAGTATGGAACAAGAAATCAAGAGATTTAGTGCTGGGTTAACTGATCCAGATAATAAATTCGAATGAATAATTGATCGAGTTTGTGCACTTGAAAAATTCAAAGAAGCGAAACAATACATTCAAGATGACCCGAAAACACAGTTGCTATTATACATAACAATATTGGTGTTTTGTATGCCCAAGGATTAGAAAACTATGTTGAGGCGGTGACATATTATGTTGAAGCTTCACGACTTTGCACTTAGACAGAGACATACTGATGAAGCAGTTCGACTTTCAACAAATGCATGTAGCATATTTGAACATGCGAAAATAACGTATTATGTTTCTTGACCCGTGCTGAAACACATAATCAGAGAAAAGCGTGTCAGTACATAGAGAGTGCATTAAAACACTTACAAAATATAGGATAAAACTCTACTTTTGTGGAAAAAACCTATTCCTTATGTTTCGAAATAATCACTTTAATAGTTGATTGAATTAATTGAAAATACGAAAGCCATGATTGATAATCTTGTTGTAAAACTTCTTCTAAATATAATTTTTGACCTTTTGTTCCAGTGTTAGTCGACGGATTCATATGAGTTTGGTGTAAAGTGAGGGAAAAAACGCTTGTATTTTATAAAATTCCATTTACATTGTTTTCCTATAATATAAATCTCGATACTTTTGGTATGTCCTAAGTGAAAAATGCACGACTGATCCATCGCCGACATCGGCTGGCGATGATTCATTATCTCTGTTCATATCAGTCACAATTCGAAATGTTTGACTATGTTTTAGTCGTTTGCCGAATTCGGATCGAAGGAAAGTTAATGCAGATTCAGTTGTTGATTTGGGAATGACATGTTCCGTAAGACCGAGTTCTTTATACCTCGGCCAGTTAGTGAATAAATAATAAATTTCGTATTTCGATCTTTGAAATAAGTCAAATGTTTAGGATTATTATCGTTACTTTTATCTGAACTACTAAATTCTAGCCATGTTAGAATTTCACCAGGTTGATAATCATTCAAATCTTGATCTTTTAATTTAACATATCGAATAACTTTACCCCAATGGAACGGAATATGAGAGAGACCTTTGATAAGGTAATACATAACTATAACTATGACTGCATTTGTATAAAAAGCAATTGTAAACGCATACGCTTTAGCTTCGTCTTCATTGATACCTCTTTTAGTAAAATTAAGATGCGAAGTTTCAGTTGTACTTAAATGTAACTGAATGAAACGTTCTTCATCATATTTTTTACATGCTGCTACTAGATTTTTAAAGCAGATCCAAAATAATCTTCAAACACAGCAAATTCCTCACGTTTTTGAAGAAGTTGAGTTACATTTGCGAAAAGAATTGCTGATTGAACATATTTTTCAACATCTTGACGACGGCCAATTATTCCATGTAATACATTAATTTCGTTTCAGTACAAACTGTCTCATAAAAATTACCCAGTATAAATGTAAATGCTACCACACTATACTTTCACTTTAGACTTTGATAAGATGAAAAAGATATTCGTCTTATGAAACTACATTCAACAATTCATATCAAGGGAAGAAGCAGAAAAAACCTTAACGTTGTTTTTTTGCACTAAAAAATGTAGATGATTTTCTTAGTAACGCAAAAATTTCTGTACACGATGGCCCCAAGTGTCAGAAACATATAGATTTAGCTGATTATCAAACGTTATTCCATAAGGTGCACTTAACAACATAGAATTATAACCCAGGACGCCAGTTATTCCAGCAATAGTTCTTCCTTCTGTTTGTCCAAGCGAAAAGAACTGTATTCGATAATTACCACTATCAGCAACGTACACATTTCCCATTGGATCAACAGTTAATGCATAGGGACCAGACAAAGAAGATGATGAGTTTCCGCTTGATACATTCAAATTACCAGCGATTAATGTCCAGTTACTGTCACCTATTCGCCAGCGAACAATATTATTAGCGTCTGTGTTAGCAATAATAAGACTGTCGGATAATGACTCGAAATAGATCCCCACCGGACCGTTCAGCTGATTAGTATTGTTTCCTCGACCATTTCCACCAGCAACAACAACACCTGTATTATTACCTTCAGTATAGCGCATTATCCGGTCATTTCTATAATCAGACACATAGAGTGTACCACTTTGTAGGTCACGAACCATGCCATATGGAAAGCGAAACTGATTATTACCACTTCCATACCCTCAAGACCGAATACACACATCTGTTGAATGAATTTACATATAAGAAATAAAAGTTATACCTGTTCCTGCTACGAGTTCTCCTATAATTGCATCTTTCTTCCATAAAACGACACGATGATTGAGTTCCTCGGAAATGAACAAATTTTCATTATTATCAAGAGCGATAGACGTTGGGTTCCATAAACATTGATAAGAGGAGCATGTCGTTGCATTGGCTTGCCCAGCTACCGTCGTACCATTTAAACTTCCTCGAAGATATTTTTGAACACGGTGATTAGATCGATCAGCTACGTAAAGTGTATTTTCATAAGTCACTGCCAATCCCCATGGATAATAAAATTGATTACTTGCATTACCACGTACACCAGCTTTACCTGCAACAGTAATACTTGTTATATTCCAACGTAGAGTGACATTCTCATCTATATGGAAAAAAATCATCCATATATCCTACGAATTATATTCCGAAAAATACTTTTGTTATTCGACCGATATTTTGATGTTGATGTAAGTAATAGAGAAAGTAGTATTGTAACTAATGTGATAACTATCATAAATGTACCGATGAATACCGCAACTTTGTATTTTCGTTTCACCCTAATGGAAAATTATATTGCATACCGAATACAGAAAACGAATCCTACTTTTGATGTTTTATTCGATAATCTTCTGAATTGGCCCACAGAGCTGATGCAGGATTGGAAGTCGTTTGAGACGACGGTGAAATAGTTTGTTTTGTTGATGCAACTGTATGTGTTTGATGACGTCGACAGTCGTTTGGTAAATCTCGCACTTTAACATGAATAATAATAGATGATGCTTTTCTACGACGATGATGATGTCCGTGCTGAAAGAAAAATTAATTTGATTAGATAAATTTCGAGATATTAAAGATGAAAATCACATGTTTTCGCGAAATAGTGTGGTTGCTCGTTCTGTGGGCCATTGTAATGAAAAATGAATAAAAAGAAATTTCTTTTTATATTGTGCACTACTTTTAAGATTTCATATGATTAGTTTTGAATGAAGACCTATATTTTTATCGGTGCCTATGACTATATGAATGACTGTGATCGAATCAGGAAGATTGACTGAAAACAATGCTACGTATCTTCCTACATAACATAGAAATTGTGAAATCTATTACTTGAAATTTTGTTCACTTTTTAATAACGACAGTAAAAATTTTAAAAAATCAGTCAGATCAGTACCTCATGTTGCCTACATTGTAGCTCATTGCCGTGGGAATCAGCACGATGAGCACAAAATGATAAGAATATGTGTTAATTCCATTTACAGAAATTTAATTATTGATGTCATTTTCGAGAGTAAAATTTACTTGCAAAATTGTTCAGTTCAGTATTTCCCAGTATTGCGTAGTAAGTAATTATAGTTAGTAACGTCTAAAAAACTTCAATCAGATTGAGTCTTTGAAGAATGAACAATAAAATTTCATCGAGTAATGTTTCTTTATTTTGAATTAGGTTAGTGGAGCACAATTTGCAATGGACAAGATATTTTTTTAATGATTATTAAAAATGTTAGTTTTTAAAATATTCTTGATTTTCAAAAAAAAAACAATAACATCACGATCAGTGTGAATTGTCACGAATGTATGCATTCAATTTGGCCTTATCACTACTAAATGAAAATGCCTCTCCAACAATGTTACCATAAGAATAGGGATCAGTCGTATATTGATATCCTGCTTTTGCTGCTTCGAGTTTTCCAGAACTAAATGAAACAAATTTCAATAATTGAGCCATTTGAGATGCCGATACAGCTTTAGCCGCTTGTACAGTTGTTTTAATCGAATCAACTTTGTTTTTATCAGTACCACCTTTCTGTAACGAGCTAACTAAGTTGTCGAATGTATATGAATTCATTTGAAATTATAATCTATTACGAAAAAACAGTTGTTTGCGAGTAATGAAAGCAACGAATAAGAACTTGCTACTGTTTTTATATACCGAAATTTGCTGATTTAATGACGTCATATTTGCGAAACCATGAATTAAAAAAAATCATACATAATTATAGTAAAGGAAGTGCTAAAGAAAGAATTGATGAATAATATTTACTTCCTTTTTTCTATTATTCATAACTGAATAAAAATAATTTTGAATATTTCCATAAATCGGTAGGTGGCATTGAATGGTTGTGAAAAGAAGTAATACGAAACTCTATATAAAAAATTTCTTCTGTACCTTTCTTTCTTTAAATGTAAGTTTTCAACTTTGGTTATTTTATTTAATTTAATTCGAATATATTTAAAATGAAACCTTCACCTTTCGTCCGTGTTCTTGTTTTTTACATTGGTTCATTAAAATCATAATTTGATCGTTTATCACCCAAGTTCTTCCATGTTTCACTTGGTAAAGTAAACGGAAAAATTGCATAAACATTATTTGGAGTATAGACACTACTTAAATGTCTGGCAATTAATTTTCGTCCAATAAGAGTACCAAAATCGATTGTATCAACAGATTGACTATCTTCGATACCAAATTTCGTAAGATTAAAATATGTTGCATCTTTCGTATGAAATCGATCTCCACGAACAAGTGCTACTGCATCAGATAAAATAGCAAATGCAGTGGTATAATTTGGACAAAGTCCATTACCATCAATAGCAGGCTTCTTTTCTTCACAAAGTAAACCAGGATATAATTCGACATCGTCAATTGTCTTATACAGTTTTGCTAATTGCTCTGCTAATTCTGGATTTAATTCTTTGAATGATTGATATTTTTTTAATTTTAATTGACTTCGATATTCATTCAATGTACAGATACCCATACTTCTAGCATGTAAAATACCACTTATTTCGATATTACGAAAAATATCAGGAGTATTTTGACCACCAAACGCACCAGAAATATTCTTACAACCATCGATTAATGCTTTTGCAAGATCTTTATCTTTAAAAAGTCCATCTTTACCACGAAGAAGTCGAGAGTTTAGTTTTTGTTCTGATTTAACTTCTGCTAATTTTTGAAACATTGTTTTCATATCCATATTCTTCCAATCACCAACAAGACTCATCATTTTTTCTTCAAGCCATAATTCATCTTCAACACTTGTTGCATGATGCCATCGATATAAAAAATTGAATTCAAGTGAACATTGATTACCCGTGGCGATAGGTATATTTCCACCAGTACCGACGTTCGAAAAATCTTGTCTAGGATCTAATGTCCATGAACTATTCGTTCGATTAATACCAAGAATAACTCGTAAATAATCATGTAAAATAATATTTACATATGTTCGTTCATTAATAAGTCGTGCAGTTTGAAAAAGTGCTTCGTCACGATGTTTATCATCAAGAGTACTGAATCGTGCATTTTCGTCAATTTTGAGAAGATTTTCTGCGAGATAATTATGATTTCGATTGAAAAGAACAAGAACAGCTGTTACACCAGCAGGTTGAAGCCAAAATCGAATATCTGCATAACGATCTGGTTTAAGACGGCCATTGTTTCCTGTTCGAATAGATTCTTGAATTTGTCTTGTTGTACCATAGAGTGGACTTAAATCTAAATAACTAGTCGAGAGATTAATATTTCTCTTTGTATCATCAGAATTGAATAAATCATGTGTAATAAGTGTTGCTAAGTAGAAGAGATTACTTGAAATATGAAAGTCACTCGCTTTGAATTGACCATTTTTTCCTGGACATCTTTTTAAAAGTTGATCAAAGATAAGACCTGGATCAGGAAGTTGATCTGGACGAGGTCGTCGAGAAAGACAATCTTGAATATATGTTTGTCCCGATGTACCAACATTTGGAAAAGCAAGATTATTATTGGATCCATCTGCAGTTCTCCATTGATATCCAGCTAAATTTTGAAGACTAGCAAGTGGATGTGGAAGTTGATTCCAGAGAAGACCAATAAAGATTTTACTTATCAATGCACCGAATTGACTGTTAGGTGGAAGTGTATAAAGCATAACAATAATCTTATCAATTTCTAAAGCATGATCATCGATTGGATTTCCGAGAAGGATAGTATTTGCGAATTCACATAGGACAAGAGCGTGTGATATCGTATCACCTTTGAGCGCATTGATATCAGCAATCAGACTTTTTCCACTAGTTTCAAGTTTTTGAAGTTCTAATTTAATATTATTAACAAATGACACCAATTCAGGAGCTGAGTGAATGTGACGTGATTCAATGTCAGTATTGACCGTTGTTTTATCATTTATCTTGAAGAACTTTTGGAAAGATTGTACAAAAGTGTTTGTCGTCATTTCAAAAATAAAGAAATCAATAGTGATAATTGATTGAATATTTTTCAACATATGTTTTATATATATATACACAGTACTAGACAAAATTATAAGAACAGATGTGTTTTTCATTATTTCTTTTTGCTTTTTTTCTCCACATAAGATATATTTAAATCGAATTCATTCCCAAATGTAGATTTCAATCTGGTCTTTTAGAATATACTACACTATATTCGGAAAGAGCAGGGCGAAAGAAAAAAAGTTTGTTCTTATAATTTTCTCCAATACTGTATATACAAAAGAAAAGATACAGTATTGAAAACTAATTGATGGTAACATGTGTAGATAATAGAAAGTGAATGATAGCTATTTATAATATTCAATGATTACCATTAGTTTGCTTTTGCATTTAGTTGAATTTCGCCTCTAGTTTCATAAACATCTATTGTTTTGGAGTCGATCTTTTATCTAATCGTTAGTCATATGAACTCACTTTGCTAGTCCCCAAACGAGCAAAATAAAACCCATCGTTTGATACTGTACTTCATTTAAAATCACAAAATGAATTTAATTCTTCTCTCCAATGTCCGTGCACACAATTTTTTCAAATTGAACCAGCTGATTTTCGTTTAACTTTTCAATTATTTATCTTCTTACAAAAGTTGTGTCAATTAATAAATACGACGATTTATAAGACAATTGATAACAGCAGACTTTCTCTCTGCAGATATCTTTCATTCACAAATCAACATTAGCAAATACATTTTTTCCTTCATCTGTGAATGCGATGACAAATAGCACTCGTGAATACGTGTTGTCCGGTTTGAATCATTGAATAACTCAGCTATTTCGAACACCCTCAACACCCAGTATCATGTTATTATAGGTTCCTCTGCATCTATGAATAATAACAGATGATGCTTTTCTATGACGACGATGATGTCGACGCTAAAAGAAAAATTAATTTGATTGGATAAAGTTCGAGATATTAACGAAGAAAAAGCACTTGTTTTCGTGAAATAGAATGGTTGCTAGTTGTATGGGTCATTGTGATGAAAGATGAATAGGAGTGTGTTCTTTTTGTATTGTAGACCACTTTTAAGAGTTTTATGATTATTATTCAATGAAGACCTATATTTTTATCGGTGTCTATCACTATACGAATGACTGTGATTGAATGAGAAGATAAGCACCCCTGGGCGAATGTGCATCACAAGATCTTATAGGATCGTAGTAAATCCTCTGATTTTCGACAGTCGGAGATTGTTGGACTTACTAAGATCCGTTAAGTGATTTATTTTAATTCAATAAAACCTAAAATATGACTTAAAAGGTCTTTTCTTTTAATTAAAAAGCTATCTGACATGTTAAATATCAATCTATTCAGTATGGTCTTTAAAAAGACTAACATTACATATATAACCAAAAATATTGTTGAACAAAAGCGATGTTTTAAATGTAATATGTAAAAAATACCCAATTTTTTATTGTTGTGATTTTTATTTTTATGTTAATGCGTGTGTCGAAGTTCGATTAAGTTATCACATAAATTTAAAAATAAAATTATTAAAAAAAAAACTCATGTAAATAAGACTTTCATTACTAAAATAGAGGAGAACTGAACTATTAACAGTATACAAAAATTTATCGTATCTAATCAGATCTTAGATTCAGATTCTTCGTCCTGAGACGTAATTTTCAATAACGGACAATAAAAAATTGTCCGTGATAAGAAGGAAAGAAATATTCATTTTAGTAACGCAAAAATTTCTGTACACGATGAGCCCGAGTGTCAGCTACATATAGATTTAGCTGATTATCAAATGTTATTCCATAAGGTGCAGTAAACAACATGGGATTATAACCCGCAACATTAGTAATTCCAGCAATGGTTCTTCCTTCTGTTTTTCCAAGAGAAAAGAACTGTATTCGACGATTGCTAGTATCAGCGACATATAAATTTCCCATCGGATCTACAGTTAATCCATAGGGATCAGAAAATGAAGACGGTGAACTTCCTCTTGATGCATTTAGATTACCAGTGATTAATGTCCAGTTATTCTCACCTATTCGCCAACGAACAATATTATGGGATGCGGCGTTGGCAATGATAAGACTATTGGATATTGACTCGAAATAAATCGCCAATGGATAGTTCAACTGATTGATATTGTTTCCTCGACCATTTCCACCAGCAACAAGAACACCTGTATTATTACCATCAGTATAGCGCATTACCCGATCATTTTCAGTATCACACACATAGAGTGCACCATTTTGTGTATCACGAGCGATGCTATATGGAAAGAGAAACTGATTATTACCACTTCCATACCCTTACCAAATACATATACATGTTGAATGAATTTATGCATAAACAACAGAAATCGTACCTGTTCCTGCTACGAGTTCTCCTATAGTCGCATCTTTCTTCCATAAAACAACACGATGAATGTCTGACGCGCAAATAAGCATATTTTCATTATCATCAAGAGCGATAGATGATGGGCCTTGTAAGCACTGATAAGAGGAACATGTCGTTGCATTGGCTTGTCCAGCCACCGTCGTACCGTTTAAACTTCCTCGAAGATATTTTTGAACTCTGTGATTAAGCCAATCAGCCACGTAAAGTGTATTTTCAGAAGTTAATGCTAAACCCCATGGAAAATAAAGTTGATTACTTGCATTTCCAAATGCGCCAGCTTTACCTGCAACAGTAATACCTGTCGTATTCCATCGTAGAGTGACATTTTCATCTACAATGAAACATTCATTCGTATTTCCTACGAATTATATTTTGGGAAATACTTTTCTTAATCCGGCGATATTTGGAAGTTGATGTAAGTAATACAGAAAGTAGTATTGTAAGTAATGATATGACTACAATAAGTGTACCGATGAATATCGCAACTTTGCATTTTTGTTTCATCCCAATGGAAAATTATATCAGACATCAACGATATTAAATGTCGTACTTTTTATGTTTTATTCGATAATCTCTTGAATTTGCCCACAACGCTGATGAAGGATTGGAAGTCGGTGATTGAATAGATTGTGTGCGGTTTAGAGACGATGGTGAAATAGTTTGTTTTTTTGATACGATTGTATGTGTTGAACGACTTAGACAACTGTTTGGTAAATCTCGTACTTTAACATGAATAATAACAGATGATGCTTTTCTATGACGACGATGATGTCGACGCTAAAAGAAAAATTAATTTGATTAGATAAAGTTCGAGATATTAACGAGGAAAAAGCACTTGTTTTCGTGAAATAGAATGGTTGCTAGTTGTATGGGCCATTGCGATGAAAAATGAATAGGAGTGTGTACTTTTTATACTGTAGACCACTTTTAAGACTTCTAGGATCATTCTTCAATGAATACCTATATTTTTATTAGCATCTATCACTATATGAATGATTGTGGTCGAATGAGAGGATTGATTAAAAAACACGTTTGTAATCAATTATCTTGGAAGTAATGATCTTGCCAAGTTCTTAGAAATATAATTTTTTTTTGTCGTCATAATATACGTATATATGTACCATAGATCTTAAAGGATCTGTTGAAATATGTGAAGATAGTCAAGGTCAAGAAAGAAGTTTAACTCTTCCATTGTCTTTTCAAGATCTTGAATAATGAAAAGCAACATCATTCAGTTACGAAAAAATGAAATATTTCTAAAATAGCTTTGAATTCCATGTAAATGGCTAAATAAGGAAGTTCTTTTCATTGAAAACTGTTGTAAAGATTCTTGATTACGTACTTAAAATTTTCTCGTTACATATTTCTTTACATGCGCAAAAATATTATTAAATTCAGTTTTATAAACATCTGATGGTAAAAATGAAATGATCAAACGAGGTAATTGGCATGATAATAAAGTACCAATTGACTTTGTAACTGTTCAGTATAATTTTCTTCTTTGTGTAGACAAACAAATGTATTTAACCAATCATCAATACTTAAAAGGCATTTGAGAAACAAGAAGAAACGTTGTTGTTTAAATGATTGATTTGTTCGAAATTGATAGCCAAGAATAACATCCAATGAAAGACCGAAACCCTTTGTTGAAATTTGATAACGTGGTCAATAGGAACAGTCTTAACAAATACAAATAAATGAATTTGGACAATTGGGACGATCATGAAAATATTTGCCATTGTTTTTACATATAATTTACCTATTGGACAAATACAAATCGTAGGACCAAACGAAATTGATTTTAATGAACAAAGATTATAGTATAAGGTATATGACAATAATTTATACATATTGAGAACATTGACCATGATGTCCACAACTCAACATGGCACAATCTAAAGTCATTTTTATTCACGATGTTGCATCGTTTCTTTATCAAAAATATCAAAATGTACACTGTAATTTGTCGAGAGATTTTTCGAACGATTAACATAGAGAAGATAGATATTATATTTTTTTGAGCAATCACGTTCGTACAAATAATTGAATTTGATTTTATTCATCAGTCATGATACCACGATTACAAATCCATCGATTCATATAATTCCTCAACTCGTTTTGTTTATTTTTCGTTAAAAGCATCCTATTAGAATTCATTGATATCTCATTAAGTGAGACAATCAATAATATCATCATTCGTTCGATTGATATGTAAACACGAAAGTTGATGAGATACCAGCACACGCCAGTATGCAATACATTTTGTTTCTTGATCACATTTGAAACGATGATTCAAGTTTTTTAATGAACAACTTTCAATACCATCTAATAATCGATGTTACGTTTTGTTTATATAAATCTTCAAATGTCATTGTATTAGGACTATTTTTTTTATTAACATAATCGAATCGATTTCTGTTCAGTTGAGAACGAATACAAAATTGAATAAATTCATATGAGAATTCAATAAAATACTGATAACTACATTTTTTTTCTTATTTCGCCGACTTTGATATGAGAAAGAGAAATTCTATTTGCCATGTGTGCATATCTAGTTCAAGAAATCAAGTAGAATGTTGAATGATTAGGTCAATTGTTAGCAAAAGATCTTATTGTAACTTTTTATACGAAACAAAAAAACAACAAGCATAATTCATTCCAGAGTGATCAGAATATTTATTAATCTAAACAGCACTTTTTTGTCTTTATCTTTACATAAACCTGTATGCCAATCGTCTGGTTGAAAATAAAATATTCATTGTACATAGAATTCAGTTGAATATGAGAACAAGTAGTCAGAATAAAAAACATAAAATTAAAAAGAAAAGATGCAGCAGTAGTATTATTCATGTTAATATACGCGCTTCATCGACGAATACGAAGTCGTCATCGGTTTATCATCATCATCGTAAAAAAGAAAAAACATCGTCTATCTCTATCGATGATCAAAGTGGACAATCTATGAACGTAATAAACAAAATAGATAAATGGGGTATCGTGAGAAATAATCATCGGAAGAGAAAGAAGAATTTCCGTCATCAAAAATTATATTTGTCGATCTTCTTTGGTTTGATGTTATGCATTTTTATTGCTGTTATTATTTTTACCATTATCTTTCCAAAATCGAAAAAATATCGAGAAAAAGAGGGTATTGATCCAATACTAAGATGGAATAAAACAGGTATAACTGTAGCTGGAGTGACTGGAGTGCCAGGAACTGATTCCGATAAACTCAAACAACCTAATGGATTAGCATTTGATTGGTCATATGCACTGTATATT
>Ga0097681_1003283_pt1 | contig 13235 bp, 8 predicted proteins | sample ThiBiot_750_plan_FD_72845 | JGI IMG/M metagenome (GOLD analysis project Ga0097681, IMG submission 72845) | Wastewater bioreactor microbial communities from Cape Town, South Africa - Thiocy_cont_750_plan - 1398105538144 (version 2) (version 2) ... | reverse complement strand
TGTCGGACAGGGCTTGGCGGTACGAGTGCGAGCGGGCCAGCTTCGTGCCGCGGTCAGTGCCTGCTTTGGTGCCGTCGTTCGGTTGGAAGCACCACAGAATCGCTCCGGCGAGTGCAGGCGTCTGGCGCAGATGTGACGTTTCAGCTACACTGAAACAGGCAGCACATGGCGCGCACAGTGCAACATACCAGCGATGGCTGCGAGGCTTCGTCGTAGGCCTCGCGCACATACTCGGACACTTGAGCAAGCGAGCGGAGAGCGGGAAACGGATGCGTGGCGTTGCTGCCGAGTCGATGCAGGAAGCGCAGCTCGTCTTGCAGCACCATGGTGACGATCGGGCGAGCGGCTGCTCGCACGCCATCAGCTCGGTCGTAGATGCAAGCGTTGTAGGCGCGATGTGTGTAGTCGGTGATCAGCGGCAAATGTGTCTTGCCGTATTGATGCAGTGCCTTGAACGCTGCCTCACGAACCGGCGCGTCGGCGTGGCCGCAGCACGCAATGATCCGCTGTAGCATGTCCTGCACGAAGTCAACCTCCTCCTCTTCTTCCTCCTCGTCTTCGCCATCCTCATCGTCGCCTTCGGCTTGATCCTCAGTTTCGTCGGCTTGGCCGTCGGTTGCCTTGCTAGCTTCAGGCTCCGCATCCCCGTCAGGCTCTTCTGCTTGGTCGTCTTGCTCGTCGTCGTCGTCGGGCGACTGTTCGGTGTTCGGCGGTGGTGGTTGTTCTCCTTCGACCTCGGTCGCGAGCTCCACCTCCGAGGTGCCCTGTTCGAGCAAGCGGCACAGCTGCTCGAGCACCATGGGGCGCGTGTCTTTGCCGAGCTTGGCGGAGATGACGTGCCATGCTGTGCGAAACTCGATCACGCCCTCGTCCTTGTCGGTTCCGGCGCACAGCGCATGAAGCGCCTGTATCGCAAAGCACACGACCGGAGCGCTGCCGTCCGAGCCGAGAATGGTCGAGAGCAACGAGATGAGGTCGAGGCCGCGAGACGGGTTGCGGGCACAAATGTCACGCAACGCCACAGCGACTGCAATCTGCAGCTGATCGCGAGTGTGCTCGTCCTTGGAGGTCGATTGCTCGTAGGTACGCTGCAGCACTGACGTGAGGCGTCCAAAGGCGCGGAACTGCACTTGCCACAGACGACACCACAGCTGTACGGCTGTCGGAGCCAGTACGGTGTGGTCGAGGAGTGGCATCAACGTGCGCGATACGGCTGGGTAGCACGACTCGTCGGCGCCCAGCGCCGGTAGCGCGTAGAGAACATCGAGCAGAACGGCAGCGTCGGTCTCGCGGCCCAAACGATACATGAGCAACGGCAAGAAGGCCATGCCACATTCGAGGGCGTTGAGCGGAACGGTGGCCTTGATGACCGCCATGGCTGCTGAGCGAACGCGAGGCGTCGAGTGGAACACGAACGGTGCCACACAAAAGTTCAGCATCGCCGAGTTGAGGCTCGATACAGTGGACTCGCACGCGAGCGTCTCGGCAGCTTGGTGCAACCATGCCAAAAGCTGGCAGCATTCGCTATTGTTGGTGGTCGTCGTCGTGGTGGTGGTGCTCATAGTCTTGGCGAGCAAGAGCTGCACGGAGAATAGTGCAGAGAGGTCGCTATCGATCGCGTCGGGATGCTCCTGCTCACACGCAGCAAGGGCCGCAGCGTCAAGTCGTGCTGCCGTGGCATCAGAGGCAGTCGCAGAGCTCTGTTTCGAGCTGGATGTCGATGTAGCTTGATCGATGGCGTGCAGGAGGCTCTCACACTGCTCGCGGATGCTGGTGATCGGGCACGAGACCAGCTGCAGCAATGGGAACACCAGGAACGGCAGCACCATGGCACGCCAGTGGAGTCCACCCGTTGTTCCACTCATGTGAGCATCGAGCAGATCGGCGAGCAGCTGCAGCACCGCGAGTTGTTCATCGCGAGTGCCGCCGAGCAGCAGATACGCCAGGCCGACAGGAACGAGTGGATCGTGTGCGAGGTCGGCCTGGAACTCGACACGCATACGACGCAGTACTGACAACATGGAAGCAATCTCGTCGCCGAGGGCTCGGCGCTCGCACATGGTCGATAGGAGTCGCCTGGCGAGAGTGAACTCGAGCACCAAGCGCTCGTGTGCGTGGCCGCCGTGTTGCAGTGCGTCGAGCAGATGGTTGTAGACTTGGATGACGTATGCGAGGTCGTTGGTCGAACGAACAGAGTAGTACGGCAGGAAGGCCGCGAGCATCGCTGCCACCTCCCAGCCGATCCAATGAACATTGTCGCTATCGCGATCGTTGTCATCGCTGCTTGCGGCCAGCATACGAACGAGGTTCGAGTGCAATGCCACTCGGAAGCCCGAGAGCTCGACGCTCGAACGCATCAACAGCCATCGAATCGCTGCTCCGAATACACCCAAGAACTCGGACCATGTGATGATAGCATCCTCACCGTCTTCGTCTTCGTGGTCGTGGTGTTGACGGTGATCATGTTGGTCCTGTTGTTGGTGCTGCGTGGAGTCGTGTGAGAGACGCTCGAGTGCTCGCGACATGATCGTCAGCAACGTGATCGAGGTCGAGGCGCGAGAGCTCAACGCTTGAACCAATGCATTGGATCGAGCTCCAACGTTCGACATGATCGCCATCGATCGGTGCTGCTGCTTCAGGTCTTCGGGAGCATTGGCTCGTTGCTGTTGTCGATAGATCTCACGCTCGAGCTGCACCAAGACCGAGGTCGCGAGCGGCACCACGGTCGCAGGCATGGTGGACCACACACCGAGCAGCTCCTGCACCAAGAGCGCTCGAGGAAGCAACGCTTGCTCATGACGAACCAACGATTGTAGGGCCTCGATCGCGGCCTCGACGACACTGGCACTTCGATGTGAGAGACACACGTTGACCAACGACTGCAAGAACTCGTTGCTGCTCTTGGTGATGCTCGTGATGCTGGCGACGTGTTGTTGTTGGTGCTGCTGCTGTCGCGACTTGCTGGCGAGGAGCGCCTCGGAAGCGAGTTGAGCGATCGAGAACACGGCCTGTTGTTGTATCGCAGCGTGAGGTATCTCGAGTTTGTTCTCGAGAGCCTGTCGACGTTTCTCGATGGTCGACATGGCTGATATTATCTCGCGCCACACGCACACACGCGAATATCTACGCGAGAGAAGGAACAAAAAGACACGAACAGAAATCGAAAAATCGAAAGCAACATGTTGCTCGAGTAGAGTCGGTGCTCCGTGACGAACAGATTTCTCCAACCTCCTCGAGTACACGAGAATTCTCTGAGCACTTTCTCGTTCATTTGCTTCGCTACCCTCTCTCGCTCACGCACACACAACGATATCAATCAATCTTCTTCGCCGCATCATTGGTATCAGAGTCCCTCACGCATACCGTGGATGGTGACGAGAGCGTGCTCTCGAGTGCCACCATGCACGTTGACGGCACTGATCGTGGTCACGGTCGTGGCGTCGATCGTTTGTATGAGCCATTCGGTGCTGGGTGCGCGTGAGGTCAGCTTCGACTCGCTCCTGGTCGCTGGCGTGTCGTTCTCGCCACACGTCGACGACGCTGCCAACGTGCATAATCGAGTGCGCATCACATCGAGCAAGTCGTGGAAGGTCGATGGTGAGCAGTTCGTTGCCGTGTCGGTCGTCTTCACCGGCTCGCAGCTCACGATCGACACGACGACGATCGCGTGTCGTTCGTCGCAACTCTCGAGCGCGAGCAGCTCGCTCGTGGCACTCTTTCGACAATCGAACCGCGCCTTGGATGGTGGCGTCGACCTGCAGCGTGTGTGGCACACGTGTTTGAGGGGCCAGCGCAACTTTGGCCATGCTCTGGTGACCGATCTCGAGTTCATTCCGATGCGCGAATCGAGCGCCTCGGTCGGTGCCTCGGCCGCCTACGTGATGCTCAAGCTCTTTGCCACGGACGCCGCCATCTACGTACGCGAGAACGCCGACCCGAACGAGCGGCTGCTTCTCTCGGGCCAGCAACAACTCGGCCATGCACTCGTGGCGTTGACGCTCGTCGGTGACGAGGCGGCACACACGAGCGGCGGCTACGTCGTGTGGATCAAGAGCCTCGCGAGCGACCTCGAGTGCATCGGGTCGGTCGACGGTCTGCCGGCCGTCATACACACCGAGTCTCCGTGGGCCACGTGCTCCGCACAAGTGAGCAGCGTCATTTCCATGGCTGGCAGCGTGAGCGGCAGCGAACAGACCACGACCGCCTCGGTGGCGCACGTGCTGGCAGCGCGCTTGACGCCGTCGCTCGCGTTCGCCAATGATCTGCTGCTCGTCGTGCTGCCGTACTACTACGGGCCCGAGATCTCGTGGCACCTCGAGGTCGTCGTGTATCGCTTGTCGCGCTTCGTCGATTCGCCGAACGACATGCTGCACGAGCCACAGCAGCGCCAACTCGTGACGTTGCTGCACTCGTGGCACGTGACCGCCACCAACCTCAACATCGACGTTCGCGCCATCAAGCTCGACCTCGAGCTCGATCGATTGGTGCTCGCCGGCAGCGTGGGTCCCGCGCTCTCGACCGACTCGGAGGCGCCGACCAGTGAGCTGACCGTCTCGCGCCTGCAGCGAACCAAGCCGCCATCGAGCGCGAACCTCAATCTCGCTCTGCCGTCGATGAAGATTGACTACACGATCGCCGAGCCACGCCTGGCACACGACAAACTCGCACTGCTACTGAACTGGCGCCCGAGCGACGGTGCCTTCGTATCACGTGGATTGCTGACCGACACGCTGCCGTTCGCTACCGACCCGACTGCCAAGCTGTCGTCGATCTATGCCGGCGCATCCCCGCAGGCAACGCCCGCCATGCCGCCGGTCTTCATCGAGGACCAGCAGCTCCATTGGTATACGGCGTACGCCAACACGCAAGTGTCGGAGCTCGCCAACGAGGTGCATCACACGACCGGCATCAACGCCGTCCAACGCCTCTCGCACGCCAATCCCATGAGCATGTCACCGCAACCCACAAGCGTCGTGCGCTACTCGTTCGCCAAGCAAGCAAACGACACGTGGCAGATGCCACGAAACGCGGCGCAAATGTTCTCCAATGCTGCAACCATCACGTCGGTCGTTGCCTTCCCGTTCCAAGGCCCGATCGTCGTCGCTGGTGAGCTCGGTGCTGCGACCGACAAGCTGCAAGGAGCCGTACAGTTCCTCGATACGCCCGACGGCGATAGCTCGCTCGACGTGCAGCTGAGCAGCCAGCGCCAGCTCTTTCTGGCACTCTACGGCCACACGGGCCAACTTCGCTCGGTGGCCACCGTACTGCAATCCGTCCAATCGGGTGACGCGAGCATCAGCGACCTGGAACTCACGGAAGCAGGCGACGTGCTGGCGACTCTCAACCTGCAAGGCTCGATGTTTTTGGGCGGCTTGCCATACCTGACCGGCTCGCATTTGCTACTGTTATCACGTACGTACCGCACTGATGCGGTGATGCAAGCAGTGGCGTGAGCTTACTCGAGTGCCACCACAGCCTGCCAGCGAGCGCTCAGGTGTGCCAGCGACATGATATGCTCGTGGGACACTGCCACCTGCTCGTGCCCGTTCACCTATCAGCCGCGATCGTGCACTCCTGTGAGCCAAGTCACCGGACGTGAACAGTGCCCTTTTTCGTGCAACCACGGCTCGTGCACTATGTCGGGTTGTGTGTGCAATCCTGGCTACCTATCACCCAACTGCAAGCAACGTATGTAACTCACCACACGCAACGGCTCGCCATCTCTCGCGCCTAACCCAGCTCGCATCGTGTGCCACAGCGATTTTGGTGCCGCCTTCGCGGCAGATGTTGAGCCTTGCAGCCGTCACTGCCGTTGCAGTTCCCGATTCTCAATCTCGCTCAAGTGTAGAAACGAACGATATTTATTATACGCCCCAAGGTCTTGTTTCTGTCGGAATGGTACGAGAGCACCAACCAACCAACCACCCATCCAACCTGCCAACCGCTGCCGCCACTGCCATCTCACTCGTCGCGATGCACCTCATGACAGGTCCAGGGCTACGCGAGATTCGGATCCGGAGAACGAGCAATGTATGTGACGACCGCCACGACGACGGAGCGTATTGGATTCGTTTCGTTGGCAGACGCCAGCGGGCAGCCGTTATGGGTTGCCACTATTCGTGGTGGTCGTTCATTTGATGACATTCGTGTGCACGAATGCATTGTTGAGCAATCCTCGGGCATGATCTATATCATGGGAGTACGCCATCTCTCTCTCTCTCTCTCTCAAGTCTAGTCGTTTTACTTACGAACGAGGCATACCGGTCTTGATCACACAGATGTTCCGTACCGACCATGTTTCGTATTCGATTCAATTCGAGCATGGTACTGTGTGGCGCGGTGCTTCGTCTGCGTTTGCGTCAGCTCGCCCGCCGCTCGTACTCGAGGGTCAGCTTCCGAGCGAGGCACACGAGCCACAACTCCTCGCTCGAATCAGCTTCGCCGGTGTCTTCGATTGGGTCAACAAGTTTTCATTCTTGCCGAGCTATACGTGGTTCAACTCACAGCGGCAGTCGTTTGCTCTGGCCGACCGAATGCTCGTGTCTACGCAATTCATGATCCGCAAAGGATCCGGAGGTGCTGCCGACCGCCAGACCGTGTGTCTGAGCATCTTGCACATTCCTCCTGGTGGTCCGGTCGATGGACAATGGCCAACACCCTTCAACCAAACCAACACCATCGTGGCCGACTCCTCGACCACAAGGCCTCCGATCGCCACCGACATTGAGATTGATGCTGAGAATCAGCTGTACGCATTCGACTCTCTTTGCGACTGCAGTTGTTGCAAGCATTAATGTGCGTGTGTGGTGCAATAGTATCTTGATCACTGGCGCGTGGATCTCGCCAAGCTTTGCTCTCTTCAACGGCACGCAACGCGTCTCGGTGACCACGATGGGCAGTGGAACGTTCTACTACTTTTTGGTGCAGTTCTCGTACGCGCCCAAGCTCGTGAGCTACATTGCCGACGCACGTCAGAGCCGCTATGCTGCGAGCGAGTTCCTGGCCATGAGCTTCACGCCACTTCGGCAGCACTTTTGGACGGCGTACGCTCGCAGTCGCGTGATCGACGGCACGTCGAATGCGCGCCAGGAGGTCGGTGTCGTGATGCTCGACCGCAAGACGCTGCAGCCGATTGCGTTGGCTGCCGTGCAGTTCAGCTTCGCGCGCCAATCGGGCGATTACGCCGTGCAGTACGACCCGCTCAGCAACCAGCTCGGCACAGTGCATGGCATCACGACGGACGCGATCGGCGACATTCTGCTGCTCGGTAGCGTGCCGGGTCGCGTGTTGGGCGACACGCTCACCGTGTGCCAAGCGCTCCCGAGCAACTTTACTGCCACGCCGCCGCAAGTGCCTTCGCTCTGCACCGGGCCACGAGCCTCGATACCGGTCAACGATTCGACGCCGTACTACCTCGCCAAGTTCTCGCCCGATGGTACTCCGCTGTTTTTCAAGTGGCTCGAGCTTGGCGAGTACGATCTGCAGCTCTCGAGTCTGCACTACGACGACCGCACGGGCGATGCGTACATGGTATCTCGGCTGCACGAGGAGAGCGGCGACGGCTTCCGTGGCACGGGCGTGCTCCGCGTTCGGGCACCCGAGTGTGGTGACAGCTCCTGCAGTGGCAACGGCTGGTGCTTGATCGAGCAGCAGGGCGTCGGAGCGTGTCAGTGCTCGGGCGGCACGTTTGGCTCGCGTTGCGAGATATCTCTTCGTCGGTCGTTCGAGAGTAACCTCGTGTGGCACAAGGAGGTCGCCATCAGTCGGCTCGAGCCGTCATTCACGGTGCCCGACGAGGTGTTCGTGCAGCTTGGCATTGCCTCGCACCTCGAGCACAACGCAGTGTATGCGTGTGGCTACATTAGTGGCACTCCTCACGGCTTGCACTCTGGCGCGGTGCAACAATGGGACCGCACGGCATGGATCTCGCGGCGAAGCGACGCCACCGGAGCTCTCGTGTGGTTGGCGAGCGTGCAGGTGCTGCCACTGAACGACACTGGCTCCGAGCCGCTACCGGTGGCGATCGCGTACTCGCTGCAGGTCGATCCGTTCTCGGGCGAGGTGTACGTCTCTGGCTGGGCCGATGCGGGTTCGCTCGAAGCGCGCTCGACCGCAACCAACGACGAGGCCGCCACCACGGTGCCATGGAACCGTAACCTCGGCGTTGGACCGTGGGCCGGCAAGCTGAGCAGCGATGGTCGTTGGGAGTGGATCCAGCGCATCTCGATGATCGATTCGTGTGGCGCCTTCTCGAGTCAGCTACTGCCCGAGTGCGCGGCGCCGACCAAGACCGTCGACTGGGAGGCAGTCATGACGCGCTGGTGCGACATTGCGCTGCTGGCCAAGACGCCTGAGGGCGGGCGCGATCTCTTTGCCACAGGCTCGTTCTTCTCGAAACGTGGCGTGCTGGATGCCTTTGTGGTGCGCCTCAACTTCCACAACGCACGCCCGGCGACGGCGCCCGTGCAAGCGTGGACCAAGGTCATCAGCGGCACTCCTGGCGCTCCCGGCCGTCGCGGCGGTCGGTCGATCACGGTCTCGAAGCACGGCGACGCCATCTTCGCAATGGGCTATTGGACGTCCGGCACGCTCGAGACCTTGCAACCGACACGCGTCGTGATTGCCAGTACCACGGTCAGCGAGTGGGTCGTGCTGTCGTTCCGCCTGGGCTTCGAGTTCACCAACGGTGCGCTCAGCTTCATCAAGACCAACGCACCGAGCAGCTCGGGCGTGTCGGTCGTCACGGCGCAGCAGGTGTTTGGCGCTTCGATCGACACCTCCGATGCCTCGTGGTCGATGCTCAACACTCGCGAGTTCTCGCGCTCACCCTCGGGCGCCTACGACCGACTGCGCTCTTCGAGTGCCACTGCCATGAGCTTCCAGATCGGCAACGGACTCGAGTCGTATCGGGAGGCCAGCTTGCGTTCGCTCTCGACTCCCGAAGTGGCATTCGACACCACGGACGCCGTCGAGCAGTGGCAGAACCAGTTGCGCGACGCTGCGTGGAACCCTCTCGCCTGGGATTCGTGGTTCATCGAGGTCGAGGTCGCCAGCAGCGCGAGCGTCTTGACGGCGGCCGGCTTTGTGCGCGAGGCTTCGAGCGTCAGCCACTCGCTCAAGGAGCTGGTGGTGGTTCCCAAGCACGCACAGATGCGCGACCTGTATGGCCAGCAGCGCCGCACGCCGGTTGTCGTGCGCTGGAGCCGCACCGGCGAGATTCTCTCGGTGATCGAAGACTGGCAACGTGGCGATGGCTTCATCACGGCGATGCACGAGGACTCGCTTGGCAACCTGTACATTGCGGTGTATCTCGCACCCGGTGCCTCGTTCGGCAACCTGACCGCCTCATCGCAGACGTCGGTGATGTTGAAGCTCACCGAGTGCGAGGCCGAGTGCAACCGTAACGGCTACTGCGTGCCCAGCACGCACGGCTTCGTCGGCTCGTGCTCGTGCTTTGACGGCTGGAGTGGCCCGACGTGCGCCACGCCGCATTGTGCCGAGGACTGCTACGGTCGCGGCGAGTGCGTGGCGCCCAACACGTGCGTGTGTCAACGTGGCTGGGCGGCGCCGTTGTGCCGCCAGTGCGATACCGGGTTCGCTCCGCCGTATTGTACCTCGTGCCAACGCGGCTTCATTGCTCCCGACTGCCAGAACTGCTCGGCACGCTTCCTGCCACCAACGTGCTCCACGTGTCGAGACGGCTGGCAGCCGCCCGACTGTGAGGAGTGCAATCCGGGCTTCAAGATGCCTGGCTGTCGTGAGTGTCGCGATGGCTTCGAGCCGCCGCACTGCCAGTTCTGCAAACAGGGCTTCCGCCCGCCACTGTGCACCATTTGCCGCGAGCACTTTGGACCACCGGGCGTTTGCGACCGTTGCGATCCGCCAGGTCTTCAATGGCCCGATTGCGAGCGCTGCCGTCCTGGCTTCGCGGCACCGGCGTGTGCAAGGTGTCTCCCGCACTTTGCTGAGCCCGATTGCGATCGTTGTGAATATGGCCGCGCAGGCGCCAATTGCACAGATTGCGCTGAGGGCTTTGCTCCACCGGCATGCACCTCGTGCCTACCAGGCCGTATGCTCCCTGATTGCAAGCAATGCCACCGTGGCTTTCTGCCTCCCGATTGCACGCAATGCCGAGTTGGTATGTAACTCGTTCTCTCGTCATCTTCAACGAGCAACACGCTAACGTGCTCGAGTCGAATGGCAAATGTGACAGGCTTCCAACTGCCGGAATGCCAAGTGTGCGAACGAGGTCGACAGGGCGATGATTGTTCCGAGTGCAAGCCGGGCTTCGAGCCACCGTCGTGTGCTCGATGTCTTCCCGGTTTCGAGGGCGAAATGTGCGACCGCTGCAAACCTGGCTGGCAGCAACCCGAGTGTCGGGAGTGCCGCGTGGGCTTTGCGCTGCCCGATTGCGTCGTGTGCCTACCGGGCTTCCTACCACCCGACTGCACCTCGACGTGTAGCGACAAGAACTTTCTGCCTCCCGAGTGCACGAGTTGCCTGCCGAATCGACAGCCGCCGTCGTGCAGGTGCCCGCTTGGATTTGGCGGCGCCGACTGCAACGAGATCTCGTGCAGCAAGGTGCACGATTGCAATGCTGCGGCGCAGAATGCAGGTCTTTGTATCGGACCCAACGTGTGCCACTGCCTCGCCGGCTTCTCGGGCGATGGCTGCCAGACGCCGCCGACGTTGCCGAACGGCTGGCACGTGTTGGTGACGCCAGCGATTCGCGTCGCGGTTCCCATTGGCCAGTCAGTGCAGCTGGTTGCCGACCTGCTCGATGCACACGGCATGTCGGTATTGCGCCAGGCGCGTCCCGTCATTCGATGGAGCTGCATGCGCATCGTTCCGAACCAGAACGATCCCAAGCAGACGGCAGCCGTATCGCCGTGCTACGACGATGCCGAGTACTCGAGCGACACGACGCAATCGGTCACCATCTCGAATCTGGGCCTCCAAGTGTGGCAGGTATCGATGGAGCTCTCGCTGGAGCAACACGACCGTGCTGCCATCGTGATCTCCAACACGACCGTCGTCGAAGGCATGGCTGCGCCACCGCCCGAGCTGCAGCTCTCGGCCTATCCGTCGCGCGTCGTCTCGAGCTCGACGCAACTGGTGCTCACCGGCACGATCGAGCAACAGACGGTGCGCCTGTGGCAGTGGAGCATCCTGCGCGGCCAAGTCGACGAGGGCAAGGTGCACAAGTATGACGGTGCCTTCCAATCGGCGATCACGCTCGATCCGGGAGCCATCTCGTCGCTCAACACCACGTTCCTGCTGACGGCCACACTCGAGGACGGCACCACGTTGCGCGCCCAGATCGACATTCACCGCTTCCTGCCGCCGTACGGCGGCTCGTGCGAGGTCATTCCCAACGTTGGCATGGAGCTTGCCACACGCTATCGCTTCACGTGCAGCGGCTGGCGCTCGCCGTACGACCACCTCGTCAACAGCTCGTTTGTGTACGCGGTCTTGTACCAGCTTCCGACCGTCTCGGGTCCGTTGCAGGCCTTTGCGTGCTTCGGCGCCACCGATGTCTCGACGCTCGACGCCTACCTGCCTGCTGGCGCCGAGAGCGTCATTGTGCGCGTGGCGGCCAACGGCGAGTCGACCGACTATGCAGTCGAGCTGACGGTGATGCCGTATCTGGCGCACGCCATCTCGCACGATGTCTTGCGTCGCATGATCTCCGATGCACCGAGCTACTACGATCTGCTCGAGCTGTACCAGATCCAAGCGGCTCTCGCTGGCCAGTTCGAGGAGCTGCTGCCAATCTCCGAGGTCGTGGTTGCCGTCGAGCGGCTGCTGTGGGACTTTCCACCGACGGTCGGCACGCTGGCGCAGTACATTCTGACGCTCGACAAGCTGGCGTCGAATCCCACCCTGCCATCGAGCTCGATCTCGAACATCGTGCCCATCGTTATGTCGGCAAGCAAGTCGCTCGCCGATCCCGAGTACCAACACATTCCAGCGCAGCTGGCGCTGTTGCAAGCCATCTCGTCGCTCGGCTCGCGAATGCACGACCAGCCACCGTCGACGAGCGAGCACACGGAGCTGCTGTCCGAGCTCTGGAAGGCTGTGCACTACTTGCAGTGGTCGATGGTTCGCTTCGTGCCGACGTGCTCGTTCCGCAGTGCGCTGCTCGTCGATTCGAACTCGCGCATCTCGATCCGCTCGGGCGTAGACACCTCGTCCGTGTTGCAGGAGGCCAACATGGCCATCACCGACGAGTTCCCGGCGTCGTTCGCGCTCACGCAGCACACGGCCATGCTGTTGGGTGTGCCCGAACCCACTGATTGCGCCATGTGGTACATGGCTCATGTTGATCCACTCTTCTTCCCGCAGCCAGTTCCTGGTTCGGTATGGCATTGCGGCCAGCTGTCGAGAGAGAGAGAGAGAGAGAGAGAGAGAGAGAGAGGAGAGTTGCATTCCTCACTAACGAACACGTGAATGTGAATGTCCATGTGAATGTCGGTCCACAGTGCCATGGACCCATTGTTGAGTACGCGATCGCCAACAGGGTCACGGGTATGCCACGCGAAATGTACACTGAGCCCGAGAGCGGCATCATCTACCGCTTCAACCTGCGCTCGTTCTGCAGCACCGGCTCGCATTCGCAAGCTGTTTGCTATCGATACGACGATGCTGCTCGTCGCTGGAACTCGGACGGTTGTAGGAAGACGCTGCAAAATGCCAAGGGCCAAATCACATGCATGTGCAGCCAACTGGGCGCCATCGTCGTGGCCATTGCGGCCGAACCCGGCGAGGACTCTCTCTACATGCCCTCTGACCCACACCCGCCACCGCCACCGCCGCCGCCGCCTCCTCCTCCGATTGATGAGACGTACTACGCGCCACCACCGCCACCAAGGCCGCCTCGTCCTCCGTCGCCTCGACCTCCATCGCCACCTCCGTCGTCAACGACCGATTACGACATGATTGCGATGCTGGCAGGAATCTCGGTTGCCATTTTGCTGTGCTGCCTATTCGCGGCCATTGCTGTCGTTCTCGTGCGACGACGTATGAATGCCTCGCGCGCTCGGTCCGTCGATAAGTGGCAGAAGATCGGCACCGAGATGCAGGAGATTACCGATGTCGACTCGAGCAACATGCTGTTCGATGCCGAGCTCGCAGCGCAGGCCACCGAGCAGCCTGACTGAGCCACGGTGCCAGACCCTCTCACTGTGAGAGCAGGCCCTCTCCACGATGACAACGATCAAGTCTAAGAGTGAGTG
>Ga0097681_1003278_pt1 | contig 13247 bp, 8 predicted proteins | sample ThiBiot_750_plan_FD_72845 | JGI IMG/M metagenome (GOLD analysis project Ga0097681, IMG submission 72845) | Wastewater bioreactor microbial communities from Cape Town, South Africa - Thiocy_cont_750_plan - 1398105538144 (version 2) (version 2) ... | reverse complement strand
CCGGGCCTGTAGCTCAATGGTTAGAGCCGGCCGCTCATAACGGTCTGGTTGGGGGTTCGAGTCCCTCCGGGCCCACCAGTAGTTTTCCCAGTCGTGATATTGACCTCCCCACGTCACTTTGTGGCCAGACCTGGATGGCTGCTTGTCGGCACAATGCGGGTGACCTGATCGTAAAGTGTTCGTAACGTCAACAAATGTTGACACATGTTCCGCTCGATCGGAGATGCATGAGCGGGAAGAAGCCTTCGGGCCAGCGCTCGTGGTGTTCGATCCCAGCAACTACAGCCAGAACGCGCTGACGGCAGCGCGGACGCTGGAGCAGCAGGTCAAGCAGCTCTACCCTCAACAATACGCCGCGTCCGTCTCCGGCGATCAGATGGTTCAGGACGCGCGGGCGCGCTGGGACGTACCAGCCAATTCGGAATCCGTCCCCGGACAGAGAAGCCAGCCATGTAGCGCGCGCACAAATTGCCGGAAGTCGAACGCGCTCTGTTCGCCCTGCACCGCGCCGGTATAGGGGTTGACGCACAGCGTGCTGGAGGCACCGTCGGGACGAATGACAGAGACGGTTAGAGCAAAGATCGATTTCACCGGTCGGGAGATCGTGCGTACTCGTGCGCCAGGCTCTTCGCGCTCCACCGCCGCTAGTACCTCGTCGTAGCTAAGAAGCCGCACGTCTCCCTTTGGGGCGTTAGCCCGCGCTGCGGGGTTCGCCAGCTATACGATTTCTTCGCTAATGGTTGCGATCGATCCGGTCAAGCAGACGAAGAACAGAAACGCCCAGATCGGCAGCGCCAGCCAGCCGTGAACCACGAACCATATGCGGGCTCGGGAAGGTTTGGAATTGCCATTCGTGTTTGCTTCTTTAAGCTCTTTTTATGGTCATCTCTCAAACCTGTGGAATGCTCCTGTTACATCAGTAGAGAGAGAGCGAAACAGACCAGCACATTCGTCGTTGCATCAGAACGTGTATTTCATACTTAGACGAACGCTGCGCGGCGCACCCCAAGTGTAGCTGCCGTAATAGCCCATGATGTTGTAGTATTTTTCGTCCGTCAGATTTCTGATGTTAAGGGTCGCGCTCAGATTGTCGTTGAATTTGTAGCTCGCCATCATGTCGACAACCCAATAGCTCGGTGCAGTGATCGGTGCATTTTTATAGGCAGGGTCCATTGTGGGGTCCCAACTCGGGTTCGCCGCAATATCCCAGGTCTTGTCCATCCAGCGCACACCGCCACCAAGCGTAAGTCCAGTCAACGCACCATCAAACTTATAGGTGGCATAAAGTGTGGCCTGGTTCGCAGGAATCCCAGTTGATACCCTGACGCCGTCTCGACGCGAAATACTATGCGTAAAACCTCCGTGCAGCTGCCAATTGGGAGTCAAGTACCCCGAGACTTCGATCTCAAAGCCCTCCGTCCGCACTCCATCTATTCCACGATAAGCCGCGCCGCCGCTTGGCGTCAGACCTCCAGTCGGCACCGGATAATTATCCTGCTCAATTATAAAATAGGCCGCGCTGGCGTTGAGGCGTTTGTTGAAGAACTCGCCCTTGAGGCCGGCTTCATAATTCTTGCCAGTCTGCGGATCAAGCGTGTTGCCCTGCTCATCCAGTCTGGATTGCGGTTTAAAAATTTCTGTGTAACTAGCATAGGCTGAGATGTTCTCAGTCAAATCATAAATCCCACCGACATACGGCACGACTACATTTGACGCTTTCATCTGAACGATCGAGCTTCGCAGCCTCTCGTAATTTGCGACGCGACTACCAGCTATTATCTTGAATCTGTCGTGGAGATTGAAGCGAGCGGTGGCGTAGTATCCACTCTCCTGGGTGACTTCATCAATGAACGTTCGTTTGGTGGTAGGAGCAACCCAATTTGGTTCCGGAACGTTACCATCCCAAGTGTAGTAGTTTGGAATGTCGATATCAGCGAAACCGCTAGTACTAGTAAAAATATCGTTCCATCTGCGATGAGAAACGCTACCTCCGAAGACTAGATTGTGTTCACGACCGAATAACTGAAACGGCCCAGTCGCGTAAAAATCCGCCGCGTTGCTTCTTGTGGTGCCATTAAACAGAGCTGGCTCTACATACACACCGGAACCGTCAATCGGGTCTGGGTCGCCGTAGACTGCCCCACCACGTTTTGCCTTGTAGCTGTTTTCCTGATTCCTAAGTTGGAGCTTTGCATACCAACCGTTATCAAAGCGATGTTCGAGGGTAGAAAAAACCGTCCGGGTTGCTTCTTCCCATGTGCTCCACCGCGTTACTGGATTGAATGAACGATCCGGCACAAAGTTGAAATTACCATTCTTGTCAAAGTATCGTATGCGACTCTGGTACATTCCAACAGGTTTGTAATTTTGATAGTCTGCGCCCACTGTCAGCGTCGTATCTGGCGTCAAGTCTGCTTCCAAAACCCCATACACCACCGCATCATTCTGCTGGACATGATTTAGATAAGAATTCGCATCACGATAGGCTGAGACAAAGCGCCCACGAACCGTGCCTTCTTTGTTCAATGGACCTGAGACATCTAATTCGCCGCGATAGTCGTTCCACGAGCCCGCGCTGAGGGTCGTATGTCCCTGAAAAATTGAGGTCGGTTTCTTACGGATCATATTGATGGTCGCACTCGGGTCACCGCTGCCCGTCATCAGGCCCGTCGCACCTTTGAGCACTTCAACGCGATCATAAATTGCGGTATCCCCACGACCTTCGCCGGCAGGATATGTGACGTTGTAGAACGACGGTATGCCGTCATACTGAAAGTTCTGGATCGTGAAGCCGCGCGCAAAGTACTCACGTCGACCGTTTTCATAGTCGATGGCGCTGACGCCGGGCGTTTGATCCAGCACTTGACTGATGGTGCCGAGATTGAAATCCTCGATCTGCTGTCGCGTGACAACGCTGATCGACTGTGGTGTTTCTCGCGGGGTAAGTTGGAGTCGCGTTGCCGTCGCGGTGACGCTTGGCGTGTAGGAGCCGGTGCCTTCGGTCCTGCCGGGATCGTTCCGCGAAGCGCCTTGAACATCAATCGTATCGAGCGAGATCGCTCCATCAGGAAGACCACCAACAGCGACATTCGGGGAAATAAGGGTGGCCGTATTGGCTCCAGTGAGACGGACATTAATTCCCGTGCCGGCGAGCAACGTGCGCAACGCCTGTGCAGGCGGCATCGTACCGTTGACAGCGGCGGAGCGATGTCCGTCCGTGATGCGGGTCGAATAGCCGACTTGCCACCCCGTTGCGCGAATGAAAGCATCGAGCGCGGCCGGCAATGGCTGTGCGGGAATTGCGAACTGAACCGACCGGCTCTGGACTGAGGCAGATGCCGACTGTTGGGCAAATAACGGCGATGACAGACCCGCGCCAGCACAACACAGGATCGTCGAAGCCAGCAGCCATGACGTCATGCGCCGGAGCCCTCCAGTCGCAACCGAAATCTCCTGCTTGCCTCTCACTGCCTCACTTCGAAATGCCATCTATAACGCCCCCAGTCAGCCCCGGGTTCGCGCGCTCGCTGAATGCGAACGTCGCGCCCTATCCCTGAAGACTGAGGACGATCACCAATCTCACAAAAAAAGTTTGCGCGGATCAGCGCAGGATGATGATGCCGCCTGGCAAGGTCGTCACCGTGCCGCCGGCCGCTTCCGCCAGCGATTGAATCACAAGAAGCGGTTGATCCAGTTTGTAATTTCCGCTCACCGAGACGCGCTCGATCGCGCTATTCGTGACGAAGATTCGTCCTGGATAGTAACGGCGCAGATCGTTTAGAACTTCGCCAAACGGTCGGTCATCGAAACGAATGCGGCCTTGCAGCCACGCGAGCGAACGTTCTGTGTCGATTTGTCTAACTGGCGAGATCGAGGTCGCCGTCACGCTGACCATCTCACCCGGCGACAGCGAGGCGTGCTCTTGCGGCTGCGCGCGGTTCGCGACCTCCACGACGCCGCGGCTGAGAACCACGTTGTCTTGGCTGTCATCCAGTTGCACGGAGAAGGTCGTGCCCTTGACTTCGACATCTCCGAACCGGCCGGCGACCCGGAACGGAATCGGCAAGCCGGCGCGGACATCGAAATAGGCCTCTCCCTTCAGCACCCTGACGTTGCGCTGTCCGTTCGCAAAGTCGAGAGCAACCGCGCTCTCGGTATTCAATGTCACGCGAGAACCGTCGGGAAGTGCGACGATCCGTTGTTCGCCAGCGACGGTGACGTAATCAGCGCGCAGCCGGAGTGATAGATCAGGAGCTTTTGCTAGTGCGAACGCGACGATCACCGCTGAAACAATGGCGGCCGCCTTTTTGCCCAGCGATCGTCGGCGCGATTTTTTCCGTGGCGCGACGAATCCCGTGGCCTTGGCAACATTCCTGGTCGCCTGCAAGAATTCCGGAGCGCCCCAAACCTCTGTGACCTTCTCGAACGCTGCCGCACGACGCGGATCGCCATCGAGCCAGGCTCTGAAGGCGCGGCTGGTTCCGGGATCGCCGGCGGCCCCCTGCAAGCGCACGAACCAGTCTAGCGCCTCGGCGGCGAACGGATCGTCGTCGGCGTCATGCTTTGAAGAACTGCGTTCTTCAGGGCCGGCAGGATTGTCCCGTGTCACTCAGATCGCCTGCTTGCTTGGGAGCCTCATAATGTATGACTCCATGCACGATCCGATCTCACAAAAAAAGAGGCCGCCAGAACCTGGGCAAGGCCGGCCGGGGTGAGACACGAGCGAGAGGCTGCTCGGCTAGAGGCGATTTGGCCGCGCCATGGCAGCCATGCAATGCGCCATCGCCAGCCGCACGTCATTATAGACTGTATTCGGAGAGACACCGAGATGCTGGGCAATAGCTGGATAGGACCAGCCTTCCATCCGCCTCAGGAGAAGCACCTTTCTCGGCCTTTCGGGAAGTCCGATAAGCGCTTGCTCAAAGAGATGGAGCCGCTCCTTGTCGATGAGCGCCATTTCCGGGGACGGCGCGTCGCAGGGAATATTGAGAATGGCCTTCTCATCCGTGATCGGACATTCGACCTGGGCGCGACGATTCTGCAGACGCTCCTGGTCGACGGCGATATTGCGCGCGGTCCGAAACAGATAGGCTTGCGGATTTTCGATCAGGCTGCGCTGCGCCGATGCCAGAAGGCGGAGGAAGGTTTCCTGAGTCGCGTCCGCGGCATCCGCCCTATTGCGGAAGCGGCGCAGGAAAAACCGGCGAAGCCGACTTTCCTCCGTCTGCTGTAACTCCTGAACCAACGTCACGAGCATATCGGGTCTCCTGACCAACGCGCGCGGTGGGCGTCACTCCAAATGCAAAACTGCCAACCGATCGACATGAGCCTCTTAACGTGGCCGAAATTCCTTCACAAACACAATGATTTAGAATGAGTTTAATGAGAACGATCAGAAAATCTGGTCGAACGTTTCCGTAGCGCATCACATTGAAAATACGTCTATTTTTGTGAGTGTCGTACCAAAGTGACAGGGCGCTGTGTTCTTTGGCTCCGAACGCTCGGCAACGCTCCGCCCCGCCTCGGACGATATCAAGCGGAGCCAGACATGAGGTAGAGCGTCATCTCCAGACCCGACCGATGCCCTCGACCAACAGCGTGCGCCCGGCCGAAAGAGCATGAACTACCATTGGCACCTCCGCCATAACTGTGGAGCACGACCCCTCGCGCGCCTTCCACGATCGAGCATCTTGTTTTCTGATAAGGTCAGCCTCCTGATCGAAGGGGGTGGGTCATGGTTCAATATTCAGGACTGCGCTTCTGGAGCGATGCTGGGGCAAGGGATCGCGCCATCGACCGCCTGTTGGCGTTGCGCGCCGGCCTCACCAAGGATGTCACGCCTAATAACAAGCAGGACTCCTTTCACCTCGCGACCTGGAATATCCGGGATTTCGGCGGCAGCCGGCTGAACCCGTCGCCACGCCTGCCGGAATCTTTGCTCTACATCGCGGAGGTTATATCCGCCTTCGATCTGGTTGCAGTGCAGGAGGTCAACGAGAACATGACCGACTTCCAGAAGGTCATGAAGCTGCTTGGCCCGCATTGGGACTATATCGTAACCGACCAGAGCGGAAACATGGAGCGCCTCGCGTTCGTGTTCGACACGCGCAAGATCCGGTTTCGCCATGTCGCCGGCGAGATCGTGCTGCCTGCGAAGAAGGGCAAAGAGGTTGCTCAGTTCAACCGCACGCCATTCCTTGTCGCTTTCCAGGCGGGCTGGTTCAAGTTCAACATTTGCACCGTGCATATCTACTATGGCTCCGCGCAGGACACCGCGCAGCGTAAGCGTGAGATCGCCGACATCGCATCGTTCTTCACGGCACGGCAGAAGAAGGACGGCGAGACTTATATCCTGCTCGGCGACTTCAATATCCTCAACCCCTCCGATCCGACCATGAACGCGCTGCTGGGCGGCGGCTTCGAGGTGCCGGCGGCCTTGCGCAAGCCAACCGCGCTGGCGAGCGAGAACTATTACGATCAAATCGCGCTGAGAACACAGAACAAGCTGGTCGAGATCAGGAATGCCGGCTGCTTCCGCTGGCAGGACTATGTGTTTCGCGACGAAGCAGACTATGCGGCCTATAAGCCCTTGATGCCGACCAAGACCAAGACCGGCAAAGACGCAAAGACGGACAACAAGGCATATAAAACCTGGCGCACGTGGCAGATGTCGGACCATCTGCCGCTGTGGACCGAGATCAAGATGGATTTCACCGAATCCTATCTCACCAGCCTGAAATCCGGCGCGACGCCTCTGGCGACATTCACTCCTGAATCAGGTCCGCGCCCCGAGGCCGGGCCGACCTCCGATAGCTGATCGGTCACGCCGTCTTCCGGCCAGGAGCTGTTCGCATGAGCAAGAACATCGTTGTCTGCTGCGACGGCACCGGCAACGAGGTCGAGGGCAATCTCTCGAACGTTCTCAAGTTATTCCGTATCGCTCAGAAGAACGAACATCAGCGCGTCTACTACAACCCTGGAATTGGTACGATCGGCAGTCGCGATGCCTGGATGCGGCTGAAGCAGAACACCAGGGCTGTGTTCGGACTGGCGACCGGCTACGGCCTGGACGACGACATTCTCGGTGCCTATCGCTTTATCGCTGAGCAATTCGAAGATGGCGACCAGATCTTCTTGTTCGGTTTCAGCCGCGGCGCCTACACCGTGCGCGCGCTGGCGGGCTTCATCCACATGGTCGGGTTGTTGCCGCCCGATCAGCTCAATATCGCGGACTACGCGCTGACGGCCTACAAGCGCGCCAGCGAGGAGAACAATCTCAGCATTGCCTGGAATTTTAGCCAGATCGCCGGCGGCCGCCGCGCCACCATCAAGTTCATTGGCGCATGGGATACGGTCGCCTCGGTGCTGGTGCCACGTCGCGACCGCATCATTCCGACGCTGCTGATGCTACCCTTCACGCGCGTCAATCCGAGCGTCGAAGTCTTCCGCCACGCGATGGCGATCGACGAACGCCGTCGCATGTTCCGCCTGAACCGCTGGACCGCGCCGCAACCGTTCGTCGCTAATCGTTTCGATTCATCCGCGCCGCCTCAGGCCCAGGACATCAAGCAGGTATGGTTTGCGGGCGTCCATGCCGACGTCGGCGGCGGCTACCCCGAAACCGAAAGCGGCCTCTCCAAATTCCTCCTGGTATGGATGATCGATGAGGCGGTCGCCCACGGACTGAAGATCAACACCGCGATGAAAAACCACCTCGTGCTCGGCCGGCCACGCGAGGGTGGGCGACACGTCTATGTCGCGCCGGATGCGCAAGGGCCGCTGCACGATTCGCTGACATCAGCCTGGAAAATTCTGGAGTGGCTGCCGAAATCCGCGAAGTGGAAGGAATGGGAGCGTCGCGAACTTCTCGGGTTTTACATTCCCGATGGGGAGCCAAGAGTTTTAGCCGATCCGTCCGTCAAACCTCGCATCCACCAGTCCGTTGTCGATCGCAAGGCGCAGACGTCTGACTATGCGCCCGTCAACTTTCCGGACGAATTTGACATCGAGCCATGATGTTGGCCGACGCGGCAACCCATGACCTTGTCTTGAACGATGACGTTGCGCGCTTTGTACGTTGCTAACGCCGCCTCGCAGGTCGTCACGCCACGCAGGCCGATGAAGCGCGGCACTTCGCAGAGACGTCAACGTCATGAGTGCTTCGGACCAGTAGCAACCCGGGTGCCGCAGGAATAGTCAGTGGGCATCGTGGTTGCAATGTGGTTGCAACTCCGATCTCGTTCCTGACCGCTCGTGAGATGATGTCACGTAATTATATGATTATATTGGAGAAAGCTGGCGCACCCGAAAGGATGAAACTGGGCACGGCTATATCATTGCAGGGCCTCTATAATTTTCAATCGCGATCCTCAAGTCTCTGAGCGCCTGCTTTGATGGCGGGCTGAACTCCCGCCCTACTGGCCGGAACGGTGTCGCATAATCACCGAACGTTAGTAACAAAGCCCCGACGGGCTTACGCCGGTAAACCCTTTCTGCTGACAGTCTCTTTCCAACGCCTTCTGATGCCTGTCCCAATTCTCTTCGACGCTCTTTGCCACGCTTAGCTGCTGCTGCTTTGAAATAAGTCCAGACTTATCGAGGAAATCCGAAAATACCTGGAACTGCGCGAAGTGTCGAACCGAGGCCGCCATTCCACAGTATAATATCTTGACCTTATCGCTTTCGTCGCACGCGGGAAAACCTCCGCCAGGATTGTAATCTTTGTCACCGGGGCGTGCAGGACCGACGCCTCCTTTAAGGGTTACCTCTTCTCGACGGCGATTTGCAAACTCCGTCATTTCTGGCGAACAGTTCGGATTGACGGGCACGCGGCCATACCGACCCTTCAATTCAAGGTAGATAGTTTCTCCTTGGTTTGACAATCCACCGCGACCCTCTTCGAGAGCTCGTGTGTAATAAAGAAATGCCATGCAATCGAAATTTTGCGCCGAGTCAAAGAGTTTAACCGCGCGTACATCATCGCGCCCAACACCTTCACCGGTGTAGTACAACACCCCCAACAACGTGGTCGCTGCGGGAAGTCTGCTGTCACCCGCTTTGTTCAGCCACTCCGCGGCGAGCTGCGAATCCTTTTTTATGCCATCGCCGGTAAAATACAGCGTTCCGAGCATGCCTTGCGCGATTGCATTTCCAGTTTGAGCTGCCGTGGCGACCCAACTGGCGGCGACCGCTTTATCGACTAACTGTCCCCTACCATCCGCAAATAAATCATGCATCAGCATCATGGCGACAGGATTCCCGAGAGCGGCCTCATCCTGCAGTATCTTTATTCCTTCGTCCGTGCGCCTGCTTACGATCAACGCTCGCGCCATCATTAATTTGATGACGCGATCATCGGGCGAATATCTGACGGCTTCTTCGCACGACTTTATAGCTCGCCCGGAGTCGATCCGATCCCATGGAACTCCTGCGCCCTTGCTTCCAGGTTCGTAGATTGTCGCGGCTTCACGTCGGCATTTCTTTTCCGCCACAACGGCCGGAGGCGTGCCCGGATCGGCAACTTCCAGGGTGTCCGCCAGATCGATAATGTCATGACAGGTGACTTGGTGCTGCCGTTGCTGAAGAGCGGCAAACCGATCGCTTGATGAACCATCCATCGCCCCGGTGGCAAGCACGCCGTAGCTCTGGCTAATGAGGAGCATGGAGGCACTCGGATTGAACTTGCGGCAGTTCTCCGCGTCGGAAGCGATTGTCCGGCGCTGAGCCGCTTTCGACTCGGCGGCAGCCTTCAGCGCATCGTCCAATTTGGTCCGCATAAGCGTGAATTTGAGTGCCGGCACTGCCATGTCTGGGTTGTCGGTGAGTTGCGAGAACATGTAACGCAACGCTGGTTCAACATCGCGGTCCAGAAACGTGCGAATGCACGTTTCGAACTGGTTCATCGAATAATCTGTATTCGGGCAGCCAGCCCATTGAGGGTCGATGGTGGAAATTGCGCGGAAAAGCCCCGCAATTTCGCCGCACGTTTTAGGCTCGTAACGCAGTGTGCTCCGCGTGACTCGTTTAATTGCATCAAGAACGGTGGTCAAATCACGGGACATCTCGCTACAGGGGACGGAATATTGCTGTATGACATCCTTGAATATTTTGGCTCCAATGAGCTGTGCGGTGCCGAACCCCACAACGGATTGCCGGGTCGGGTCCGGGTTAGCTTTGATGATCGCCCATAGGCATCGCGCCAAAGTCTGGTTGTCGCTTTCGGCTTGGCAAATGACATCGGCGGAGCCTTCCAGCGCCGGGGCCATAGATGCAACGGGCGCCGCCGCGACAGGCGCTCGCGGAGTTGCCACCGTCATAGGTCCGGGGAGTTCCGAACGCGGTGGGGCGGCCGGCGCGGGTGGCCTCGATGCCGCGAGGCGTGGGGGAGCTTGTTGTGTAACTGCTGCTCCTTGCACGGTCTGCTGAAGGGAAAATTCAGCGCAGCCAGGAAAAATTACGGAGGCATTGGCCTTTCGCTTGTCCGATGAGAGTTGGCCGCGATATCCGGCCGGGCGAAAGCCGGGAAAGCGCTTGAGCTGTCGTGTTGGCCGCAACTCGAACAGCCCATTGGAATCGACAACCCCTGTCATCTCAAATTCGGCGCCGGTGGTTCCTGTGGTAGGCCGAACCGTCGCCCCCGCCGCGATTTGCGTCTGATCAGCAACGCCCACCGTGAGTGTGAGCGCATATGGGATGCCACCGCAGATGTATTGGCCTTGCCAAGTACCTTGGATCGGTGCCTGAGCCAGCGCCGGAAAATAGGATGCCATGGACAACAACGGCACGAGAGCAAATGCCAATTTACGCATCGAACGTTTCCCTCGCTTGCGCCCACTGGCTATCAAGAAGAGTTTCGGTGTAGCGCAAGCACTCGAAACAGGTAGCCCACGGCGATCGAGGCTGTCGAAGTTCTCGCCAGCATACGTCCTTCTCGACGTTTACCACGCGACGCAAAGCGACAGTCTTTTCTTGCCAGTCATATCGCTACCATGCATCCACGCCGCTGACCCGCTCGAAGCGGCCACCATCGACTGGCGATCCGTTGCGGTTAATGTAAACAACAGCACGATCGTGATAGATAAACAGCACGCGCTGATCCGGCGCATAAGCGACGGTTCTGACAACCGTATCGCCGCTCATCTCAACGACGAATTTGACCGCGAAGCGGTCGTTGACGGCGAGTGTTGACGTCACCAGACGCCTCGCCTGATTGTATTCGTTTGCCCAGGAGAGCCGCTCACCCGTCTTCTTGAGAGCAGTCTCTTTCGTCAGTAGCCCGAATGTGAAGAAACCCTCGGTCTGAAGCGTGTCGCACTGAGGAGCGAAGCAACGTCCCGTGCGCTTGAGCGTGTTTCCGAACGTATCATATTCGTACTGTGTTTTCTCAAATGGCCCGGTATCATTGAACTTGGTTTGATCTGCGACGAGATCGGTGTCGTGGTCATATAAGTAGTCGTAACCTTGTTTCGGATAATGCCATTTGGCGAAGCGAAGCCGGCCGTCCGGGAAGTGCTGTTTCTCCACCTCGAATATCTGCGCGCCGGTCAGGGCATTGACGATCCGAAATATCTGACGATCATCGGAATATTTGTATTCACCGAATCGTTCGATCTTTCCGGCCGCAGAGACAATCTCAACACGAGCAGGTTGGTTGTGTCCGTTGCGGCTTATGAGCGTGATTGAACGGATGGAGTCGTCCGGGTTTCGTGTCGTAATCTTGGCGAGATAGGTGGATGTTCTCACGTATTCGTAGCTATTCGTGTATTCCAGCCGATTGAAGGCATAGCGTTTGACTATGGTCGGCCGCCCCGCCGTGTCACAGGCGACATCATACCAGGATGCATTCTCCGGGTTGTTGTCGATTTCTCGACGATCGATCCGCCTGTCCATAATCGGCACGAGATGGCTCGTGTCATTGACGTTGAAATAAGTATAGAGACCCTCGCACTGTCCAGCCTTCGTGCCCGAGGGGGCGTGCGGGTCAGGTACAGGCGCCACCTGACTGCGTCCTGCGCAGACTTCCAGCGCTTTGCGGCCGAAATTCTCCGAGCCTCTGAGATCGAAATCCACGGCTTTTTCAGCGCGCGAGTTCTCGATGCTGAGAGAGGCACTGCCCGGCAACACGTCGAGAAATGCGGCCGGCAGGGCTTCGGCGACGATCCACGCCTTATCCGGCGCGTAGTAGCGTATGCTTGTGAGAAAAGGAATCGTTCTCCCGTCTTGCAGCGTCACGATCAGCCTGCCCGGCCGGTCCACGCCGTCGGCTCTCTCCAGCGCGTTTCCCTTGTAGTCATAGAGGGAGGCTCCTGTGCCAGGGCCAAGCGCCGTGTTGCACGCCATCGTCAAGAAGGCACGACCCGCCGTCGCTTTATGCTGAGTACTCACCCGCTCGGGGTCGTGAGACACGAAGACCGGCCATTCGGCCGGAGGCGAGGCTGCTGCGCTCGCCGATTGTTGCGAAGACCGCGGTGGGGCATCAGCAGAACCTTGACGAAGGCCGGAGGTTTTTCGCCAAATCCAGTCATTATTCCGATAGCGAATCTCGACGGCGCAGGAATCGCTGGACATGAGCTTGCTGCCCCGACGGGGTGCGCAATGCGGATCGCCCGCGTAGATACGGGCAGTAATCGATGTCAGCTTTTTATCTGCGCTGATATTGAAGGTTTTTTCATAGAGATGCTCGTGGAAGATTTCTTTCCACCCTGCACCGTCTCCCTGAATCATGATGACGGCGTCGCAGCCGCGATTGCTGCAATTCGCGCCAGTGTAATGGTCGGCGCAGAGAGTTTCATTGTCCAGGATCAGCGCCGGGCGGCCGTGGTCGAGCGTCACCGAGGTGATGCCCGCCATGCGATCAGTGGGCACTCCCTCCGAATTATACTCCTTGCAACTGTTGCGGACAGTCTCAGCATACGCCCTGACCGCAGCAGGCAAATGTTGATATTGCGCGTCCGTGGTTGCCATCGGCAATTCGGCAGCCACTTGCCTCACGTTCGAGGGCTGCTCGTTCTGGCTGGCGCGCGTTGTCTTGTCCCAGCCCGTGCCGTCGAGCGAGACCGCTACGCGAAAGCCCATGACATTGAAGCGTTCATCCGAACTTTCCTGCGGGCTCCACATGCCGTCGTTGCCCTCGCGGTCGTAACCAAAGATCAGCCGCTCGGACGCGCGCATCGAAAGCTGCGTCAATTCATAGTCGCCGCTGCGCGCGACGAAGACGACGCAGTCGGCTTCGTTCCACGGCGAGCCAT
>Ga0097681_1003261_pt1 | contig 13295 bp, 25 predicted proteins | sample ThiBiot_750_plan_FD_72845 | JGI IMG/M metagenome (GOLD analysis project Ga0097681, IMG submission 72845) | Wastewater bioreactor microbial communities from Cape Town, South Africa - Thiocy_cont_750_plan - 1398105538144 (version 2) (version 2) ... | reverse complement strand
ATCATCTTGGCGTGTGTGACAGGCTTCGTGATCATCGTGTGGCTGGTAGTGGCAGCGTTCTTGATGTGGACACCGATCGGCAAACAAGTGTTGTATGGCAATGAGGGTCTTCGAGTGCGCAAAGCTCGAGAAGCCACGTCACAGCTCGATGTCGACGACCCGGGGCTTTAGGTCAGGTCGGACTCTCGGCAACGCGCGGAGGATCATCGACCGAATAATCTGCAACGTGATTGAGCAGTTGAATCTTCCATTCTATCAATCGCTAATAAACGACGCGACGCCATTACCACCTGAGAGTAACTCGAGCCATACATATCTCAACATTCGCTATTCAATTTATACATTGATCAGAGACAACCTAACCACACGAGAAGAGCACTGTACACGTTACTCTTGCTCTCGTTGTTGTTGTTGTTGCTGTTCGTCAAAGGATGCCTGCAACTGCTGCAGTAATTGTTGTTGGTGTGGTGTAAGGCTTTTGGGCACGGATACGAGCAACCGCACGAGCATGTTGCCAGTCTGGGCCGCGTTGCCGTCGGGCGTCGCTGTTCGCCCTGACGGCTCTTGGGTGCGTTGTTGCGCCTGCGCGGCGCCGAGGTTCTGCTCAAACGAGATACCGCCAAACGTATATGACGAGGATGACGACGAAAAGAATGACGGGATGGCTTCGCGATACAGATCCACCCCGCAGTTGCCTGCACTGCTTGCCAGGCCACCCGGATCCGACGATTGGCGCGATACCGAGCGTTGCGGCTGTGAAGGATCAACGACTTGCTCGGGTGGGCAGCGCGGGAACCCGAGACCTCTCACGCAAATGACTTCTGCCGGTTGATGGCCGGGCCGAATCGTTACCTGTATACCTCGGTGGTCAACCTTCACACACTCGTTCTCAATCTCTCTCTCTCTCTCTCTAGAATCGTGATAGATACCTGAGCCTTGCCATAGATGGTTGGAATGACGATCGTAGCACCGAGAGCAGCTTGCGCAAAGGTGATGGTATGATCGCAAAGTACGTCGTCGCCCTGGCGTCGAAACAGCGGATGGGACTCGACATTCACCACGACGATGCAATCGCCGTAGGTGCCGCCGGCGATCGCGTCGCCATGATTGATAAAGCACGTGCGCCAACCGCTGACGACGCCGGCCGGGATCACGACCTTGACTTGCATCTTTTGCGCCACGTAGCCCGACGCCGAGCAGGGCTTGCACTTTTCGCGGCGCACCGTAAAGCCGGCACCGCTGCAGCCGGCACACGAGATCTTGAGTTCGCTCATGTTGGGCGGCAGGTTGCGCATGTAGCCCGTGCCGCTGCACGAGTGGCACGACTGGCGAACGGGCTCGCCACTGCCGCGGCCCTTGCACGCGTCGCACAGCGCCTGGCGGACAAAGGCAATGTGCTTCGAGCAGCCACGCACGCTTTGCTCCCAAGAGAGCGAGAGCGTGGTCTGGAGCGTTTGGCCCTTGCGGAGCGACGAGGCCGACGTGGTCTGATGGGGTGAACTTGGAGGTTGGTGGTGTTGATCGAGTGCATTGCTCGAGTTGCGCTTACTGTGCAATGACGACGATGATGATGACGATGATGATGGTGGCGCAGGAGCCATGGTGGTGGTGTTGTTGTTGTTGTTGTTGTTGTTGTTGGCACTCGTGAACGACCAGTTGGATGTTGCACTGCCGCCAGCGGATGGTGCCATCGTTGGAAGCGATGGTGATGATGACGAGGGCGAAACGCTCGGAGAGCGACGCTTGCTACCGACAGACGACGGTGACGAAGGAGAACCGTCACGCATCGAGTTCGACGAGGATGACGATGACGTTGTCGTGGTGGTCGTTGAGTTGGCGTTGGCATTAGTATTGGCGTTGACATCGTCTGTTGAAGAAGGCGTATGATGATGATGATGCTGGTGCTGATGGTGATGGTGATGGTGGTTGCGTTGGTGTCGCGAATGCAATGGCACTTGGAAGCCAGCAGTGGAAGCAGTCGTGGAAGAAGCCGAGGCAGAGGAGGAGCTGGCCGTGCTGGTAGCACTACCCGACTCGGTGCGGCGACGCTTACGACCCAGCAGCTGTGAGGGTATACTGTCGGACGATGTGGTGGCGGTGGCGGCAGCGGCGGCGGCAGCGGCAGCAGCGACGGCGCTCATACCGCCGAGGCCACTGAATCCACCGGCGGCGGTGGCAGCGGCAGCGGCGGCGGCGGCGGCGGCAGCACTCATAGGCGTCGTGGAGCCGCTGTTGGATTGCGACTCGGACGAGGCGAAGGTGAACGACTGGTGCAGCACGCTGTCCTTGTTGGCCATCATCTTGTTGATGACGTTGAAGATCTCGGAGCGCGTGAGCTTGTGCGTGCGCAGGTGCGCCGTGCGGTCGTAGGCGGCGCGCGACTCGGCGTTGCTGAGCGCCGAGTAGGCCTCGTGCAGCTCCTTGAAGCGGCCCTCGGCTTCCTTCTCGTTGCCCTTGTTGCGGTCGGGATGGAACTTGCGCGCCTGTGCGTGGTACGCGGCCTTGATCTCGGCCTCGCTGGCCGTGCGCGTGATGCCGAGCACCTCATAGTAGGTGCGACGCAACGTCGCCGGGCTGCTGGCAGGGCTGGCAGAGTTCGAGCTATTGTTGCTGTTGCTCGTACTACTACTGTTGCTGTTGCTCGCCATGATGGTGAGCACCAGCGAGCGACACCGAGCAATGCGCTGTGGTGATGATGGCGATGATGGCACGAGCGAGAGTAACCGAGACTCGCGTATGTGCGCGATCGATCGAATGGAACGAGAGTGTGAGTGAGTGAGTGAGAGTGCGAGGGAGAGTGTGAGTGAGGATGGTTGTGAGTGAGAGTGAGAGGAGGGAGGTGCTGGTGGTGGTACGAGCGATGGAGAGCGACGATGAGACAAGCGCGCCATCGCGACCACACGAGCACGATACCGACCCACTCCCGCTCCCTCTCAGCTCCTCGAGATCGACATTCAACTAGCAAGTGAGCGCGTGGGAGTCTGTGTGTCTTTACGTGTGTAGACCGGCCGTACCTCCTACCAGCCAGGCATCGGTATCGGTATCGGCATCGGCATCTTGCTGCCGAATCACCGGGTTGCCTGGAGCCCTCGAGACCGAGCGAGAGAGCGAGAGAGAGCTCGACCACACACTCTCCTCTCATCATCCATTCATTCGCTCCATCGCTCGCTCGCACCACCACCTGCCTCCAACCTTCATCCTCTCGTGTCAGGTTGCGTCTCTATCCACGTTGATTGACGAGAAGACCTTGTGAGTGTGCGTTCTCTTTGCGTGTGTGTCGCGGTGCCTCGCGAGAGATACGACGTCGTGTTCGTTCTGGTTGGTTCGCATCGTCAAGGCCGCTGTGTTCGCAGATCGATCGCCAACACCACCTGCAACCACCAACCCATCATCACCACCTACAACTTCTACCGCGAGCACCACTACCACTACCACTACCACTTCTTCTTCAACTTGATCGATCCATCTCATCATCGCTGATCATCGGATATCCATCAATATCTCTCTCGTTCACTCGCGTTGTCGCTCTCTCGCTCGAGTTGCACCACAAACACATGTCGCAACTAACGACGGCACTCGCCGAAGAGCACGATACACGTGCTTCGTCGTCGCCACTGCGTCCAGTGATCGGTGAGTGGCTGCACTGGTCGGGCCTGCCACCGTTGCACACACGCATTCCGCACAAGCTCGGCTTCGGACTCGACCTCGGCGGCACGCTCTCCAAGATCGTGCTGTTCGAGCCCGACGGCCTCGACGACCAGAGCCGAGACGACTACTCGGTGCACGAGAGCCTCGAGAAGGACAACGTGCGCGCCTTCCTCGATCAATCGATGAACTACGGCGAGACGGGCGCTCGCGAGCCGCAGCTGCACTTCCACTCGGCCAAGCTCGGCGGCACCTTCACGTTCCTGCGCTTCCAGACCAGCAAGATGGCCAACTTCCTCCAGATCGTACGCTCGAACCAACTACTAAGTGCTACGAGGTATATAGCCACCTTGTTATCCCTCAATCTATCTATCTATCTATCTATCTATCTATCTATCTCGTTCGTTGACTCTTGCTAGCGTTCGATCTCATTCACTCACTCACTTTGAACGCACTTCTCTTTTGATCAATGCACCAACAACAACAACCTCGACAACAACCTCGACAACAACAACAATCACTTCCTTGTCATATGATTATCGATAACTCCACTGTACTAGTCACATCTATGCAGCTGGTGGAGGAGCCTACAAGTTCTCGGATGCTTTTCGGGATGAAATCAACATTGACCTCGTGGTGCGTGGTGCTCTCTGGCGCGCGCCAGCCCAAGCGACGCTATCGATGATGAGCACCGTCCGCATCATCGTGATCACGATGCTGACGAGCTACTTGTTGCATGGCTACCTTGCCGGCTGCGAATCTGATGCTGCCTCCAACAGAAAACAGACGAGATTCAATCACTGGTGAGCGGCATCACGTTGTTGATGCAGTACTATCCTGCCGAGTGTTACTACTATCGCAACTTCAACAACGAGGAGCTGTCGGAGGCCGAGCTCGGCGTGACGCCGGCGTCCTTCTCGTGCGAGGACTCGACGCCGTTCCTGCTGGTCAACATTGGCACCGGCATCAGCATCATGCGCGTCAATAACTTTGACGACTATGCGCGCGTCGGTGGCTCGAGTCTCGGCGGCGGCACGTTCTTTGGCCTGTGTTCGCTGCTCACCGGCTGCCACACCTTCTCCGAGGCGCTCGAGCTCGCGAGCCGCGGCGACAGCCGCAACGTCGACATGCTGGTGCGCGACATCTACGGCGGCGACTACCAGCGTTTCGGCCTGAGTGGCGACACGGTGGCGTCGTCGTTCGGGCAGATGATGATACCCGACAAGCGCAAGACCGCCAAGCCCGAGGACATTGCCAAGGCGCTCCTCGTGACGCTCACCAACAACATTGGCTCGATCGCGTTGATGCTCGCGCGTGCCGAGAAGCTCGAACGCATCATCTACGTCGGCAACTTTTTGCGAGGCAACCTCGTGGCCAAGCGCCTCCTATCGTTCGCGCTCAACTATTGGTCTGGTGGAACCATGAAGGCTTACTTTATGAAGCATGAGGTAGCGTGTGATATACGTACCATACTCACACCTACACTCACACCCACAAACTTGTATGCTCAATCCGTTTACAAACTCATTTCTCGTACGTGTGCAACGCTAGGGTTATCTTGGAGCGTGCGGTGCACTAGTGCAGAACTGGAACGACTATTGGAAGCATCTCGACGAACAACGCTCGCCGAGGCAAGCCATTCCGATTCGTGATCCATCGAGCGACAGTGGCAACAGCACCACCACTCCGTCGACTACCTCCTCGGGTACTTCATCGTCTTCACAATGATCATTTGCATCATTTGCACCTGCAGCCCTGCATTTGTTGTTTCAATGAGGTTGTTATTGTTACGGGAACATTTCGAGTGAGTAAGTGAGTAGCGCAAAGAGAAAGAGAGAGAGAGAGAGAGAGAGAGAGAGAGAGATCAAGTTGTAACTGCCTCAGTGTAGTATACAACAGCAACAGTGAAGCAAGATGATATAGCAATAACAACCTCAGCGGATTCCTTGTATTTGTACCCCCGTATACATACATACATACATATGTGTGTGTGGCGTGAGGAATGAGAGGAAGGAGTAAGCAAACTCTTTACACAGCAGTAAAGAGCATGGCGATGAGCGCCACGAAGACGAGCACGAGCGACGAGCTCGAGGTCTGGCTTGCAGCTCCAATACACGTGGCGTTGCGCCAGTTGTTGACGACCGTGACGCCGGGCGGCGGCGACTGCACGTTGAGGAAGATGGCGTTGCCGATGACGCACGTCAGCAGACGCACGCCCGAGTTGCCGGTGGCATCACAGCCCATGCCCGAGCCGTGGTCGACGTTCTGGTGCACAACGATGCCGCGGCCGAGGATCGACGTCAGCGAACCAATGTACGACGTCTGGTAGTCGTAGTAGGCGTTGCCCGAGCCGTCGTAGGTCTGGATCGAGCCGAGGTCGCCACGGTGGCGCGGAGTCGACTCGGGAATGCCGTGCGGCGAGTTGTCGGGGTTCCAGTGCGGACCAAGCGCCGTGCCGTTGATCGTGTCGCTAAGGTCACCATACTACAAGAGAGAGAGAGAGAGAGAGACCACGCGAGAGTGAGTGAGTGAGTGAGTGAGTGAGTGAGTGAGTCGGCGACATTCTCTAGCCATCCGATATCTCGCGAGAGTATCATTCATCGATGCGGCGACATACGGTGTGAATATGGAAGCCATGCTGCGAGCCATACTGGAGACCCGAAACCTTGGCGCGCACACGAATCTCGTTGCTATCAGCCGCTTGCTGCAACCACACGGTGCCCGAGCAGCCGGGGCAGTGCGACGTAGGAGCCAGCTGGCACGTAGCAAAGTTGGCGACGGCAGCTGTTCGATGCGGCACGAGTGAGCGAAGTGCGGGAGCGATGCGATGCGATACGACAACGTACTGGCGGCAGCCGAGTTGGTGGCCGAGTTGGGGAGGCCGATGACGCAGATACCGATGCGAGCACCAGCGTTGCCGCTCGGCTGCGCCGTGCACGTATCGCCGTTGGCGTGGATCACGACCGCACGGCCGATGATCGACGACGGTCCGTCGAGACGCAGCAGATCGAGCGACTTGGACTGGATGAGGAAGCCACCCGACGACGTCCAGCTGCCCATGTCGCCATCGTGGCGGCTGGAGCCAGTCTCGGGGCAGCCGTGCGGCGCGGTGGTGGTCGAGTAGTGCGGGCCAGCCGTCTCGCCAGCAGTAAGGTCGGTAATGTCGCCAGCCTGGCGCCAGCGAGCGCGGGGGCGTCAGATACAACAGCGGCAACAACAACAGGCAACAATCGGCATCGATTCGGCTCGCGTACTTGGTGCACATGGATGGCATAGTCGCCATCAGCGAGGCCGGTGACCGAGATCGTGACGGTCATGATCTAACGCCGAACCAACACGTAAGAGAGAGAGCGCTAGAGTGAGAGCGAGCGCCCATCGCAGCAGGAGCTTGAGCGAGGAGAGACGTACGCCTTGCGTGTACACAAAGGTTGCCGAACCTGCCAGCGTGGAAGGACCGGCAGCGGTCGGCGTAAAATGGCACACACCGGTGGACACCGATTGCGCAAGCGCCACCGCGACCAGCGCGAGCAACGCAGCAAGCAACGAGGCGCAGCGCATTGCAACAACGGAGAGCAGCACGAGAGCGAGAGCGAGCGAGAGGGAGAGACGAGACGATGCGCGGCGACGAGCGGTGTGGCGCTGAGGACATGCTCGGTGCCGTGGGAACACTCGTAAACCACTGGAGGCCCTGTTGGACACCGTACCCCGGGAAATCTACCGTACCCCGGAGATATCTCTGTCGCTCATCGATTTGTTGCTCGTTGTTGCTCGTTGTTGCTCGCTCGCTCGCTATCCATCACGATGCTCGCTGGAAAGACTGCCATCATCACGGGAGCGACCAGTGGTATCGGTCGTGCCACGGCGCAGCTGTTTGCGCGAGAGGGGGCGCGTGTTTGCGCGACGGGTCGCAACGTGGTGGCGCTCGAGGCCTTGCGTGCCGAGATCGGTTGCGAGTACGCCTTCGACATCGATCTCGCCTGCCGCATCGTATACTTGCTCTTACTCTCGGTTGTAGGATCGTGGCAGCAGACTTGACCCAAGATGGTGAGCCGCAACGCGTGATCGAGGCGGCCGTGGCGGCCTTGGGCGGTCTGACGACGCTGGTGAACTGCGCCGGCGTGCTGCGCGGTGGCGCCTTCGGCACCGACGCCTGCACGCTCGAGAACTTCCTCTTCAACTTCAACGGCAACACTCGAACCGTCTTCGAGATGATGCAGCACGCCATTCCTCATCTCAAGGTGGCGGGAGAGGCCAATCCTGGCGGTGCTGCGATCATCAACGTCAGCAGCGTCAATGGCGTTCAGTCGTTCGGTGGAGGTATGCTCCACCTCCACCTCAGCTGCGGCATCGCTCGCTCGCTCACTCACTCACTCACTCACAATCACCCACTCAGTGGCCAACTACTGTGCCTCCAAGAGCGCCGTCGATCAACTGACGCGCTGTGCCGCTGTCGATCTGGCGCCCTTCGGCGTCCGCTCGAACGCCATCAACCCGGGCGTCGTCACGACCGAGCTCCAGAAGCGCGGCGGTCTCAACGAGGAGGCGTACGCCACCTTCCTGGCGCGCAGCATCCAGGTCACGCATCCGCTCGCCTCGTCGCTCGGCCGTGTTGGACTGCCCGAGGAGGTCGCCGAGCTGATCGTCTTCCTCTCGAGTGACAAGGCCAAGTTCATTACTGGTGACTGCGTCAAGGTATCGCCATCATCGCCATTGCGGCTCTCATGAACACTGACTCATCGTATACCTCGTGACATTACGAACAGATTGATGGCGGTCGTGCTTGCATGGGCGCTCGCTAATCAGCTAGCCAACCAAACTATCAATCACTCACTCACTCAATCAATCAATCAACGATCCATATATCTCGAACTTCAAGAACCTTGACATTTGATAGATCCTCACCTAACAACCTTTGCAATCACGCTCTCTCTCGCTCATTCAGCGCCATTCCAGCCACGAGGAAACAACCGATCCAAGCACCACTGCAGCACCGCCTCCTGCTGCACGTGTTGGTACGCCAGTACCAGCGGCTCCTCTTGGAGCGCGGCCTCGATCTGACTCAGACGTCGCTCGACGTACGTCAGGCCCTCGGTAGGCGTACCGACCTGCGTCTCGACGTGAATGCGCCGCCGCTCGCCGACGCCGAGCTCCGGATGAAACAGCAGCACGATGGCGCTCGGGTCGTGCATGTGCATCTTGCCCTGGTTCCACGGCCGCGCGAACACGAACTCGATAATGTGGAAGATGAACTGATAGATGTCGAGCGGTACGCCACGAGGCAGCTCGGCGCGCGTACGAGCGGCGGCCTTGTAGCGACCCAGCAGCTCGGGCGTCACGCTCACGGTGGTCGTCACATCGAGTGGCACCACTGTCACCTATCGAGATATATCGAACGAGAGAGATCCCATCCCAGTCATGGTCTAATCAGACAGAGGCTGACACTCACCATAATGGTGGCAGAGTCGATGGCGTACTGGAACGAGGGTTTGCTCGACGACGATCTTCCATGCGAGAGGGTCGGCATAGACGTTGAACTCGGCCAGCATGGTGATGTTGCCGGCGGAGCCCCACATGGCGCCGCCCATGATGTACACGTGCGATAAGCGCTGCATGACGTCGGGGTAGCGCTGGAACGCGAGCGCCACGTTGCTCAGTGGTCCGACAGCCACCACCTCGAGCAACGTGCTCGTGTCGCTCGGATCATGTCGCGCAGCCTCGCGCACCAGCTGCTGTACCGCCGCTGGCAGCGATGGATCGATCTCGACCTCGATCACATTCTCTCGCCCTTGATCTTGCTCTCGTTGTTGTTGTTGCTGCTGCTCGAGATGTGAGTCGTAAAGACGAACGAGTTCGTCGAGTTGCTCGGCTGGCAGGTCAGCGAGGCCGCTCGAGCCATGAACGTGGCGCGCGAACGGGTTGGTCTTGCTCGCGTCGAGAGGAGCGCCGCAGCCCTCGAACACCGGCACCACGTGTGGCGTGCCGTACCACAGATGATGCAGCGCCACGACGGCCTTGGCATTGCGAGTCGCGAGGTCGACGCACACGTTCCCGTGCGTGACGGTGACGGCCGCGAGCTCGACCATGCCGTCGCGCTCGCACTGCATCGCCATCAGCAGTGCCAACGAGTCATCGATGCCGGGGTCGGTATCGATGATGAGCCGCCGCCGCTGTGGTCTCCCACTAGTAGTAGTAGCGTTGTTTGTCGCCGAGTTGACAGACTGAGGAGCGGCATTCATCGTGTCCGAGCGAGAGAGGTTGCGAGAGGTTGCGCAGCCAGCGAGCAAGCACGACAATGCTCTCACAGAACAGCAACCCCTGCCTATCCCTCGATCCATCCATCGATCAAGCAATCACACAAACTATCTCTCAAAGACCACACTGGATCATAAATACAATCATATAGTAAATGTTGAGGCCAATACTGACGATGGTTTGTACAAGGACATCATCAACGTGGTGTGTGCGTGTGTCGCAAGCTTGCTCGCTCGCTCAAGAGTCCTTGGCGCGTGATGGACTCACGACAGCGTCAGCCGGTTGATAGTCCTCGGGTAGGAATCGTGCTCGTAGCTCGGGCGTCATGCGGCGACACGCCTCGGTCTTATGGCCGAACCACTGATAGCGCCGTGCGGCGAACGCCGAGTAGAACACGTCGCGCACGCATGCTGGAATCACGAGAAGCAGCAGCAGCAGCACCCACGGGAAGCCGAGCGATCCGAGCGTACGCAGCACGGCCGACGTCTTGACGAACGCCGTCTGTCCGTGCTCGATCAGTACCATCGAATCGAGGTCCTGCGGCACGCCGTGGAAGGCCAGGAGTCTCTGGCCAGCGGGCGACTGCAACGACGTGAACACGAGACGCCGCTCGTGGTCGCGGTCGATCACAAAGTTCACGAACGAGTCGCACACGTTGCACTCGCCGTCGAACAGCACGATCGATGGAGGCTGTGGCATGATGCTGATGCTGACGCTGATGTTGCGGAGATGGTGATGGTGAGGGCGCGAGCGAGCGAGCAAGCAAGCAACAGCACGTGCCACGTCAGGTGCTCGGAGAGAACGCGGCGCACGCGCCACGAACCCTCGGTTCGTTTACTTGAGATGTCTGTGTACGAGGAAGAGGAAGCAAGCGGTGCGCGTAGAGATCAATGTGCGTGTGTCTATCTATCCATCCATCCATGCATCTCGCTCGTTGTGAGCTGTGCTCCCCAAGGTCACTCGTTGTTGGAAGCAAGAAAACTGAGGCCCACACTGAGTGAGAGGGAGAGAGAGAGAGCCGACGACTTAGGCCGACTTGTTGTCGTTGTTGTCGGTCTTGGGCGTAAAGTTGAACTGCTTGGCTCCTGCGGCCGGGGCGCCGAGCGTCGTGCCCGTGCCGGATCCAAAGTTGAAGTTGAAGGCCGGCGCGGCACCAAAGCTCGGGAACGACAGCGCTGGCGCCTTGCCGTCGTCGTCGTCGTCGACCTCCTCGACCGACGACTTGGGCTTGCGGTTCTTCTTGCGCGGCTTGCGTGCCACCGGAACCTCATCCTCGTCGTCGTCCTCGTCCTCGTCGTCGTCATCCAGGTCGTAGTCGTCCTCACCATCGGCATCTGTTTGGCGCAAGGTACGCCCTTAGTTAGTTAGCTAGCTTGTGAAGGCACAGTGACGACAACGTCGTTGGTAGGTTGGTGTCGCTCACGCACCCTCTCCAGTGAAGAGAACGGCCGCACGCGCAATGACCTCCTCGCGAAGCACGGTGGCGAACTGGCCGTCCATCTCGTGCTGCTCGGCGAGCGCCATAATGTCCTCCTCGTCCATGTCGGTGTCCTCGAGGTTGAGCTCGGGCGTCGACTCGAAGAAGCGGAAGAACGACGGCACCGGCACCTCGACCGGCTTGCTCGCACCGCGACCACCACGACCGCCGCGGCCGCGACCACGACGCGGCGCCGGCTTGCTCTTGAGCTGCACCGTGATGTTCTTGTTGGGCTTCCAGTCGATCGTCGTGCCCTGCGTGCTGATGATCTCCTCCTCGCCGAACATGTCCTCGACCTTGACGGTCTTGACGAGCTCGGTGTTGGTAAAGTAGTCGTTCTCCGAGAAGCGGAACACGAGGCGGTAGCCCTCGTTGTTCGGCAGCAGCTCGTACGACAGGTCCTCGAGGTGCTCGAGCAACGGCTCGTCGTGCGCCTCGACCGCCTGCGCCAGCGCGCTGTTCTTAATCACCTGCAACCAGAAGCCAGGAATGCCCTTGGGCGCCGGCTCGGGTGCCGTAAGAACCTCTGTACACACAATCACCAGAGAGAGCGCGCGCGAGAGAGAGAGTCAGTCAGTGGATCGGATCGCGCGTGTGTGTTTGTGCGCAGCTACCAAGTACGCACCCGAACGCCTGTGGTACAACGCCTGGAAGATGATCTCGTACTTGAGCTCGAGCGCAATATACTCGGCCATCATCTTGCGGTGCTCCTCATCGTGCTCTTTCTGCGCACACACAAGCCAGCAGTGAGCACAGCGAGCGACAACAGCGAGCGACAACAGCGCGCGTAGGCGCAGCCGCGACTTCCTACCTGGAGCTCGAGCACGGCCTTCAAGCGCTCGAGAGCAGGCGCCGAGAGCTGCGACTGCAACTCGGCCGGGATCTCGTACGTCAAGCCTTTCTTATCCTCCGTCGAGGGTGCCGATTGTTCGGAAGCCATGAGTGAAAGTGGTGTAGGGTAGAGCGCGCGAGAGAGAGAGAGCGAGGTGCGTGGCAGCAGCGGCGAGAAGAGAAAGAGAGAAGAGAGGAGAAAGCAGCCGCCGCCGTACTCGCCTCAAGAACCAAGAAATCAATAGGAGCAGGAGTGGCTCAGGAGCCTCTGCACCCACTCACTGCGACTCACCACCACGTGCCCGGTACCTACCTGGACCCCTGGACCTTCCCTTGGACCCACGTCTGCTCTCCCTCTCGGCCCACCCCACCCCCATCCCGGACTCCTACTCTATCCACCAGCCCCGTACTCACACCCAGATAATACCTGCACCTCCTCCACACCAAACCAACCAATCAATTCCCCGACGAACAGCAGCATCACTCAGCCGCCTTGGTTTCTGCCTGTGTTCTACTGCCGCTGCTGCTCGCTGCCCCTCTCACGCACGCACTCGCTCGCTGGCTCAGGCCTCAATATCACCACCGTGCTCTCCACACTCTAGCCACCTCTCGCTGCTAACCTTGCCATCGCCTTGGTGACTTTCGATCGAACTCCGTGCACTTCTGCTTGCCAATGAAGCGAGGTCGCGAGGTATGTCAGCGCCATCATCGTCGTGCTGCTTGCCTGCTGTTCGTGCTCTGACTCGGCTGACCCGCTCGCGGTACGCTTGTGCAATCGTACAACTCCCCGACTCGCCTTGTAGAATGGGGATGATGGCCGCGACTCGAAGGTCCGCATCATCGACCTGACCGACCTGGACGACGAGCCCGTCATGACAGCGACCTCGACCAGCACCACGACCTCATCGTCGACCTCATCCGCTGCTGTTGCTGCTCCTGGTGTTGGCGGTGGGCTCCTCGTATCACCACTGCAACAGCGCTATCACGCCCTCAATGGCCTGCGGCGCAATGGATCCACCACCATGGTGATCGACGACCTTGACGAACACAGCCACCAGCCCAGCCGCTACACCTACACCGGCCCCAGCGC
>Ga0097681_1003243_pt1 | contig 13369 bp, 6 predicted proteins | sample ThiBiot_750_plan_FD_72845 | JGI IMG/M metagenome (GOLD analysis project Ga0097681, IMG submission 72845) | Wastewater bioreactor microbial communities from Cape Town, South Africa - Thiocy_cont_750_plan - 1398105538144 (version 2) (version 2) ... | reverse complement strand
GGCGATGGGGCGCATGCGCGGCTTCACCCTGCTCGAACTGATGATCGTGGTAGTGATCATCGCGGTGCTCGCCGCCATCGCGATCCCGACCTACGGGCGCTACGCGTTCCGCGCGCACCGGGCGGACGGGCAGGAACTGCTGCTGCGCATTGCCACCGCGCAGGAGCGCCAGTACGCCACAACCAATGCCTACGGCAGCCTCACCGAAGTCGGCTTCAGCGATCCGGCGATCTCGGAGAAGGGCTTTTACTCGGTGACCGTGGTGGCCAGCTCCTCGTCGCAAGCCTTCGTGGCCACCGCCACGCCGGTCGGCGGCCAGGCCAACGACGTGTGCGGTCCGCTGACCATCGACAACGCGGGCAACAAGACACCGGGCCCGGCCTCGGCCTCCTCCAACAGCAACGGAAGCTGCTGGTGAGCGCCGTGACGGCCATGCCCAACCGCGTACGCGGCTTCAGCCTGCTGGAGCTGATGATCACCATCACCGTGATGGCGATCCTGCTGGCGATCGCCGTGCCCAGCTTCCGCGACGTGATCCATCGCAACCAGGTCAGCTCGGCCAGCAACGCCATGCTGGCCAGCCTGAACTACGCGCGCAGCGAGGCGATCACGCGCGGCCAGCTGGTCTCGATGTGCCCGGGCGACCAGACTGCCGGCTGCACCTCCGGCGGCACGGCGTACGACCAGGGCTGGCTCGTCTATACCTACCCCGCGGGCGCCGCGTCGGCGAACAAGGCATACGCGGCAGGCAGCTCGATCCTGCTGCGCAGCGTCGACCCGCAGACCAACGTCTCGATCCAGGCCAAGAGCGGCACTATCGTCACCTTCGGCCAGCAAGGCCAGCTCAAGCCGAGCACGCCGCTGGTATTCGCCGCCTGCTATCGCAGTGGCAGCAGCGGCGTCGGCAGCATCACCGCCAAGGTGCCCGGCGCGCAGCTGGACGTGAACGGCTCGGGCAGCGTCACCACGAAATCGCTGACGACCGGGAGCTGCACGCCGAGTTGAGCCGATCAAGGCGTTGAACATGGCGTCGCTGCGGATTCCGCGGCGGCGCTTTTTTTTTTTGCGGGTGTCGTCGAAGTTCTGGAGGGCAAGGTTCACCGCGTCGTCATGCCTGCAACTATCCCGACCGCCATCCCGGCGAAGGCTGGGATCGCACGTGGTTCGGTGGCCCGGACGCGCAGGGCGGTGCGATTCCTGCCTTCGCAGGAATGACGGCAAGGGCTGGGCCGGCTGCGTGGCGGTGCGTTGCGGTCAGGTGGCAGGGGCCGCGGGACTGCTCTGGTCGCGGACGTCCTCCGCCAGTCGCTCGGCCAGGCCGGAATGGCGGCGGGTGCGGCGTGCCGCCGCGTCGGCGAGGATCGCCTCGCTGCCGAGCAGGCTGAACCAGCGGCGCGCGCGGGTGATGCCGGTGTAGAGCAGCTCGCGGGTCAGCACCGGGCTGGTTTCGGCTGGCAGGACCAGCGCCGTATGTTCGAACTCCGAGCCCTGCGATTTGTGCACGGTCATCGCGTAGGTGGTGGCGACCTCGCCCAGCCGTGAGGGTGCCACGTGGCGTACGCGGGTGCCGGAGCCGTCGCCGCCGCTGGCCAGGAAGACCACGGCCAGGCGCAGCTGACCGTGGTCGTCGGGCGTGCGCAGGCAGATGCCGACGTCGCCGTTGGCCAGGCCCAGGGCGTAGTCGTTGCGGGTCACCATGACCGGGCGGCCCTCGTACCAGCCGCTGCTGGCTTCGATCAGGCCCTGCGCCTGCAGTGCGGCGGCGATCAACTGATTGAGCCCTTCCACGCCATGCGGCCCGCGGCGCAGCGCGCACAGCAACTGGAAGCGATTGAATGCCTGCAGCACGTTGCGCGCCCACTCGTCGTGCGCGGCGGGGCCGGCGTCGGCGTCGGGGCGCCAGTGCCGCAGCTGTTCGAGATAGTGGCGGTAACCGCGGCTCGCGGCCGTGCCGTCGCCGGTGAAGCGCGCGCCGCCGCCGTCGATCGCCAGCTCGGCCACTTCCGTGCTGCTGGCGGCGGGAACCCAGGCCAGATCGGCGCACGGCGTTTCCAGCAGGTTCGTGATGCGCGTGATGTCGCCGGCGTTGACCGCCCGCGCCAGTTGGCCGATGCCGCTGGTTTCGGCGAAGCGATGGCTGTAACGCAGCATCGCGACGTGCTGATCCAGTGGTCGCGCGTCCGCCCGCACGAAGGGCCGGATGTCGTCGCCGGTGATACTGCGCAGCCATGCGGCGGTGTCGTCGCTGTAATGGCCGGCCTCAGCGCGCTGGCACAGGTCGCCCAGCGCGGCGCCCGCTTCCACCGACGAAAGCTGGTCCTTGTCGCCGAGCAGGATCAGCCGTGCACTGGCCGGCAGCGCGGCGAGCACGGCGGACATCATTTCCAGGTCGATCATGGAGGCTTCGTCGATCACCAGCACATCCAGGTGCAGCGGGTGGCCCTGGTCATGACGGAACCTGCGCGTGTCCGGCCGTGCGCCGAGCAGGCGATGCAAGGTTTCGACCTGGGCGGGGATGGCGTCGCGCGTGGCATCGTCGACATCGAGCCGGGCCAGTTGCTCGGCGATGGAGGCATTCAACCGTGCGGCCGCCTTGCCGGTGGGCGCGGCCAGGCGGATGCGCAACGGATGCGGCTGGTCGCGCAGGTTCAGGGTCTGCAGCAGGCCGAGCAGGCGCACCACGGTGGTGGTCTTGCCGGTGCCGGGGCCGCCGGTGATCACGGTGAAGCTGCCCCGCGCCGCCAGCGCGCAGGCGATCTTCGGCCAGTCGGGCAGGCCGGTCGCTGTCGCGGGAAACAGGCGCGCCAGCTCCGCGGCAAGCGCATCGGGCACCGGCTGGATCGGCTGCAGTCGCTGACGGATCGCGGCAGCCACCTGGCGCTCATGGTTCCAGTAGCGGCGCAGGTAAAGGCGCGGACCGTCGAGCACCAGCGGCGCGTCCGGCGGCAAGCCGTCGCGATCGGCGACCAGGCGCGAGGCCAGCAGCGCGTGACCGTCGCCCAGCGCGGCCTGCGCCTGGCGCCAGTGTGCGGGCCAGTCCTGTTCGTCGGCCAGGGCTTCCAGCGCGGCGAGGTCGAGACAGAGATGGCCGTCGGCGAGCTGCCGGCTGAGCACGGCGGCGAGCCACGGCAGCGTTGCCGGGCCGTGCGGATCGCGTTCGGCGATGAAGCGCGCCAGCGCCACGTCCAGCGGGCGCAGGCGATGCTGTTGCTGGTCGCGTTGCAGCAGGCCCAGCGTGCGCTCATGCGGCATCGCGCGATTCCCCTTCGGCGAACAGGCGATCCATGGCGTCGATCAGGGCGAACGGCAGCCGTTCGCGATGCACCCCGTGGCCGTTGCCGTCCACGCCACGCAGGTAGAGGTACAGCACGCCGCCGATGTGCCGTTCGTAGTCATAGTCCGGCAGGCGCGCGCGCAGCTGGCGATGCAGCGCCAGGGTGTAGATCGCGTACTGCAGGTCGTAGCGGCTGTGGCGCACCGAGGCGTCCATCGCTTCGCCGCTGTACGCGCGCGCGTCGCCGCCGAGCCAGTTGGATTTGTAATCGACCACGTACCAGCGGCCGCCGTGCTCGACGATCAGGTCGATGAAGCCCTTGAGCATGCCGTTGAGCTGGTCGGCGAGCAGGGCAGGGCGCGGGCGTGCCGCCAGCGTCTGCGCGCTGACCAGCCGATCCAGTGCCAGCGTATCGACGTGGCGGGCCTCGAACCAGAACTCCATCTCGGCGCGATGACCGTCGGCGTCGGCCAGGCTCACCCGCTGGCCATCGGGCAGCGCCAGCGGCGTGCGCAGGAAGTCCGGCAGCCACTGCGACAAGGTGTCCGCGAATTCGTCCCAGCCGCGCCGCTGGCAACGGCGTGCAATCAAGGCCTGCAGCGCCTGCGGTGAATCGGCGGTGGCGGCGAAACCCGCCTCCGCGCACCACTCCAGCAACTCGTGCAGGAAGGTGCCCGGTTCGGCGCCGCGCGGGAACGCATGGATGCCGACCGCGGTGCCGGCCGCGGGCAGGTCGACCGCTTCGCCCGCCAGGCCTTCGGCCAGCACATCCTGCCGCGCCGTTTCCGGGGCAGCCGGTCGCGAGTTGTCTTCCTGGCCTATGCGCAAGGCGCTGTAGCTGGCGATCCACCACGGTTCGGCCGGCGTGCCGTGGTAGCGGCGCGCGGGTTGCATGGGCACTTCGCCGCGGGTGGGCTGGTAGCGGTGGGTGGCCGGTGCGGCGTCGAGGGTGACGAGATGGACCTCGGCTTGCTCGTCGGCAAGCGCTTCCAGTTGCGCGGCCAGCTCGCCCTCGGCAATCGGCTCATCGCCATTGAGCACGTAGCCGAAGGCGGACTTGTGCAGTCCGGATGCCTTCTTCTGGCCATCCCTGGGGTTGGCCACGCCCAGCCAGCAGGCGTGGATGGCGCGTGTCACCGCCACGTAGAACAGGCGCAGGTCTTCCTGCAACCGTTCGCGGTCGGCGCGTCCACGGTCGGTCTCGGAGACGACCAGGTCGAGCGTGGCGCTGCCGTCTTGCTGGTGCAGCACGAAGCGGTCGCTGGCCTTCGTTTCGCGCGCGAAGCAGATGAAGGGCAGCAGCACCAGTGGATACTCCAGCCCCTTGGATTTGTGGATGGTGATCACCTGGATCAGCGCCGCCTCGCTTTCCAGCCGCACGATCTTCTCGTCGGCCGGCTCCGCGCCCGCCTCGCCGGCCTGGGTGATCTGGTGGGCCAGGTGGCGCAACAGCGCGTGTTCGCCATCGAGCGTGGCAGCGGCCTGCTGCAGCAACTCGGCCAAGTGCAGCAGGTTGGTCAACGCGCGCTCGCCGTCGTCGCGGCGCAGCAGTCGCGCGGGCAACTCGAAACGATGCAGCAGCTCGTGCAGCATCGCCAGCACGCCATGTTTCAACCACAGCTCGTGCAACTGGCGGAAGCGTTCGCTCATCGCCTCCCAGCAGGTTTCGTCGCGGTTGAGCAGATCCAGCGCGGCGTAGTCCTGATCCAGCGTGGCAGTGGCCAGGGCCGCGCGCATCGCGCGATCGGAGCTTGGCTCGGCACAGGCGCGCAGCCACAGCAGCAGGTCGGCCGCCTCGGCCGAGGCGAACACCGATTCGCGATCGGACAGGTAGACGCTGGCCAGTCCGCGCGCGCGCAGAGCCTGGCGCACGCAGGCCGCTTCCGTGCCGTTGCGCACCAGAATGGCGACGTCGCCCGGCACCAGCGGGCGCAACGGATGTTCGCCATCATCGAACCCGCAATGGCCGCGCTGCGCCGCGTCGAGCAGATGCACCAGCCACGCCGCCGCGTGATCGGCCAGCTCGGTCTGGCCGGCGCCCTTGCCGATCGGTTCGAGGCTGGCTGCGCGCGCCAGTTGCAGCGCCGCCACCGGCTTGCCGTCCAGCAGCAGGGTTTCCTTGCGACCATGGGCGCGCACGGGGAAAAAGGCCAGCGCGTCGGCACCCTTGCCGGAGGCGAACGCGCCGCGCGGGTGCTGCTCGGCATGTTCGAACAGGTGATTGACCGCGCGCACCAGAGCCGCGGTGGAGCGGAAGTTGGTGTCCAGTGTCCAGGTGGGTGACTGGGCACGGCGGCGCGCGCGCAGATAGGTGTGGATGTCGGCGCCGCGGAAGCCGTAGATCGCCTGCTTCGGGTCGCCGATCAGCAGCAGGCCGGTGTCGGCCCGCCCGGCATGCGTGCGCTGGAAAATGCGCCACTGCAGCGGATCGGTGTCCTGGAACTCGTCGATCAGCGCGACCGGGTATTGCGTGGCGATGGTGCTGGCCAGCCGCTCGCCGCTGATGCCGTGCAGGGCCTGGTCGAGGCGCGTGAGCATGTCGTCGTAACCCATCTGCGCCAGCCGCTGCTTGGCTGCCTGCAGGCGCGCGGCGATCCACGGTACGGCGTGGGCGAGAACCAGCGGCTGCGGCGAGCCGGTGGCATCGATCGCCGCGAGCAGGCGATCCATCGCCTCGAAGCACGGATGGGTCGGCGTGCTGCCGTTCTTGTTGGTCGATGCCGAAAGCCTGGTCTGGGCGGCGCGTTCGATCACGTCGCGCGGGGGGCGGATGGCGCCGTCGATCCAGGCTTGCAGGGCGGCGAGGTCGCTGTCGAGCTTGGCGGCGGTGTATGTCCTGCCGTTCAGCGCCTTGGCCTGCAGCGCTTCGCGCAGCATCGTTGCCGGTGCGCCCGCGTGCTCGCTCCAGTCTTGCCGCGCGGCGCGCTCCGCGTCCGCCAGCGAGGCGTAGTGTCCGCTCAGCATGCTGGCGAGGTCGTCGATTTGCGGCAGCGGCTCGCCGCCGACGCGCAGTTGCTCCAGCGGTTGCCGCAGCAAGGGCGCAACCGCGGCCTGCAGCTGCGCCGGGTTGGCCCACAACGCGCTGATCCGCGCGCTGTGTTCGCGTTCGAGCACGAAGCAATGCTGGCGCCAGTAGTCGCGCACCGCCTCGGCCAGCAACGCGCTTTCGTCGCTGTTCACCTCCTGCACCAGCGGATGGCCGCTGTCGAACGCGTGCTGGCCCAGCATGCGCTGGCACCAGCCGTGGATGGTGAACACCGCTGCCTCGTCCATCCATTGCGCGGCAAGTTCCAGTTGCCGTGCAGCCAGTGCGCGGGCCTCGTCGGCGGGGTAGTGCGCCATCAGGCGGCTCAGGTAATCGTCCGGCGCGCGCTGGCCGCGGAACACTTCGGCAGCCTCGGCCAGGCGCGCGCGGATGCGCTCGCGCAACTCGGCAGTGGCAGCCTTGGTGAAGGTCAGCACGAGGATCTGCGGCGGCAGCAGTGCCGGGCCGGCGCGGCCGTGGCCCAGCACCAGGCGCAGGTACAGCGCCGCGATGGTCCAGGTCTTGCCGGTGCCGGCGCTGGCTTCGATCAGTTGCACGCACTGCAAGGGCACGTCGAGCGGCTGCAAGGTGGCTAGCGCGGTCATGCGGCGCCCTCCGTCGGCAATAGCGACATGCCCAGCGGCCGATACAACTGCAGCAGTTCTTCGAAGCCTGCCGCGTGCATCGCCGCGAACGTCGGCCAGGCGCGGGCAAGGCAGGGATCGCGGTCGCGTTCGCCGGGGACATGGGCGAATGCATTGCCCTCGTAACACGCGGCGGCGACGATGGCCGGCTCGCGCTTGCTGCCTTCCGACTTCAGCCAGGCGAAGGCGGTACGCCGGGCCAGCGGCAGCGGCGCGCGCATGCCTCGGCACAGCGCGTCGAGCAACTGGTCGAGCCAGGCGCAGGCTTGTTCGCGTGGCAGTTCGGCGAACGCCGGCTGCGCGTCGATCGCGACCAGCTGGGTCTGGGTCGGCACGCCGCAGGCATTGGCCAGCAGGTGGGCGGCCCACGCGTGAGTGAGCTTGTCCATGCGCAGCACGTCGTCCTTGTCCAGCAACGCGCCGTGCACCAGTTCCAGCCGGCGCTGCTGGCCCTGTGCATCGCGGCGCAGATCGGTGAGCCAGTCCTCCAGCAGCAGGTCGCCGCGGCGGTAGCGCAATTCGTGCTTTGCCTCCAGCGGTTGCCAGCGCGTGCATGCCGCCTCCCAGCGTTCGGCCAGGGCACGGGCCTGGGTGGCGATGGCTTGCGCCAGTTCGGCGCCGAAGCCGCCCGGCGGCAACACGCCCTCATCGGCGAGCCGACGCACTGCCGAGGCCACGGACTGCTCCGTGTTGCTCTCCAGCGCGGCGGCAAACACGCGGCGGGTAGCGTCGTGGCGCTGCAGCGGGTCGAGGTCGAACGGTTCGTCGTCGAGCGCTTCGTCGTTGCTCTCGGTGAAGTGCACCTTCAGGCGCTGATTGAAGAAGAACGCGACCGGCCGGGCCAGGAAGCGGTGCAACTGGCCCAGGCTCAGCGCGGCGTCCGGCAACCACGGCTCCAGTGCGGCCGGTGCGGCCACGGCGGACGGTGCCTGATGAACCTGTTGCCATTGCCTGGCGTAGGTGAACACGCGCGGGTCGTGGCCGGCCTCGAAGTAGCTTCGGCTGAACGGTTGCAGCGGGTAGCTGGTGGTCAGCGCGTCGAGCAGGTGCTGGCCGGCGTGCGGTGCGTCGGCGGTTTCGTCGACGTGATGCCAGCCGGCGGCAAGGTAGTCGCGCAACTGGCCGACGAGTACCGACGGCGGCAGCACGCTGTTGTCGCGCACGCTGTGGCCGACCCAGCTGAGGTGGAATGCATCGCGCGCGGACAGCAGCGCTTCCAGGAACAGGTAGCGGTCGTCTTCGCGGCGCGAGCGGTCGCCCGGTCGCGCGTGGCCGGGCTGCGCCATCAGGTCGAAATCCTGCGGGGTTTGCCGGCGCGGGTAGTCACCGTCGTTCATGCCCAGCAGGCACACCACCCGGAAGGGAATCGCGCGCATCGGCATCAAGGTGCCGAAGCTCACCGCGCCGCCGAGGAAACGCTGCGACAGGCGGTTCTCATCGATCGCGGCGAGCCAGTGTTCGCGTACCACGGCAAGCGGAATCGGGCGCTCGAAGGCGGCCTCGCCGCAGGCTTCCAGCCAGGTGTCCAGTGCGTCGTGCAGGCGGTTGAGGCGCCAGGCGTCATCGGCGTCGTCGTGGTCGAAGAAGTTGCCCAGCAGTGCGTGCAGACGTTCGGCCCACTGGCTCGGCGTGGCGGCGGTGCCGAGCTGTCTCCACGCTGCCTCGAGTTGATCGAGCAGATTGGCCAGCGGCCCGATCTGCGCGGCGTCGAGCCCGCCGATCTCGGCGTAGGGCGCGATGCCGTCCAGGCTCTCGCCATCGCCCACGGCGTAGCCCAGCAGCATGCGGCGCAGGCCGAAGCGCCAGCTGTTCTGTTCCAGCGCGGGCAGCCCGAGGCCGAGTTTCTGCGCGCCGTCCAGGCCCCAGCGGATGCCGGCGCCCTCGATCCAGCGGCGCAGCGTGGGCAGGCCGTCGTCGTCGAGCCCGAAGCGTCGGCGCAGTGCCGGCACGTCGAGCAGGTCGAGTATGTCGCTGACCGCGAAGCGCGACTCGGGCAGCGCCAGCAGATGTGCCAGCGCCACGATCAGCGGCGCGCTGCGGCGGGCGGACTGGTCGGCCACGCTCCACGGCAGATGGCGCGGGTCACCGGCCGGCAGCCGGCCGAACACGGCCTCGATGTGCGGCGCGTAGGTCTGGATGTCCGGCACCATCACGATCACGTCGCGCGGCGCCAGCGGCCTGCCATCGCGTTCGGCCTGCTCGAACAGGTCGAGCAGGCGGTCGTGCAGGATTTCCACCTCGCGCTGCGGGCTGTGCGCCACGTGCATGCGCAGCGTGGCGTCGCCGGGATGCCACGCTCGGCGCGCGGCCGGATCGGGCGGCAACGGCTGCAGGTCGAGCACCGCCTGCTGCACCTGCTGCAGCAGGCCGTCGCCGGGCACATCCTGGAACAGGTCGATGCTGCGCCCGATCGCGCTGAAGCGGTCGCGGTAGCGCGCGGGGTCGTCGAAGCTGTCGAGCAGGCGGATGTAGTCGCGCCCCTGCTTGCCCCAGGCCGCCAGCAGCGGGTTGGCGTGCAGGTGCAGGTCTTCGTAGCGCGGTGCCGCCGCCAGGCCGGGCTTGGCGTGCTGGCGACGGTGCGCGGCGCGCAGCAGCTCGCGGTCCTCGATGATGTCGGCCCAGTAGTGCCGGCACGGATTGGCCACCACCAGCAACACCTGGCTGAAGCGCGCCAGCGCGGTGAGCGCTTCCAGCGTCTGCTGCGGCAGCGAGGAGATGCCGAACACGACGATCCGCCGTGGCAGCGCCGCGGGTCGTTCGGACAGTTCGTGGATGCCTGCCAGGAAGGCCCGGTGCACCGCGGCACGGTGTTGCGCGCGCGCGCCGGCGCCGACGTCGCCCAGCAGCAGTCGCCACAGTCGCGGCTGCCAGCGCTGGTTGGCGTCGACCGGCGTGCGGCGCCCGCGCAACTCGTCGCGCAGCACGTCGTCGCCGCGTTCCCAGTCGTCCAGCCAGTCCACGCGATAGACCTGGTACTGGTCGAACAGGTCGGCGACCTGGGCGGCGAGCTGGTACTGGCGCAGGCCGTCGGCTTCGGCGCGCCCGGCCAGCAGGTAGTCGCGCAACGGGCCGAAGTCGGGGTCGTCCACGTGTTGCGGAATCAGCCGCAGCAGCCGCCAGGTCAGCCGCGACTTGTCGAATGGCGAAGTGGTGGCCACCGCTTCGCGGCCCAGCACCGCGCGATAAGCGGTCCACAGGAACCGCCCCGGCAATTGCACGTCGATCGCCGCGCTGATGCCCAGGCCGCCGTCATCGCGGGCTCGTGCCAGCGCCAGCTTCAGCCACTGCGCGATGCCGTTGCTCTGCACCAGCATCAGCTCGTCTTCCAGCGGCCGCAGCGGCGCGCGCGCCAGCCAGGCGGCGAGCAGGTCGCGCAGGTCTTCCAGGCGGTTGCCGTGCAGCACCATCAGGCCCGGTTCGATCGGAGTCCCGGCAGAGATCGTGGCGGTGCTCACCGGGGGCGGGGCTCGTGTGCGCTCATGCGGCGATTGTCTCGAAGTGGAGCGGCATTGTCGCGCGCCCGAGTCTCGCCGCCTGCGACGAGTGGCGTGTCGATCCGCGGCGAGCTGGTTCGTCTATGCAGTGAAGCCGGCTCAGGGTGACCCGGCCACACGGGAGACACGACGATGCGATGCATGGTGATAGTCAAGGCCACGGCCGAATCGGAAGCCGGCGTGATGCCGAGCCAGGAGTTGCTGGCGGCAATGGGCAGGTTCAACGAGGAGCTGGTCAAGGCCGGCGTGATGCTCGCCGGCGAAGGGCTGACGCCCAGCGCGCGTGGCGCGCGGGTGACGTTCGTGGGAAAGGAGCGCCATGTCGTCGACGGGCCATTCGCCGAAACGAAGGAGCTGATCGCCGGTTTCTGGCTGTGGCAGGTGAAGTCGATGGACGAGGCGATCGCCTGGGTGCGGCGTTGTCCCAATCCGATGGAAGGCGAGTCGGTGATCGAGATCCGTCCGGTGTTCGAGGCCGACGATTTCGGCGAGGCGTTCACGCCCGAGCTGCGCGAACAGGAAGCACGCCTGCGCGCCCGACTGGAACGCGAGTAGGCGGGCACCACCCAACCAACGGCGCTTGCGCCCGCCGCGGACCGGTGGTGTGATCGGCGGTCATGACCATGACCGAGACCCACCGCGCCATCGATGCCGTCTGGCGCATCGAGTCGGCCCGCCTGATCGCCGGCCTCGCGCGCATGTTGCGCGATGTCGGGCTGGCCGAGGAGCTGGCGCAGGATGCGCTGGTGACGGCGCTGGAGCAGTGGCCGCAGGCCGGCGTGCCGGACAACCCCGGCGCCTGGCTGATGACCACCGCCAAACACCGCGCCATCGATCGCCTGCGCCGGCACAAGCTGGTCGAACGCAAGCATGAGCAACTCGTGCACGAGTGGGACCGCGAACACGAATCCGCCGAGGCCGTCGCCGAACGCACGCTCGATGACCCGTTCGGCGACGACCTGCTGCGGTTGATCTTCACCGCCTGCCATCCCCTGCTGTCGATGGAGGCGCGGGTGGCGCTGACCCTGCGTCTGCTGGGGGGCTTGAGTACGGACGAGATCGCGCGAGCCTTCCTGGTGCCGGAAGCGACCATCGCCCAGCGCATCGTGCGGGCCAAGCGCAGTCTGGCCAGGTCGGACGTGGCCTACGAAGTGCCGCGCGGCGAGGAGCTGGCGGCGCGGCTGGCAGCGGTGCTCGGGGTGATCTACCTGATCTTCAATGAAGGCTACGCAGCCACCGCCGGCGACGACTGGATGCGCCCGGGCCTGTGCGAGGACGCGCTGCGCCTCGGCCGCGTGCTGGCCGGCTTGATGCCGCGAGAGCCGGAGGTGCACGGGCTGGTGGCGCTGATGGAGATCCAGGCGTCGCGCGCTCGCTCGCGCACCGATGCTCGCGGCGAGCCGATCCTGCTGCTCGACCAGGATCGCGCGCTGTGGGACCGCCTGCTGATCGGGCGTGGCCTGGCCGCGCTGGAACAGGCGCGCCGGCTGGGCGGCGAGCGCGGGCCGTACGCCCTGCAGGCGGCGGTGGCGGCCTGCCACGCGCGCGCCGCCACCGCGGCGGATACCGACTGGTCGCGGATCGCCGCGCTGTACGCGGTGCTGGCCCGGGTCGCGCCCTCGCCGGTGGTGGAACTCAATCGCGCGGTGGCGGTGGGCATGGCCAGCGGCGCGGCCGAGGGCCTGGCTCTGGTCGACGCGCTGGGTGACGAGCCCAGCCTGCGCCATTACCACCTGCTTCCCGCCGTGCGCGGCGACTTGCTGGCGCGGCTGGGCCGCGGCGAGGAGGCGAGCCGGGAGTTCGAGCGCGCCGCCACGCTGACCCGCAACCGTCGCGAGCAGGCCATGATGCGCGAGCGGGCGCGTGCCTGCCGGTAGCGGCGCAGGTCGGCCCGTTCTGACCCAAACGGCATGGATTTTCCCGTTCGCTCTCCCGAGGCACGGCGGGGGAGTGCCGGCGATGCCTGCAGGCAAGGGGTTTCCGTGCTGCGGCTGCGATGGCGCGGAACTTGCTTCTACTGCGCCGTGAACCTGTTTCCGGCGGGCTCTCGGTGGGGCGCAGCGTCTGGCTGCTGCCCGTCTTTCGGCCATCGGCCGGCTGAGCGGGGCGTCGGAGAGGATATTTCGGGGGAAGGATCGGCATGGCGGTGGAGGGGCAGGATCGGCAGCATGGCGAACTTCGCGAGCGCTTCTACCAGAGCGTGGCGGAGACGCTTACCTTGCTGCACCCGGCCGCCGACTACGATCGCCGCCGCGCCTTGCTCGAAGTGGCCACCACCGTGGTCAGCACGATGGATCTGCCGCTGGTGTGGATCGGCCGGCGCGAACTGGGCCAATCCACGCTCGAGCTGATCGCCGCCGGTCCCGCCGCGGAATACGCCGGTGCGTGGCCGGTCAGCGATGACCCGCGCGAACCGGGTGGTCGCGGCCCGGCCGGAGCCGCGTTGCGCGACGGCCGTCCGCAGCTGGCTTCGATCGACTCGCCCGGGGACGCGGACTGGCAGGGCTCGGCCCATGCCTACGGCCTGGACTCGGTCATCGTGGCGGCCGCCGGCACCGCCGACGGTGGCCAGTTGGCGCTGGCCGCCTACTCGCGCCGCGGCGGGCCTGCGCTCACCCATGAACTGCTCGACTGGGCGCAGCGCCTAGCCGACGAGCTGGCCCGGTTCTGGGACGACCAGGCGCAACTGGAACGCAACCTGCGACTGGGCCGCTTCCGCGATGCGCATCGCACGATCCAGCGCGCGCTGCTGGCGCACCCCGAGCCGGCGGCGATCTACATGACGCTGGCCAATGCACTGGTCAAGGACGCGGCGGCCAGTGCGGTGATGGTTTATGTGCCCGAGGGCGAGGTGTTGCGCCGGGAAGTGGGTGCCGGGCCGCTGGTCGAGCGGCTGGCGACGCTGCCCGAACCGCCGCGACAGGTCGACGAA
>Ga0097681_1003240_pt1 | contig 13383 bp, 8 predicted proteins | sample ThiBiot_750_plan_FD_72845 | JGI IMG/M metagenome (GOLD analysis project Ga0097681, IMG submission 72845) | Wastewater bioreactor microbial communities from Cape Town, South Africa - Thiocy_cont_750_plan - 1398105538144 (version 2) (version 2) ... | reverse complement strand
CTTGGCCTGTGCGCCGATCGTGCCTTGGCGACGCCGCCGGACAGGAAAGCTTTGTGACATCGCCCCGAGCAGCGGATCGAATGTCTCGCCCTCCTGAACGCCCGACGCGAAATAGGCGCCGCGGGCGATCGGTTGCGGCTCGCTGCGGCTGCTTCGCAGGATTTCGGCGACGAAGCCGCGCAGCAGCGGCGCGAGACTGCCGAATTCGTGCGGGAAGGCATAGATGCGGCACCGGCGCGCCGTGTTGCGTTCGGTCGCAAGCTTCATCGCCAGGCGCCGTTCGAGCCGCGCCACGATATCGAGATAGCCCGCCTCGAAGGCCTTGCCCCAGCCTGTCTGTTCCTTGTCCTGCGGGAATGCGAATCCCCACACCTCCTCTCGCGCGGGATCGGCGATCTCCTCGAAATACTCTTCGAAACCGGCGATCCGGTCACATTGCGTAAAGACGAAGTAGACGGGCAGGCTCGTCCCGAAGGCCCGGTGCAGTTCACGCACGCGCATGCGCAGCGTTCCCGCCTGCTGCCTCCTCGCATCCACGTCCGAAAGGACCAGATCGGCGAGTCCGACCACCAGAACGATACCGTTCACCGGCTTGCGTCTTCGGTGGCGCTTCAGGAGTTGCAGGAAGCCGCCCCAGCCTGCCCGGGGGTCAGAGGCCGCAGCGCCGGCATGGAGGTCTCCGGCATCGATGAGGACGCCCTCCGTGCTGATCCACCAGTCGCAGCCCTGCGTTCCGCCGATTCCCTTCAGCGCCGGATGTTCATCATCCGCCACCGGGATTTCCAGTTGCGAACTCTCGATGAGGGTCCGCTTGCCCGATCCCGACGGGCCGATGACCATGTACCAGGGCAGTTGAACAAAATATCTGCGGCCGCGTGGAGTTCGGAACGTCCGCTTGCGCAGTATGCGGAATGTCGATTCGAAGCGCTCCCGGATCAGTTCCATCTCGTCCGAAGGGCGGTCGGCCCCAATGGTCACAAGCGCCTCGTTAGCCACGATGGCCTTGACGAAACGGCCGTTGGCGCGCCGAAGCAGCGTCTGGCGGACCACGATCGCGAGGAGGAAGACGACGACGAGCGCCGCGATCGCGGCTATCCGCCCGTCGGCATCCGCCAGCGGGAATTGATCGCCGATCCGTATGGCCTCGCCGTGAATCCAGAGGAGCCGGGCCGCGATGGCGAGAATGATGAGGGCCAGCAGGTTCGCTGGCCGGAAGAGGCTTGAGAAAGAGGCTTTCAGCATGGCCCTAGCCCGAACCCAGCGCCCTGAGGCTGCTCATGACATGTGTGATTGCGCCTGAAAGCGAGAATTCCATCGCCGCGCGGATGACGACGAGCGACAGCACCCCTGCCGCGATGGTCATCCATAGCCGTATTCGCCTTCCCTCGCGTGCCGCCGGCATAGTCGGCGACAGCGGCTCGTCAGGATCGATGAGGCTGTAGCGGCGCAGGAGCCGCGAAACTTCGTTGCGCAATTCCTCCAGTTGCTCGCGTCCCTGCTTGATCACCCGGTACCGCCCTTCGAAGCCGAGCATCAGGCAGGTATGGATCAGGACGAGAAGCTGGATCTTGCGCTCGGCCGACGTCCTGATCCGGTCGAGCAGGCGAAAGACCTTCTCTCCGCCCCAACTCTCGTTGTGGTATCGGTTGAGGAGGCTGTTGGCGCGCCAGTCGCTATGGCTGCCCCAGGGCGTCATCAGCACCGCCTCGTCGAGCACCGAGCAAAGCACGTACCGCGCCGCAATGATGTCGCCTGCGTCGACGCCCGACTTTTCGGCCCGTTCCTCGAAGCGCTCGATCTCCTCGATGGCCACGCGCCGCAATGCCGACACGTCCGCTCTGTCGATGCCTGTGCGAAGCTGCGCCACGATCAGCAACAGCGGCGCGGCCGCGCGCACCAGGAGCCGCTCCCTCGTCGGTTCGATCTGCTGCAGGAACAAGGTGGCGCCGTGCAGCACCTCTGGTGCCGCGGGCTCCGGCTCATGCGCCTGGGCCGGCTGACGCCTGACGACGACAGTCGGTTCCTCGTCGAGCCCGCTGAAATCCGTCGGCGGCTCCGGCTCGACGGGGCTGTTGCGCGGCTGCGGCCGCAATCGACGCGTGACCGTCGGCTGATCCATGTCGTCGGCCGATGCGCTCATCCCTCACTGATCCTTCTGGATCGCCCAAAGCTCGAGATGCAGGCCCGGATATTCGCCGCCGACATGGAGTGCGAAGGCGGGGGAGTTGCGAAGGTCGGCCCACAGCGGGCTTTCTGCATCGAGCTGGAAATAGGCCGCGTCCGGCACGAACGGAATTTCGCGCGGCGCCACGGAAACCGGCTGAAGGCCGATCCCGGGAAGCTGAAGGTTGACGAGGTCCCGGATCTGCTCGATTGGTCCGATCTTGAGCTGTCCGGGAATGCGGGAGCGGATTCGGTCGAGCGGAAGCTTCGCCTGGGCGACGAGGACGAAGCGCTGGTCCTTGAACGTGATGCGCTCGTCGACCTCGCCGACCCAGATGCTGAAATCGCGCTCGGACAGCGGAACGCTGACCGGAGGGCGCGAGGGCGAAGCGCTGAGAAGTCCGCGCATGACGTCGAGCAGGGGTTCGAAGGTGGCGCGCAGGTCGCCGTGCTGATAGGCCGGCATGGCAGGTGGACGGCGGGCCGATACGACATAGGCCGACAACTCGGCCGCGGAGCCGATGAGTTCCCGGTAAAGCAGTTCAGGCGGATTGGCGGCACTCTCGACAAGCTGGGCGAGAATGACTTCCAGCCGGTTCATCAAGGCAAGTGCGCCGATCTCCAGCATCGCAACGGGCGAAAGTCCGGCCGCGCCCGCCGTTGCGGCCGAAATGGCTTCGGCACGGTTGCGCAGAAGCCGCCGGATTTCCTCCACGACCGCCATGAGGCGCGGGCTCGCCGCGCACACGACGACCGGCGGGATGAAACCGGACGACAGCGAAAGCTGCCCCTGCGGCTCGACCTTCTCGATTTCGGCGATCGGCACAGACACCATTCCGTCCAGCGATTCGCCCTCGATCACCAGCCGGACTTCGAGCGCCCCGACGACGATCTCGACGGCCGGCTGATCGGGCCGCGCATCGTCGGTGACCTGCAGGGACCGTGTGCAATAGCGACCCTGTTCGGAATTGCCGTTCGCATCTTCCACAGGCGACGATTTAAGGGGCACGGCAAGGAACACACGCTTGCCCCTGGCCGCCTCGCCGATCTGGCGCGGCGGGGGCGGCGCGTCGTGCTCCGGCGTCGAATAGACCGTTCCATCGGGGAAGGTCAGCTGAGCTGCCGTTACGCGCAACTGGCCGATCGCCATCGCGTCGGCGTCAATCCGAATATGCCGCACGCCCCAGCGATAGCCTGCGAGCGCCTTGATGCGCTCCTCGATGCTCGCCTCGATCCAGCGATCGTGCTGCTGGAAATGCTGGGGGCGGAGAAACATGCCCTCGAGCCAGAGTGGTCTGTCGGTCGAACTCAAATGACAACCCCCGCATTTCTCAAGGCAACGGATCAAAGTGCCGGCCGCCTGATCCCGAAGCGGGAACGAGGACCAGCCTTCGTCCACCACGCTGATGGCCCTGCGTCGCGCTTCGTGCACAGCAAGGCCGATCAGGAAACGGATCTTCAGCGAGCCTCCTTGCCTCCGCTCCGTCCGGATTTCTTTCTAGTGCATGATGCAGGGAAGTGGAAACCGGTTTTCATGCGAAGAGCGCGGCAGCCACAGCTTTGATCTTCGGCGGCGCGATACCGGGAACTATGAGTCATCGGCCCCGGGGCCCCTGGAGCGCTCGATCTTCACCGCAAGATTGGTCAGCGAAACCGTGAGGCTGTTCTTGCCGCCTTTCCTCAGAGCGATCGCATCGCGCCATTGGGCGGATTGGATGTCGCGGAAGCCGGCAATTACCCCGATAAAGCCCGCGTCGCTCGAATATTCCGCTTGCAAGGCCTGCTTCTGCCCCGGCGCAAGCTCATACTCGTGCGAGGCAAGGAGTTCCCCGCCAAGCACCTTCGCTTCATTGTCGACGAGATCGAAATAGCTTGCGGCGGCGAAGGCCTTGAGCGATTTCAGTTCATAGACGCGCACCACGACGGGCGACGGGGCACCGTCTATGTTGGGATTGACGGCCGGGCCAACGTCGAGGAGCACCGCAACCGGGGTCTTTCCGGGGATCGCGGTACAACCCATTGCCAGCGAAGTCCCCATCAGAACCGCGCCGCAAAGCAGGTTCCGGCGTGTGACCGTCATTCCCGACCGTCCTGCTGCTCCTGTACTTGCGAGAACGCCTCGCCGATGATCTGCCGTGCGACGGCGTCGATGTTCCGGCTCATCCTGGCGTGGGATTCCACATAGGCTTCCCACTTGTTCTTCTTGGCCCCGAGACCCGGTATGCGCAGGCCGCCCTCGTCGGTGCGATCGTTTCCGATCTCCTCCGGCGAAAGCCGCTCGAATAGCAGGATCATGGCCCGCTGCATGGCCGATCCGATCAGGGACATGAATTGCTGCAGGTCATCGAACGCTGCCCGCGTCGCCTGGACCGGGTCCTGATAACCGCCACTCCTGGTGACGAACATCTCGTCCAGCGCAAGTTCCGCGATCCTGAACACCTTGAAGGGATTGTCATCCTCCATTCCGGGCGCGGGGCCGCCGACCTGAAGCTCGTCCATGACGCCGCGGCGCGCCGCGAGGAGAGCGATCAGCCCCTCGCTCATCGCACGCAGCATCTCGCCGACCTCCCCGACCAGGATCAGGTGGTCGCGGGGATCGATCTCGGTCTGCGGAAAGCCCATTGCCGACAGCAGCGCCGAGAGCACCGCTCGGTCGCCTTCCTGTCTCCCCGCGGCAGTGGCCGCCGGTCCGGCTGCCGCGCCCGGCCCTTGCGGCTGCGGAGCGGGCGCGGAAATCCTGGGCGCGTTCGGCTGTGGCGGCGCCTGTCTCGTGAAGGCAGCGCCCACCGGGCGCGAGACCCCGCCTGGCTGCGCCGGCGTTCTCGCCTGCACCGGGGGGCGCACCTGTTGCGGCGGACGCGCCTGAGGGGGCGCGGGTTGCCAATGCACCGGCGCGGCACGTGGAGCCTCGCGCATTGGCTGATCGGCGGGAAGCGCCAGGCCGGCTGCCGGCGGAAGATGGATCCCGGTGCGCGGCTGCGGCGTGCGCGTCTCGATCTCCGGGCGCATCGTGGGCCGCTCCGGCGCCTGCGTGCTCCGCTGCCCGGGGGCGATCTGCATAGCCTCGGCCCCGGGCCCCGCCTGATCCGGCGCTTGGGCCTCTGGAGCGCCGGGTTCCACCAGATCGGCCATCAGCGAAGGGCTGAGCGTGCGCGGGCGCGGCTCGGCAGGCGCGCCCGGCGTCTGCGGCAATGCCTGATATTGCGCGGGCGCTTGATGGGCCGCTGGCGGTTGAGCTGCCGATGGCCGCTCGGGCGCGGCAGGTTGGGCGAACCGGTCGCGGCGCATCTCGGCCGAAGCCGGTGCAGTCGCCGGCGCGGAAGTCTCCTGCCGGCTTCGGCCCGACAGGATCGAAAGGGGATCGAACTCCTCGGGGATGATGTTTCTGCGCACCGCCGCCCTGGCGCCGTTGGCAAGCGGCGGGGCCGGGGCCGGCGAAGCCGGCATTGGCGCAACCGCTTGCGGCGTGGCCTCATGGCCGTTGCCGTATGGTCCCTCTGCTGAATGCGTGGCAGCCACATTGGGAGCGCTGCCCGCCGGAACCGCCGCGACGGCGCCATCCGCAGCCCCGGCTGCCGGTGAAGCCGGGACGCGTGCAACAAAGGGCCCCCCGTGTCCGGTCGCTGCAGGGACTGCCCGGCTCGGCGCCTGATAATGCTGCTGCTGTTCCACAGGTCCGCGCACCGGCAATTCATCCGGGGGCGCCGGAAGCGGATGCGGATCCCGTGCCGATTGCGCATCGGGCTCTGGCTTGAATCCGGATGGGTCCCAGCTTTCCTGAGCCGCCGCGACGGGCGCTTCGAACGCATGCTCGGCCGGAAAGATATCCGCCAGGCCGTCGTCGGCCGAAACCGTCTCCACTCCCGCGAGCGGCCCTCCGGCATCCTCGTCCCAGAATTCTCCGAGATCAGGTGCCGCCGGTTCCGTTGACCTGGCGAGTTCCTGCTGCAACTCTTCCGCCTCGGCCAGGAAGGCAGACGTTGCGTCGGCGCTCGCGCGAGCGCGCGCCTGTCGGTGAACCTCCACGATCTGGGCTTCGATCAGGTAACGCCCGGCATGGAACCGGTCGCCGCTCGCCACTGCGACGGCGCTTCCCTTTCCGAGCGGCTCGTCGGACCCGTCGGGGAAGATGCCGTTCGTGCTTTCGTCGGCGAGGAAGAACGTGCCGTTCTTGAACGTAACGCGGCCATGCACCGAGGAAAGGATGCGTTCCTCGTCAGACAGAACCCAGTCACATTTCTGCGACCGGCCGAACGTCCCGCCTTCCTCCCCGAAGACGTGGCTGTCCGGCCGGGCTGCGCCCACGACTGAGAGACGGATGTTCATCGCCATGCCTTGGACCCACCTCTCCCTGTGCTTTCAGGGGAATCGAAATTGCCTGCGGCCAACGGGACCGGCTCCGTTCCGCCGGCTGCGGCATGAAGCAGAATAACCGGATTCCCTGTGCCGCCGCCACCCTTGCCGCCGAGTCGGCTCGACCTGCCGAGCCGGGTGAGCCCGAGACCGGTCTCAGCCAATGTCTCCGCGTCGAATTCGAACGATATGTCCCAATCGAGGGCCCCGGCACCCATGGTGGCAAGTTCGACCATGGCCAGATGCTTCTCGCCTCCCGGCATGAGAGTTTCGAGGGCATCCGGGGATGCTGGACCGAAGCAGATGCGGAACTTGCCGAGATCATCCTCGATCCGCGATCCGAGCACGCTGTCCTCGCCGAGAATGTTGTTGCTCCAGCCAAGCCTGAGCTGCGATTCCTCGTCCATGACGACTTCGCGCCGCACGAATTCCTCGATCCGGCAGGGAATGTCGAAAGCCTCCGACAGAATGGTCGCGAGAACCTCCGCCGAAGCCGAGCGAAGCGCCACGACACCGGCGAGTGCAAGCCAATGCTGCGGTGCGAGAGCAGCCGGCGGCGGGCCTTCCATCGGAAAGCCGCCGAGAGCCAGCACCCGTTTCGATATAGGGTCGCAAGCGCCCGGCTCGTAGCGCAGGTCATGGCGTTTCTTTCGCCAGACGAGGTAGTCGAGCGAGATCAGGCGATGGTTGAAGAGATCAAGGAAATCCTCCGCCGCCGAAAGTGTCAGGGGCGACTCCAGGATGCGGTCGGTGAATTCGGGCGGCAGGGGAGATGCGGGCCCGTAAAGGCCCAGGAAGTTGACGCGTAGCTCGGTCCGCTCCTCGTCACCGGGCGTTTTCACCTCTGCAATTTCGGCGGGCTCGAAGCTCCGTGATCTGGACGCGCGGAAGCGGATCGCTTCGTCCGCCGGACGCGAGCCCGCCCCGACCCGCGGCGCCTGCGGATTTTGGGCTTCGAGCGCGGCCACGAGCTGATGAAAAGGTATTGCGTGAAGATCGGGTGCGGGCGGCTGCTGGGGCTCCGGGACTGCGGCTTCCTCTTCGCGTTTCGTTTTCCGGGATCGTTTCATAGCGCCGCTGACTCGCCCCACGCGGGCGCCCAGCGATAGGTGGTGCCGCTGTCGTTTCCTGCGATCGAGAAGCTGTGCAGACTGTTGATTCCGGCATAGGACTTCAGGAAGCGGTTGAGCACCGAGCCCAAGAGATACATTTCGCCTTCGCCGCCGACCGGCCTGTCGGCGAGACGCAGCAGAAACTCCTGCGTGCGTACGGGCCGGCCTCGGCGTATGACGTCGACCGAGCGGCGCTCGAACTGCACCATGCTCTGCAGCAGCAGATCCCTGCGCTTGGCCGATTGCCTGTCACAGGCCCCACGGAAATCGTGCGCAGCGAGGACCGCCCGCAACCAGCCGATATCCGCCAGCGATCCGAAATTGCGGGGGAGGGCTGCTATCAAAGTCCAGATCGCGGCATCATGAACGGGAGCCGGAGCCTCGCTCGTCACAGGCGTGATATTGGAGAAGATGAGCCTTGCCGGCGTGTTCGGGCCCGGCCGGCTCACGGCTCCGACGCCAACTCTGGAGACGATCGGGCCGTTGGAACATGTCAGGCGCGTGGTGATGGTCTCCGCCCGCAACGAGGCACCAGGCCCCCCACGCATGCCGAAGGAGATATGGTGCTCCAGCCCGCCGGCGAAGGAAGGCCGCAGGCGCGTGCGATACGAGGGGCCGACCTCGCCACCCTGGTCATGCCTGAAACGCTCGAAGGGTTCGTACTCGATGCGCTCGCCGTTCGTGCCGACATATCCGGCCACGGATTCGATCGCCTGAACGCTTCGCGTTGCGGTGCCTTCGAGCGGTCGGATCGGATACTCGGCCCGATCGTCAGAAAGAAGGAACGGCTGCCCGTCGGCCTCGAACAGATTGACGGCCGGCGTCGCATTGAGTGCGAAGAGTTCCGGCCCAAGTGGTGCCGTCCCCCCAAAGCGGCGCGTCATCTCGAACGCGAGGGTGAATCCCTCAGCGTCGACCTCCGCAAAGGATTCCAAACCGGTGATCCGCGCATGAAGAAGCGTTTCCGGGCAGGCGAGATATTCCTGTAGGAACCGGAATCCGGAAAACCCGCCATCGGGGCAGGGAAGCGTCGCCTCGTCGGTGACGGACCCGCGCGGCGTGATCCTGATTGCCGCCTTGACGCTCGCTCCGCCTTTGGGCGTGAATTGCACTGAGCCGACATGCTCCATGAAGAACAGGTAAAGCAGTCTTGCCGTGGCCGGATCGCGTCTGCCGTTGAAGAAGAGGTCGAGCGGGGCTTCGCGCAATGCCTGAAGCCGCGCCCCCGGACGGCAGTTGAAGGTAAGCGTGAACAGACAGCCGTCGTCGCGGTTTTCAAGCTCGACGGCCGCGATCTCGAACGGCATGACGACGATGTCGAAGCCGGTGCGGAACCGGATGCCCTCTCCTTCGATCGGCGCGGTTTGCACTGTCGTCCCGCGAGCGACGCGGATCGTCGCGCCCCCCGCCGCGTCGGTGGCCCGGAACTGCAGAGTGGTCACCGGCGGGACCGGGCGCAGGTAATGCGGCGCTATCAGCCTCAGAAGATCCTGGGCAAGTTCGGGAAATTCGGCATCGAGGCGATCTGTGAGCCGGCCGACCAGGAAGGCAAAGCCCTCCAGGAGGCGCTCAACGTCCGGGTCGGACGCATCCTCGCCCAGGTAAGGCGCGAGCTGCGGGTTCGACCGCGCAAAGAGCGCGCCCATTTCCCTCAGATAATTGAGTTCGTCCCGGTAATGGGCCTCAATCGACATGCGCGACTCCCGCTTCCGGCCGCCTGCTGCGAGAATGTCCGGTAATCGGTCTTAGGTTCCTGCCCGGCCCGTGTCTTGGCGCACCGCATCCTATCCACAACAAGTTGCGGAACATCATCGCCAACTTCGCGGCGACATTTCGTCGGAGGGCATTCTGGCGCGACAACAACGCCATGCAAGGATATTCGGGTTCCTATAACTGGAACCGCATGCGGCCGTCATGGCCGATCACGGCGTCCAGCGCCACCGGCTCGATACTGCCATCGAATTCGACTCCTCCCTTAATGCGGAAGAAGATTTCGAGCGGCCTGCTCTGGACCTCGATCGCGCGAACGGCAACCTGCCGGAGCCGGGGCTCGAAGAGCCGGATCTGGTCTTCCACCTCGCCCGCCATGGAAGCGATCAATTCGCGGAAGTCTCCTGCGCCGGGCTCGAACGGCCGCAGCCCGTAATCCGGTCTCGTCTGGCAGCAACCTTTCCGGCTGTTGAGGATTAAGAGCAGATTTGCCGTGATGCTTCCTACCGCCGCGGCAAGCCGATCGCCCGGAGTTCCGGCCTGCACGCCCCCCTCGATGCGCTCGAGCAGACTGGCCTTCGTCATCGTCGCCAAATCGAATCCTGTGTTGCATGGCCGGGCGCTTCCATCGGATCATTGCCCCTCGGATGTTTGCGCTGCGGGCTGCCGGTCGCGCAGTCTATCGATTTTGCCGCTCGCGACCAGCGTCAGTGTCGCGCCCATATATCTGAAGTGCGGCTGCACCGCCACGTCGAAGCTGAACCAGCCCGGCTCGCCGGTGACTTCGGATACCTTGATTTCAGCCTTGCGCAATGGCCGTTCCCTCCCGGATGAGCGCGAGGCCTCTTCGCCGGGCGATACATATTGCCGGATCCAGTTGTTGAGCTCCGTCTCGTGCTCCGCCGGGTCACTCCGGCTCGAGGCGCTCTCCAGCTGAAGGACCTTGACATAGTGCGCAAGACGATCGCCCATGAGGGTGAAATACAAAGAATCAGTGACCGTCTCCATGAGGTTGGCCGAACGTGCCTTGCGATGGCGCACGGACTGCGCCGAGAAGAAGGTGGCATATTCGTCGGCGCGCCGGCGGGCGAGCACGATGAAGCCCTCTTCGGCGAGAGCGCGCTCCTTGCGGTCGGAAACGAGGGCGTCGGTGATGGGGAATGCGTTCCTAGTCGTCCGCGCCGGGTCATCTGCGGCCTGCGCCCCTTCACGCGGGTTGCGATCCATGCGCCAGCCATTTTGCACAAACCGCTCGATGAGATCGACTGCAAGGGCATAGGCGGCGTTGCCCCAGAGGAAACCGGCCTTGTCATATGCGGCAGCGCCATGCTCCGGAGGGTGCCGTAACAGGAAATGCGGCAATACGAGCGCGAAGTGCCGGGCATCGTCCGATTTCCGGAAAACATTCCACTTGGCATGGGCCGTGCCCCTGAAGGCCTGGTCGATGTCGGCAGGAAGATCGGCGAAGCTTGCAATGCCGAACATGGCCGGCGAGGCCCCGGCAATGAACGGGGCATGCACCAGCGATCCCACGCTCGCGCAGTATTGTGCGAGTTTGACGTCTGCCGATCCCGGCCCGAATTCATAGCCGCAGATCACCGCTGAAATCGGCTGTCCGCCCGAAGGGCCGAATCCCGTCCCGTTGATCTGCCTGTAGAGACCCGATTTGCCGACTTCGGGGCTGTCTTCGAAATCTGCGAGCAGTTCCTCCCTGGAGATGCTGAGAAGGCACAGCTTGACGTTCCGTTCGGGCGCGGTCCGCTCGGCGACGAACGCAAGGCTCCTCCATGCGGCCTCGAGCGCGAGGAAGCGGTCGTCCCCGATCACGCTCCGGATTCGCGCGGCCACGCGCCTGTCGATGCCGGCTATCATCCGGTCGATATCGGCACGGATGCCCGAGGTGCCGCCGGCCGCTCCCTTGCCCCGCGCCGCAGGATCGATCGTTCCGCCGCTCCGCGATGCAAGCTCCGCAAGCGCCTTTCGCAGGCCGTCCGGGTTGGCTTCTTTCGTTCTCAGGGCAATCAGCTCCCGCCTCGCTTCCTGGAGCGACCTGATTGCGGGCACCTGGGCGGCAACCGCATCGGGCGAGAAATCTTCGATCGCGGAGAAGTTCAGCCTGAGGCGCGACCCGGCCTCCTTGCCGCCATGATCGGCCGCGATCTCGAGCGACAGGCCCAAACCCTGCATGATTGCGGCCAATTGCTCGCGATCGAATTCTGTGAGCCGCCTGTCGCCGACCGGCGTCTCGTCGGCTTGCAGAGTGAAATCGCCGACGAAGAGGATCCTGAAGGGAAGCTCTGTCTGGCCGTCGCTGTCGTACGGGCCGTATCGAAGTTCCACCCGCTCCTGTGCGCCGTCGCCTGTTTCCGCCATGCGAGCCGCCGCCCTCCTTGGTGCCCGAGCGTCAGGTTTGGGCGGAACAGCTGAGTTCCGCCGCTTCGGCGACATTGATGCGGGCGAGCGCCGCCACGATCAGCGCCTTGCGCTCCTCCAGTTCTGCCGTGGCGACGTGGCGCTCGGCCTCGCGGTGGCTGTAGGCACGCCACGACAGGCTCAGGAGCGAACCGACGAGCTGCGGTTCCCAACTCTCGATGGCGCGCTCCTTCGCGGTCTCCTGAAGATCTTCGAGAAGGGGAAAAAGCGGTCGCAGAAGCTTGAATTCCAGGCAGTATTCACCGAGCTTTATGCGTGCGGCGAAGCGCCGGCGGGCATCGGGTGCCCGGTCGGCGTGGTCGGCCAGAAGCCGCAGCCCCTCCAGCACCGCGCCCGACCGGCCGAGCCGTCCAGCTTCCGCCACGACTTTCTTGAGGCGGTCGACTTCGCCTTCGGCCCCGGAGAGAACGGCCTGCCTGATCCAGGCGCAGGCATCCGGTCCGGCAAAAGGGGTTCCATCGCGGAACCTGAGGTCGAGGAGGTCGTCGACGCGCCGCAGGAATGCCCCAAGTTCTGCGACGACCGAAGCACGTGCCGCCGCGTAGTCGGCGCCGGCCGCATCGAGCGCTTGCGCCAGCATGAATTGCGTGTCGAGCCAAAGCGGGCATTTCCGAAGCGCATCTTCGCACGCGAGCACAAGGCCTCTCGTATCCGAGACCTTCCTGAGATCGGCGATGCGGCCGACCATTGCCTTGTCGGGCGGGGGAAGGGCAGTCACGCCGTCCGTCGTCGTCGGCGCCAGGCGTATGGGCCCCCAGGCTGCGAAACGGGCGGCGAGGTAGGCCTGCGCGTCCGTCGGGTCGATTGCGATCGCTTGCGCCGCGGCCTGTCCGGCGGACGAGAATGCCGACTGTATCGGATCAGCGGCCTCCGCCTCTGCCGGCCGGCCGCATTCCGCCTCGCCCGGCGGCCCGTCTAAGGCCTGATCCGCAATCCCGCCGGATTCCGCCGGCGCGTCGCTGCCAGCATGAGGTTCCGCAGCCGCGGAGTCGTCGTTGGCAATGACGGGCGGCGCTTCGCCCGCCGCACGCGCGGCCTTGCCCTTCCGCGGCTTGCGCTGTTCCGCCCCGACGGTCGCCTGCGCCTCGGCTGCGCCCACCGATTGAAGATGGGTCTCCAGCGCGTCTACCAAGGGGCGGAGCGAGACCGGAAACTTGATGAAGTGCAAGGCGAGCAGCGGCTCCAATTGCCCGAGATCATCCAGGGACATCCTGACGAACGGGCCTTCTTCCTGCGAAGGCTGCCGCGCCTGGACAGCCGGCGTGAGCTTCTCCGCCAGCCAGGCGAAACTGCCCGCGCGTCCCCGCTCGCGGACGGGCGGCGGATAAAGCCTCTCCCAATGCTGCGCCACCATGTCGCGCAGGATCGCGGTCCCGACGGCAAGCCCGCGATATCCCTCCTCGCGATAGAGCCCGTAAACAAGGCGCGTGGTCAGCACAAGGTCTTTCGACCGTGTTTCGATCGCGTCGATCGTCTGCCGGTTGAGGGCCGGCCAGTCGACCGCCGCCGGACCGGCCATTTCCATCTTGCGGAATTCAGTCTCCAGCCCTGCGAACTCGGGATCGTCGCGGATGTCGTCCACACCGCCATCGATCGGCACTGTTCCGACCAG